>Ga0210111_1000141_pt1 | contig 18217 bp, 17 predicted proteins | sample China_Galinas_PW_6_FD_185520 | JGI IMG/M metagenome (GOLD analysis project Ga0210111, IMG submission 185520) | Wetland microbial communities from San Francisco Bay, California, USA, that impact long-term carbon sequestration - China_Galinas_PWC_D2... | ecosystem: Environmental > Aquatic > Marine... | reverse complement strand
GCCGCCGGTCAGCACCTGCGACTTGATCACGGTCGGACCGCCGATCTCCTCGGCGACCTTGCGCGCCTGCTCGGCGCTCGTGCAGAAGCCGTACTTGGTGACGGGAATCCCCGCCAGCTCGACGATCCTGCGTGCCTCGTACTCGTAGAACCTCATGAAGGGCGCGAGACCTTATCTCAGAGTCCCTCTCGAGATGAGCGCGGTCCGGATGAGGCCGGTGACACCGCGCGGATATGGCCTCTCCCCGACGTCCCACGCAGCGCTGCTGCGCGGGAGTCGTCTCGCGACCATCCCGCTTGGTCACCGGCCCCCCCGGCCTCACGCTCATCTCGTTCGGAACTCTTTGGTGCTGCTGCGTCCTTTTGCCAGCGTCGCCAGAGCTCGGTCGCGATGTGGTTGACGATGTCGTTGCGGACCCCCAACACGGTTCCGTCGAGAGAGTGGACTGGCTCGAGGCCTCGCACGGAGCCGGTGAGAAAGACGCCCTCGGCGGTGAGCAGATCTATCGCGGACACCGATCTCTCCTGGACCGAGATCCTCTTCTCCATGGCGATCTCGAGCACTCGCGAGCGAGTGACGCCGGGCAGGATGCGCCCGTCGAGTGGGGGTGTGAAGAGGGCGTCGCCGCGCACGGCGAAGACGTTCGCGCGGGAGGCCTCGAGGACGGTTCCGTCCTCGTCCAGGATCAGGGGCAGCGTGTCGCCTGGCATCCGCGCCTGGGCCTCGTCCAGCGGCGCACGATCCGCCCACTTGTGGGCGCCGAGCCCACCGGCAAGAGCCATGGAGCTCAGCGAGATCGCCTGGTTGAACCGTTGACCCCCGTTTTCGGTGGCAAAGTGACCAATCGCCGGCCGGCGCTCGGTCCTCACGGCCAGCTCGCCGTTCGCCCCGGGCGCCACAGAGATCCGCAGCACGCCCGCTCCCGGCGCGTCCGGCGCGTCGAGGGACGGGGGCGCGGCGCCGGGGTAGAGGGTGGCGATGCTCGCCTCCAGGCGCGCGATGTGGGCGTCCCACTCGACCGGGCTGCCGTCGAGGACGAGCAGGGTCTCGAACACGCCCTTTGCCGGATCGGGTCGCCAGTGCGCGGCCACGAGCCGGATTCTGGCAGTCTCACGCCGATCGGCCGCCCGAGGCGCTCGTTGAAGACGCTGCTGATCGACAACTACGACTCCTTCACCTACAACCTCTTCCAGCTGCTGGCGGAGGTGAACGGCGCCGAGCCGCTCGTCGTCCGCAACGACGAGGCGTCCTGGGAGGAGCTCGAGCGGCTGGGCTGCGACAACGTCGTCATCTCGCCCGGGCCGGGGCGGCCGCAGCGGAGCGAGGACTTCGGCGTCTGCGCCGGGGCGATCCGCTCCACGCTGCCGCTGCTCGGCGTCTGCATCGGCCACCAGGGGCTCGGGGCGCTGTGCGGCGCCGCGGTCGTGCCGGCGCCGGAGCCCTGGCACGGGCGCCTCAGCGCCGTGCTCCACGACGACGCGCCGCTCTTCGCCGGGATCCCGCGCGAGTTCCAGGCAGTCCGCTACCACTCGCTCTGCGTCGAGCAGCCGCTTCCGGCCGAGCTGCGCGGCATCGCCTGGACGAGCGACGGCGTGCTGATGGCGCTCGAACACCGCGAGCGCCCCTCCTGGGGCGTCCAGTTCCACCCCGAGTCGGTCTGCACCGAGCACGGGCGGCGGCTGATCGAGAACTTCCGCGATTTGAGCCTTCGCGATCGGGGGCGACGGGGGCACCCCCGTTCGGACAATCGCCGGTCTAATGAGACCGGCGATTTGAGTATCCGCCCGCCCGGGGGTGCCCCCGTCGCCCCTTCACGGAAGCTGGTTGCCAGACGGCTCGATGAGCCGGTCGATCCCGAGCAGGCTTTTGTGAGCTTGTATGGGGAGAGCGAGAACGCGTTCTGGCTCGACAGCAGCCGGGCCGGCGAGGGGGCGCGGTTCTCGTTCATGGGCGATGACAGCGGGCCGTTGGGGAGGACCATCCACCATCGCGTCGGTGAGGGCGGGTCGATCTTCGAGCGCCTCGCCGGTGAGCTGGAGCGTTTCCAGGTGGCGCCCATGCCGGAGCTTCCCTTCGAGTTCCAGTGCGGCCTCGCCGGTTGGCTCGGCTACGAGCTCAAGGCCGAGTGCGGGGGGGACACGGCGCATGAGTCGCCCCTACCCGACGCGGCATTCGTCTTCGCCGGCCGCATGCTCGCCTTCGACCACGCGGAGCGTCGCACCTACCTGCTCGCACTCGTCGAGCCGGGGGCGGAGGCAGAGGCGGAGGAGTGGCTGCGGACGACTGCCAACCGGCTCGGGTCGCTGCCGTCCCCGTCGCCCCGGGCGCCTTCTTTGCGCTATGCGACAGAAAGGCGCCCGGCGGCGGGAAGTGGAGAGGGCGGGGCAACTGGCCTGCGCCTCGCACGCCCGCGCGAGCGCTACCTGGAGGAGATCGCCGAGTGCAAGCGGTTGCTGGGCGAAGGGGAGACATACGAGGTCTGTCTGACGAACGCCGTGCGGGCGGAGCTCGGCGGCGGCGAGGCCGGGGCGCCGGACCCGCTGGCGCTCTACCTCGCTCTGCGCCGTGCCAACCCGGCCCCCTTCGCCGCCTACCTCCGCTTCGGCGAGACGGCCGTGCTCAGCTCCTCGCCCGAGCGCTTCCTGCGCGTCGGCGGCGACCGCTGGGTCGAGGCGAAGCCGATCAAGGGGACGAGCCGGCGGGGGGCGACGCCGGCCGAGGACGTGCGGCTCGCCGAGCGGCTGCGCGCCGACGAGAAGAACCGCGCCGAGAACCTGATGATCGCCGACCTGCTGCGCAACGACCTCGGCTCGGTCTGCGAGGTCGGCACCGTCCACGTGCCGTCGCTGATGCAGGTCGAGAGCTACGAGACCGTGCACCAGCTGGTGACGACGGTGCGCGGACTGCTGCGCGCCGAGCTGGGGTCGCTCGACTGCGTGCGCGCCTGCTTCCCGCCCGGCTCGATGACCGGCGCGCCGAAGCGGCGCACGATGGAGATCATCGACCGGCTCGAGGGGGCGCCGCGCGGCGTCTACTCGGGGGCGATCGGCTGGCTCGGCCTCGGCGGCGCCTGCGACCTCAGCGTCGCGATCCGCACGATCGTCCTCGACGGCGCCCACGCGAGCATCGGCGCCGGCGGCGCGATCGTCGCCCTCTCGGACCCCGAGGACGAGTACGAGGAGATGCTGCTCAAGGCGGGCGCGGTCCTGCGGGCGCTGGGCACAGGCGCCGAGCTGGAAGCTGTCGGCCCCCGCGTGGAGCGGGCCGGCGGCTGCCGGTAACGCGGATCCCATTCCCGGACTATCTGGAGAGGTCATTTGACCACCAAAGCAGTCAGATGACTGCTACAGTAGTCGCTATGGACGTCTCCCGCCCCTACGGCGTCATCTCGCACCCGCTGGACGGCGCGGTCCTGCATGTGCTCGCCGGGACCACCGGTGGACTGAGCGGTCGCAGGGTCGCGGAGCTGGCCGGCAACGCGCAGGAGGGGGTCCGAAAGGCCCTCCGGCGCCTCGTGGACACCGGAATCGTGGAGCAGCAGGAGGCGGGGAACGCGATCCTCTACAGCTTCAATCGCCGCCACCTGGCGGCGCCCGCGGTGGAGGAGCTGACCGATCTACGGCGGGTGCTGCTGACTCGGCTCGCCGAGACGTTCGGGGCGTGGAAGCGGCCCCCACTGCACGCCTCCCTGTTCGGCTCGACCGCACGTGGAGACGGAGACTCGAGTAGCGACATCGACCTCTTCGTCGTCCGGCCCGGCTCCCTGGAGGCCGACGACCGGAGCTGGCGAGAGCAGATCGATCGCCTGCCCGGCGATGTCCGTGACTGGACCGGCAACCACGCGAACGTCGTCGAGGTCTCCGAGTCGGCCCTGGTCGACCTGCGCCGTCGCCGGCCTGCGGTTGTCGACAGCCTGGAGGCCGACGCGCTGACGCTGCTGGGGCCCGACGTCGCCGCACTGCTGGAGGCGCAAGCCTGATGGCCCGCTCCCGGGGGCGCAGCCAGCGGTGCTCCCCCCAGGACGCTCGCAACCGGCGCAGCCATGCGATCAAGTTCCTCGAGGTGGCGGAGATCGCCGCCGGCGAGCGCGAGCAGGACCCCGAGTACGCGAGCGTCGCCGTCTCCCTCGCGGTGCTGGCGGGCATCGCCGCGGCCGACGCGGCCTGCTGCAAGGCGCTGGGGGAGCGCTCGCGTTCGCAGGATCACCATGACGCGGAGGACTTCCTGCGGCGCGTCAGCGGCGGCGAGGACGCGGCCAAGCAGCTGCACCAGCTGTTGAGCCTCAAGGACGAGGCGCACTACGGGTTCTTCGACGTCGACTCGGCTGAGTTGAGGGGAGCGCTGCGCCGCGCCCGGGCGCTGGTGACGTTCGCCGAGGGCGTGCTTCGTCGCTGAGCGAGCGCGCAGCGCCTACAGCCGCACCAGGCTCGAGGAGTCGATCTCGCGGGTGACGCCGCGGAAGTCGATCGTCAGCGGCGCCGCGGCGACCACCTCGCGGTAGTCGATGCCCGGGTGCGCGGTGACGATCGCCGCCAGGTCGCTCGCGCGCAGCCTCTCGTCCAGCTCGACCGAGCGCAGGCCCAGCTCCGGCAGCTCGGGGACGAACGGGTCGTGGTAGGAGACCTCGGCGCCGAGCTCACGCAGCAGCGTCACGATCTCCAGCGACGGCGCCTCGCGCACGTCGCCGACGCCGGGCTTGTAGCTGACGCCGAGGATCAGCACCTTCGAGCCCTTGACGGACCTTTCGGCCTCGTTCAGCGCCCGCGCCACCCGGTCGACGCAGTACGCCGGCTGGGCGCGGTTGACCTTGCCGGCGAGCTCGATGAACTCGGGGTAGAAGTCGTGCTCGCGCGCCTTGAAGGCGAGGTAGAACGGGTCGACCGGCAGGCAGTGGCCGCCCATCCCCGGCCCCGGGTCGAAGCGCATGAAGCCGAAGGGCTTGGTCGCGGCCGCGTCGACCACCTCCCAGACGTCGATCCCGAGCCGGTCGCAGAGCTGCGAGAGCTCGTTGACCAGGGCGATGTTGACCGAGCGGAAGATGTTCTCGAGCAGCTTCGCCAGCTCCGCCGGCTCCGGCCCGGAGAGCGGCACGACCTGCTCGCAGACGAGCGCGTAGAGCTCGCGGGCGCGCTCGGTGCAGGCGGGGGTGATGCCGCCGACGAGCTTCGGCGTGGTTCGCACCGTGTAGTCGGTGCGCCCCGGGTCGATCCGCTCCGGCGAGAAGGCGAGGTGGAAGTCGCGGCCCGCCTTCATCCCGGACTCCTCGAGGATCGGCAGCAGCCGCTCGCGCGTCGTCCCCGGATAGGTGGTCGACTCGAGCACGACCAGCTGCCCCGGCTGCAGCACCTTCGAGAGCGCCGTCGCCGAGTCGATCAGGTAGGTCAGGTCCGGTTCGCGCGAGCCGGTCAGCGGCGTCGGCACGCAGACGATCACCGCTTCGCACGATTCCAGCTCCGCCTGGTTGGAGCTCGCGCGCAGGCGGCCCTCGAGCGACTCCAGCTCGGCGTCGGCGATGTCCTCGACGTGGCTGCGCCCGGCGTTCAGCCCCTCGACCTTGCGCGGGTCCGCCTCTAGGCCGATCACCTCGTTGCCTGCTTCGGCGAAGGCCACCGCCAGCGGCAGGCCGACGTAGCCGAGGTCGACGATCCCGATCTTTATCGGCGGGAGTGTAGACGCCGGGAGGTCGTTCCCTCGTCGGCCTGTGATACTCAGCGCGGCCGAACGCGATTTGAAGGGAGACAGATGCGCTTGCTGATCCGAATTGGCGCGTTCATGGCCGTCCTCTGCATGGTGGCGCTTTTCGGCGTCGGCTGCGGGGAAACGGTCATCGACAGCGCCAAGACCGAGGCCGCGATCGAAGAAAACCTGGAGAAGTCGGTGGGGCAGAAGGTCGCCTCGGTCGACTGCCCGTCCGGGGTCGAGGTCAAGGCGGGCACGACCTTCGAATGCACGGTCAGCCTGCAGAATGGCAAGCGGGAGACGGCGACGCTGAAGATCCTCAACTCCGACGCCGACGTCGAAGTCACCGATCTCAAGTCCGCCGGGGGCAAGTAGAGTCCCCGGAATGAGCCAAATGACCGCGGCCGACGCGCCGACCACAAACAAGAAGCTCCTCGACTGGGTCGCCGGGATGGCGGACCTGACCCAGCCCGACTCCGTCTACTGGTGCGACGGCAGCGCCGAGGAGTACGACCGCCTCGCCCAGACGCTGATCGAGGCCGGCACCTTCGAGCGCCTCAGCGACGCCAAGCGCCCCAACTCCTACCTCTCCCTCTCGGACCCCGGCGACGTCGCCCGGGTCGAGGACCGCACCTTCATCTGCTCCGAGCGCGAGCAGGACGCTGGGCCGACCAACAACTGGCGTGAGCCTGCGGAGATGCGCGAGATGCTGCGCGGCCTCTTCGAGGGCTCGATGCGCGGCCGCACGATGTACGTCGTTCCCTTCTCGATGGGCCCGCTCGGCTCGCCGATCGCCCACATCGGCGTGCAGCTGACCGACTCCGCCTACGTCGCCGCCAGCATGCGGATCATGACCCGGATGGGCAAGGGCGCGCTCGACGTGCTCGGCCCAGAAGGCGAGTTCGTCCCCTGTCTGCACTCGGTCGGCGCGCCGCTGGCCGAGGGCGAGCAGGACGTGCCGTGGCCGTGCGATTCCGACAACAAGTGGATCGTCCACTTCCCCGAGACGCGCGAGATCTGGTCCTACGGCTCCGGCTACGGCGGCAACGCGCTGCTCGGCAAGAAGTGCTTCGCCCTGCGGATCGCCTCGGCGATGGCCCGCGACGAGGGCTGGCTCGCCGAGCACATGCTGATCCTCAAGCTGACCTCGCCCGAGGGTGAGGTCCGCTACGTCGCCGGCGCCTTCCCCTCTGCCTGCGGCAAGACCAACCTGGCGATGCTGATCCCGACTCTCCCTGGCTGGAAGGTCGAGACGATCGGCGACGACATCGCCTGGATGAAGTTCGGCGACGACGGCCGCCTCTACGCGATCAACCCCGAGGCGGGCTTCTTCGGCGTCGCCCCGGGGACCGGCGAGAAGACCAACCCGAACGCGATGAAGACCGTCGCCCGCGACTCGATCTTCACCAACTGCGCCAAGACCGACGACGGTGACGTCTGGTGGGAGGGGATGACCAAGGAGCCGCCCGAGCACCTGATCGACTGGCACGGGGAGGACTGGACGCCGGAGGCGGACAAACCGTCGGCGCATCCCAACGCGCGCTTCACCACGCCGGCCTCCGCCTGTCCGTCCATAGCCGACGAGTGGGAGGACCCGGCCGGAGTGCCGATCGACGCCTTCCTCTTCGGCGGGCGCCGCTCCACCGTCGTACCGCTGGTGCGCGAAGCGTTCAACTGGGAGCACGGCGTCTTCCTCGGCTCGATCATGTCCTCGGAGAAGACCGCCGCGGCGACCGGCACGGTCGGCGAGCTGCGCCACGACCCGATGGCGATGCTGCCCTTCTGCGGCTACCACATGGGCGACTACTTCGGCCACTGGCTGAAGATCGGCGCCAAAGAGGGTGCGAAGCTGCCGCGGATCTTCTACGTCAACTGGTTCCGCAAGGACGACGAGGGCAACTTCATCTGGCCCGGGTTCGGCGAGAACAGCCGCGTGCTGGAGTGGATCTTCCGCCGCTGCGCCGGAGACGCCGAGGCCCAGGAGACTCCGATCGGCCTCGTGCCGACGGTCGAGGATCTCAACACCGAGGGTCTCGAGATCTCCGCCGAGGAAGTCACCGAGCTGCTCGCCGTTGATCCGGCCGAGTGGAAGGTCGAGCTGCCGGCGATCCAGCAGCACCTCGCCCGCTTCGGCGAGCACCTGCCCGGCGAGCTGCACGAGCAGCTCGTCGATCTCGAGCGCCGGCTCGGCTGAGGGTCGATGCCGATGCGCATCGGCATCGATCTGGTCGCGGTCGAGTCGGTCGCCCGGAGCCTGCGCGGCGAGCACCGGGACCACTACCTGGAGCGGATTTACACCGCACGGGAGGTCGACGACTGCCGCGGGCCGTCGGGGAGGGTCGAGCCAGAGCGCCTCGCTGCCCGCTTCGCCGCCAAGGAGGCGACGATCAAGGCCCTTCCCGGCGCCGGCGAGGGGGTGCGCCTGACCGCGATCGAGGTGCGGACGGAGCCGAGTGGACAGGTCCGGCTCGAGCTCTCCGGCCGCGCCGCCGAGATGGCAAGCGAGGCCGGCGTCTCCGAGCTGGCGCTCAGCCTCACCCACGAGGCGGGATTTGCCGCAGCCTCGGTTGTTAGCGTTTAGCGCCTCGTGCTGATCGGAAGCAACTTTTCGCCTGTGGCTAAGGTCGGTGCCCGCCGATGTCGATCGGTGCTGGCATGAAGGAGCAGATACGGCAGATCATCGGAGAGCATGGCGGACTGTCCGTCGCGATCGAGACGCTGGACGACGGAGCCGACCTCTACCAGGCGGGAATGACCTCTCACGCCAGCGTCAACGTGATGATCGCCGTCGAGGACTCGTTCGACATCGAATTCCATGACTCGATGCTCAAGCGCAGCGTCTTCGAAAACGTCGACTCGATCGCGGCGGCGGTGGCCGAGGTTCGGGGGGCGGCAGTATGAGCGTCGCGGCGGCGGCCGACGAGGACTTTCTCGGCTCGATACGGACGATCGCGGCCGACGTCGCCGCCGTCCACGCCGACGAGATCGATCGCGAGGCTCGCTTCCCGCTCGAGGCCGTCGACGCGCTGCGCGAGGCCGGAGCCCTCTCGGCGTTCGTCCCGGCGGCGCTGGGCGGCGGCGGCGCCGGCTTCGAGTCGATCGCGACCGCCTGCTTCGAGCTCGGCAGAGCCTGCGGCGCCACCGGCATGGTCTTCGCCATGCACCAGATCCAGGTCGTTTGCATCGCCCGCCACCTCGATGGGTCACCGTGGTTCGAGCAGTACCTGCGTGAGGTTGCCGCGGAGCAGCGCCTGATCGCGTCGATCACCTCGGAGGTCGGAACGGGCGGCGACATGGGAAAGTCGGTGGCCGCCGTCTCCGAGCCTGTCGATGGGATCGCCAGCTTTGAGAAGCAGGCGCCTACGGTCTCCTACGGCGGGCACGCCGACGCCTTTCTGACCACGGTCCGTCGCGCCCCGTACGCCGAGGGCGGCGACCAGGTGCTCGTGCTCTCTACCAAGGAGCAGACTGAGCTTGAGCCGCAGGGAACCTGGGACCCGCTCGGGATGCGCGGCACCTGCTCGCCGGGATTCGTCGCCAAGGCTGAGTTCCCCGTTGAGCAAGTCGTCTCCACCCCCTTCTCACGCATATCGAGCGAGTCGATGACGCCGGTCTCGCACATCCTCTGGTCGCACGTCTGGCTGGGGATCGCCACCGACGCATTCGACCGGTCTCGCGCCTTCGTCCGCGCCGCCGCAAAGCGCAAGCCCGGAGAGCCGCTGCCGGCGGCGATCCGCCTCTCAGAGCTGATGAGCGAGCTCTCGTTGCTGCGCGCCGAGGTCTCGCTCGGACTGCGGGAGTTCTGCGACTCCGCCGAGGATCGGCCGCGCCTCTCTGAGATGGCGACGATCCTGCGCTTCAACAACCTCAAGATCGCCGCCTCCGAACAGGCTCCCCGCGTCTGCCAACAGGCGCTCGGCGTATGCGGGATCGTCGGCTACAAGAACGACACTCCCTTCAGCGTCGGCCGCCACCTGCGCGACACGATGTCCGCCTGCCTGATGGTGGCCAACGAGAGGATCCACAAGACCGACGCGAGCCTGCTGCTGATCGCTAAGGAGGTCTGACCCTTGGCGGAGTTTCGCCCCGGCACTGCCGAGCAGGACGCGTTCCTGTGCGAGCTGGTCGACGCCGGGCTGCTGGTCGCGAGCGGTGTGCCCGGGGTCTACGGCCGCGGCGCGGAGTTCGAGCGCGTGCGTGCGGGCTTCGACGCTCTGGTCAGCGCGGCGGCGGCGGCCGACGCCCCCGAGCGCCTCGCCTTCCCGCCCCTGCTGCCGCGCGAGCAGCTCGAGCGGATCGGCTACCTGAAGTCGTTCCCGCACCTCGCGGGGTCTGTCTTCTCCTTCGAGGGCGACGACGAGCTGGCGGCCGAGCAGGAGCAGGCCGCCGCCCGGCACGACGACTGGAGCGGCTTCCAGTCGATGACCGACGTGGTGCTGACCCCCGCGGCCTGCTACCCGGTCTACCCGGCCGTCGCGGCACGGGGGCCGCTCGCCCCAGGGGGGATCACGGTCGACGCCGGCGGCTCTTACGTCTTTCGCCACGAGCCGTCGGGCGACCCAGCGCGGATGCAGATGTTCCATCAGCGGGAGATCGTCCGCATCGCCGAGCCCGACGTCGTCCAGGCCTGGCGCGACGCCTGGCGCGACCGGGCGGTGGAGCTGCTTCGCTCGGTCGGCCTGGAGGCCTCGGCCGAGGTCGCGAACGACCCCTTCTTCGGACGCAGCGGGCGGCTGCTCGCGCGCAGCCAGCGCGCGCAGGAGTTGAAGTTCGAGGTGGTCGCGCCGATCGCCGGCCCGAAGCCGACGGCGGTCGCGTCGTTCAACTACCACCAGTCGCACTTCTCCGAGGTCTACGGGATCGAGATCGAGGCCGGGGACCGGACCGCGCACACGGCCTGCCTCGGGTTCGGCCTGGAGCGGATCACGCTGGCGTTGCTGCGAGCGCACGGGCTGGAGCCGCGGTCCTGGCCCGCGGAGGCTCGCGGGAGGCTGGGCCTGGGATGAGCGCGGGCGAGCGGCGCGGAATGGTCAGCCTGCTCGGACTCGATCCGGAGGCGTATCGACCGCACATGTTGCACGGCCACGAGCGGGCGTACCCGGAAACCAACTGCTATACCGACATCCTGATCGAGTTCCTGCACGCGCGCGGGGACGAGCCCCTGGCGATGATGTCCTGCGCGCTGGAGGTCGACTTCGAGGGCGACCAGTGGACCTTCTTCAAGCCGCGGCCCGAGGACGTCGAACGGCTCTACGGGGTAGACGTCCACGAGATGCAGCCCTATCGTCCGCTGCCTGACCAGATCGCCGAGCAGATCGGGAGCGGACGCACGCTGATCGTCGAGCTCGACTCCTGGTACCTGCCCGATACCGGCGGGACGAGCTACCGCAGGGAGCACGTCAAGAGTTCGGTCGTCGCGGAGGCGATCGATCGCGACCGCGAGCGTCTGCGCTACTTCCACGGTCGCGGCTACTACGAGCTGGAGGGCGAGGACTACCGGGGCGTCTTCCGTCTCGGCCTTGACCTGCCGGGCGACGTGCTGCCGCCCTACACCGAGCTCGCCCGTCTCGACGCGGGGCCGCGCCTCGCCGGCGACGAGCTGCGCGCGGCGAGCCGCGAGCTGCTGCGCGCGAGCCTCTCCCGGCGCCCGCGCGACAGTCCCTTCGCGCGCTTTGGCGCGCAGCTTGCCCTCGACCTGCCGAGGCTGCTCGCCGGCGACAGCGCGGCGTATCACGACTACGCCTTTGCGACGGTGCGGATGGTCGGCTCGGCGTTCGAGACCGGCGCCACGTATGTCGAATGGCTGCTCGGCGACGCCGACGGCGGCGCGACCGCCGCCATGCGCGAGATCGTCGAGGGGTCCAAGACGCTCTCCTTCAAGCTGGCGCGCCGCCGTGAGTTCGACCCCGAGCCTGCGGTCGAGTCGCTGGCGGCGTCGTGGGAGGCGACCTTCGTGGGGCTGTCAGATGCGCTTGGTTGAGCCCGTCTCCACCGCCTGGGAGGCGGCGTCATGCGCTCCCGGCTCGCACGCGGAACCCGCGGCGCTCGACGGGCTCGACTGGATCGCGGCGAGCGTTCCGGGGACCGCTGCCGCGGCGCTGCTGGCCGGCGGCCGTTGGCGGCCGGGCGAGGCGCTCGACCTCGATGGCGAGGACTGGTGGTTTCGCACCCGCTTCGACGCCGATCCCGTCGGCGCGGGGGAAGAGGTCGCGCTGCGCCTCGACGGCATCGCCACCGTGGCCGAGGTCTTCCTCAACGGCCGCCGCGTGCTGGAGAGCGACTCGATGTTCGCCGCGCATACGCTCGAGGTGGGCGCTTCGCTGGGCGAAGCCGGCAACGAGCTGGCGATCCGCTGCCGGGCGCTCGGCCCGCTGCTGGGAAGCCGGGGCAAGCCGCGCGCTCGCTGGCGCACCCGCCTGGCTGACGGCAGGCTGCGCTTCTTCCGCACGACGCTGCTCGGCCGGGCGCCGGGCTTCGCTCCGGGACCCGCCGCCGTTGGGCCGTGGCGCCCGGTCTCGATCGAACGCAGGCGCTTGGTCGCCCTGGACGACGTGCGGCTGCGGACGCGCCTCGAAGACGATCGGGGCGTTGTCTCAGCGTGTGTCCGCCTCCGGCAGGTGGGCGGCGAGCCCCCGGCGAGCGCCGAGCTCGAGCTTCGCGGGCCGAGCGGGTCTCATCGCGTCCCGCTCGAGCTCGGCGACCCGGAGGGGCGGAGCTGGTTGGCGAGCGGCGAGCTGAGCGTGCCCTCGGCGGCCCGCTGGTGGCCGCACACCCACGGGGAGCCCGCACTTCACTCCGCCGTCCTGCGGGTCGAGTGCGCGGGGTCCGAGCTGGTCGCCGACCTCGGCCGGGTCGGCTTCCGCCGGCTTGCCGCCGGACAGGAAGACGGGCGCGAGATCGAGTTCGAGGGCCTCGACCTGCACGTCAACGGGGTGCGCGTCTTCGCCCGTGGGGCCGTCTGGACGCCGGCCGACCCGGTCGGCCTGGCACCGGACGAGGAGGCGCTGCGCCGGGCCCTCGAGCAGGTTCGGGACGCCGGGATGAACATGCTGCGCATCCCCGGGACCAGCGCCTACGAGAGCCCGCTGTTCCACGACCTCTGCGACGAGCTGGGGATCCTCGTCTGGCAGGACTTCATGTTCGCCAACTTCGACTATCCGGTCGGCGACCACGATTTCCGAATCGCGGTCGAAGCGGAGGCAGCCGCCGCGCTCGGGCGAATCGGCGGGCGGCCCAGCACCATCGTGCTCTGTGGCAACAGCGAGGTGGAGCAGCAGGCAGCGATGTTCGGGGTCGACCCTGCCCTCGGCCGCGGTGAGCTCTTCGGCGAGATCCTGCCTCGGCTGGTGGGTGAGGCGGAGGTTGACGCCTTCTACGTGCCCTCGGCACCCTGCGGGGGCGAGCGCCCGTTCGTTCCCGGCCAGGGGATCGCCAATTACTACGGGGTCGGCGGCTACCGGCGCCCGCTCGCTGATGCCCGCCTGGCGGGCGTCCGCTTTGCCGCCGAGTGCCTGGCCTTCGCCAACGTGCCCGATCGGGCGGCTCTGGAAGCGGTGGCTCCGGAGGTGCCCGCCGGCGCGGTCGTCCACGATCCGCGTTGGAAGGCGGGCGTGCCCCGCGATGCCGGCGCCGGCTGGGATTTCGACGACATCAGGGACCATTACTTTGGGCTGTTGTTCGATCTCGACCCGGCTGAGCTGCGTCGCTACGACCACGACCGCTACTTGGACCTGTCCCGCGTCGTCTCGGGGGTCGTCATGGCACACGTTTTCGGCGAGTGGCGTCGTTGCCGCTCGCCGTGTGGAGGCGGTCTCGTGCTCTGGCTGCGGGATCTGGCGCCGGGCGCGGGCTGGGGCTTGCTCGATCACAGCGGCGCACCCAAGTTGGCGTTTGAGCTGCTCCGCGATGCCCTGGCGCCGCAGGCGGTCTGGCTCGTCGACGAGGGCCTCGCCGGGGTCGGTGTGCATGTCGCCAATGATCGTCCCGAGCCTCTGCGGGCCGTGCTCAGGGTGGCCGCGTATAAGGACTTCGAGCAGCCCGTCGGCGTCGCCGAGGAGGAGTTGGAGGTTCCCCCGCACGGCGGGCTGGAGCGCGACTTGGAGGAGCTGCTCGGACACTTTGCCGACGTCTCATGGGCCTATCGCTTCGGGCCGCCGGCCCAGGACCTGGTCGTGGCGACGCTGGAGCGCGCCGGCGGCGAGGCGGGCCGTCCGATTTCCCAGGCCTTCCATTTTCCTGCCGGCATGCCCACGGATCGCGACAGCGCCGACCGCCTGGGCATCGAAGCCCTGGCAGGGCCGGCGCATGGCCCGGTACGCTCGCTCACCCTGCGCTCGCGACGCTTTGCCCATTGTGTGCAGGTGAGCGCGGACGGGGCGACTCCATCGCCGGGCCTCGTCTCGCTTGAGCCGGGCAGGGCGAGGACGATCGAGCTCATCGCCGACAGTGCCCCCGAGGTGGACCTCGCAGGGGTCTCGGTCACGGCGCTGAACCTGAACGGCCGGGTGCGCCCGGTGCCGGAGGGTTGACGATGGCCGGGTGCAGGCAGCTCTACATCCGCTCGGGCGATGAAGCCCTCTTTGCCATGTTCGATCCGGCGATCGGCGAGGATCTCAGCCTCCCGGCTGTGCTTGTCTGTGCGCCCTGGGGTTGGGAGGAGACCGCGTCCTATCGCTGTCGCCGCATGCTCTCCAGGGCCCTTGCGGAAGGCGGACACTCGACCCTGCGATTCAATATGCCCTCGGTCGGCGACAGCAGCGGCGCACCCGGGGACCCTGGGCGCGTGGAAGCGTGGATCGCGGCGGTGACCAACGCTGCGACATGGCTGCGGCACGAGAGTGGGCGTTCGCGCCTCGCCGTGCTCGGCCTTGGGCTTGGTGGCTTGATCGCCCTCGCCGCCGCGGGAGAGGGGGCGCCGATCGACGAAATGGCGCTCTGGGCGGTTCCAGGCAGCGGACGGCGCTTCCTACGGGAAACTCGCGCCTTCGCGCGGCTGCAGGGGTGGGGGCAGGGGCGGGGCGGCGAATCGTCGCTGCCCGAGGGCTGGATCGAGGCCGGTGGCTTCGTCCTTTCCGCCGAGACCGTCGATGCCCTGCAACGGCTGGAGATGCCCGAGAGGGTCCCGGGGCGCTTGCAGCGGGTCCTAATCATGGACCGCGACGGCGTCTCGGTCGACGGCGGCTTGGGTGAGGCACTGGCGCGAAGGGGGGTCAAGGTGACGAGCGCCTCTGGCGAAGGCTGGCAGGGCATGGTCTATCACCCGGAGCACGCGACCTTTCCGAGCGCTGGATTCGAGCGGATCGCCGGTTGGTTGGCGGGGTCGTGGGACCATGGTGCGGCAGTCGACAGCGGAGGAGAGTCGCCGGACGAAGCCGCCGAGCTTCTGCTCGAGTTGCGAGAGGGGAGCCTGATCGAGCGACCGCTCGACATCGAGCAGCCGTTCGGGCGGTCATTCGCGATCCTTGCCGAGCCGGTGGGCGAGGGAGACGACGAACTCTGTGTCGTCTTCCTCAACGCGGGCGCGGTGCGCCACATAGGCCCAAATCGCAACTGGGTCGAGAACGCCCGCCGGTGGGCGGCCCGCGGTGTCCCGACCGTGCGCGTGGACCTTGAGGGCATCGGCGAGGCGGATGGTGATCGCTCCGCCTATCCCGGGGTCGCCGGCTTCTACGACGAGGTGTACGCGGCCCAGGTGGGTCGGGTCCTCGACTCATTGGAGCGGCGAGGAATCGGCAGGCGGTTCGTCTGCGTTGGTCTCTGCTCGGGCGCCTACTGGTCGCTGCAGATGGCTGACCGGGATGCCAGAGTGGCCGCCGGGGTGCTGCTCAACTCTGGGGCGATCGTCTGGCATTCCGGCCTCGGCGCGGAACGCGCCTTACGCCTGCTCGCGGAGGGTCTTCTCAGTCGCCGCTCCTGGGCAAAGCTCCTGCGCCGTGAGGTCGACCTGCTGGATAAGGCTCGGTTGCTCGCGCGGGTTGCCGCGTGGCGGCTGCGGCGGGCGCTCGGATCGTTGTGGCGTCACATCGGCGGCCGGCCGGACGCTCCGCCTGAGGACGAGAGGCTGGCCCTCTTCGCCCGTCTGCACGCGAGCGGCAAGCGGATCGCGATGGGCTTCTGCTCGAACGAGCCGGTGTTGGCCGAGCTGCGGAGCAGCGGGATCCTCGAGCGATTCGACGAGTGGCCGAACATCGTGCTCGACGAACTGCCCGGCGAGGACCATGCGCTGGGGCCGATCGACGCCCAGCGCGGCGCAGCGGCGCTGATCGACCGTGAGCTGGAGCTGGCGCGACGCCCCTACAGCCCGTAGGCCTCGGCCAGCTCCGGGTCCTTGGCGGCGAGCATTTCGGCCAGCTCGACCATCACCTTGCACTGCTTCCAGGTGGCGTCGTCCTGCATCTTGCCGTCGATCATGTGGACGCCGCGTCCGTCGGGGATCGCCTCCAGCACTTTCTTCGCGAACTTGACCTCGTCGACCGGTGGGCTGAAGACCTTCTTGGCGATTCCGATCTGCACCGGGTGCAGCGACCAGGCGCCGACGCAGCCGAGCAGGAAGGCGGAGCGGAACTGCGTCTCGCAGCCGGCCGTGTCCTTGATGTCGCCGAAGGGCCCGTAGAAGGGCAGGATCCCGGTCGAGGCGCAGGCGTCGACCATGCGCGCGATCGAGTAGTGCCAGGGGTCCTGCTGGGCGGTGATGCGCTCGCCCTCCTCGGGGTTCTCGGGATCGGCGGGATCCTCCATCGAGCGATAGCCGGGGTGGCCGCCGCCGACCCGGGTGGTCTTCATCCGCCGCGACGCCGCGAGGTCGGCGGGGCCGAAGCTCATCCCCTGCATGCGCGGGCTGGCGGCGGCGATCTCCTCGAGATTGACGACGCCCTGCGCCGTCTCGAGGATCGCGTGGATCAGGATCGGCCGCTCGAGCCCGGCCTTGGCCTCGAGCTGGGCGAGCAGGCGGTCGACGTAGTGGATGTCCCAGGCGCCCTCGACCTTGGGCACCATCACGACCTCGAGCTTGTCGCCGATCTCGCCGATCAGCGTCGTCAGGTCGTCGAGCACCCAGGGGCTCTCCAGCGAGTTGACCCGCGTCCAGAGTGCGGTCTGGCCGAAGTCCGACTCCTTCGCCGCCTTGATCAGGCCGGCCCGCGCCGCCTCCTTGCGGTCGACCGGGATCGCGTCCTCGAGGTTGCCGAGCAGGATGTCGGTCTGCTTGGCGATGTCGGCCGCCTTGGCGACCATCTTCTCGTTCGAGAAGTCGAGGAAGTGGATCATCCGCGAGGGCTTGACCGGGATCTCGGCGAGCGGCTCGGGCGCGCCGATCGCGAGCGGGTGGAAGAAGTCTCTGGGGTTTCTCAAGCTGCTCCTCGGGTCGGGGACTGTCGCCCCCGAAATCTAGTCGAGCGGCGCAGGGAATTGCTCCCCCCCCGTGGTAGATATCTGGGAGTCTCATGAGGTTGGCCAAGGGGGCCAGCTAGACGATGGACAGGCCAGCTGCGAGCAAGCCAGCGACGGGGGAAGGGCTTCGAGCCTGGCCGACTCCGCGTGGTCTCACGATCTCGATCTTCGCCATGGTCGCTGTCTTTGCCGTGGCTGGAGCGAGGGTCGCCATCACGGTCGGGTACGGTGGGATCTGGGATCTCGATCGTGAGTACACCCTCCCAGCGGCCTTTTCCGCCCTCTTGTTAGTGGCCGCAGCGATAGCCGCACTGGAGGTTGGCCGGCAGCGGGTCTACGGCATTCATCGGGGCGCCTATCTGCTGGCAGCCCTCTTCTTCTTTATGGGGCTCGACGAGGTCTTCTCGTTCCATGAGCGGCTTGAGAGTGCTACCGCGGTCGATTGGGAGACGCTCTACGCGCCCTTGATCTTCGTCTGCGGCATTGCCTGGTTGCTGGTCGTCCGTGCACTCCGCAGCTTTCGGCTGGCGCAGGTCGTGATGGCGCTCGGGGGGGCCGCCTGGCTGGTGGCGCAGATCCTCGAGAAGATCCAGTGGGACGGCGATGTGAAGGTGGATGGCTACCTCGCACTCATGTTCGCCGAGGAGATACTCGAGATGACCGGCTCGGCTCTCTTCCTCATCGCCCTCTACTGGGTGCTGTTCAGGGAGGGCGGCGGAATCCCTTTCGAGCTGTCCTGGTTCCGCCGCAGGGATTACGGCGACGCCGCAGTAATGAAGAGGGATGAGTGAAACCACACACGCAGACGACGGCGCCTGGAAGCTGCCCGAGGGAGCACGGCCGCCGCTGCTCGGCGAGCTGGTCGAGCGGATTGACGAGGCGCTGGCCACCGCGCGCGCCTCCGAGGCCGCGGTGATGACCGTCGGCGCGGCGGCGCTCGACGCGGCCGAGCAGGCGAAGCGAGCCGCGGAGCTGGCCGAGCGGGCGAGCCGTGGGATCGACTCCGCCGGGAGCAAGTCGGACAACGGAACCTCAGGCGTCGCCGCGGCCGAGTCGGACGAAGCCGAGATGGGTGACTTCAACGCTCGCGCCGACCAGCTGGCCGAGCGGCTCAGCCGCCTGCAGCGCCTGCCGCTCTCCGCGTAGCCGG
>Ga0210111_1000140_pt1 | contig 18376 bp, 18 predicted proteins | sample China_Galinas_PW_6_FD_185520 | JGI IMG/M metagenome (GOLD analysis project Ga0210111, IMG submission 185520) | Wetland microbial communities from San Francisco Bay, California, USA, that impact long-term carbon sequestration - China_Galinas_PWC_D2... | ecosystem: Environmental > Aquatic > Marine... | reverse complement strand
CGCGACTACGCTCGCCGGTTCTCCCTCGACGAGTCGACCGTCTACAAGATGATCGAGCGGGGGGAGGTCAAGGCCATCCGCATCGGCAAGAAGACGCTGCGCATCCCCTCGAGCGAGCTGGAGCGCTTCCTGGAGCGCGAGCCGGCCGCAGAGTCCGATGGCGCCCTGGACGCGCGAGTCGAGGCATTTCGCGAGCGACACGGCAAGGACCCCGGTTCCTTCGTCGACGCGTGGCGCAGCGGCGAGGTCGAGGACACGCCCGAGAACGCCGAGGTTGCGCTCGAGGCGCTTGCCCTGCGCACCGCTCTCGCTCGCCAGCACGTCGCCACCGCGTAGCGCTGTTAGCGCAAGTTTGGCCCATCAAACGCTCCGCAGGGAAGGGGTGTATTTTCCGGTGTATTAGCTGGTAGCCTGTTGGCAGGCAACCGAAGGAGACTCCATGCCCGTCCTCACCCCGCCCGCCGCCAAGAAGCTCGACCGAGACGCCGCGACCCTGTCGGTCGCCGACGTCGCCGGCTACCTTCAGGACCATCTCGGCCAGCGGATCGCCGCGCATCTCGTCGGGCTGCGGGACGCCAAGCAGATCGGCCGCTACCGCAGAGAGGACGGCCCGGAGCCCAACCAGCGCACCGAGCTGCGCCTGCGCGAGAGCTACAAGGTGGTCCGCATGATCGTCGAGGCCTTCGACGAGAAGACGGCGAAGGCCTGGCTCTTCGGCACCAACACCCGCCTCGACGACGAGGCGCCGATCGACGTCCTGCGGGCGGCGGTCGAGCCGGCGCAGTTCGCCGAGGTCCGCGCTGCCGCCAGGCAGCTGGTTAGCTCTGAGGAGTGAGCGGGGGGGCGTTCGATCGGGGACGACCACCTCTGCTCGCCGGGGGCCAGGGGGACCGATGTGAACACCAACTCCTGTCTATCCAATTGAGAAAGCCTCGTCGACCAGCTCCACGGTGAGCCTCACCTCCCAGCTTGAAAATCGCGGCAGTCCCGTTCGCCGCTGGCTTGAGGAGCGCTTCCCCGAAACCCGGGGCATCGCCCGCGAAGCGAATCGCCAACTGCGGGGCGGGAACCGCACTTGCCCGATTCCGCGCGTCATTGACGCCGATCCGGGTCTCGTCGGAACTGCCCTCGACTACCTCCTACGGGCCTGCCTTCGCGTGACCTCGATCGAACGGACCGTCGCCACCAAGGCGGTCCAGTTGCTCTCGCAAGATCCGACCATCGACATGCGCGCGATCGAGGTCGAGCGCGAAGCGGTCAGCGGGATCAAGCGGCTCAGGCCAGGTCGCCGCGATCTCACCGACTCGAAGTGGCGCGAGCTATGCATCTATTGCCTGGTCCTGGCGCGCTTCGAGCAGTTCTTCCGGATCGGGCCGATACCGGCAGTAGAGGAACGGCTCATCGCACCTCTCCGGCGCTGCCGCGGTCTTGATGACTTCGCTCCGCTGGCGTTCACGCCGGCGACGACCCAAGACCTCGAACAGCTGGGACGAGCAGCGTGGGAGGAGCACCGGAGCTGGAGGAATGCGCGGCCGCTCGTGCTCAACCCCACGTTCGAGCAGAGCCGGGCGCTCGGCGGTGCCGACGCCGACCTGATCGTCGGCCGTCGACTCATCGACCTCAAGGCGACGACGACGCCTGGCATCGTCGGCCGGTTCGAGCTCTGGCAGCTTCTCGGCTACGCGCTGGCCGACACCAACGACAAGTACGGGATCCGCGAGGTCGGAATCGCCGCACTGCGGTGGCGCTCCAGCATCTCCTGGCCCGTCGAAGAGTTCCTGAGCGACCTCGCGCCAGCCGCCGCCGAGACGGCAGTCGAGGGGAAGATCTCGTCCTTCGCCTCAGGGCCTCACGACCTGGATCAGCTACGAGCCGACTTCGCCCAGGTCGTGGCGCAGGGCCGCGCTAACAGAGGCCGCGCATTCAAGACGGTGCCGCCACGCCTTGGAAGTCGCCCCGCCTGACAGCCGGGTCAGGGCGCATGTGGGAAGAGCACGGCGAGTGCCTCGGCCAGGACGGCGATCTGCTCGGGTCTGATCACGCCCGCCTGGTTCAGACGCTTCGACAGTCTGCGCGGGTAATAGAGCGGGAAGTCGTCGATTGTCAGGGTCCAGAGCAGCGGCAGACCGCTGCCACCGGCCTGGCCGTCGGGGTTGATGAAGCAGAAGCAGCCGTTGACCGGAGCATCTTGTTCGATCGTCGCCAGACCGGCTCGGACCGTGTCGACCTGCCGTTCCAGCCCTTTGACGAGCTTGGTCTGGTCGCGCCCACGGATAACGAGCTTCGCATCGCCGAACAGCGACTTCCGTACTTCGATCTTGCCCTTGTAGCGCTTTGCGTCGATGACCCAGACGCCCGATGGGGCGACCGCGATGTGGTCGATGTTCGCGCGACTGCGCGGCATGCGCCGGTCGTTGAGGACAACGACGTCTGGGCAACGGGCGGCGAGGTGCGCGGCAACCGCCTCCTCGCCAATGGCACCGTCCTCCCACGCCTTCTCGTTCTGTGGCGTGTCCTGGAATCGCAGCAGCAGGCCCCCGACGCGAGGATGGGCCGCACGCGTCTTTGCCTCACGCCTCGCACGGCGTCGTTCCAGCTGGCGCCGTGCGCCGGCGCCAGCCGTACCCAGATCGAGATCGTCGGGCTCCCCCGCCACCTGACGGCTATCGGCACGCCGGTCCGCGCCCTGAAGGCGAGTCCGTGAACTGACTGGATCGCCGGCCTGGTTTGGCCCTCCCGATCAGCCGGTTTCCATCCCTGTCTTCTGGTCGGCCTGCGCGACCAGCGGTTTGGCCTTCAGCCGCTTCGGGATGGTGATCACGACTTCGTTGGCGTTGCGAGCCACGGTCAGCCGGGAAGCCGCCAGCGGCCGAGCCAGTAGCGCTGGTGCAGGCGCCCGCCCTCCGCGCTCTCGCTGACGCGGAAGCTCTCGGCGCTCGTCGGCTGATCCCGCAGCAGTTGCGCGACCAGGTCGGCGGCGTCGATCCCGCCCGAGCCCCGCTCCAGCCAGTCGTCGAAGTCGATCTCGATCGGGATCACCCGCTCCTCATCGAGAACCAGGCCGGCGGCGTCGCCCGTCGCCCGCAGGCCCTCGGGCGTCTGGCAGGCCCAGTGCGAGGGATCGCGCAGCCGCTCGATCTCCTCGCGCCAGGCGTTTGCCTCACGGTCCCGGTCGGCGACGATGTCGCTGACGAGGATCCAACCTCCGGGCCGTACCAGGCGCGCCATCTCCGCCACCACGCGCCCCGGCGCCGGGATGTGATGGAGGCTGAGGCGGGTGATCGCGCCGTCGAAGGAGTCGTCGTCCAAATCGAGCGCTGTGGCGTCGCCGAGCGCGAAGCCGACGTTTTCGATTCCCTCCTCGCGGGCTCTCCGCTCGGCCTCCTCGATCATCGCCGGCGTCAGGTCGACGCCCTTCACCGAGCCGACTCTGCCCGCCGTCGCCCGCGAGACGACCCCCGGGCCGCAGGCGATGTCGATCCAATCTGCTTCGGCGTCCTCGGGCACCAGCTCGATCAGGGCGCCGAGCGTCTCAGCCGATGTCATCGCCGGCGAGGTGCCGAACGCGCGGGACTGGTGGGTGAACTCCTCGCGGATCGAGTCCTCGTACATCTCGCCAGCGTAGTTGGTGTCAGCCGGCTCCCGGCTGCTGGTTGGCAGGATGTAGCGTTGCGACAAGTTGCCGCCAATGAGGTCGATCGTTTGCGAGGAGGAAGGATGTCCGTAGATACATCGCCCCTGGGACTGGTCGCCGATCTGCATCGGCGCCAGGGCGAGATGTATGCCGGGGACACCGTGCCGCTCGACGGCGAGTTGTTCGACCGGATCTGGAGCCCCGGATAAGCCGCTCCAGGCTGCGCATGACGGTGCTGCTCTACGACAGTCCGGCCTCTGGCAACTGCTACAAGGTGCGACTGATCTTGAGCCTGCTCGGCATCGAGTTCGAGCGTCGGCAGCTCTCGGTCGTCGACCACTCGGACCGGCCTGAGGTGCTTGGCGGGCTCAGCCCGTCGCTCAATGTGCCGACGGTTGTGCTCGACGACGGGCGTGCCCTCGCCGAGTCGAACGCGATCCTCTGGTACTTCGCGAACGGCACCCGTTACCTGCCGGACGATGGCTACGAGCGGGCCCAGGTGCTGCAGTGGATGTTCTTCGAGCAGTACAAGCACGACCCCTTTCCTTATCAGCAGGTGACGAGGCCAGGTCAAGCTTCGCAGTCGTCTATGGCGCGGGCTACGATCTTTGCCGATGGCCCCAGTCGCAGATGACAGCCTGATCGCCGAGGCGGGACGCCGCCTTGCGGCCGCAGCTCCCGGTGCCAGGGTGATCCTCTTCGGCTCTTATGCCCGAGGTGAGGCCAGGCCTGGCTCCGACCTCGACCTGCTCGTCGTCGAGCCTCGGCTCCCCAGTCGGCGCAAGGAGTTCGGGCGCCTTCGCATGGCTCTTGGCGACATCGGAGTTCCGGTGGACCTGATCGTCGTCAGCGACGATCACGTGAGCAAGTGGGGCGAGGTGCCCGGGGGCGTCATCCATGAGGCGCTGCGAGAAGGACGCGTCCTCGCCGCTTGAGCCCTCCGACGCAGCGGCGATAGGAGGTGGGTAGCTGGACGGGAGTTCAGCTGTCGGAAGCCACGGAAGATGGCGAGAGTGACGACGAACGGGGGACATGATTCGCTGGGCGACACCGCTTGGCGCACGAGGCAGGGCGGGGGAGACACGCCGATAGCCCTCCAACGCAGAAACCCCCGCTTTGCGGGGGTTTCTGATGCGGCTGAATGGAGTCGAACCATCACGCCCCGTAAAGGGCACAAGCCCCTCAAGCTTGCGCGTCTACCAGTTCCGCCACAGCCGCTCGGGGAGGGCGATTCTAGATGTTCGGGCGGGGCGGGGGTGCGGCGCCGGGCGCGGGGGTGCGGCGCGGTTGCCGGGTTGCGCCCGTCCGGTCGTGTCGTTACCCTGCGAACAGGTGTTCGAACGATTGCGCACGCTCTGGTGCCGATGAGGAGGATCGCTTGGTGGACTTGGACCTGACGAAGAGGCAGAAGGAGATCTTCGACTTCATCCGCCGTTACGCGGACAAGACCGGCTACCCGCCGACCGTGCGGGAGATCGGCAAAGCGGTCGGGCTGCATTCCTCTTCGACCGTGCACGCGCATCTCGCCAACCTGGAGAAGATCGGGCTGCTGCGCCGCGACCCGACCAAGCCGCGGGCGATCGAGCTGCTCTTCGACAAGGCGAAGAAGACGATCCTGCCCGAGCAGTCCGGTCTGCCGCTCGTCGGCCACGTCGCCGCCGGCGCGCCGATCCTCGCCGAAGAGAACATCGAGGAGTACATCGAGATCCCGGACGTGATCGGCGGCGAGGAAGGCGACTACGTGCTGCGCGTCCGCGGCGAAAGCATGAAGGACGCCGGCATCTTCGGCGACGACTACGTCGTCGTCCGCCCGGCGGATGACGCAAGCGACGGCGAGATCGTCGTCGCCCTGCTCGGCGAGGAGGCGACGGTCAAGCGCTTCTTCCGCGAGTCCGACCACATCCGTCTGCAGCCGGAGAACGAGACGATGGAGCCGATCCGCAGCGCCGAGGTGAACGTGATCGGCCGCGTGATCGGCGTAGTCAGAAAAGTCTGACGCGGGTCGTCAGGGCCACCGCCCGGACTCGATCAGCTTCTTGTAGCGGCGCTGCCGCCGTCGCGCGTCGCGCATCACCAGCGGCAGCACCCGCAGCGCCAGCCGCGGAAAGAGCTCGAGCAGGCGCAGCATCGGCGTGCGCCAGCGAGGGAACACGACCAGCGGCCTGGGGTGGGCGCTGAGCTTGCCGACCTCGGTCGCGACCTGCTCGGGGGTGAGCAGCCGGCCGGAGAAGGAGCCGGCGACGTCGGGGTCGTCCAGCTTGTCTTCGATCATCGGCGTCCAGACCCCGTCCGGGCAGATCGCCGAGACATCGACCTTGCGGATGCCGGCCTGGCGCAGGTCGTAGAGCGTGCCGAGCGTGTAGGCCATCGCGGCGTGCTTGCTCGCCGCGTAGTTGACGAGGCCCGGAGCGGCGATCAGGCCGGCGAGCGAGATCACGTTGATCACGTGGCCGTGCCCGGCCTCGACCATCACCTCGAGCGCCGCGACCGTGCCGTTCATCGTGCCGGTCGCGTTGACGCCGAGCATCGCGCCGCGCGCGGCCTCGCCCTGCTCCCAGGACTTGCCGGCGGAGAGCACGCCGGCGTTGTTCACCCAGAGGTCGAGCGAGCCACCCCTGGTCGCCGCCGCGGTCGCCGCGACCCGGCACGCCTCCGCGTCGGTGACGTCGAGCTCGGCAAACGACCCACCCGCGCCCAGATCCGCGGCGGTCGCCGCCGCGGCATCGGCGTTCACATCGGTCGCCTGAACCATGTATCCGCGGCCAGCGAGATCGAGGGCGATCGCGCGCCCCAGCCCGCTTCCCGCTCCGGTGACGACCGCGGTCGGCATGGCCCGAAAGATAGTCCCTGGCTCCAATGGGTCTACCATTAGCGAAGCGAGCCGAGCGACCGCGGGGGGAGAGAAAACCCCTCGAGGAAAGTCCGGACACCAGAGGGCGAGGGCGGTGGGTAACGCCCACCCGGGGAAACCCGCGGGAAAGTGCCACAGAAACATACGGCCGATGGCGCGGCCACACGTGAGCCGCGTACAGGCAAAGGTGAAATGGTGCGGTAAGAGCGCACCGGCGTCGCGGCGACGCGGCGGCCAGGCAAACCCCGCCCGGTGCAAGGCCAAACAGGATCGTCGACCCTGCCCGGCGAGGTCCAGGTAGGCCGCAGGCCGCTGCGGCGGCCCTCGGAGCCCCAGGCTCCGTGAGATAGATGGTCGCTCACGACAGGATCCGGCTTACAGGCTCGCTTTCAGGGCCCCCCTCCTGCCCGAGGGGGGCCCTTTCGATCTCTTCACGTTTTTCTGTCTTAACGTCTGCTAACGTGCCGCCAACTTCCGCTGAATCCTCGCCACATACCGCGAGGAGCGGGGGACCCAAAAGTTGGGGCGAATCGCCGGCATCCGCCGCGTAGCGCAGCTCTTTCAGCGCGAGCCCGTCAGCTAACCCCGTAAGCGCCCGAAAGAGCGATGAAGACGAAGACGAACCGCCCCTGGCGGAAATCCCGACTGACCGCGGCCCTGCTGCTCGCCTCCGCGACCCTGGCTCTCGCCGCCGGGCCGGCCCAGGCCGGCACCGGCGGAGCCTTCACCACCGCCGCGTCCGATGCCCAGGCGGGCGCCGGACTCGCCTTCACGCCGATGCGCTGGGCCGGCGCGACCTGGTACGGCCCCGGCTTCTACGGCTCGAAAACGGCCTGCGGACAGGTCTTGCGCCCCGGCACGGTCGGCGTCGCCCACCGCAATCTGCCCTGCGGAACCGCGGTCAGGTTCGTCTTCCACGGGCGGGCGATCGTGACCAGGGTGATCGACCGCGGCCCATATAGCCGCGGCAACGCCTGGGACCTGACCAACGGCGCCCGTCGCGCCCTGCGCTTCAACGGCTCCGGGCGGATCGGCTACGCCGTCGCGCTCCACTACGCGCGCGGCTCCGGCTAGACCACGGTCTCGGCCCGCCCGCGCGGCAAGCTACTCTTTCTCGTCTCAGCAGGGCTTTTTCAACGAGAGGAGCGAGGGAATGTCGAGGTTTTCCATCATCGGGACGGCTGCCTGTCTGATCGCGCTCGTCGTCGCGGTCGCCGCCGACGGCGCCGCGACGACCTCGCGCACGACCGTCGTGCTCGGCAGCACCGCCAACGTCCCCGACCCCTCCTGCCCGGAGCTGCCCTGCCAGGCCGTCGGCAGCGTCACCGGCTTCCAGGTCAGCACCAACCAGGACCAGCTGCCCTTCCGGGTGCCGCGCGACGGCAAGGTCAAGGCCTGGACCCTGACCCTGGCCCAGCCGACCAACCGGCAGCGCTCGTTCTTCAACGGCTTCTTCGGCACCCCACCCGAGGCGCGCCTGGCGATTCTGCGTCGCATCCCCGGCACCAACCCGCCCCGCTACAACCTGCGCCGCCAGGGGCGCGTCCATGTGCTCAGCCCCTACCTCGGCAAGACGGTCAAGTTCGGCGCCAACCTGCGCGTCAACAAGGGCGACATCGTCGGCCTGACGATTCCCACCTGGGCGCCCGCCTTCGCCCAGAACCTTTCCGCCCAGAACGCCTGGCGCGCCAGCCGGGAACCCGGCAAGTGCACCAACACGACCGACGTGCGCCAGGGCAAGCCCCAGCAGCGCGTCGGCCGCCGCGCGATCTACGGCTGCCGCTACAGCACCGCCCGCCTGCTCTATACGGCAACCGTGGTCGAGGGTTGACGCCGCTTCCTAACGCGACTGGCGCAAGCAGGCAAAGGACGCAGGGAGCGTGGCGTGCTCCGCACGCGAGCGACCGAGGACGCCTGCATGCGCCGTGCCAGTCGCGTTAGGCCGCCGAAGGCAGTACTTCCGGCGTCGCCTGGTCCTTGGGCAGCGCCGCGGCGCCGGCGATCAGGCTCTGGAACTCGTTCAGCGCCAGGTGCGCGACCGCCTCGAGGATCTCCTCCTCGCTCCAGCCGATCTCCATCGCCTCTTCCTGCAGGTGGTGGGGGGGAACCCCGTCGGCCTCGAGCGTCGCCTCGAGGAACTTGAGCAGCGCCGCCTCCTTGGCGTCGCCGGAGTCGAAGCTGCGGGCCCGCGAGACCTCGTCGAGGCCGAGGCCGGCGCGCCGCGCCGACTTGGCGTGCTGGGCGATGCTGTAGGCGTCGTGGCGACGCTCGGCGACCGCCAGGGCGATCCGCTCGCGCGTCGCCCGCGGCAGGACGCCGCCGCGCAACTCCGAGCGCATCCGGGTGTACGCGCGCAGCACCGCCGGGGCGCCGGCGAGGACGCCGACGAACTTGGTCACCGCGCCGCCGGCCGCCTGGATGCTCTTGATCAGGGGAGCGCTCTCGTCGGGGGCCGTCAACTCGTCGTGGATCTGAAATCTGCTTACTGCCGTTTTTACCGTCACTTGCATCCCGCCTTTGGCTCGGGGGCGGAACTCCGCTTCACAGAGCCTTTATTTGGCCTTTACTTTACTTTAAGCCACTAACTTACGCGAAGTAAGTTATAGCGAGAACCGGACGCTCTCGCAAGCCTTTGGCGACGACCGTCACATACCCGTAATACGTCGTTTGGCACCTCGGCGGTTCAGTTCGCCTATCTTTGCCCGACCACGCCCAGGACAACGACCAAGGAGACCGGGATGGCGGACCAGCCGACGAGTGCCAGCGAGGTTGCCGAGATCGTCAAGGAACACGACGTTCGCTTCATCCGCCTCTGGTTCACCGACGTCCTCGGGCACCTGAAGAGCTTCTCGATCAACTCGGCCGAGCTCGAGGACGCGCTCGAGGGCGGGATGGGCTTCGACGGCTCCTCGATCACCGGCTTCAACCCGATCGAGGAGTCCGACATGATCGCCATGCCCGATCCCTCGACCTTCGCCCTGATTCCCTGGCGGCCGGAGGAAGAGAACGCCGTCGCGCGCATGTTCTGCGACGTCCGCGTCCCCGGCGGCGACCCCTACGAGGGCGACCCGCGCTGGATCATGCGGCGGGCGCTCAAACGGGCCGAGGACATGGGCTTCGACGCCTACAACATCGGCCCCGAGCTCGAGTACTTCTACTTCCGCTCGGCCAAGCCCGAGGGCGGCGTGCCCGAGGTGCTCGACGAGGGCGGCTACTTCGACCTGACGACGCTCGACGCCGGCTCCGACGTGCGCCGCGAGACGATCCTGGCGCTGGAGAAGATGGGCATCCACGTCGAGTACGCGCACCACGAGGTCGGCCCCTCCCAGCACGAGGTCGACATGCGCTACAAGGACGCGCTGCGGATGTCGGACGACTGCATGACCTACCGCATCGTCGTCAAAGAGTATGCGATGAAGTACGGCTCGCACGCGACCTTCATGCCGAAGCCGCTGTTCGGCGAGAACGGCTCCGGCATGCACGTCCACCAGTCGCTGAGCAAAGACGGCAAGAACGCCTTCTTCGACCCCGAGGACCAGTACTACCTCTCGGCCACGGCGAAGGCCTTCATCGCCGGCCAGCTGCGCCACGCGCGCGAGATCGCGCCGCTCTTCGCCCAGTGGGTCAACTCATACAAGCGCCTCGTGCCCGGCTTCGAGGCCCCCGTCTACCTGGCCTGGTCGCGGCGCAACCGCTCGGCGCTGATCCGCGTGCCGCTCTACCACCCGGGCAAGGAGGGGGCGACGCGGGCCGAGCTGCGCTGTCCCGACCCCGCCTGCAACCCCTACCTGTGCTTCGCCGGCATGCTGCAGGCGGGCCTCGAGGGGATCGAGCACGGCTACGAGCTGCCCGAGCCGATGGAGCAGAACCTCTACCACCTCTCGCCCGAGGAGCGCTCGCAGCGCGGCATCGAACAGCTGCCGGAGACGCTCGGCGAGGCGATCGACATCGCCGCCGACTCGGAGCTGGTGCTGCGGACCCTGGGCGAGCACACCTTCCGCCGCTTCATCGAGATCAAGCGGCAGGAATGGGAGGACTACAGGGTGCAGGTCACGCCGTTCGAGATAGAGAACTTTCTGCCCGTTCTCTAGCCCCGTCCCCGCCCTCGGGGTGCGATAGCCGGGAGGGCCACCAGAAGTCGTCGCCGACGGTCAGGGCGATCGCCGGGACGAGGATGCTGCGGACGAGGAAGGTGTCGAGCAGGACGCCGAAGGCGACGACGAAGCCGAGCTCGGTGAGGAAGGTGAGCGGCAGCACCGCGAGCACCGAGAAGGTGCCGGCGAGGACGATCCCGGCGCTGGTGATCACCGCGCCGGTGACCGCGAGCGCGCGCAGGATGCCCTGCTCGGAGCCGTGCGCGATCGTCTCCTCGCGGGCGCGGGCGATCAGGAAGATGTTGTAGTCGACGCCGAGCGCGACGAGGAAGACGAAGGCGAAGAGCGGCAGCGAGGGGTCCGAGCCGGGGAAGCCGAAGATCACGTCGAAGACGAAGTAGCCGACGCCGAGCGCGGCGAGGAAGCTGAGGATCACGGTGCCGATCAGGATCAGCGGCGCGACCACGGCGCGCAGCAGGGCGATCAGGATCAGCAGCACGACGACGAGGATGATCGGCGGGATCACCAGCGAGTCCCAGCCGGCCGCGTCGCGGACGTCGAATTCGACCGCGGTCGGGCCGCCGATCAGGGTGCTCTCGGCGACGCCGTGCGCCGCTTCGCGGATCGGTTCGACCAGATCGAAGGCCTCGGTCGAATACGGTTCGATTTCGAGCGTCCCCTGCAGCAGCGTGCCCGGCGGCCCCTCGTTCACCGGCCCGGACACCGAGGCGACGCCGTCGACGGCGGCCACCGCCCGTCGCGTCGCCGGAATGTCGGCCGGGTCCTCGACGACGATGTCGGTCAGCGCCGTCGTCCCCGAGGCGAAGCTCTCACTCAGCAGGTGCTGGCCTTCGACCGATTCGACTTCGTGCGTATAGCTGTCTTCGCTGGTCAGTTCGGTCGAGAAGAAGGCGAAGCCGGCGCAGAACACGAGCAGCACCGCGATCGCGCCCACCATCACCCGCTGCGGGCCGCGGGCGACGCGCCGGCCGACCCGCGACCAGAGCCCGTGGGTGGCGTCGGCGGTGTGCTCGAGGCGGTGGCGGCGCACCTCGTAGGGCTTGAAGAAGGCCCGGTCGAGCGGCCCGACGATCAGCGAGGGGATGCGGCGGCCGCTGAGCCTGTGCAGGACCCAGTTGAGCAGGACGAGCGGCAGCAGGACGACGATCAGCAGGCTGGCCAGGAACGGCCGCGCGAACGCCCCCAGCCCCGAGCCTTCGACGATCTTGCGCCGCGCCCGCTCGGAGACGTCCTCGGCGCTCGGCGCGGTCTCCGGCGTGTGCGGTACGAAGGGCCAGAAGGCGCGGCGGCCGAAGATCGTCAGCAGCGCCGGCAGCAGCGTCAGCATCGAGAGCGCCGCGCAGAAGATGCCGATCGCGGCGATCGGGCCGAGGCCGGAGGTGCCGTTGACCCTGGCGACGAGCAGGCAGAGCAGCGCCGCGATCACGGTCGCCGCCGAGGCGAAGATCGCCGGCCCGGCGGAGGCGAGCGCGGTTCGCATCGCCACGTGCTTGTCGGCCTCGCGGTGCAGCTCCTCGCGGTAGCGGGAGACGAGCAGCAGGGCGTAGTCGGTGCCGGCGCCGAGCACCAGCACCGACATGATCGAGCTCGACTGGCCGTTGATCGTCGTGCCCAGCTCGGAGACGCCGTAGCCGATCGAGCGCGAGAGCGCCTCGGCGAAGAGCACCGCCGCCAGCGGGATGAGGAAGAAGAACGGCGAGCGGTAGATCACGATCAGCAGGAAGATCACGAGGCTGACCGCGGCGAGCAGCAGCGTGCCGTTGATCCCTTCGAAGACTTCGATCGCGTCGGCGGAGAAGCCGGCGCCGCCGGTCACCTTCACCTGCAGGCCGGGTGGCGGGTCCTCGATCTGTTCGCGCCAGTACTTGACCGGGTCGAGGATCCGATCGCCCTCGCCTTCGGCGTCGATGTAGGCGGTGACGATCGCGGCCTTGCCGTCGGGCGAGACGACCGGGCCGACGAACGGCTCGTAGCCGGCCGGCTGACCCGGCACCGGTTTGGCGCCGTTGCCGGCGAGCTTCGTCCCGTCGGCGACGACACCGGGAAAGCGCTTGCCGGCCATCGCCGCGACGTCCGCTTCGATCGTGCGCCGGTCGGCGGCGGTGAGCCCGGACTCGCGCTGGAAGATCACCACGCCGGGCGCCAGTTCGCCGCCCTGCAGCGATTTGGTCGCCTTCAGCGCCGCGGTCGATTCGGCCGAGCCGGGCAGGTAGGAGGTCGCCTCGTTGTTTTCGGCGTCTTCGAACTTGCCCGGCAGGTTGGCCGGCCCGGCGGCGACGAAGATGCCGACGAGCCAGACCGCGAAGACGATCCACTTCGCGCGGCGGCCGGCGGCGAAGGTGAGGAGCGAGCGCACGGCCCGATCTTCTCAGAGCAAGGCGGACAGGTGTTTGGCAGTGGTGACCGGTGCCTTGCAGGCGAAGTTCTCGCACACGTAGGCGGTCGGCCTGCCGTCGGCGAGCGGGCGGTCGCGCAGCAGCGGCGGCGTCTCGCTGCCGGGCGGGCCGCCGGCGAGGACCAGGTGGGGATGGTGGGTCCCGCGGACCGTCGCGCACAGCTCGTCGAGGTCCTCGCCGACCAGGGCGACCTCCTTGACCGGCGCGAGCTGGAAGTCGAGCGCCCGCAGCAGGTGGGCGAAGGCGTCCGGCCGCCGCGGCGCCGCTTTGGCGAACAGGCGCAGCACGCCGTCGGCCCACTCGCCGTAGCGGCGCTCGCCGCTCAGCGCCTCGAGCCGCAGCAGGCCGAGCGCGGCGGCGGAGTTGCCGGAGGGGATCGGGTGGTCGCCGATCTCCTTGCGCCGGGCGATCAGCTGCTCGTGGTCGTCGGAGGTGGAGAAGAAGCCGCCGCGCTCGCGGTCGCCGAAGCGCTCGATCGTCGTCTCCGCCAGCGCCTCGGCCTCGCTGAACCAGCGCGGCTCGAAGCTCGCTTCGTACAGGGTCAGCAGCGCTTCCAGCAGGAAGGCGTGGTCCTCGAGGTAGGCGTTGAGCCGCGCTTCGCCGTCCTTGTAGGTGCGCAGCAGGCGGTGCGTTCGCTGTTTGTCGGGCTCACCCCGACCAGCAGCGAACGCGGGCGTGCGCATCCGGTCCAGCACGAACTCGGCACAGGCCCGGGCCGCGTCGAGGTAGTCGTCGCGGTCGAGCGCCGCGCCAGCCTCGGCGAGCGTCGCCAGCATCAGCGCGTTCCAGGAAGCGAGGCGCTTGTCGTCGAGGCCGGGCCGGACCCGTTGGTCGCGGGCGCGGCGCAGCGCTTCGCGCGCCTCGGCCAGGCCCGGCGGCTCGCTCGCCGCGGCGCCGCCGGCGAGGTGGAGGATGTTGCGGCCCTCGAAGTTGCCGTCCTCGCTGACCCCGTAATAGGCGCCGATCTCCGCTGCCCGCTCCGCCCCCAGCACCTCGCGCAGCTCCTCCGGCGTCCAGACGTAGAAGCGCCCCTCCTCGCCCTCGGAGTCGGCGTCCAGCGCCGAGTAGAAGCCGCCCTCCGGCCCGCGCATCTCGCGCAGCGCCCAGTCGAGCGTCTCTTCGACGATCCGGCGGTAGCGCTCGTGGCCGAACGCCTGCCAGCCGTGCAGGTAGGCGCGCGCCAGCAGCGCGTTGTCGTAGAGCATCTTCTCGAAGTGGGGGACGAGCCAGGCCGCGTCGACCGAGTAGCGGGCGAAGCCGCCGCCGACCTGGTCGTAGATGCCGCCGGCGAGCATCGCGTCGAGCGTGCGCTCGACCGGCTCCGGCACGCCGCGGGCGAGCAGCAGCTCGAGCGTCGAGGCGGGCGGGAACTTGGGCGCGCCGCCGAAGCCGCCGCGCTCGATGTCGGCGCCCTCGCGCAGGGTCGCGACCGCGGTTTCGAGCAGCTCGGCGCCGGGCGCCTCCTTCGCGGCCTCGACCGCGCCGATCGCCCCCAGCCGCCGGCGCGTCTCCGGTGCCCGCTCGCGCAGCTCCTCGCGGCGGTTCTCGAAGGCGTCGACGACGGCTTCCATCACCATGCGGAAGCTCGGCATGCCGCGGCTCTCGTCGGGCGGGAAGTAGGTGCCGCCGTAGAACGGCACGCCGTCCGGGTCGCAGAAGACCGTCATCGGCCAGCCGCCCTGCCCGCTGATCGCCTGCACGGCCTCCATGTAGAGGGCGTCGACGTCGGGACGCTCCTCGCGGTCGACCTTGACGCAGACGAAGTGCTCGTTCATGTAGGCGGCGGTCGCGGCGTCCTCGAAGGACTCGCGCTCCATCACGTGGCACCAGTGGCAGGCCGAGTAGCCGACCGAGAGCAGGATCGGCCGGTCCAGCTCTCGTGCGCGGGCGAGCGCCTCCTCGCCCCAGGGGAACCAGTCGACCGGGTTGTCGCGGTGCTGGAGCAGGTACGGGCTGGTCTCCCGCGCGAGCCGATTCGCCATGCGCTCACACTACCCACGGCGAAGCGAGGCCAACTATTCGCGAGCGAGGATCGACGAAACTGGGTCGGGATGCGGGATATCCGGCTCCCGGCGCAACAACCGGCTTCTCGATAGCTCTACATTCCTGAAGTGACGAACGACCGACTTTCCGCCGCGAGCGAGCCGGCGATAGCCACCGTGCTCGCGAAGCTCGAGCAGGACGACCGCGAGGTCATCCTCAGCGCCCTGCGCCACGCCGAGCGCACCGAGGCCGAACTGCGCTACCTGGCCGACCACGACTCGCTCACGGGCCTGCTCGACCGGCGCCGCTTCCGCGCCGAGCTCGACCAGTACGTCTCCTTCAGCGCCCGCTATGGCGGTCAGGGCGCGGTGATGATCGTCGACATCGACGGGCTCAAGGCGATCAACGACGCGCTCGGCCACCAGGCCGGCGACAACCTGATCCGCCAGGTCGCCGGGACGCTGCGCGAACGGGTCCGCGGCACCGACATCGTCGCCCGCCTCTCCGGCGACGAGTTCGCCGTCCTGATCCCGCAGACCGACACCGCCGGCGCGCTGCAGCTCGGCGAAGACCTGCGCGCCCAGGTCGCCGAGGGGCGGGAGGGCGGCGATCCCGTGAGCACGACGATCAGCGTCGGGATCAGCATGTTCGGCGGCGGTCGCGGCGGTGCCGAGGCGGTTCTGGCCGCAGCCGACCAGGCGATGTACCGGGCGAAGGAGGGGGGGCGCGACCGGATCGCGCTCTTCCGCGATCCGAGCGAGCCGCACCCCGGTGGGCGCAAGCGCCAGCAGACGACCGCGGCGCGGATTCGCGACGCGCTGACCGAGGACCGGCTCAGCCTGTATACGCAGCCGATCTGCGATCTCGCCTCCGGCGGGATCGAACGCTACGAGCTGCTGCTGCGGATGACGAGCGAGGACGGCGAGCTGCTGCCGGCGGCGCGCTTCATCGAGGCGGCGGAGCGCTCCGGCATGGTGCAGGAGCTCGATCGCTGGGTCGTCGGCCGGGCGCTGGAGCTGCTCGCCGAACGCGAAGCCCAGGGCGCGCCGCTATCGCTGCACGTCAACCTCTCGGGCGCCTCGCTGACCGACGTCTCCGTGCTCGACTTCATCGAGCGGCGGCTCGACGAAGGCGGCGCCGACCCCTCGCGCTGCACCTTCGAGATCACCGAGACGGCCAACGTCTACGACTTCGACGTCGCTTCGGGCTTCGCCGACCGCTTGACCGACTTCGGCTGCGAGGTCGCGATCGACGACTACGGCGCCGGCTTCGGCCCCTTCCATTACCTGAAGCGGATCCCCTTCGATCTGATCAAGATCGACGGGTCCTTCGTCCGGGACATGCCGCGCTCGGACGCCGATCAGCTCACGGTCAAGGCGATCGTGCAGATCGCCCGCGGGCTCGGCAAGCGGACGATCGCCGGGTTCGTCCAGGACGACCGCACGACCGAGATGTTGCGCGAATACGGGGTCGACATGGCCCAGGGATTTCACCTGGGCCGTCCTGTCGACCTCGATGAGATGCTTGCCGCCTAGCCCACTTTCTTCAGGCGGCCGCTGAAGCGGGCGCCCGGTTTGTCGCACGGGTCCTGGTCCGGGAGGGCGAAGCTCGAGTCGACCCGCAGCTTGTACCTGAGCTTCGGGTCGACTTCGATCACCCACCGGATCTCGCCGTAACCGCCGAACGACGGGATCTTCGTGCCGCCGGCCTTGAACCGCTTGGCGGTCGAGATCGTCGTCTTGTCGGAGAGTTCGACCGGAATCGGGATGCAGGTCGTCGGGCCGCCGCCCTGGCTGGTGCCGAAGACGATCGCGGCCTTCTTGCCGCCCTCCGTGACGTTCAGGCTGATTCCGTCCTTGCCCTCGTACATGCCGGGCTTCAGCGGCAGGGCGCCGCTGGGCTTGCAGCGCTTGCCCTTCTTCTTCTTGCCCTTGGCCTTCGCGCAGCGCTTGCCCTTCTTCTTGCCCTTCTTGTGGGCTCGCTTGGCGGACGTCTCGACGCCACCCTGTCCTGCCGCGGCCAGCGAGCTGAGCCCGACGGCCAGCGCCAGCGCGGCGACGATTGCGAGCAGGATGCTCCTTCTCACGCGAATCTCCTTTGCATTCGATCGAATCCCCGGTTGGGTCGAAGCGATTAGAGCAGCGGCGCGCGCGCCGATCGCCGTGCGGAGCGCCGCTGTGGGCCGTTCGGCCCATCTGGCGCGGTGATCTAACCTCTGCCTGTCCATGCCGCCATCGCCAAGCTCAACGGCAGGCAGCGCGCAGGTGCTCGAGCGAGCCGATCTCGATGCCCTGTTCGAGCTGCTGGGCGGAGACGGATACGAGGTGGTCGGGCCGACCGTGCGCGACGGGGCGATCGTCTACGAGCGACTCGGCGGCGTCGAGGACCTGCCCGCCGGCTGGACCGACGAGCAGGACGGCGGCACGTACCGGCTGCGGCGCCGTGACGACGAGGCGCTGTTCGGGCACAACGTCGGCCCCAACTCCTGGAAGGGTCTGCTGCACCCGCCGGACCAGCTGCTCTGGCGCGCCCGGCGCGAGGCGGACGGCGACTTCGAGGTCGAGGCCGGGGTCGCGGCCGAGCAGCCGCCGCGGCGGGCCTTCCTCGGCGTGCGCTCCTGCGACCTGCACGCGATCTCGCACCTCGACGACGCCCTGCTGCGGATCGAGCACCCCGACGCGGCGTACGCGGCGCGGCGCTCGAACGTCTTCGTGATCGCGGTCAACTGCGGGCAGGCGTCGGGAACCTGCTTCTGCGTCTCGATGGAGACCGGGCCGCGGGCGAGCGCCGGCTTCGACCTGGCGCTGACCGAGGTGCTCGACGGCGACCGCCACTGGTTCCTGCTCGAGCAGGGCAGCGAGGCGGGCGCGCGGCTGGCGCAGGGCCTGCCGCTGCGCGACGCGGAGCCCGAGGAGTTCGAGGCGGCGCTGGGCGTCAGCGAGCGCACCGCCGGGCAGATGGGCCGCGAGCTCGACACGACCGGGATCAAGGACCTGCTCTACCGCAACGCCGAGCACCCGCGCTGGGACGAGGTCTCCGAGCGCTGCCTCACCTGCGGCAACTGCACGATGGTCTGCCCGACCTGCTTCTGCACGACCGACGAGGACGTGACCGACCTCGCCGGCGAGACCGCCGAGCGCCACCAGCGCTGGGACTCCTGCTTCACGCTCGACTTCACCTACGTCCACGGCGGCAGCGTCCGCCACTCGCCGAAATCGCGCTACCGGCAGTGGATGACCCACAAGCTGGCGAGCTGGATCGACCAGTTCGGCACCTCGGGCTGCGTCGGCTGCGGCCGCTGCATCGCCTGGTGCCCGGTGGCGATCGACATCACCGAGGAGGCCGCGGCGATCCGCGCGACCGACGGCGCCGGGGCGCCGGTCGAGGGCGGGGAGGA
>Ga0210111_1000136_pt1 | contig 18466 bp, 18 predicted proteins | sample China_Galinas_PW_6_FD_185520 | JGI IMG/M metagenome (GOLD analysis project Ga0210111, IMG submission 185520) | Wetland microbial communities from San Francisco Bay, California, USA, that impact long-term carbon sequestration - China_Galinas_PWC_D2... | ecosystem: Environmental > Aquatic > Marine... | reverse complement strand
GTGCATAAACAATCAGGTCGCCGTTCCAGCGGTCGGGACGGGGCATGCACACCCGATAAACGGCACCGGTGACCTGCACGGCGTCGGGATCACAATCCGCAAGCAGGCGGCTGGAAGTACAGCAGAACACGGCGACCAAGATGGTGATGGCCATGCGGCGCGGAGGCATAAATCCCCCGTGAATCGGCGGTGACATGATCCCCCCCTTTATCTCCAGCCCTGCGGACACCCGTTCCGGCGGCACCGGCGTAAGACGATCCCCCAGGTACCGATCACCAGTGTAGACATTTTCCGTCGTGCATGCAAACACGCCGAGCTTCCGACAGAACGGATACTCTGGCTTCACATGGGTATTTTGTCAGGATGCGGCGTCCGGGTTCAGGCCTTGGTCCGGATGGAAATCAGGTCCTGCGCGAGAAGATCTCGTAAGCGGTGGTCTTGTCTCTTGAGCAGGACCAGTCCATGTGACAAATAGTACAAGGTCTTGCCACGGGCCGCATATGCGGAAGGCGTCCGACCATTCGTTCCCGGTACTCGCGTTCGCGGCTCTGTGCCGACCGGCTCAGGCATCCAACGGTGCCGGCACCCGACCTGGGCGACGTCCGTCGCAAACCGGCCGGCGGTCCAAACGGTCCATGTGTGCGCGTGCATTGTCCGGACACTCGGAATTGTCGTCAGGCCGGTACATTGAATCGGCTCAAGCAAGTCCTCCCTGCGTACCGATGTTCAGAAGCTAGACCGCCGAAACGCTGCTCTGTTTCGTATGCAGTTCTTGATGGAGACGGGCGTCGTTCGGTCCGAGCATCCGGATCACGCGTATCGATCTTGCGTGCGGTTGTCGGACGCGGGTACAATAACGACGAAAAGGCTCGCCGGCGCTGCCGGGCAGACGCCCTTTGAGAAGTGTCGGTCCAAACGAAGGAGAAACGGATATGGGTGATAAAGGGAAAAGAGATAAAGGCAAGAAGGAACAGCAAAAGAAAGCACAGCTTAGTCCAAAGGACAAACGAAAGAAGAAAAAGGAAAAGAAGGGCAAATAGATGCCCGGTGCTGTCCCGTGATCTCTGCGTCCTCTCAGCGGGTTGCCGGCGTTCGACGGCGAATCCGCCGACCGACCGACCGGCAGCCGCCAGAGGGTCGCGGTCGTCCCAATAGCCCCCCGAGCGCAGGGAAAAAAACGCCCACACTGTCGCGATCCACGCCGGAAAATGCGAAGAGGACGAGGCCTACTCCGGCAACGAATCAGCCAGAGCCACATCGCGCCGGGCCGTGGCTGCCAATAACGACTTGTCTCCTTGGGTCCAATGCCATTGCCTCTCGCGACGCGTGCCAGGACAAACGATGGACCGTTTCGCCATCAAGCAACTCGAATCTAATTAACAAGATCCTCAATCGCCATGAGGGCGACGTATCATCCGACGGCGAAAACAGAAGCCAAGTCCGTACCGTGTCCTTATTCGGCCGGCGTCGTTTGACCGATGGGCAGCATTTCCGTTGCGCGGTCCGTCGGGTACAATCCTGCCGTCGTGCGGCGGGCGATGTGGGCACATCGATTGCAGATCTGTCCTTCGCACGCGTGGTTCAACCGCAACTCAAATTCAAGGAGTGACCGATGAGCGACAGCGTCTACAAAGTCATCGAGCTGGTGGGCACGAGTGAGAAGTCATGGGAAGAGGCGGCCAAGGCCGCGGTGGAGGCGGCCGGCAAGAGCCTCAAGAACCTGCGCGTGGCCGAAATCAACAAGCTCGATATGAAGGTCGAGGACGGCAAGGTCACAGCCTTCCGCGCGCGCGTCGGCCTGTCCTTCAAATACGAGGGGTAGTGAGCGACGTCAGCCGATTGTGCCGATTCAGAATCCAACGTTCGATCGCGACGACCGGTGATCGATCCAACAGAATCGGGGAACGGATGCTTGCCGTCTCAACCGCCGTCGATGCCTATAGACCAAGTCAAAAGGGATTCCGGCAGCGTGCAGGTGAGCAAACTCTGGCTGCGTGCGCTTCTCTGGTGCAACAACCTGCACCGCCGACTGCTCACGGCGTTGTTCGCCATAATCGGCCCGCGATCGGCCTATTGGATCACGCGATGGGGCGCTCGCACTCTGTACAGTCTCGTCGATGTGCTTCGGGAGAGAAGCGAAGTACAGTGTCGGGCTGCGCTGGCCGGTCGCGTTCCTGAAGAAGACGTGCCTCACATCGCCCGGCAATCGTTTGTCAGTCGAGCCTGGAATCTCACCGATCTGATGCTCGCGACAAGACGCTTGCGCGCCGGAACGTATTGCGAACTCGGCGGTCGGATCGAGGAGCCATACCTTGACCGGCTCCTGGCCGCGCAGCGCACGGGCAAGCCCGCCATCCTCGTCACCGCCTACTATGGCCCGTACGACCTTCTCCCGGCGTTTCTCGGCTACAACGGCGTCCGTGCGACCATCGTGTATCTGCCGCACCGCAACGCTGGTTACGATCGGTTCCGCCAGCGCATCCGCGGGCAGAGCGGTTGTCAGTCGATTTCCGTAAGCGAGGCGGGTCCCCGTATTGGTCAGCTTCTCGGGCAAGGGCAAACCGTGGCACTTGTCGCCGACCACTTCGTCCAACACCGCGGAATGCCCGTGACCTTCCTGGGCCTCAAGACCAAGGCCCTTCGTTCCGTCGGGCTTCTTGCCTGGCGCTACGGCGCCGACGTCGTGGTGGCGGGGATTCGCCGTATCGACGAGCGCTTCCACTTCAAGATCGTCGTGGCCGACGTCGTGGAACGCGAGGAAATAGCCGCGCACGCCGATGCGGTGGCGATGGTCACCGATCGCTATTTGCGCGCGCTTGAGCAACTGATCCTGGGCGACCCGACACAGTACATGTGGGCCTACGCTCGGTGGGGCGAGGAATTCGCGGTGCAGCACACGGCTGTTTCCGGGCGCACCGACAGCGGCGAATGAGCCGACCCGGGTCTCGTGTACCGCCAAATCGAATCCACCGGTTGCGCAGTAGTTCTTGCGTGTGCCACTGCTCCTGAGCAGTGCTGAGCCCCCGTGACCGGTTAGCGCCCGCTGAGAGCACCGCTCAGGAGCAGTGGCACACGCATCCGTCAATTCAAAACGGACGGTACACTAGCTAAGTTCGGACGGATCAAGAAACCGCAGGCTCGAGTCGGCCGCAAACAATTTCTCCGAAAACGGAAAGCCCATCAGAAACGCAACCAGGCCGGCGATCCAAAGTCGAATTCGACCAGAACGCATAGGAGATTCCTTTCAATGCCCAAACATCCAGGTAGTCAGCGCACACGAAACGCGATGCGTCATCGTAGTTTCCGTGCCGGGACTTGTCCATGACGCTGTGAACGGGACATTTCCATCGCAGCGGGGATCCCACGGCGCGGCTCGAACCCAGACGATTCGCTCGGCGCAGGACAATTGTCGTCGACCTCACCGCCGCGAACACGCCCACTAAAAGTGACATCGCATGAATGCTGTCGTGCACGGGACGTTCTTTGAAAAGTCGAGCCTCTACCGTGTCCTATTCAAGGTCGGCGCCGATTGAATGGCACGCGACGGTGTCTGCTGCCCGGTTCTAGGGCTACAATCGCGCCGGCGGGCGATGCCGACGATTGAGGAGCGTGTCTTTGCGCAGGCAGCTGCCAAAGACCCCCAGACCATCCTGTGCCAGGTCGTGCAGACATATAAGCAGATCATTGCAACCCCCTGCAAAGCCCCCATGCCTGACGCAACTCCGGGCAATCTGTGCAGGAAGAACGCCGCCCGGAAGTTACTGGACTTAATCGAGTAGCGATGGCGTGGAGAGGTCGCCGTACGGCGAATTCTCCACGAAGCCGGTTGAATCGTGAACATGGATTCTGCTATCATGGTGGGATGTACGTGTGACTTCGATTGGGCGGAGGGCAATGCGAACCCTGAAAAGGGGCGAGCGTCGTGGCTCCTCGTTGCGTGTTCCGGTACCAGAGACTGCGAGAGATCAATGCCAACTTCCACCAAGAATCGCACCAAGATCTGGTCGTTGACCGGTGCGTTTGTCGTTTTCCTTGCTTTGTCCGCGGGTTGTCCGGTCGCATTCAGCGGCCCCGTCATGCCGGACTTCTTATTGGAGGACGTCAACGCAACGTCTTCCACCTTTGGCCAACCGGTTTCCCCTCGCGATTACCTTCAGCAGGTTTCCGGTTGGTATTTCGGGCACGCTACATGAGGCTATTGCAGTATCCAGTTTGGATACCTCGACCAGATGCAGAACGATTTCGACACCAACCATCCCGAGCTCGGCATCCAGATCCTGGGTGTGAACGGAGCCGGTTTCGCCGGGGGAAACGGATCGATTACGTCCGGGCGCGATGCCCCGTGGCTACAGGATCTCGATGGTAACAACGACGGTTTGTCGGATGTGTGGGCCAGTTGGGGCGTCGCCTACCGCGATGTGGTCATCCTGGATGCTGACAATGCCAAGGTCGGGACATTCAATCTCACGACGTACAACCTGCAAGTTCCAGAGAATTACGACACGCTACGCCAGTTGTTCATCAACGCCGCCACGGTTCCCGAACCCGCCGGCCTCACCCTCATGGCGATCGGTGCTGCCGGCCTATTTCCGTTCATGCGACGTCGCAAGAACTACTTGCGAGTGTGTCTTAAAGGAATGTAGAACAGCGTGCGAGCGTGTCGAGGGAGGAGGCAGGCAAGGTCCGGCTGTTTGGGTTGCAGGCTATCAGGGTATTGACCTGTCGCGATTCCGACGCTTCCCAATCACCACACTCCCCGCCGTCACCAGCGCCAACATCATCGCCACCGCGCCCCATTGCGAGATCACCGGAATGCGCGGTTGATCCACAACCTCGAACTGGCGCATCATTTCGTGGTCTTTGTGTTCGAGAATGTGGCAGTGATATGGGAATCGCCCGGTGTAGTCCTCGAAGCGGGCAATGACGCGGGTGATCTCCTGCGGGTTGGAGCGCACCGTATCTTTCCAGCCGGATCAAAGCTGCACCTGCCGGGCGTTGCGGGGGACAAGGTGTACGTCAAGCACAATCAGTTACCCGACACCTCCTCACACGGCGGTAGCAGGATCGGGTCCTTCAGTTCGATCGTGAAATCAGGGAAACTCAGGTCGACCACGGTGTCTTCATTGATCTCGATGGTGAACCGCTGCTCGCACGCCTCTCGCTCGATGATCACCAGAATCTCATCGGGCGCCGGGTACGGTGGGAGATCGCTCAGAGCGTCCGCAGTTAAGCCACAAACGGTCGCTCGGTCGCTTGACCCCAGCCGAAGTTCAACTATGCCGTCCTCCAGAGATGGGACGACATCGAACAGTCCGCCGCCGCCACCAGTAGTCTGACCTTCAGTCAATGTCAATGCCCGGATTCTCAGAACATCCTCAGGAATCCCCAGAGCTTCGGCATTCAGCACAACCGCTCGAAGCAGCAGGCTCCTCCCCGCCAAGCCACACGGGAAACACCCCATTACCTGAGCGAGAATCAACATTAACCCAATGCCGCCAAGTGTCTTTTCCATCGCGTTAAGGCTTTCATGTTTCGTTGGAACAACTCTTCCAGAGCGCATCAAGTGTAGCGCGCATTACCTGTCTAGAATGCGCTGCACTATTCTGTCAGCTGCACAGGCGCGCATGCGTCGGGGAATCGCTCGTCGAATTCCTGGCTAAACCACTCACCGATCCGGTAGGACTCACCCGTGGTGGGTTCTGGAAACCCATCCTGAGCTCCACAACCATGTGAGAGTTCATGGAAGATACTTTGGATACAATTGGGGCAAATCGGTGTATCATCACAGTACCAAATTTCGGCACCAGCCAAGCTGCATCCCCCGTAGGAAACACCAGGTGGAGGTACGCACGGACCGCAGTCAGTTGAATTCGCGCAGCCCATCCGTGCCCGGCCGAAGCTCGATCCGCCGCAGCCGCAGCGGCCTTTCATGCACTGCCTGAAGCCGGTGGATACACCGGGCAGATCATTGATCATGCCGCATGCTTGGGACAGCTTATCTTCGCAGGCGATATTCGCGCCCTCACAACTCTGCCCGCCGCCGTTGTAGATCGACGGCCCGCTGCACACCACCGGCGGTGTGTACGGTATGAAGATGTCGATCACGTAGTTGATGACCATGCCCACCACGTTGCCGATAAACGAGAAAATCCCCCCCAGGCTGAACCCCCGCCCGGGCGTCTCCGGCACGTGCAGCATGGCCGCCAGTTCGGACGCGAACGCCGGGTCGGAATCCGGATCGATCATCACCCCGCCCAGTTCATCATACTGCCAGCCGCCGGGCAGTGGTGTGCTCGATGGCCCCTCGGCAACGATCAGAACGCCCCAGCTTGTCAATACGCCGTCTTCCAACGAAAGCTCCTGCTCCAGCGTGCGGGTGATCTCACCCTCCGTCAATTCCAGAACGAAGTTTACGCCGCCGGTAAGTGGCTCCGCCACCACGTGAGCGAATCCGCCAGCCAACACGCCAGATTCGTCGAAAAGCGTGATGTCCGTAGAGCCCTCGAGCTGCGGTGAATGCAACAACTGATAGGGCTCTCCAATGTTGACGTGGGCCCCCGCATTCGTGACACCGCTGACGAGCACCTGCTCCATGTCGTCCAGGAATTGCGTCAAGACCACCAACTTCTCATTGGGATCCCCTTCTCCCACCCATTGCGGGCGATAATGCGTCGGTCCTTCCAATGCAAAGGCGCGGTGTTCGGGCGATCGAACCACAGCGCCAGTCACGACGCAAGCGTTGTGGGTCAAGCGACCGTGTGCCGGTTGACATCTTCCATGTCAGGGGCAATGGGAGCGCAAGGTCGGACTCAACGGTCGGGAACTCCCGGTTCCCGGCGAGTCTGGTGGTGTTAAATGACGGCTTTGCGCCGTAGTGTAAAGAACGACGATTTCGATCAAAGTACCGGCGCGGAGTGGAGGCCATTCCACCCGCGCGCCGGGGACTCAAACGTGAAATCCATCCCTGTCCGTGTCGCGTTCCGGACACCGCTCAGGTGATCCCTTGAGGCGGCAGGCCAGGAAACGCTACCTGATACCGAATATTCTCCGAACGGGCGGCATGCGGCCGCGATAAACCCAGGGGCTGGAAATGCGACACGTATTACAGTTTCACCTTTTTGAGGCACGGTCTTATCCAGTCCCTGATCGTGCCGCACTCCGGACACCGCTCAGGTGATCCTTTGAGGTTGTATCCGCAATTCAGACACTGACCACGCACGGCCCTTTGCCGCGTTCTCCTTTGCTTGAAATGATGCCTGCAAGCCACGGCGACGCCGGCCAGGGAGGCGGCAGTGGCGACGATCCAGCCACTTCTGCCCGCCGCGACCATGGCGCGGATTACCACCACCGGCAGCGCCAGTGCGAATACAAATAAGATCCAATTCGGCCGTTTGTCAGGCGCCTGCGCCACACTCAACCCCCTCCTGGTCACAGCAGAAATCAAACTGGCTCTTCGCATCATTGTCACACGAATCGCGCACCATGTCCGCGTCGTTCCTACAATCCTGGGTCACGGTCGCGCAAATGACCAGATTTGCACCAACACACGCGAGCGCGCATGGCGGGCACCCAGATAAGATCGCACAAGAGGTGCCGGCCAAATGGCACTCTCCATGCTGAATGACACACGCCTTATGGTCATCCGCGTGGTCTTTGGCGCAGTCTTGCTCACGCTTGTTCCTGCCGAGCACGCACTGATACCCCGCGGCGTTCTGGCCACCAGAGACGTCGACAGACTCACCTGGGTAGGCAACCTGGATATACAGGTGGCCCAGCAGCGTTCCGAGCAGATCGCCGTTCAAGGGGCGAGGCGCCGGGAATACCTTCACGGTACGCTTTTCCAGCAGCTCCCATGCATTCGCAGTGCTCGCTGGATAGCCAGCCGCCGATACGAGACGAGCAATTGCGCCACTTCCGACAAAAGAAAACTCCTCCACGCGTACGACGACCCGGCGGTCGGGGATAAAGGTACCATCAATCGCGAGGTCACCGACCCAACCCCAGCCGATCTTGAACTCGAGCGCTGCGCCTTCAGTCTGCCCTGACTCATCGGGAACGGTCTGGTCCAGAACGGGCTCGTCGTTCAAAACGACCCACTCCAGGGTGCGGCTCGGGAGTCCCTGCTCCTCATTCACACGGGCAACGTACGCCGCCCAGGACTCACCGTCTCCGATTTCGGAAAGCGGAAGAGTGGCGGACACGGCGTAGAGTGTTTCGCCCCGAACACCGCCGTATTTTGCGGCAGCAACTCGCCAAACATCCCTCCATTGGCGAAGGCGGCCAACGGCGCTACCAGTACACCAACCAAGAACGAAAACAGCTTTGGCCTTCTCATCATTCTCTCCATTAACACGTTATACAAGAATCGTGACAATTCAACTACAGAACTCAAATTCAGACGGTCGATTCAACGCATCCACGGCCGATCACGCGGCAACGGTCCATCCGTCCCCGTTGCCCGCTGTGCGCCAGCCGTTCCGATAGCGCTCTTGGAACGGGCTCGCCGGCGTGGCGGCGCACGGGGCCCTCCAGGGCTATTCTTGCGAATCACGTGCAAGGAATCGCCGGCCTCAAAATCACGTGTGCCCTGAGGGACCACAAACGGCGACGCCATTGCTGTCTTGTCGTTTTTCATCGTGCGGCCTTTCAGGCAACAATTAAGGCAAGCGACCAGGCGACCATCGGCGCTGGTATCAGAGCATCTGATGCCGTCGCGAGGCCTTGCCCCTGATCGGCCATCAATTCCAGCCCACTTCCAGCCGGTTCCGGCGCCCTGGTCGCCCTCGCATGCTCAAGGAGAAGGCCGACGCCGAACATCGCCAACCACACAAACGCACGCGGCGCGAAAAGCGCGCGCAAAAAATGTGGATCTTCTTATTCTTTTTGCCCCCTTGGCGGAATTCGTGAGTGCCAAAACGACCTGCACGGCGCAGAAACGGTCGTTTCCTGTGGGATTTCGCTGTTTTTCAGTCGTTGGGGCGTCCGGCGATTTCGGACCTCGGATTCGCCGGGGCGGCAAGATGCCGCTTCGCCAAGCTGCCGGTGACATTTCGCCCGGCAGTTTCCGGCGGCTTCTCGCTCTTCGGCACCATCGGCCAGCCCGATGCGGGCGTGATGGAAGGCGGCGGTTTCAAACTCACCGGCGGATTCTGGTTCGAGACCCCGCCGGGTGACTGCAACGAGACGGGCCTCGTCGATTTGCATGACTACTTCGATTTCGATGTCGAGGTCTGCATTACCGGCCCGACCGGCCGCATCCTCCCCGGCTGCGAGTGCTTCGACGTCGACCACAGCGACCGCGTCAACCTCCGCGATTTCGACGTCATTCAGGCGTCGTTCACGAGTCCTTGATCCGCCTCTTCAAGCCGGCTTCCGCAAGACAAGCTTCCACTACAGGGACGCGTAGTCCCCGCGCATCAGAGCCCCGAGCGCAAGCGAACGGGTCTTCGCAAAGGGCAGGTTTGCAGCATTCTTGGACCGCGATAGGTAGGCACAATGAAGACAGCACTCACCGGCGAGCGCCGCCCCCGCCGAAACTGGTGCGCGAGCTGAATCGTTTTGTCGACCGGAAAGGACCTTCGTCGCCGATAAGAACCCAGCCGAAGTTGGATTGCGGCACGTCGAGCCAAGCCTGCACGTCGGCCACGATGCTTGGATTAGAACCCCAAGTATAAAAGCCGATGCCACCAACGCCCGTGCCGGCGCTGGCTATGGCCGCAAAGTCTCCGCCAAGCGTGTTCCAAAATGGTGCCGCTTTGGGGTCTTCGATATTGTAGAACGGATAGCGCCAGGTGGCATCACCGTCGGTCGCGATCGCCCCACCCCCTTCGTTGCCCGCCGCGACGGATGTGCCCTCGCCCCAACCGGTCAATACCCGAAACAGGTCGACTCCGCTTACCCCGGACGAGGTTCGCGACACATAGAGTTCGAGCACGACCGAATCGATGGTGGATCCGGCGGGAACCGCCGCGGCGATGTCGAACGCCAGCAAGGCACGTCTGTAATTCCCGGTGCTGTTCCTGCCGCTGAAGAAGTATTGGCCCGCCCCGTTGCTGCGGTCATCCGACTCGGAGTAAATCGTGTTGTCCTTGCTCGCATGGAGGGTCACGATATCGGCACTTGCATGTCCAGGAAATGCACATATCAAAGCAAGCACACACACCGACAAACGATACAAACCGACACCTCCAAGCGCGCACGCATTTGCGTGCTTCCCAGCGCAAACGCATGGGCCGACATTGCCCCATCGGCCCGTGCAAATCCGCAAACAGACGGCAAGAATATCATTATGACAAACGACCACACCCGACTCAACGTCCTCCCTGCGGGTGGATAATAGAGCGGGGTGAGATTGTCGGCCCTAACCGTTCGCGCAGGGCCAGTTTCACTCGCCCCAGAGCGAACATGATCAGACCCCGCTCGGATGCCGTCGTGATGGCTGGCGATGGTGCGGCGTACAGTCAAAAAGGTACCACCCTGTCTCCATGACGGGCGGATCCGAAAGAGAGGTAGGCCGTCGCCCCTGTCCGACGGACCGTCCAAATCTAGCACTGGCAGCCCGAATCTGCCTACACCTAGCAGCATATGGCGGGGAATGGGGCTCAAACCAGCATCGAGGTAGAACCTGAACGGGGCACTTGGCAGGTTTGCGTTTGCCGGAACGCATCCTGTTGAAGCGGTCGAAGATCGCCACTAGAATCGTCGGCGGCCGATCTTGCGCCGGGGGTGTCCCATTGTCGGGACGGGCCGTTCGGCACGGGCAAGGCGGGGGTTTTTAGAGCGACTGGGAAGAGCGGCTGAGCTATGGCCAAGCAGCGCAAAAAACTGGGCGAATTACTCGTTGATTGGAACGTTATCGACCCCAATGGGCTCGCTGACGCCATTACGTATGCCAACGAGCACGGAAAACGAATCGGCGAGGCGCTGGTCGAAATGGAACTCTGCGACGAGGATGACGTCGCCAAAGCGCTCGCCACTCAATATGGACTTGAATATATCGACCTGGACAAGCAACCGGTAAACCGAGACGTTTTGGGCTTGATCCCCTCGAAGCTCATCGAGGAGTGCAACATCCTTCCGCTCGGCGAGGAGGGCAACCGGCTCAAAATCATCATCACGGATCCCCTCGACCTCGAATCCATCGACCTGCTTAGATTCCGGGTGGCCAAGGAGGTCATACCGTCGCTCGCCGCCCCGTCCAAAGTCAAACGGTTCATTGACAAGTTCGTCAACACCGAGGGCGACGTTCTCTCCCAGACCATGGCCAGCATCGACCAGGAGGCTCCGGAAGATGAGCAGGCCGAAGGCCTGAAGACCGTCGGCGACGAGGACGCTGACGCGCCCATCATTCGGCTCGTCAATTTGATCATTACCGAAGCCTGCAACACCCGCGCCAGTGATATTCACATCGAGCCGATGGGCGACCGCGTCCGTGTGCGCTACCGCATCGACGGCGTCTGCCACATCCGCGATGACATTCCGAAGAACATGCAAGCGGCCGTCATTACGCGAATGAAGATTCTTTCCGGTATCGACATCGCCGAGCGGCGAGTCCCGCAGGACGGGCGTATCAAGCTGAAGGTCAGCGGCAATCGCGTCGATTTCCGTGTGAGTTGCCTGCCGGCTTATCACGGTGAGAGCATCGTGCTGCGAATTCTGCGACCTGAGTCCGCCAGTGTAGGCATCACCGCCTTGGGTTTTGCGGAAGATGATTACCAGCGTTTCCAGGGTATCATCAAGCGCCCGACGGGTATTTTCCTCGTCACCGGACCCACCGGATCGGGAAAGACCACCACGCTCTATTCCGCGCTGCAGGAGTTGAATCGGCCTGATAAGAAGATCATCACCGCCGAGGACCCGGTGGAGTACAACTTCATCGGAATGAACCAGTGCCAGGTCAAAGAGGAAATCGGCCTGAACTTCGCCAAGATCCTTCGCGCCATGCTGCGCCAAGCACCGAACATCATCCTCGTGGGTGAGATTCGTGACCGCGAGGTGGGCGACGTGGCCATCCAGGCCGCGCTCACCGGACACCTCGTCTTCAGTACCTTGCACACGAACGACGCGCCGTCGGCCATCACGCGGCTCATTGACATGGGGATCAAGCCGTTCCTGGTCGCCAGCGCCATTCAGGCCATCATGGCCCAGCGTCTGATTCGGGTCATCTGCTCAGAGTGCAAGGTCGTGGACGAACATCCGGACGCCAAGGTCTTGAAACAGTTGAATTTCACGGCAGAAGAGATGGCGGGCCAGACCATCCATAAAGGGGCCGGCTGTAAACGCTGTGGCGGATCCGGGTATCGAGGGCGGGTCGGTATCTTCGAAATGGTGTTGATGAACAATGAGCTGAGGGATCTCGCCTTTAAGAAGGCCACCGCGGCCCAGTTGCGGGTTGCGGCACGGGCCGCCGGCATGCGTACATTGCTCGAGGACGGCAAGCTCAAGGTGTTAGCCGGCGTCACAACGCCGGAGGACTTGTTGCGCGTCACACAGGCGGAAGGCGTGCATTAGAATCCGACGACGCATGGTATCGGATATCCGGTATCCGGCTCGCCACACATGGTGGCCCGCCCCGTGATTCGTGGAAGTTGATGAGGGAAGAACTGAATGGCGACACTTCATATCGATCGGTTGCTGGAGACGGTTGTCAAGACCGGCACGTCGGATTTGCATCTTTCGGTTGGACGTCCGCCCATTATTCGCTTGCACGGTCACTTGCGGGCCCTCGAAACGAAGACGCTCACGCCCGAGGATACCATCGCTCTCATGAAGGCGATCACGCCGGAGCGAAACCAGCAGGAACTGCAGGAGGAAGGCGGCACGGACTTCGGTTTCGCGTTTGGCGATGGTGCGCGCTTTCGCGTCTCCGTGTTCATGCAGCGAGGCAACACGACCATCGTCTTGCGACTGATCCCGAGCAGGTTCCTCACGTTTGAGGAAATCGGGTTGCCACTGGTCTGCCGCGCCTTGTGCCGGCGCCCCCGCGGCCTCTTTCTCGTGACCGGTCCCACCGGCTCGGGAAAGACCACCACGCTGGCCAGCATGATCGATTACATCAACACCAATCTCGATCGACACATCGTGACCATCGAGGACCCGATCGAGTATTATCACAATCACAAGAAGAGTATCATCAACCAACGAAACGTCGGCGTCGACGTACCCAGTTTTTCCGAGGCGCTGCGCCGCGTGCTGCGAATGGATCCGGACACCATTCTCGTCGGTGAATTGCGCGACCTGGAAACGATCGAGGCCGCTGTTCGCGCCGCGGAGACGGGGCACTTGGTGTTCAGCACGCTGCACACCACCGGTTGCCAGGGCACCATCACGCGACTCACGGACGCCTTTCCGCCGAACCAGCAGGAGCAGATCCGCGTGCAGCTCTCCACCAACCTGATCGCGTGCCTGTCTCAGGCGCTGATGCCGCGTCAACCGAAGGGCATGGTCGCCGCCTATGAGTTCATGGTCACGACGCCGGCCATCGCCAACCTCATTCGCGAAAACAAAGTGTACCGTATCGACTCCGCCATCCAGACCGGGAAGAAATATGGTATGCAACTATTGGATGAGCATCTTTGGACACTGTACGAGAAGGGAACGATCTCCGCGGAGGACTGTGTGGACAGATCGAAGAACCCGGGTGCCATGCAGGACAAGATTGACGCCCATGCCCGGGGGCAGGATAAACCCACCGATGATGACGACGACAGGGGCCCCGTCCTGAGAACGTAAATGAGCGAATCCGAATCAACAAAAAGTGTCGCGCCGGCAACTGCCGCCGCAACCAAGCCACGAAGGATGCCGCCCATCGAACAGCTTCGCGGCCGCCAGTTGGGGCGCGTGCTGATCAAGATGGGCAAGCTGCGCCGCGCGCAGGTCCATGAGGCCCTCGAGATTCAAAAAGAACAGGGGGGCCCGGTCGGTGTCATTCTCGTCGAACTCGGCTACATCACGGAGGAAGATCTTGCCTACGCGCTGGCTGCGCAAAACGGCATGGAATTCATCGACCTCTCCAAGATGGACGTGCAGGCCGAGGTCATCGCGCAGATGAGCCTGCAGATGGCCACCACCTATCGCGTGGTGCCCTACGAGTTCGATACGGTGAAGCATGTGCTGTCCATCGCCATGGACAGTCCGGACAACTTCGTCGCCACCGATGACTTGCAGACGTTGCTCGGACTGCGGATCAAGCCGGCCCTCTGCAACCCTGCCGAACTCCAGAAGGCCCTCGATCGGTACTACCCGGAGGGAAATCAGGAGTCCATCACCGGCCTGATCGACGAGTTGAAGGAAGATGCAGATTTGGCCAAATTCGAAGGACGCGGCGACAGCATCGATCTGGCCGAACTCAAAGAAATGGCCGAATCCAATCCGGTCAAGAAGCTGCTCAACCTCGTCCTGCTCCAGGCCATCAAGGACAAGGCCAGCGACGTACACTTCGAGCCCTTCGAAGACGAATTCAAGATGCGGTACCGCATCGACGGCGTGCTCTACGAAATGGTGCCGCCGCCCCGCTACATCGCGCTGGCGATCGCATCGCGTATCAAGGTCATGGCCAATCTCGACATCGCCGAACGCCGCCTGCCGCAGGACGGCCGCATCGAGTTGCAACTCAAGGGGTCGCCGATCGACCTTCGTGTCAGCGTGCTGCCGACCATGTTCGGCGAGAGCATCGTGATGCGAATTCTGGACCGATCCAATGTCCAGTTGAACCTCAACAAGATCGGGCTTCGCGAAGATGAACTGGAGATCTTCCAGCGACTGATTCGTAAGCCCAATGGCATTCTGATCAACACCGGTCCGACGGGATCCGGAAAGACCACGACGCTCTACGCCGCGCTGCAGGAATTGAATTCTCCGGAAACCAAGATTCTGACGGCCGAAGATCCGGTCGAATACGACATTGACGGACTCGTGCAGACCCAGGTACGCACCGAGGTCGGCATGACCTTTGCCCGGGCCCTGCGTAGTTTTTTGCGGCAAGACCCGGATGTCATTCTCGTGGGTGAGATTCGCGACCTCGAAACGGCCCAAATCAGCGTGCAGGCCTCGTTGACCGGACACTTGGTCCTGACCACCCTGCACACAAACGACGCGCCGTCGGCGATTGCGCGTCTCGTGGACCTGGGTCTCGAGCAGTTCCTCATTACGGCCACCCTCGAAGCCGTTGTGGCACAACGGCTCGTCCGGCGGGTGTGCTCCAACTGCAAGACGGAATATACGCCGACCGAGGAGCAGTGGTTCCAGATCGGCCTTACGCCGGAAGACGGCGCCGGTCGCCCTCTCTACTATGGAAAGGGTTGCGACTATTGTAACAACACCGGCTACCGCGGGCGGCTCGGCGTCTTCGAAATCATGGCCATGAATGACCAACTGCGCATACTGATTATGGACAATGCGTCGACGAGCATCCTGCGACGTGAAGCGATCAAGAATGGTATGAGGACCCTCCGTGAATCGGGCATGCTCGCTCTTTTCGACGGAGAGACCACCCTGGATGAAATCGTCAAGGAGACGATTCTGGAAGATTAGCCGCGCGCGTACGCACCACGCGGGGGTTTGCCGGCGCGTGTCCGAGGAATTCACATGTCAAATCGTACAAGACTGTCAGGAGCTTGATTCATGCCGACATTTGCCTATGAGGCCATGAACCAGGCGGGCCAGGAGGTCAAGGACGAAATCGACGCCGCCTCGACTGAGGACGCGTTGGCCAAGATTCGCAACCTGGGGTACTTCCCGACGCGTATTCGAGAGAAAGGCGGCGCCAAGGCCAAGGCCGGCGGCCCCGCGAAGAAGAAGAGGGGCGGCGGCTTTTCCATCGGAGGCGTCAAGACCAAGGCCCTTACCCAATTCACGCGCCAGCTATCAACCCTGCAAGATGCCGGGCTGCCGATCCTCCGCAGCCTCAACATCCTTGAAGAGCAGCAAAGACCGGGCGCTCTGAAGAACGTGCTGCGAACGGTCACCGACGATATCGAGGGCGGCTCCACGCTCTCAGAGGCTTTTTCGAAGCACCCCAGAGCCTTCGACCGGCTTTACGTGAACATGGTTGCAGCGGGCGAGGCCGGCGGTGTACTCGACGTCATCCTCGTCCGTCTGGCTGAGTTCATGGAGAAAGGGCAGAAACTCAAACGGAAGATCATCGGGGCGCTGATCTATCCTCTGGCCGTCGTGTCGTTTGCCGTCTCCATCGTGGCCGGCATCATGATCTTCGTCATTCCGAAGTTCAAGACGATCTTCGAGGACTTCGATACAGAACTGCCCGGTATCACGATGATTCTGCTGAATTTCTCGGACTGGTTCGTCGGCGGCACGCCGCCGGGATGGACCTTTATCATCTTCGGTCCGCCGGCACTGTACATGCTCTTCAAGCTCCTGCGGTCATCCAAAAGTGGGCGGTTCGTATCCGATTTTGTCATGATCAAGATCCCGGGTTTCGGCAAGCTCGTGCAAAAGACCTCCATCGCACGCTTCACGCGTACCCTGGGTACGCTTATCGCTGCAGGCGTGCCCATCCTGGAGGCGATCATGATCACCTCCGAAACGGCAGGCAACGAGGTGTTTGCGCGCGCCCTGGTCAACGTGCACGACTCGATCCGCGAGGGTGAGAGCTTTGCCGCCCCGTTGCGCGCGGCCAACGTGGTGGATGGACTGGTCGTCAACATGATCGACGTGGGCGAAGAAACCGGCGAGCTGGACAAAATGCTCTTAAAAATCGCGGACAATTACGAGGAAGAGGTGGACGTGGCCGTCGCCAGCCTCGTGTCCCTGCTCGAGCCGCTGATGGTCATCGGGCTCGGCGGTATCGTCGGTTTTATCGTATTGGCGCTATTCATGCCGCTCGTATCGCTTATGGAGTCGGTCAACTGACACCAGCGGGACCACGGAGCGTCGCGATGGGGCACCGCCCAAACAACCGCGAAGCGCGGGCACGCCGCATGCGCGGGCCGGCGGACGCCGCGCTTTGGCGCGGAAAGATCGGCGAATGATCGGGGCAACTGGATCAATTGCGGTGGCCGGCCCTATAATATCAGGGGATGCGGCAGTCCGTCTCGCGCTGACGACGGGCGCGCGGTGGGGGTGTTCCGGCAGACCAGAGCGTATACGGACGGGTGTAGAGTGCCAAACGGCCGTGGTCCGGGCGCAACCCACAACCGAACGCCGGAGTTGAAGAGAGCTTGCGCAAGGAGATCAACATGAGTCTCGTCACGATAGACCGCTGCGCGCCGTGTGGATCCAAACGCCGCGCTAACAGGGCCGCGGGCTTTACGCTCGTCGAGTTGCTCACGGTGATGTTCATCATATCCGCCCTGATCGCCATCCTCATCCCGTCGCTCAACGCCGCGCGCAACGCCGCGAAGAAGACGTCCACGATGGCGGCCATCAACTCATTGAGGAGCAGCCTCGACCTGTTCAGGCAGGACAATCAAAGGCAGTTCGTCGCGACAAACGGCTATCCGCCGTCGTTCGCCCATCCCAGGATCCTCAATAAGGCCCGTGACGATATTTTCGATCCTTGTATCGGCGAATTCCCGTTTCATGCCGACAAGCCCGTGGTCACCGGAGCCCATTGGCTGCCCGCCATGTTGATGGGTTTCGACCAATTGGGGTACATCGACCCCAAAAAAGTGACGAAGGAAAAGGATCTGCGATACAAGCCGGAGTTGTGGTATACCCCGGATCCACTGGGCGACGGCACGTCGCTCGAGCGCGTGGGCCTTTATGCCGATCCCAGCGGACTCAAGACGGTACGCACGCAGGACCTCCCCGGCCGACCCGGTCAGGACTTCCTCACGAGCGACACCTGGGACACCGTCAAGGATTTCCCGGTGATCGTCGATGCGTGGGGGCAGCCACTGCTTTATTACGCGGCAAACGCAAACGGAACCACCAGCAACATGGTGTCCGACAAGCGCAACTGCAATAACGACTACGGCACCGAAGATCAGGAAAAAGGTCCTCCCTTTTACTTCCATCAGGACAACCATGTTTTCACCGGCGACGAGGAAAAACTCGGCTGGGACTTCGACGGCGAACACGCCATTGCCCGTTCCGGCGCCTTGCTGACAGCCAAGGAACTGTTAGATCCCGCAAACCTCGAAGCCAAGGAGTCGTTTGCGCGCTTTATCGTGGATCGCGCATTGCTACGCACGCTCGACAAGAAGAAACAGGAAGAGGGCAAGGACCCGCCGGCCACGACGCCTTTGCGCCCCGTCAACGCCGAAAGCTATCTGCTTATCAGCCCGGGCGTGGATGGGCGCTACGGTACATCCGACGACGTCACGAATTTCCCGCTGGCCGCGGAGTAGGTCGGACGCGTCGCCCTCATGAAGAGGAACCCAAAGATGAATATGAAACCTGTTACCCTTGCGAGACGGGCGTTCACGCTCATCGAACTGCTCGTCGTGATGGCCATTATCGCCATCTTGATCGGTGTGTTATTGCCGGCGGTATCCAGCGTGAAGAA
>Ga0210111_1000135_pt1 | contig 18493 bp, 18 predicted proteins | sample China_Galinas_PW_6_FD_185520 | JGI IMG/M metagenome (GOLD analysis project Ga0210111, IMG submission 185520) | Wetland microbial communities from San Francisco Bay, California, USA, that impact long-term carbon sequestration - China_Galinas_PWC_D2... | ecosystem: Environmental > Aquatic > Marine... | reverse complement strand
CGATAGAGAACACCTGAATATACCATTCCTGCAAAAATTCCTACAAGCCAGCGCTGATGTTCAATTCCAAAAAGAAGAGAGATAAAGATGAAAGAGAACCATGAAAACTGCCCGATCGGCACGGACTTAAAGTCAGATTTTATGGCAAATCTAAGGGCAAACGATCTCCAGAATAACTCTTCCATTAAAGGAACAACAAAAGTGGCACCGATTAACCTGAATGCAATAACATAATATACCCCATAACCGCTTGCATGTTTATAAGGATTAAACTCTGAATGTCCGATTTGAGGATACATCCCTTCAGGAAGCACCCATATAAAGAAGACCAAAATTCCGGAGATGACAGGCAGCCAGCTAAATGAGAATCGTATTTCCTGTTTGTAGACATTCCAAAAGTAAGTCAGGCTTGAAGCAACCAAAACTGTTTTTATCGGATACATAAGGCTTTGGGAAATATTAAAAATGGGTCCCGCATAGATGCAGACTGCAAAAAGCGCAAAGGGAAAAACATAGGGAATATAAGGGTTTTTTTTGTATGAAAGGGTTCCGTTTATCATATTAGAATTATTAGAAATATAAAGGCTTCCCCAAATGCCGTTATTTACTTCGGTGCATGCTAAAATTATGTATAAAATATACGATTGACCGAAGAATAAGATGCACGTACACCAGAGAAGCCATTTATAAGTGCCATCTCAAACTCCCTTTTTAAGTATAACCTCGAAAGCACTTGGCCGTAACGGGTTCTTTTGTTTAGGTGTTGAAGTTGAGCGGCACTCACCTGCGTTAATGTTTTATCAGCGCATGTGTTTAGCTTTGTAATTAAGCAGAAATCGTGCCAAATTCTTCAAATAGACATATTTGAAATGATTATAGATAGTTGTCTTTTTCGGCAATATTAACACTGCCAAATATTATGAATAATATTGCCAATTTTTTGTGAACTTCATGTCATAATCTTAAAGTTTTATGATCTTTGCTGCCGACATTGGTTTCATAATGCGCAATTGCCATCTTCACCGCTTGTTTGATGTCATATCTCTTCAGGGTTTTTTTGACAAGTCGATAAACGCATTCGGAATATGACGTATCAATTTCTCCCGTAATTTCATTATCGTCGGTCATAATTATCCCAGTTGTGTGAGGCGACTCTGCCCGAACCCTTTTCAAAAATTCAAGACCATCCATTTTCCTTATTGATCGACCCGCAACGACAACGGCCCACTCCAATGTTTTTATAACTTTCAGAGCATCAAGGGGGCTGTCGAAAGCAAATAGATAATAGGGTTCGTCCATTAGCAACCATTGCAGAGTTTCGAGGACACTTTTTGAATCATCAACGATCATAATGTTGAATTTCATGACATTAATTCCTTTAGGCAGGATGTATTAAATAAAATTCTATTCAACATATGTGCCAAATTGTGTTTTGTGCGTGTAGGGCGGAAAAAAGCTATATTTTTAGAAAGTTATGAGAAGTTTATTATAACGCGCAGGGAAGTAAAAAGCATATGGAGTAAAAATGCACATAAAACTGTGCATTGATGCACAGTTTTATGTGCATAATTCTGGTGGTTCATGATTTTTGATGATCATTCAGATTGAATTTTTTCTCTAATTATTTTGGGGACTAAAACAGGGTGGTTTCCCTGCCGGGGGTGCAAATAGAAAAGGCAGGGTCATTTTGACTCTGCCTTTATCGGTTATCTGCAAACAAACAATTATTTCACAGCTTCCTTCAATGCCTTTAAATTATATGAACGACAAACAACCAAAAGATAAGGAAAACAGCAAGGCCGGTTACAGCTAGGGTCGAGAGCAGTAACACAATGGAGTCCATTTTGATTTGATTTCGAATTTTCTTTTTTTCCGAATGTCGATCAATGCTATCTTGGTCTTTCTGAGGCATAGTAGATTTACACCCTAATGTTGCAAAAGCCGGAGGGCTTTAGAGCAAAGGCGCCAAAGGTGAAGTCATAGTAGGTCTACTGCGAGCCCTTGGCAACGCCGGATCTGAAGCCCTCCGGCTTTCCCACAGGGTAAGCAAGGTGGCATCAAATAGACCCCATCCTTAAATGAAAATTTATGAATGTTTATAGTGCATATGCGGAACCTCACAGGCCGGGGCTGGGTCGCGTATGCTCTTAGCGGCTAATTGCCTGTGGTGGTTCGGGCTTCCAGACACGTTTCGTCGGAATTCTCACTTTGAAAACCTTCAGTACTGAATGCTCTTACTGTAAAATAATACGTTTTAGTTTCATCCAGTTCATAAATAGTGCACGTGGGATCTGTGGTTTCCCAGTATGGGTTGGTGTAATTATATGACTGACCTTCTTCGCGATAAAAAACTGTGTAACCCGCTAAGTTTGGCTCATTATTCGGGGTCCATTTGAGGGTAACATCTATGGCATAGCTTGATGTCACGAAGCAAAAAAACAGCAAAATAAAAAACAACAAAAAATTCCAGGTAGTTAATATGTTAAGTTTTTTATTTATGCCATAACCAAAGAGACTTTTGACGTGTTTAATTTTACTTTGAGGACTTCGTATTTTTAAGATTTCCTTTACCTTAGCCGCATGATACCAATAGCCCATCAACGTTTCTTTTCTCATTTATTGTGAACAACGTTTCCTGTTCTTTTTTATTAGATCCTGTCTTAAAAATTCGCTGGCTTTCAACCAGACACCATTCGTTGCAATTCAAATACCTGAAGATAGAGGTGTTGTCAACCAACTACTGTTGTCCGAATGTGAAGATTTAAGGAAAAATCATCACATTGAGCTGTAAATGAATATTAATCAGCCTGAAACTTATACGCGTATGCTTTGTTCCTTGCCAAAAGTACCACTGCAACAAGAATCATAATACCGCCCAGGATGCTGGATATCGTCAATGACTCTTCTATAACAACACCAGTCAGGGCATGGTGACCACAGGCTCCAATTCAAAAGATTATGATAGACATTGCACATTTGAATTGATAAATAATTAAGGGGCCGGGGTGTTTTTCTAAACAACCGCTACATGGATAATCTTTTTTTAAACCGCATGATCACGCCAGAGGCGGATAAAACTCGCGGCAAGAGATCGTAAAGAAAAAACAGGAAACTATCTTTGAAATATCAATAAGTTTTTTGCATCATTTTAAAATTCGTTTAAAGACACGATTTCGGTATGCGCCTGTTTTTTCTAACGATCCCTAAGCCACTCAGACAGCCTCCGATTTATAAAAAGATCATCCATTCCGCTCTCCGATGTGTAGGATCTAAGCCGGAGGCTAATATTCAAGGATTTAGGAGAAAAACTCCGCAACCGCTGACATAATTAACAGGGAGGATCTCTTTTATATTCGTCTAAAAGAATACGAATTTTAGTCACCTTTTTCAACTTTTATAACTGAAAGGAGTTAAAATGTCCATTATCACCATCTCAAGGGGATCTTATAGTCGAGGGAAAGAAGTCGCCGAAAAAGTTGCTCAAGAACTGGGTTATCAATGCATATCACGAGAAATTCTCCTTGAAGCTTCTGAAAAATTTCATATCCCGGAAATTAAGCTGGTTCGGGCAATTCACGATGCCCCTTCTGTCCTCGACCGATTCACTTACGGGAAAGAAAAGTATATTGCCTATCTTCGTTCTGCCCTGTTAAAAAACGTTCAGCAAGACAATGTTGTCTATCATGGACTGGCAGGTCATTTTTTCCTTCAAGATATTCCCCATGTTCTCAAGGTGCGTGTCATTGCCGACTTGGAACACCGGGTTAAAGAAGAAATGAAACGGGAAAACATTCCTGCTGAAGAAGCACGATATATTCTAAGACAAGATGATGATGAGCGCCGTAAATGGGGTTTGCAATTGTATGGTCGTGACACCCGGGATTCGAGCCTTTACGATTTGGTTGTTCATATCAAAACAAAAAAAGTGGATGATGCGGTGGGTCTCATATTATATGCCGCAAGAATGTCTTGCTTCCAAACAACGCCCGAATCTCAACAGATCCTCGATGATCTGACATTAGCTGCCGAGCTAAAAGCCGCCCTGGTTGACGAATTCCCAACATCAGAGGTTACCGCCAAAGACAGCTCTGCCTTTGTTAAAATAGAGCTCCCTTTAAGTCAGCAGGAAAAAGCAACAGACAAAATCAAACAAATTGCGGAAACCGTGCCGGGAATTAAAGAGGTCAACGTACACGTGATACCATTGATAGGAGCCGATTAAATAAATAGCATTAGGGGAAAAATATGGGTATTAAACTTGTTATTGTTGGTGGAGTTGCCGGAGGCGCTACAGCAGCGGCCCGGGCAAGAAGGGTGAGCGAAGATGCTGAAATTGTCGTTTTTGAGCGGGGAGAATACATCTCCTTTGCCAACTGCGGACTTCCTTATTATATCGGAAATGTCATCAAAAGGCGCGATCACCTTCTTTTGGCCACACCGGAAGAATTCAAAAAGCGCTATAACATTGATGTGCGTATTTTCTCCGAAGTCGTTGATATCAATTCCAAAGAAAAGGCAGTTGAAATAAAAAATAACATTACAGGGAAGAAATACTGGGAAAGTTATGACAAGCTGATCTTATCTCCCGGAGCCGAACCCATCAAGCCGCCTCTGGAGGGCATAGAACTGGAAAATATTTTTCACCTTCGAAATGTACCCGACTCAGACCGAATCAAAAAAATTGTGGATGAGCGTAATCCCCGATGCGCCGTTGTGGTGGGCGGCGGCTTTATCGGACTCGAGATGGCCGAAAACTTGACCGAGAGAGGCGTTAAAACAACCATCGTGGAGATGCTCGACCAGGTGATGCCGTCTCTGGATTACGAAATGGCGACTCTGATTCATGACCATCTTGAAGCCAAAAACGTTGAACTCGAGCTTGAAAACGGCGTAAAATCATTTTCAAAAGCAAGTGATCGGATTTTAATCTCCACGCAAAAAGGGCGCGAAATTGAATGTGACCTGGTGCTGCTTTCCGTAGGGATCAGACCCGAGAATACATTGGCCATAAAGGCTGGTCTAAAAATAGGTCCAACCGGTGGCATTGCGGTTGACGACACCATGAAGACTTCCGATCCGGATATCTATGCTGTGGGAGATGCGGTGGAGGTTAGAGACATCGTTACGGGATTTTCCACACTGACCGCTCTGGCAGGGCCTGCCAATAAACAGGCGCGTATTGCCGCAGACAATGCTCTGGGCAGAAAGTCCATTTTTGCAGGGACGCTGGGGACTTCGGTGGTCAAAGTCTTCGATATGGTATTGGCATCCACCGGTGCCAACGAAAAGTTTCTGAAAAAGCACGACATTCCCTATCTGGTTTCCTACACTCATTCCGGTTCCCATGCCGGGTATTATCCGGGTGCCACCAACACATCGATAAAGATTCTGTTTTCCCCGGGCACCGGCAAAGTTCTGGGGGCTCAAATCGTGGGCAGAATGGGGGTGGACAAGAGGATCGATGTGCTTGCCACCGCCATTCGGGCAAAAATGACGGTTTACGACCTCGAAGAACTGGAACTTGCTTATGCACCTCCGTATTCATCGGCAAAAGACCCCATCAACATTTGCGGCTTTGTGGCGGCCAATATTCTTAAAGGGGATATGAAAATCGTTCAGTGGAGTGAAATTGAAGCGCTTCAAAAAAACGGTGCCATATTGATTGATCTTCGTACCAAATTTGAGTTAAACCGTATGGGAAAGATCGAAGGTGCTTTGCATATTTATATTGATGAACTAAGAAACAGACTATCCGAACTCAATAAACAACAAACGTATATTCCGTATTGCGGCATAGGCTTTAGGGGATATCTGGGGCACAGAATTCTGGTTCAAAACGGTTTTAAGTCGAAAAACCTAAGCGGCGGCTTTTTGACTTACACGATGGCGAAAAAGAAGGAATAGTCGGAGAGTATGAGCATCTTTATTTTACCAAACAGTGTGAGGAACACGGAAAATGCCTGACATCCGAAAAACAATTCCTGTCGGCCTGAAACTGCTTCAGGATCCGTTTTTGAACAAAGGGACGGCGTTTACTGAAACGGAGCGAGATGGACTAAAGCTTCGGGGACTTTTGCCCCCGAAGGTTCTGACCATGGAACAGCAATGCACCAAGGTGTTGGAAAGCGTTCGCAGAAAACCCACCGATCTTGGGAAATATATTACATTGATGTCGCTTTACGATCGCAACATCACGTTGTTTTATAAAGTGGTTGAAGAGAATCTCGAAGAAATGATGCCGATCATTTATACCCCTACGGTCGGACAGGCATGTCAGGAGTTTTCGCATATTTTCAGAAAAGCCCGGGGCCTTTATATTGCAGCAAATAACAAGGGAGGAATACGCAACATTTTGAAAAACTGGCCCCATAAAGACATTCGTATTATCGTCGTCACCGACGGCGAAAGAATCCTCGGGATCGGGGATCTCGGTGTTGACGGAATGGGAATCCCTGTGGGAAAACTTTGCCTTTATACCGCCTGTGCCGGCATCCATCCCTTATCCTGTCTGCCCGTATGTATTGATGTCGGAACAAATAACGAAATATTATTAAATGACCCTCTCTATCTGGGGTTACAGAATCTGCGGCCTTATGATGAGACCTATGATGAACTGATTGAAGAATTTGTCATGGCAGTGGGAGAAACATTCCCCCAGGCCCTGATTCAGTTTGAAGATTTCGGCAACCGCAATGCATTCCGCCTGCTTGCAAAGTATAGGGACCGGATTTGCTGTTTTAATGACGATATCCAGGGTACGGCAAGTGTTGCGGTGGCAGGAATTTACTCGGCGATGCGGATGACTGGAAAACATCTTAGGGATCAGAAAATTTTGTTTCTCGGTGCCGGGGAAGCAGGCATTGGAATCGGTGATCTCATCGTCTCTGCCGCCACAGACCAAGGTATGTCTCTAAAAGAAGCCCTGAGCATGTGCTGGTATATGGATTCAAAAGGTCTGGTCGTAAAAAGCCGTAAAAAATTAGCCAGGCAAAAGCGTTCCTATGCCCATGATCATGAGTTCATCCCTGATCTTCTTACTGCGGTTGAAGCGTTGAAGCCAAGTGCAATCATCGGTGTCTCCGGTCAGCCCCGAACCTTTACCCGACCGGTACTGGAAGCCATGGCTATGCACAATGAAAGACCCATCGTATTTGCCCTGTCGAACCCGACCTCCAAATCCGAATGTACAGCAGAAGAAGCGTATCGATGGACCCAAGGACGTGCTGTTTTTGCAGGCGGAAGCCCTTTTGAACCTGTCACCTTAAACGGCAAGACGTATGTGCCGGGGCAGGGAAACAACGTTTATATCTTTCCCGGTGTAGGATTGGGGGCTATTGCGGCAGGGGCCAGGCATGTGACCGATGAAATGTTCCTTGTCGCAGCAAAAGAGTTGGCTGAACTCGTATCAGAAGAAGATTATAAAGCAGGATGTATTTATCCGCCGCTGACAAAAATCAGAGCGGTTTCAGCACACATCGCGACCGCCGTAGCTGAAGTGGTTTATAAAAGAGACCTTGCAACGAACCCGAAGCCCGATGACCTGTCAACCCATGTCAAATCTCTGATGTTCGAACCGGTCTATCAAGACTACTTGGATTGATTCTCAACATTTTTGCAAACGGACCATGGATTTTTTATATCTTTCACCGGAATTTCCACCGAATTATGCCAATTTTATCCTGAAGCTGGACGAAATGAACGTCAGCGTTTGGGGGATCGGCGAAGCTGATTTTTATTTCATGCCCGAAAAATTGCGCTCGGCATTGAAATGGTATGTCAGGGCAAATCTAAGCTCGGTTACGGACGTCGAAAATGCACTCGAAAATCTTTTAAGCGTCAAAGTCTCTTTGGGCACTTCACCGAATTTTGACCGGGTTGAGTCCCATAACGAACAGTGGCTTCAGTTGGAAGGCTTTCTCAATCATAAGCTGGGCATTCACGGTATTCAGCCGAAAGACCTGAGCCGGCTCAAAAAAAAATCGGTCATGAAAAAGCTCTTCCAAGAAAGCGGCCTGCCGGTTGCCAGGGGTGAAATGGTTAGGGATTACCACCACGGGCTTCGACTGGCAGACGATCTGGGGTATCCTTTGATTCTAAAGCCGGATGAGGGAGTCGGTGCAGGAGGAATTCACAAGGTCATGGATGAAGCACATCTCAGGCACCTTTTGCCGGAAATCAAAGGTGACTATCTGATGGAAGAATTTATTGACGCTAAGATTGTAACATATGACGGCCTGGTCGATGGCAACGGGCGCATCCTCTTTGAAAACTCGCTCATTTATGGGGAGGGCGTTCTGGAATACGTCTTGGGTAAAGACACATTTTTCTATGTCAGCCGCTACATCCCCGACGAACTGTCACAGATCGGCAGGCGGCTCACAAAGCTATTTGACATTCGCCGAAAGTTCTTCCATTTTGAGTTTTTTAAGGTTGATGACGATTATGTGCCCATCGAAATCAACTGTCGTCCACCGGGCGGCGCAATTCTGGATATGATGAACTACAGCGTAGATGATGATTTATATGCCGTTTATGCCCGCATGATTGCACAGCACGAGGCATCCGTTACTGCGAAAAAGAAATATTATTGCTGCTACTTGGGCCGTCGGGATAAGGATTATGTGCATCGCCATTCCGACATTCTGGCCGCATTCGGTCATTGCCTGGTCGAATATGCCGAAAATCCCCTCATTTTTCAGAAAGCCATGGGGAAATACCGGTATATTTTAAGATCGGCATCCGAATCGGAAATACTCCGCATGGCGGATTTTGTTCTGCAAAAGCCCTGAATAAAAATGCATTTACATTGTCAACAAAGGTAAAAACCATGAATATCGTGTATCTCTCACCTCACTTTCCGCTCCATTACCACCGTTTCTGCCGGAATCTGAAACAGGCCGGTGCCAACGTGCTGGGAATCGGAGATGAGTTGTACGATCACTTGGCCATTGAGGTGCGTGATTCTCTTACAGAGTACTTTCGAATAGATGATATGAACGACTACGATGCGTTGCTGCGGGCCTGCGGATTTTTCACCCACAAGTACGGTAAACTCGATCGGTTCGAGTCGCTTAACGAGTACTGGTTGAGCACCGAAGCCCGGATACGGGACGATTTCAATATCTTTGGTATTCGAGGCCGAGATATTGACCACATCCGCCGCAAATCCCGGATGAAGGACAAATTCCGGGAGGCCGGCGTACCGGTGCCCCGGGGACGGGTGGTGCAGACCATGGAGGACGCCCGAGGGTTGATCCGCGAGACAGGCTATCCGGTAGTGGCCAAACCCGATGCAGGCGTGGGTGCCCTGGATACCTATCGCCTGGAAAGTGATGAAGATCTGAAAAAGTTCTTTGCCGGCAAGCCGACGGTGGATTACATGCTGGAAGAATTTATTTCCGGCACCATTTATTCTTTTGACGGACTGGCCGACCGCAACGGCAACCTGGTGTTCTACACCGCGCATACGTTCAGCCAGGGAATCATGGAAACGGTCAACGAGGCACGCCACATCTATTATTACTCGCTGCGGGAGATTCCCCCGGCCCTGGAAGCGCTCGGGCGTCGGTGCATAAAGGCCTTCGAGGTGAAAGAGCGTTTTTTTCATATCGAATTTTTTCAAACCGCCCCCGACACCTATACCGGGCTGGAAGTGAACATGCGCCCGCCGGGCGGTTTTACCACCGACATGTTCAATTATGCCTGTGACATCGATATTTATCGGGTATGGGCCGAACTCTTGGTTCACCGGCGAACGGAACTTGCCTATACACGCAAGTATCACTGCTGCTACACGAGCCGCAAAAACAACCAGCGTTATCGTCACGGACACAAAGACATCATGATACGTTACGGTGACGTTATGGCCCAGGTGGCAAGCGTTCCCGGCGTGTTCAGCAGTGCTTTGGGAGATATCGGTTATATTTTCAGATCAGCAAAATTGGACGATATCTTTGAGATCATTAATTTCATTCATGCAACTGAAAGCTAAAATATGCACGTTGAAGAACACCACTGGTTCAGCCAGAATCTGAATCGGGATATGGCCCTGAAAGTTTATGGACACTTTGGAAAACCGTTTATGGTTTTCCCTTGTTCCCGCGGCCGGTATTTTGATTATGAAGGCATGGGGATGATCAACGCCATTGAAGGGTTTATCAATGAAGGCAAAATCAAGATGTTTTGCATAGACAGCATCGATGCAGAATCCTGGTACAATTTCGCCGTTTCGCCGGCGGATCGAAATGCGCGGCATGAAGCTTTTGATCGTTATGTAATCCAAGAGGTGATCCCGTTTATCCGCGTTCACTGCCATTCACCGAATGAACGGGTGATGGCCAGCGGCTGCAGCATGGGCGCCTATCACTCCGTGAATTTTTTCCTCAAGCATCCGGATGTTTTCGAAGGCACCATTGCCTTAAGCGGCCTCTATCGACTGGATCGGACAGAGTTCGGACTCTCGGCCGCCGACATACCTGCCGTCTACTTCAATTCTCCCGTAAACTATCTTTCGGGAATCAACGATCCCTGGTATCTGGATCGCTACCGGCACAGTAAAATCATTATCTGCGTGGGTCAAGGGCCCTGGGAAGAGGAAGCCCTTGCCGATACACGCTCCCTGGATGCCCTTTTTAGAGAAAAATCGATTCCGGTCTGGGTTGATTTCTGGGGCTACGACGTAAATCACGACTGGCCCTGGTGGTACAAACAGATGAATTATTTTTTACAGCGCCTTTATGGATAAAACCGGATGGTGAAGCGGCGCCCTGAAATCCAATTTTTCCAAGGCTATACATGCTTATAGTCTAAATCTTATCCCGGCAAAGAAGCTGAAGCCCGTGAACTCGGCGCTCATCATTTTGTCAGCACCCACGATGCTGATGCACTGGACAAGCTCGCCAACTCTCTATATATGATCCTGGTTGCGGTCAATGTCAACCTAAACTGGGATGGTTACATCAATGCACTCCGTCCAAAAGGCAAACTTCATATTGTCGGGGCGGCACCTTCGATTTCGGCCACCGTATTCCCGCTTATTATCGGTCAGAAATCCATCGGTGGATCCCCGTTGGGTAGTCCGGCAACCATGGAAACCATGCTCGAGTTCGCAGCAAGACACGGCAACGGTCCGATAACCGAGACATTTCCCATGTCCAAGGTCAATGATGCCATGGAGAAGCTTCGTACAGGCAAACCGCGCTTTCGGCTGGTTCTGGAAAACGACCTGGATTGATTCGAAGTGTTTATCTGTTTGGTCGGACAAATATTTAAGTAATATAATATGTGAGAGTTTTGATAAAGGCTGTCGGAACGATCTATCTTTTAGTGTCAAAATATTAACGCAAAATCATTATCGAGTCTTTATTGCCCAATAAATTACGTTATGTTTCCATTCTGCAAGGTATGTCTTGTATTATGGGTGTATTTTTTTGGATATGTTGGTCTTTTGGGCAGGTTTACGCTTGTTTCCCAAAAGAGAATCTCCAATTTCTCTTGGGGAAATTGTATTCATTTGCTGAATCATCGGACCTGTTGGTTTAATCTTTTTGATCACTCTGATTGTCGATGATAGATAACTCGACGATAGAATGCCCGGTATAACGATCATGGGAATTTTTTGAAGCGATTTTGGTTTTAAAAAGCTTGCCACTTAATGATTCAGGCTGATTGTATTCCATGTCCAATATATCGCCAACTTTCAATTCTTTGAACACGGAGGAATCTTGTTTAACAAGAATACAGGGTCCATTTGAAGAAATATTCCGTAATTTGAATAGGTAGGTAGGCCCCTTATCATTTAAAAAGAATTGTACACTGTAATACTCTTCCAACATGGTCTTTGCTTCAGATCTACACTCGACCAGATCATTTTCGCGTTCATTTCCTGCCATGACTAACTCAAACATTTGTACGCTATCCTCATAAAAAAGTTGATGTGATCTTTAACATTAAATTTGAAAAACCTCTGTTTTTTTTCCTATGCAAAAACCATGCAAATATATATTGTTGAAAAAAACTGTCAGAAATTTTTTTTCTCAACCATGAAAAAGCGTAACTTTTTGGACCTGTTTTTCGTCTTACAGAAAAAAATCAGAGGTATTGAAACCAAATGAAAAGGTTTTTGATGATCATTCAGGTGGGTAAAATAGGGATGCAAACGGTCAGCTATTTTAATTCTAAACAGAACCTTTAAAAATTAATCCTCACCCCAAAAAGAATATTATTGCTGGCAAATTCGGCTTTTGTAGTATCGTATTCAGAATCTTCTGTCCCAAAGTAACGATACTTTACATCAATAGTCACTTTTTCGGTTACAGCATATCCAATTCCCATTCCTATCTGATATGCAAATACGGTATCCTCGTCACTTGAACCAGGAAAGCCTGATCCAGAGATATCGAGATTGTTAAACTCGACTTGAGCAAATCCTAAGCCGGCACTTATATACGGGGTAAATGCACTACTGTTGACAAAGTCAAAATATCCATTCATTAAGAATGAAAGAGCTGTTGCGTCTCCCGTTGCATCAAAAAAAACTCCCAGCGCACCGATTTTATCAACGTCATTTTTTTGATAAGATATTTCTCCTTCCACTCTAAATCTATTAAAATCATATCCTAAAGCTGCACCAAAGGCTAATCCAGGATCAAATTCAGTATTGACCGTAATGCCCGGGACCATCGAATCTGTCAAATCGGAATCACTGGCCATGGCAAAACCGAGGTTACCACTCACATAAAGCCCGTCAGCACTACAAACGGGAGCCGAAAAAAAGAATGTCAGTACACAAACAAAAATGATTAACAGATTTTTTTTCATATTGCACCCCCGAGATTTAATGTTATGTTCCAATTCTTCATAAAAAAATGACAAATCCTATAAAAGGATTTGCCCCTATTCAAAAATGACATCTCAATCATTTTAGACTCCTGATATATACACTTTAATAGCGGATAGTACAGGTTTCGAATTAAAGATTTAAAAGTGAAATCGTAATAAATTTCGGGCGTCAATTTTTCGATGTTAAAGGTGACGATCTGCTATCTTACAAAATTGGAAACAACGCCTTTGCAGTTTATAATTTTCTTGTATTTTTGGGTCAGCGTTATAACAATCATGGCACTTGACCAAATAATCATCATGCAAATACTTAAATAAAGCGCCTCCCTGTAATCCAAATCCTCCTGATGTTGGGGTTATCTCAATTAATGTATCGCATCCACAGTCCGAACACTTACCGTTTAAAACGATGGTCGATTTCTCCGGATTCGATTCAAATAATTTTCTTAATATTTCTATCACTATAAATTATATCCTTCCATGGCTGACTGTGTTCGATTAAAATGTTTTTATTGTTTTGATGCTCTTGGTTTTAGTCTCCTATCGAGCCCGCTTCTTCTTTCCTTACCAGCCCTGCGCTCGGGAATGTGCATTAAATAAGAAAATTGTCGCCGATCTGCTCCTAATCGCCTACCTCCGTTATCGATAAGTGTGGGTTGCATGGCAGACTACTTTCTTAAAATCATATGTTAGAAGAAGGATTGTTTAATGTCCGTATAAGGTTTTATATTTTGTATGTCAAGAATTAAATGACACAATATATGGTATCAAAAAGCGATGTCATTAATGATGGCCTTTAGAAGTCAATCGAGAGCAGATAGTGAATGAGGTGGGAACTGATGGCTTCGTGTTTAAATCTTCCATCCTGAACGGTCTATGAATTTCTGAAGGTCGGGTGCTGTTGCTTGTTGTCGCGCAGCAAAAATTCCGATCGAACAGGGATGGTGGTTTATGAGAAATGGAGAATGCGAGAGATAGTCCATTTGGCAGAAGGGCTTCGTTATGCCACGGTAAGTTTAAAATCATTTAATGAGATCACTTTCGCATATAAAACCGCCAACGCAGCCATGAATGCGGCGTGCACATTCTCAGCCTCAACAACTTTATCCTTATGCTGAAGGTTGCGTGTTGCACAAGCATCTTCGATAACAACGCAATTGTAACCTAAATCAAAAGCAGCACGTGTTGTTGCGTCAACACACATGTGACTCATGGCACCGCATATAACGACTTCTTCAATAGTTGCATCATTAAGATGATTAAGCAAAGATGTATCTCTGAAACTGTTTGGAAAGTTTTTTTGAACAACAATCTCATTGGGAATTGGAGCGACAGATTCATGTATTTTTACGCCTTTTGTGTCCGGCAGGAAGAAGGCTGCACCTTTCCGGTTTGAAATATGCTGTACATGAAAAATAGGTAATTTCGCTTTTCGAAACTTATCCAACAGTTTTTTGGCGTTATTTGCAGCTTCATCCATACCGACGAGCGCCATTTTTCCACCGGTAAAATAATCATTTTGGATGTCGATTAATATCAGACCATGCTTCATGATAACTCCTTATTCATCGGGTATAACTCGTATGATACGGCCCAAATTTTTTGGCAAACACGCCCTTTAAAGATGCCTAAGACTCAGAATACATCATACCTTTAAATAATAATTTTAATTTAAACTCAATACTTAAATGTATGACAGGCAGTCTGTTGCTTTTCCCTCCATATTTTTTTAACCTTATTATTTCATATCTTGAGTGATTTGGAGTGCACAGTTTTCTGTGAAATAAAAAGCGATCAAGATTTTCGGGAAGATTTCAATGTATTCAAGGGCGGATGAATAATGGGAATGTTATTCTAATTTTAATTTGGCCTTGACAGTCATTTTAATGTGTATATAATGTAAAAAATATACACACTTTGCGCAAGGAGGAACTATGCGAACCAATATTGTAATAGATGACGATCTCATGAAAGAAGCCATGGCGCTCAGCAAATTAAATACCAAGAAAGCTGTCGTTGAAACCGGCCTGAAATTATTAGTCCAAATAAAAAAGCAAGAACATTTAAGAAGTTTACGTGGAAAACTTGAATGGGATGGTGACCTCGATGCTATGAGGTTGGATCAATGATTTTGGTCGACTCATCCGTTTGGATCGATTATTTCGATGGCAAGCGATCCTGGCAAACAGATTTGCTTGATCACATGTTCTCCAATGTTCCCATTATCATGGGTGACTTAATCCTCACAGAGGTACTTCAGGGCTTTAAATCTGATAAGGACTACGAAACCGCAAAAAATTACCTTGGTGAACTTCCATTTCGACAAATGGGTGGATATAATGTCGCCATTCAAAGTGCTCAAAATTACCGACAGCTTCGAAAAGTCGGGGTTACTGTACGAAAAACAATCGATATAATAATTGCAACTTTTTGTATCATTGAAGGATTAACATTGCTTCATGATGACCGTGATTTTGATCCTATTGCTTCCCATTTTCCCCTAAAGGCCTTTGTCCCTCGATAATCCCGCCCCAGACTGCCCATAATTTTTTTGGTTTACAACGGGAGCGAGATGAGCTGCACCCCTAACTTGGGGGAATGACGGCAGCCCCTTTCGCGGTTTGCACGGTTGTGATGTTGCACAGTTTTATGTGCAATAAAAAGCGATCAAGATTTTCGGGAAGGTTTTAATGTATTCAAGGGCGGATAAATAATGGGTTTGTTTTTATACGGTTAACCTACCCACTGATATTAAAAAAACGAACATCAAACCTTGTGAAAAAATTTTCAACTTATATTTTTTATATGTCCCCTGAATATCTTCACAGGAGTTTTCCGGATTGATTCCGTGTTGATGCATTGGCGATAGGGTAATCCTTATTTATAAATGGACACTAGTTAGTTGATGGCTCAACATCTTCAACTGACGCCGCGCTTCCTTGTCATAGGCCTGAGGGATAGCTCGCCCCCGCTGCTTTCCGTCAAAGTACTCTCCGGACACACCGTCGAAATAGGGCGATGCAACGAGTTGCTCCACAGCCTGCGCTCCCTCCTCTATGGTGCTCATCGAACTCTCGAAGTAGTCTGTTTCCAGCACCATTCTTGTGGGCATAAGGGAGGCAGGGTGAAGGCTGTTGACCGTAATGCCGCTTTCCCTCAATTCTTCAGCGAGATCGAACGTGAACATCACCAGCGCAAGCTTGCTTTGCCGGTACGCCCGCAGCCCGTCGTACTCATTTTCGATCATGACATTGTCAAAGTCGATGGGCTGTTGGCCGACCGAAGCAACGTTGACGATACGCGCAGGAACCGACCGGCGGAGCAGAGGCAGCAGTCGGTGCGTTAGAAGAAAGGGGGCCAGGTAATTAACGGCGAAGCGCAGCTCGTGTCCGTCCGCACTCTTTTCGCGTCTGGACTGACGCATCCCCGCGCCAAGGCCTGCATTATTAATGAGCACGTCGAGACACTCATGGTCAGCCTGTATCTTTTCGGAGAGCCGTCGGACGGCATCGAGAGAGGAGAAGTCGGCGTTGTAATAAATGATCTTCTGATTACCAGTGGCATCTCGAATTTCCTGAAGCGCGGCCTCTCCCTTCTCCCGGCTGCGCCCGTGCAGGAGAACCGTCGCTCCGCGCGCAGCCAAGTCATGGGCAACCCGTTTGCCGAGGCCGTCTGTAGCCCCTGTGATCAGCATCACCTGATTCTTAATTGCTTGCATCATATGCACCATCTTTTTTTCTCAAATATGCCGATGGAAATCCATTGCGATAAAAAAAGCAGGGCCAGAGACAACAGCATATTCATTTCTGCTCAATTAATGTTTGAATTCAGCGGCGCAATTTAGCGTGTTCTCCGGAACAATGAGTCAGCCAAACTACATGAAGGTCTCGCCGAGAGCCAAACCAGGAGGCGCCAGTTCATCGATTAATAGGCAAGATTCCGCCTCGGTATAGTGGTGACTATTTAAGGAAACGGACCACGTTAAAGTGCCGCTGTGCATAAAAAAACCGCTGCCACAAAAAGGAGCCTGTCCAAGCAATACCGTACTCATTCTCAGATATTTATCGTTGTACGTTTAATTCGTAACTTCCGAGAGAAACATATAAAAATTAATGCCGGCACTGTCTGCTGTCAACCCAAGTTGAAGGATGTCTCGCGTTTGAGAAAAAACGATGGGCCAAGGAGTTTGACTGTAAAAGCTGGGGACAGTTTTTTCTTAAGTTTGTTGCTTCACACTCTTCGGTCACCTGTGTGATACCGGCTACCTCCAAAGTGCACCACATGTCAGATAACATGGCTGCCGGTTTCGGGAGACTGCCGTCACCGTCCATGCGAAAACGCATGCTCCAATACGTTACATCACTTTGAAATACCTTTTATCGAGTATTCTGCGGATTCTATCATCAGCAGTTAGAGTGTGATATGATTTTAACCTGCTGGAAATATTGTTTAAAATGTTTTTATTCACTATACAAGATTTGACAACGTTCCGCCAGCGTTAGTTCTCTGAAAGAAACACAACATCAGGAAGATCTTGAACACCTGCTGCCTCCATCTTTTCCTTTGCATCGGGCGATCTGGCGAACTCCTTTGCTTTCTCGACATCCGACACCTCGAACAAAAGAATGACCTCGCTTGGATCACCTTCGTTGCGCCAGAGATGCAGATCTATTAAACCTGCTGCTTCACGTGCCGAGCGGTGATCCTCATACACCGACTTCCATTTGTCGAAGTTTGTAACCTTGTGCCGAACGAGCATATGAGTCATATTCAACCTCCTTGCTGCTAATTCACCTTACTGAGCTGCCTAACGTGCGGATAATCAGCGGGCGGCTTTACTGTAATACTTGTGTCAGATATATAGTGAAAAAGGTCCGAGATTCATCCCGTATGGTTCATCCGCTTTGTTAGAATTTTTTATATCGATTGTCAGAAATAAGCAGCGAAGACAGCTATCTAAAAATCATCATCCTCATCATCTTCTTCATAATCCGGATATTGTTCTGGCGAATTCCCAATTTTTTTTGTAATTCTCGGATATCGCTTTGAGCCAGATGCATCTTCAATTTTTAAAACACTTAATTCATGCCACCAATCATCTCCAAAATCAAAGAGGTAGTAAAATTTATCCTTTTCATTTAAATTTAAATCTCGAATTCTCTTTTTTTCAGCGTTGTATCTTTTTTTGTGTGCAAAGCCAGCAAGATTTTCCAAATTCATCGGGTGAGTGATTTCAGGATAGTCGTAGATATATGACGTGTTTTTTATCGCCTTTCCCGTAAGAAAGAACGAATACAGGTGTTCATCATACCTGTCAAAAGCCTCAAATATGGAGTCATGCAAATCAGCCAAGCTCTGATTCTCTAAAATTTCGATATTTCGATAGATTCTTTTTTTATAAAAAAGGGCTACTTTAATACAATAAACTTTCAATTTGATGTCCTTTCAAATCCGAATTCTAACTAGTATTATACGACCTAAGAATTTTGAAAAAAGATGAGATTGAGGGTCGTGTCAAGCTAACCTTCCGATATCAAAAGCAAAAATTATCTTTTGTGGCACCGATGGGTAATTTGCCCTGTTAAATTCTTGTCCTGAGAAATGCTTGCCCAGTTAAATCTGTATTTAATATTTAACCGAAGGAAGCATATTT
>Ga0210111_1000133_pt1 | contig 18513 bp, 11 predicted proteins | sample China_Galinas_PW_6_FD_185520 | JGI IMG/M metagenome (GOLD analysis project Ga0210111, IMG submission 185520) | Wetland microbial communities from San Francisco Bay, California, USA, that impact long-term carbon sequestration - China_Galinas_PWC_D2... | ecosystem: Environmental > Aquatic > Marine... | reverse complement strand
GGCGAAAACCTCTGTGCCGGGAACGGCGTTGTATCGTTTCTCGTTTTGAAGGCGTTCGAGAATGGCTGGCACCTCTTCGACCTCGACGCCGGCTCGCGCGCAGATTTGTAAGTCGGTCGGTCGCACGAAGCGTGCATCGCGAAGGACCTCCCCGACACGATCGCGCGGGTCTTGCGATTCCAGATGCCCCAGGCCATCCAAGAACTGATCACCCTTGCGGCGCCGGCGCCGCGCTACGGGGCGAAGCACGATGCCGCCACCGAGCGTGCGTGTGGCGCTCTCGTCGCGAATGATGAAACGTTGTCCGTGCGTGGCGGTGAGCGGCACTCCGGCCCTGAGCTGTGCAAACGCCGACTCGCCGGGTGTCAGTTCCTTGCGATCTAACAGTACGACGCGCACAGGCGTTTCCACGGTGCCAATGCCCAGGCGCACCGTGGTGGTTGATTTCAGTGGTCGCGATTCCGAGCGGAGCAGTTCGAGTCGCACGTCAATCATGGGACACGCGTGTAGATAGCCCGGTGTGGCCATCTCGCAACCGCGCTCGACGACGTCTCGATCGATGCCGCTGACGTTCATGGCCACCCGCTGCCCGCCGGATAGTACCTCGCTGTCGTGACCGTGCGTCTGCAAGGCCCGAACACGACACGATGCACCAGACGGCCAGACCTCCAGGGACTCGCCCGCGCCGACGATCCCGCGGAGGGCGGACCCCGTCACCACCGTCCCGCGTCCCTGAACCGTGAACACCCGATCGATGGCCAGGCGAAACGGCTGCGCAGGCGACGGGCGGCGAGTCTTGTGGGCCGAGTCGATGATCGCCGCCTTGAGATCGTCGAGGCCCGCGCCCGTCGTCGAGGAGACGCGGCAAATCGGGGCGTCGCGCAGAGGCGTATCGCCGATCAGCTCCATCACCTCTTCGGCCACCAGTTCCGCCATGTCGTCGGGGACGAGATCGCATTTCGTGATGGCCACCACACCGTGGGTGACGCCCAGGAGATTGAGAATGTCGAAGTGCTCGCGCGTCTGCGGCATCACCGAGTCGTCGGCGGCCACCACGATAAGCGCGACGTCGATGCCGGTCGCCCCGGCGACCATGGTGCGGACGAATCGCTCATGTCCGGGGACGTCGACGACGCCAAAGGTGAGATCGTCGAGTTCCAGATGCGCGAAGCCCAACTCGATGGTCATGCCGCGCCGGCGTTCCTCGGGCAGGCGATCGGTATCGGTGCCGGTCAGCGCCTTGATGAGGCTAGTCTTGCCGTGGTCAATATGCCCGGCCGTGCCCAGGATAAGGTGTCGGGCTCCCGCGTTCGGTATTGCGTTCGTTTGCGGATCCTGCGCTTCGTTCATCGGTGCCATTATGGTAGCGAGTCACGCGGTCGCAAGGACGGGGTGGCCCGCGTCTTCAGACGTGGGGGACACGATTACGCCATCGAAATCGCAATCGCGAACCCACCTCGAAAGGAACGAGAGGGGCAACCCGTCCGTTGTCTGTGAGCATGTCCCTTCCTGCGAATGTAACATTGCGCCTTCCGCGTCCGTGTCAGAGCCCGAAGCGCAAGCGCCGGGGCAGTGCGGTGACCTGCGAGACGGCGGGCATCCGCTGAGGCGTTGCCACAATCGCCTGCCCCCGCGCGCTTGGGGCTCTGATTGGATTGCACTCGTACTTTCAAATGGGTTCGTTTCGCATTTTTTTTTCTTGTTTGCGTTTCCATTGCAGGGTGTTGAACGACTCCAGTCCGGACTGTCGATCCGCGATACCCGTCGCACGGCGGCCGCTATGGGGGACGGTCGGTACACTGATCGCCAGGTCGATCCGGCATATCGACGGCGCAAAGTCTGACGCCCGCGCGCAACGCGTCCCTCCACCAAGATAACGCCCAAGGCGCGCGTCAATCGGCGGCAGAAGTGCAATCACGATCCCATCACCGCAAACGCCGGTTCGAGGAATCGGCCAAGTAGTGTGCGTGTCCGGGGGTCGTTCGACCCACGACGCGTCTTGCGAATCGGCGTTATCACACCGGAAAAGGTACATGGCGTTGAACGGTTGCGGCACGGTGGACGCCATCCGCACTGCTCACAGAGCAGTGGCACACCGGCGAATCGGAGTTCTCACACCAGAAACGGTACCTGGCGTTGAACGAGACGGGTGACCCACGTCATCAAACTCGGGAGCAACGACTACGCAATCGCGAACCCACCTCGAAAGGCACGAGGTGGGCCACCCGTCCGAACCGGTAATTGTATCGGCCCTGCCGGGGCTCTGTGTTCTACTGCCCTTCTTTCACCATGGCTTACGCCATGGCCTATGAACCGGTCGCCCTTGCCAGGGCATGAACAACCACGCTCGGTGGGTACATGAACACAGCAATTGGTGCGGCCGGGCCGCACCCTACGCGACTGCCCTTCTTTCACCATGGCTTACGCCATGGCCTATGAACCGGTCGCCCTTGCCAGGGCTTGGACGATCGCGGTCGGCGCGGTACACGAATCGCATCCAAATGGTGCGGCCGGGCCGCACCCTACGGTGCTGCGTATCATTGGATAAACGCATCCCATCGCCTTCTTTCTGCCTCTTTGCTACTTTCTTCCGTAGCATTGTTCTCCGTTAGTCAGTCGTGTAGTTCCACAATGTCTTTGTCGCAGAGGACGTGGTCGAGGTGGACCTGCTGGCCGTCGGCTACGCCTTGGCCCCAGATGCGGGCTGATTTTACGCGATTCTCCAGGCCATGAAATACCTTGCGAGCCATTTCGTGGACGTCGCTGCCGGCGCGCAGGGTGAACGGGTCGTCGAGGTCGGGTTCGTGGCCACGGGGTTTGGCATACACGCGAATGACGCGAAGAAGGTCAAAAAACATTCTGGGGAGGCGCGCCATCTGGTCTGCGTCGCGCGTCGATAGGGACTCGATACGAACACTTGAACCGACCAGTTCGTTGAGCATCTCGAGGTTGTCGTTCGCACCGGGCATGTCCGACTTGGTGGCGAGCAGGAATCCCGGCACGTGCAATATTCCGCCCGGTTCGGCCGGGAGGCGGCGCGGGCCGTTGGTCAACTCGATGCGCCGCGCGGCGAGATGATCGAGGCACATCTCCGCGTCTTCAAGAAGCGTATCAACGGCGAGATCCACCACAACGATCAATGCGTCCGCGGAACGCCACAGACCGGGGAATCCGGCCGGCACATGGTCGGCCGTTACCGGCGGCGTGTCGATGAGTTGAATCTTGACGTCCTCGTATGCGACGCTTCCCGGCGCGGGCAGTGGCGTGGCAAAGGGAAAGTCTGCGACATGCACGTGGGCGTTGGTCAGCCCGGCTACGATGGATGACTTGCCGGTGTTGGGAGCGCCGATCAGGACGATCTGCCCGGCGCCGGTCTTTGGAATGTAGAAAGGGTCGGCTTTTGATGGGCCCTTCTTGCCACCCTGCTGCAGCGCCTTGCGTGCTGCGGAGAGCTTCTTTTTGAGGTCGGCTTGGATCTTCTCGGAAGACTTATGTTTGGGAAGCTCGCGCCACATTTCCTCCAGCGCGGCCAGTTTTTCCTCCGGCGTGGTTGCCGCCTTGTACCTGGCTTCGGCCTCATGGTATTGCGGTGTCAAGTTAGCCGTCATCGTCTCGACTCCGGTGATATTGTATCAGAATCACCGGACGCAGTCTGCACGACGACCTGCTGCGTGCCGTGTGCAGCCCGCGCGGTCGAGGCCTGCTTCACTTCCTTGATCATGGACCGGGGTCGATCGCCATACAGCCGTTCAATCGGCTTGCCTACGGCAAACGTGACGGCGTCATTCGTGAATTGGCCAGCCGTAGCCGGCACAGGATGGTCAGCGTTCTCGCCCTTCATCACTCAAGTTGCTCGCGGACCGGCATCAGGCCGGCTTTCCACGCCTGCCAATGTTTGCATTGAACGACCGTAGTCTCGCCGTTCTTGCGGGCGATCAGGTCGACGCCACCATCAGCTGGCTTGCCGCCGCGTGCTGGGCACTCGAGCCTGTCGACCATACCGGAGAAGCTCACCAAGATCGGTGCGAGGATGGTCCGGCATGCTGGATACGTGACGGTTCAGATGGCGGAGGTCGCCGTGCCGCGGACCCTCTTCCGGGATATCCTCGCACGGATACGGCTTCGATATCCTCGCACGGATACGGCTTCTCCCACGGGCCCCGGTCGTGACGTAGCCCAGACTTGGCATCGTGTTCGGGCCGAAAGACAAGAGAAGCATGCGCACCGCATGCGAACGACGCGTTTTCTCGTACTTGAGAGCACGTGTTGAGGAGTCCGGAGCACTTCGGCAGGTATCCTGCACCGGCGCCTGGTCGCACGCGATGAGGGAGAATAGAATGTGAACGAGGACCAGCCGATGCGCGGAGCGTCAAAAGGGATATCTCGAATCAAACATCAGGAACATTAAAATGTTAGATATAGCAAGCGAGTGCCCGGTGATGAACGGAGCTGCTCAAAGACACACGAAGCGAGGCATCAAAGGAACAAGTTCAGTTTGGCTTGTTGGCTTGGCCCTTAGCCTTTGGGTAGGGCCTGATGGTGGCATGGTGTTGGCCCAATCTACGCAGGAGAGACATATGGAGACCAGTAGCAAATGCCCGGTGATGGGCGAGCAGGCCGGACACAACAGGCACACGGCCGCCGGGGCCATGTCGATTCGGGACTGGTGGCCGAATCAGTTGAACCTGCAGATACTTCGTCAAAATTCCGCCAAGAGTAATCCGCTGGGTAAGGATTTCAATTACGCCGAGGAGTTCAAGAAACTCGACCTGGATGCCTTGAAGAAGGACATCAATGCGTTGATGACGACGTCGCAGGATTGGTGGCCGGCCGACTATGGGCACTATGGACCGTTTTTCATTCGGATGGCTTGGCACAGCGCAGGTACGTATCGTATCGCCGACGGCCGCGGCGGCGCATCCTACGGCATGCAACGCTTTGCTCCCCTCAATAGTTGGCCCGACAACGCCAACCTCGACAAAGCGCGTCGGTTGCTCTGGCCGATCAAGCAGAAGTACGGTCAGAAAATCTCATGGGCCGACCTGATGGTCTTCACCGGTAACTGCGCCCTCGAGTCGATGGGGTTCAAGACGTTTGGGTTCGCGGGAGGTCGAACAGATGTGTGGGAGCCGCAAGAGGATATTTACTGGGGGCCTGAGAGCAAGTGGCTGGGAGACAAGCGTTACACCGGCGACAGGGAACTCGAGAATCCTCTCGCCGCCGTTCAGATGGGCTTGATCTACGTCAATCCGGAAGGGCCCAACGGCAAGCCGGATCCTCTCGCCGCAGCCAAGGACATTCGGGCCACGTTCGGCCGCATGGCGATGAATGACGAGGAGACCGTCGCGCTCATCGCCGGCGGACACACATTCGGCAAATCCCACGGTGCGGCTGATCCCAGCAAGTACGTAGGTCCTGAACCCGAGGGCGCCGGCCTGGAAGCGCAAGGGCTCGGCTGGAAGAACACGTTTGGGCAGGGCAATGCCGACGACACGATCACCAGCGGCCTCGAGGGGGCGTGGACCAGCAACCCGGCGAGGTGGTCACACATGTACTTTTCCAACCTATTCGCCTACGAATGGGAGTTGGTAAAAAGTCCGGCAGGCGCCCACCAGTGGGCACCCAAGGACGGAGCGGGTCAGGGAACCGTGCCGGATGCTCACGATCCGTCGAAGAGCCACGCACCGATGATGTTCACAACGGATCTGGCGCTGAAGATGGACCCGATCTATGAGAAGATATCAAAACGATTCTTCGAGAACCCGAAGGAGTTCGAAGTGGCCTTTGCCAAGGCGTGGTATAAACTGACTCACCGCGACATGGGGCCCGTCTCCCGGTGCCTCGGCCCATGGGTACCAGAGCCGCAGTTGTGGCAAGATCCTGTGCCTGCAGTTGATTACGAACTGATCGGCGACAAGGACATCGCTGACCTCAAGGGCAAGATACTCTCATCGGGGCTGTCCGTGTCCCAATTGGTTTCGACCGCCTGGGCCTCTGCTTCCACATTCCGTGGGACGGACAAACGGGGAGGAGCGAACGGGGCACGCATTCGCCTCGCACCGCAAAAGGACTGGGAAGTCAATCAGCCGGCTGAACTTGCGAAGGTCTTGCAGACACTCGAGAAAATCCAACAGGATTTCAACAGCGCGCAGTCCGGCGGCAAGAAGGTCTCGCTCGCTGATCTGATTGTGCTGGGCGGATGCGCAGCCGTCGAGGAAGCAGCGAAGAAGGCCGGGCACAACGTTCAGGTTCCTTTCTCGCCCGGGCGCACCGACGCGTCGCAGGAGATGACCGACGTGGACGCATTCGCCGTGCTCGAACCGACCGCGGATGGGTTCCGCAACTTCGTTGGTCACGAGCTCGACAGGCCGGCGGAAGAGAAGCTGCTCGATCGAGCGCAACTGCTCACGCTGACGGCCCCAGAGATGACCGTTCTTATCGGCGGTATGCGGGTCCTGGGTACAAACGTGGGAGACCCCCCACTCGGTGTCTTCACCAAACAACCTGGAACCTTGACCAATGACTTCTTTGTGAACCTGCTGGACATGAGCACGGAGTGGCAGAAGTCCCCGAAATGCGAGTTCTTCTTCGAAGGACACGACCGCAAGACGGGTAAGGTCAAATGGACTGCCACTTCCGTCGATCTCGTGTTTGGTTCGAACTCGCAACTTCGAGCCATCGCGGAAGTGTATGCCAGTGCCGACGCACAGCAGAAGTTTGTCAATGACTTCGTGGCGGTCTGGAACAAGGTGATGAATCTTGATCGTTTTGACATTGACCCAGTTGTGCGAAATGGATCTTTGGCCTCCGCGTCAGGTCTTTGATGTTTGAATTGGATTCTGCGAGAAACTACTTGCGGTGTCGCTATGGGGGCAGACATGCCATACGCTCTGGCCCCCTGCTGGTGGACCGGGGCTAGCAACCCAACGAATTTGGCTCCCACTCGCGGACTCGCTTAAAGCACTCCTTAAGAATAGGTATCGCCGGTCGCCCCATTTACCCCAGTTTTCCCATGTTAATATTGTTAGTGCTGGCGAAACCGAGTGCTGGTGGGTCGGTGGGTTTCGCCACGACCCGTCAACTAGCGGGGGCAGGACTCGAACCTGCGACCTCCGGGTTATGAGCACGACGAGCTGATGTAGACCTAAGTCCTTGTCAGCACTTAACCTACAGCGTTTTCAGAGGGTTGCGTGTCGTTTTCCCAGCTCCACATGTTCAACATGTTCAACATGTAGAGCACAATCTTGGGCCTCATTTTGGTCACCCCCCTCGACGGCGTCAACCACAACTCGCACAGAGTTGGGAACTCTGTGAGCGCCCATGTCGATGCGATTCTGAGCGTGGTCAGCGGCGGCCTCGACGCCACAGCTTAATTCGGTCGTTGATTGCCCTGTGTTGGGCGGGGGTCCAAAATGTCGGGAGGTTCTCATTGCCGTACTTTCGACAGCTCGAATTCAGGATTCACAGACTATGCTCCGCTGGTTCTACGTCGCTCTACACCTCCTCTTTGAAGCCGGTGCCGCACGCCGCGATGCCCGCATCCGCTTCCTCAAAGCCCAAGTCGAGATCCTCCGACGCAAGCTCGGCGGCAACCGGGTCATTCCCAGCCCGGACGACCGCGCCCGGCTACTGGCAATCGGCCAAGAACTCGACCACGACGTTACCGACGTGATCGGCATCGTCACGCCGCGGACGTATTGTCGCTGGGTCACGGAGCTACGGGAAGGGCGCCGGCCGAAACCTGTTGGCCGACCGAAGATCGTCCGCAACATGCGAGAACTCGTCATCCGATTGGCCAAGGAGAACGCGGGCTGGGGCTATCGCCGCATCGTCGGTGAGCTCCGTAAGCTCCGACTCAAGCTCGGGCGATCCTCTGTCCGGCGGATCTTGAAGGATGAAGGGCTGACCCCCTCTCCACAACGCCGGGGAAAAGCCGCTGAGACCACCTGGCAGAAGTTCATCCGTCTTCATGTCAACACTCTCGTCGCGTGCGACTTCTTTAGCAAGAACGTGATCACTCCGTTCGGTGCTCGGGTCGCGTATTGCCTCGCGTTCATCCATGTTGGTACGCGTAAGGTGTTTCTCAGTCCGCCCACGTATCACCCTGACGATCGTTGGATCCAACAGCAAGGCCGAAACCTGATGATGTGGCTCGAAGAACAGCAGCTAGGGGCGCGGTTCCTTATCCACGACCGCGACACCAAGTTCTCGGCTGCGTTCCGTAGTCTCTGCAAGAGTGATGGCATCCGCTGTTTGCGAACACCGCTCCTTGCTCCCGACGCGAACGCGTTCGCTGAGGCCTGGATAGGTGCCCTCAAACGCGAGGCGTTGAACTACTTCCTGTGCTTCAGCTTGCGTCACCTCAACCACATTGGGCAGGAATACGTTCGCTTCTTCAACGAACATCGGCCACACCAAGGGCTCGGGAATCTGACAGTTCCGGCTGCAGCAACGCGGCCACCGGAGGAACTCGACTCCGAGACTGAGGTCGGCCGCATCCGCTGCCAGCGATTTCTCGGCGGATTGCTGCGCCATTACTACCGCGCCGCAGCCTGAAAGCTCGCCCGGTTCCAAGATCTATCGCGACTCAGAGCACAATCGCTTATCATGTCGCTGCGCGCTTCATACTGCGGGCGCTCATTGAGCGACCAAATCTCGGAACACGTTTCACATAGAATCCCTCTATGCGAACGGATCGGGGAACCCTCGACGTCTTAAACCTGCTCCAGTGGACCCGCGCGGGGGCGACAATAGTCCGGCTGCCGTACGCTGGATGATGAGCAGAGTCCTACGGCCGGTCATTCTTCACACCCGAGGCACCGCCAGGCGCCAACCCTATCTGAACCAAAACCTCCTGCCATTGTGAATTCACCCGTGGCCCACAGTGCGTTACCGCTCCCATCATCGAACCCGGCCAACGCCCAGACCGCACTGTCCGTTCCACTACGAAGGGGCGTCCATGCGGTTCCATTCCATCGTGCAATGTTGTTCGCAGAAACGGATCCTGCGGACTCGAACTCTCCTGACGCATACAGGGCTGAACCACTACCATCGTCGAATGCCAAAAGCGCTTTCACCGTCCCGTCGATGCCGTCTCCGACTTGGTGCCAAGCCGTCCCATCCCAGCGTGCCACGTTATTGCAGACTTGTCCGCCAGCGATCCCAAACTCTCCGCCAACATACAATCCTTCCCCCGTTCCGTCATTGTAGACCGCGAGCGTAACGCCTTTCAGGCTCGGGTTGGGGTTAATGAGTCCGGTGCCAAGTGGTGACCATTCGGTGCCGTCCCACTTAGCGATGCACCTATAGGGAGTAGTTGTCAAGCCTGCTACATAAAGTTCCGGGCCTTCGCCATCGTCGTATACCTCAAGTGCATACTGCGCATAATCGAATCCTTCTCCCGGGCACGACCATTGAGTGCCGTCCCACTTTGCCACGTGGTTGCAGGGCAATCCACCGGCGATGTTAAAAGTTCCTGCGACAAAGATCGCCGGCCCGCTACCGTCATCATGTGCGCGGATGTCCGACACGGTGCCATCAACTCCAGATCCCAAGGCCGACCAAGCTGTCCCGTTCCATTTTGCGATACAATTTACCGTTGTTCCATTCGCCGTCCAGAAGGCCCCGCCAACATACAAGGCGGGGCCTGAGCCGTCATCGAACACCTCTAACGCGCTCACCGCCACTCCATCGAGACCGCCCACTGCCGTCCATCCCGTTTGTTCCCATCTCAGCAGACGGTCATCGGCACTTGAACCGTGTCCCCCTAAGTACAGCCTGGAGCCAGATCCGTCATCGTACACTGCGAACTCACGCCCATCCAAATAAAGCGGCGGGCGGAAGGATGACTGTGGTAACGCCTGCCAGTCGACGCCGTCCCATTTTGCCACTTGCCTGACGGTCTTAGCACCTGCAGTTCCGAAGGCGCCGCCGGCATAAACCTGCAGGCCATTACCGTCATCAAATTGTGTGAGCGCGTAGACAGAACCGCTCATCCCGTCCCCGAAAGTCGACCACTCGGACGGTGCCCGGAAACGCGCAATCCGGCTCGCCGGCGCATAGCCAGCCTCCGTGAAGCCACCACCAACGAAGAGGGTTGCCAATCCGCCCTCTTCGCCCGCATACAAAGCGCGAACGCTCCCATTGGGCTCGCCGAAGACGGGCTGCCAGTTCAAGGCGGTGGGCCGATAATAGCTCAAAGTATTACTGCCCGTGCGCCCCACGTACAGCCAGATGTCCTCTTCAGCCTCCCATTGTATTGATTCAAGCGCATACACCTCGCCCTCCAAGAGGCCTCCTGACACTGGTTGCCAGGAGCTTCCATTCCAAGCCGCTACATGGTTCACCTCTACACTGCCCGCGGTGTAGAACAGACCGCCCGCCACAAGAACCGCTGGCGTTGGTCCGATTCCATCCTCGTCGTACGCGTGCAGCGCGTTGACATACCCAGCGACACCTTCGCCCAAGGCTGACCACTCCAGTCCGGACCAGCGGGCGACCCCGCTCGTGCTTGTCCCGGCAGCCTCCGTGAACTCTCCGCCCACGTACAGCGCAGGAAAGTTCGGCCCGTCACCGTCGTCATCCCATACTGCCAAGCCCTTGACAGTACCGTTTGTTCCAACCCCTAACGAGGACCACTGCCCATTAGTCCATTTTGCGACATGATTCGCAGCCTGATCGCCCGCCGTCGTAAAGGCTCCGCCAGCGTAAAGTGCAGGTCCTGTTCCATCATCAAACACAACCATTGCGTGGACATCGCCGTTAAGACCGGATCCGAGAGAATACCAATACCTCCCGTCCCATTTTGCAATACGATTCACGGTCGCCCCCCCCGCATGACGGAAGTCTCCAGCAACGTACAAGGCCGGGCCTGAGCCGTCATCGTACACTACGGCGGCGCGCATCGGCGATCCTACCCACAGACCTGTTCCCTGAAACTCGCGAGACCAATCCGGGACGCATACCTCGGTCAAGCCCGTATCCGTGAACCCCCCCGGAACTGGCTCAACCGCCAGTGATGTCGATTGATAATCTACACCATCTAGTTCCTGCTGTATCGTAGCGTGTACCGTGGCAGCGTCTGGGACAAGCACATCGTGAATGTGAAACTCGCCATGTATGCCTGTTGTTGACAAACCGCCGAACGGCGTGGTTACGTCCGCACCTGTAATGGGTGCCCCGCATGGATCGTAGGCGACGCCGAGCACATCCGTAAACATGGCCGTCGGCGAAACATCCAGGCGCTGCACGGCGAGACGACCCTCGTTGCGTGCCGTCAAGTAAATCGGTCCGTGGGCGTGCGCGGTCACGAGGCCATTGTCAGAAACACTGGCGATCGTAGGATTACTGCTCGAATAGGTCGTTCCAGCTGTTAGCGGCGTCATATCGACACTTGTTCCGTCGGACAATTGCGCGTTTACGGTCGCGCTTGCAGATTCTCCGATTGTGGTAATAACTGATTGGCTCAAAGCCAAGTCGATTGAGGTAACGCTCACCGGCGGTGTGTCTGTTAACCAGATCGTATCATCTAGCTGGAAGAACCACGGATGCAGAGGAATATCAACGAGTCCGGAGCGACCGTAGTACGTTTGTTGCGCGCTCGGGCAACAGGCAATGGGATGGCATACGATGGTTGCGCGCTCGAGGTACGGACTCAAAAGCGGATTGTAGATGATGAAATTGCCAGTCACATCGGCCTGGCTAACGCTGTCACTCAAAGTAACGACGCAGTAATTATAAGGGAATTCCTCTGCGCCTACACTAGCTGTGATCGGCAGGGTCCCAAGCATCAAGATACACCAGTAACGTTGCACGAAAGACATCCTGATTTCTCCGACGCCCGCATACGCGATGAGATCACATGCGAGTCAATACCAAGGGTCATCTGCTGAAACTCCGAGCCCGGGCTCGGCCCCCTCACACCATGTTTGTCCGTGACGAAATGGGCAGCCGAGCATCATATACGCCGCTTCTGCGGCTGAAGAGTCCATCCGAGGAAACGCGGTAATGAATTTGGACGACATCGTTGATCTGTGCCGCGCATCCACCGTGCCGGCAGAACTTAGTTCGGCGAGAATCTCAAGCCCATCCGCGCTAACTGTCCCAGTCCCCACCACCTCGAAGGAAGCAGTGGCGCGGATTAGTCTGTAGGTATATACAAGTGAACCGGGAGGGAGACTGAGTGTGTTTGGAATGACGACCCCAAGCGGTGGGTCGAAGGTCGCTCCCGCCGGCTCCATGGCCCACGAAAGATGTGGTATGACGCCCGCAGGCGCTCGAGCCGGAAGAGGCCTAGGTGCCAATACGTTGAGCGATAGTGTCGCGGGATTCTCAGGCGTCGGTACCGAACCGTCACTGAGACGCATGGACCCTGCAGATATCGTCATGCTTACGCCAGAAATTCTCTCGATCGTAAGAGAAACATCAGACGCGCCATCATAGACGACGTCAGCAGTCGCGTCGAATCGGGGAAGAGTGATCGGCGCGGACATTGTATTGCCAGTTCGTGGCACAACGGAGATAGAGTATTCCTCAGACGGAAAGCGGAGGAGCAGCGGATCAATTGGCATTCCCGCGAGTGTTGAGGCAGTGGTTCCGTCGATCACTAGGCGCCCCGGGCCAGAGCCGCTCACGCCATCGAAACGATAGTGCCCAGCTTGGTCACTGAACGTTACGGCAGGTGGCTCGTTCCCTACGCTCAAGGTACACTCCACGCCTCCAATCGGCTGCATCGAATCATCAAGCACTGTCCCTGAGAAAGCCGTGAGCAGGTCTGGGTTATTGTAGCGCCTTCTCTGAATAGGATTTTCACGGACAAGGGCTTGCACTGAAAACACGGTGGGAAGCGCTGCGTTCTCCAGAAAGTCTGCCTCCACAAGCTGGAGCCCCTCGTCCGGACCGAGCGCATAGTCGACTTCTGCGTAGCCGCTGGCATCCGTAACAATCACGACGTTCGTATACCCATTCACGGTACCACCGCCGCGTGTCACCGAATATGTAACTGGAACGCCTGAAACTCCGTTGCGTCCATCGTTGACCCACACACGGAGAGCCTTGGCAGCCTTCGAGCTCTGCTCTGCACGCTGGTTATCACCCGAAGCGAGATCGATAAACGCTGGCATTCCTGGATTCGCCGAGGCGATTAGAGAAACCTCACTATTGACACCAGTCGACGTCGCGACGACCCGGTTGTTCGCTTGGCCCGCGTCGCTTCCTAGAGTCCAGTACATGCTCACCGTACCGTTGTCGTCTGTCTGACATTGAAGTAACTGTGATTGCTCTCCTGCGCATAGCAGACCTATCGCTCCGCGTAGGGTACCGTCGCCTCGCGTCACTCTCACCGTCACAGTCTTTCCGATCAGCGCCGCACCGTACTGGTCCAGCAGTTGGATCTGAATCGGTTCTATGAGCTCCGTGTTGACCTCACCCAGCTGTCCATCTCCTGAGAGAAGCTCGATACGTGCCTCAGCTGAGGGATCTACCTTCGTAACAACGATATCCTTCTCGGTGGTGTTTCCAAGGTGATCTGTGGCCACCACCGTTATCAGAGTTGGCTGGTCTGCGAGAAGTGATACCTCGGAGGCGAGAAACGTTGCCGTATTTCCGTACCCAGGTTGCACGAGCGCGGGTGCCCCGTCCACCATGACTGTGAGCGGAAACGCAGGAAAGGACCTATCGAGGAGCCCGCCGCCCACATAAACAGTCGCCGCCGTCGTTACTGAATTGTGCATAGGATAATCGACAGCCAACTCCGGCCCTTCAGAGTCGTGAGTAACCAGGACTGTCACGGGCGCACTTCTGACACCACATGACGAGACCCCGGTAACGTGCAGAGCCTGCGCCGCGTTCACATCGAGTAGAACGTCATGGACGAACACGCCATTATCCGTAGGCACCGAAGCCGTGCCACCGTTGCTCGTGACTTCAACACTTTGGGCTTCCGGTGCGAGCCCACTAAGAGTCAGACTCGAGGAATTTGTGATCGGAGCTACCGGATCGATGATGGGCTGTAACGGAACGCGCGGCGAGAGCTGTTGAGCCGGGTGGATACCTTCAATCAACTCACCAGATGCATCTGAGATAGCGTTGCTTAAGTTTACAGAAAACGAATCACATTCTGCTAGAACCGATGGAAACTCAAACGTCGCCGACAATCCATCGGGAGCAAGGGTTGCAGCCATGGGCAGTAACGGTACCGCGTCGCCACCGACGAGAAAACATGAATAAGTGTCCAACGCGATTGGCGCGACAGGCTCGGTGAACTCGAGAGTTATCACTTGGAAATCAGCTATCAGTCCCAAGGCAGGGTCAGGACTCATAGCCAACGGGCTTGGTGGAACGCCATCTGTGGACGGCAGTTCTTCACCGATGGCCAACTGGTAAGTACCAACATCTAGTACATTAACAAACCCATCGCGATTCAGATCGGCAGCTTGGTCGAAGGCCGGCTCGCCGTACGCAGATCCAAGCGCGCTAAGGAGCTTGGTGGCGTCTTCCTGATCCACCACGCCGTTGCGGTCGACATCGCCTTGTAGAACATGATATTGAATCACCGCCTGCCCACCGCGTTGGCCATTCCCGGACGGCATGATCGGGGCGGCGGGGCTCCAGATCTCACCATCAAGCTCGTTGTAGAACTCGTCCGTGATGGTGTAGTTGAGAACGATTGTCGCTATATCGGCGCGAATCGCAGTGTCGAAAACTATTCGCAGAGTGTCGACGGATCCATCGTACGTCAGGCTAAAGTCAGTCACTTGCCCCTGATCGACCGTCCAAACGAGGACGGAGGCCGCCGGGACTGAAACCGGTTCGTCAAATACAATCGCGAGTTCGTGCAATCCTTGAGCATCCACAACCCAATCCGAAGGCAGCGGGTCGACAGCGATGAGACGAGGGCCAGTTTCGTCGGTGTTGAATTCTCTCTGGCCTCCGCCCCGCCAGCGCACAACCTTACGATCCACGGCGCGTGCGACTGGCGACATCTCGAGGCCGCCACGCGAAGACGAGTCTTGGGCGAGAGAAACGCCGCCCACCAGTGCGATCATGAATGCCGATGTGAACCGCGCCATGTCACTTCCCTTACTCTCCGTGACTATTGTATTTGGCCAAGTCTGGTCTCGATCGCTCGGTATTGGTTCAACTCAATAGCTGACCGACCACTACGTAGCCAGACCGTGCATGTTTGGCCGCAAGAAGTACGGACGCCAACTACACGGAACTGCCATGGGAACGAGAAAACCCGGCGCCGCTAGCAGTCTGAACCCGCAATCTTCGCAGAATAACCAAGTGCCCGGCTGCTAAGACCAGGAGGGCAAAGGAGATTAGGCCCCATGTGGAGGCAGCCGGGATAGGGCATTCCTCCGTACCAGCTATGATCAACCGGACCGTGTCCACGGTAAACACGATCGGAAGAGCCTGTGCATCGCTGAGGGCACTTGCTGGTCCAAGTGACAGTTCGAACTCGCCACAGGCATCATGCGCTACATCGAACACTACTTCAGCCAAGATATCGTTTACGCCGTCTATCGCCACGGTAACCGAGCTATCGGCCGTGATCGCGTTTACAAAAACCCCGCCGTCCGGTTGGGCGATGACCATGCTAAAAGCAGGGTCTAACGTTAGTCCGGCAGCTAGGAAGAGATTCCGTGAGTCAAAGAAATTGGTGGCCGCCGCGTCCGCAAGCACCTCCCCCCTTGCATCTCCAATTTTGTTGATGTCTACATCCAGGGAGTAGCCCAGAACGGGTGTTGTATTGAAGCGAAGATGGAACAGGATCTGCACGCTAGCGCCCGGCTCGGCGTAAAGTACTCCCGGTTGGGGAATGATCTGCTCTGTACCAGTAGCGTGCGCGGGTATGGTAGCGCCTACGTCAGTAGGTTGCATTACACGGTGTTGCCCGCGGCGCGAAAAGGCCACATCGAGCACATTTATGACACCGTCTCTATTCACGTCGAGAGAAGTGTGTAGGCCCGGAACCGCAACGGCCCGACTGAATTCAGCAGAAGAGAATTCGTCCGAGACACTCAGTGCCCTGTATTTGCCATCGGTGCTTTCGCCGCCAAGCACGACGCCCGACAAGGGCGCAAGGGCGACGAACAGGAGCGTTCCGGCCAGCGAGGCTGGGCGGACTCCGAACTCATTCGTTTGCAGTTTGAACAGCCGATCGGGGCGGTGATCCTCTCTTGACACACCTCGCAAGCGCACAGATGAAGCCCGGTGCCTCAACGCGCGATTGATCCCACGAGCCAGAAACATCGACTTCTGCTCCTACTTCCACCTCGTTCCGGCCTAAGCGTATCCTAGTTGCCGTGTCCTTCGCACGCAAGAGAAAAGTGGTCGGAGAACATCAACTTCCTCGGCCAGTACAGCTTCGCGCTGTCTGAAACCGTTGCTCAAGGGCAGCTCAGACCGCTTCGCGACCCCGAGGAGAAATACGCCGAGGCGGCCTTGGCGTAACTGGCCGATTGTCAGGGGCCTAGTCCTACCTCGCCATTCCGGAATACCTGACGCCACTCGCCAGTAACTGACCGGCTAAGCAGTCCGCGACCGCCTCTAGCGCCGCGGTTTGGAATGCATGCCTCTTACACTTGAGCTTCATCAACCCGCATCTTCTCGTATTTCGGGTACCCGTTCCTGTCGGAGACCCGCGTGAAAACCGCCTTCTTGGGCTACCAGTGCAAGTTTCTGCCGATCGCGTGGTCGAGGCACTAGTGGAGTCCCTTTGCTCCCGCCGATTCGTGAGCTATACTGTAGTGACCGGAAGGGCGAAATTCGGCTCCATGCCGTGTGAGCGCTACTCGCGCTCCTATACCCGCCGGTCTTTTTTTATGCGCCGCCATCGGTGGTTCCCGCTGCGTCGTCTTGCCGGAAATCCGGCGGAATCGGTTCCTTTCGATGGTAGTACTCGCCGGTACCTCTGGATTCCGTATCATCCCGATCGAGGATCAGCCCCACCTTCGGCCAAAGCAGATCGAGGAACCTCCGCTCTCGGCGTTCAAAGCAACCTTCTTCACCGACGATGACGCGCCCCTTGGCATTGAACAATACCGGGTCGCCGGCCTCGTCCACGAAGGCATGGCGCACGTCGGATTGCCCGATGTTGCTCGCGGGATCACGGTTTGAAGCATGTTCGTCGGGGCAGCGACTCGTAGCGTCTTGACTTCCGGGCCGGAGGAGAGTTGCTTAAAGATCTGCTCCACGTTGATCTTCACGTCGTCGCCGCTGTTGACACAACCAGCTCGCCGGGTATAGACCCCGACCGTTCAACCACGCGGGCACGAGCTCGTGATTCTCCCCTGCCTGAAAAGATGGCCCCCTCCGATGAGGGGGCCGAGGATCTGAACCCATTAGCCTGCGGGGTAGAGCAGCACCGAACAGGATCAGATTGTCAATCGTGTGCAAGCGCTTCAAGGAAGCGATTGATATCTTCTTTGCGATACCTCTTCGTGCCGTTTCGTCCGTTGCCAAAGTGGCAGGCTGGAATTCCGGCTTGTTCGAGTATTCGCGAAACCGTCGTGCGCGAGCAATCCCATTGCTCAGCCAGCGTCTTTACCGCGACGTACCGCGTATCGTGCCGCGCTACACTTTTTGATGATTGTTTCACCACAAAGCCGTTCTATTCTTCCTTCAACAACAGCTCGCGCATCGCCCATTCAACCGCCAGTCCGATGTGGGGAAGGTCGCGGCTCGTGAAGCTATGGCTACGACGCCATTCGTCGTTCGCATCTTTGAAGCTGCGCGAGATCGTGAACGTGTGGAAGGCATTTTCTTCGTTGGCGGTCTCGACCGCCTGTCGCCAGATCGCTGCCTGCACACGATCAAACTGTTTGGTCGCAATTGGCTGGTTGTTTCTTGCGGTCTCGGACACAATCTCCCTCCCATGACGAACAAGAGCGTGTGCTTGGTCTCCACTGAATAAGGGCAAGAACGTTTCCGCAGAAGCTCCCAGGAGTGGTCTCGGGAGCACACGATAGTGACGGCAGCCCCAGGCTTGGGTCAGGATGAACAGGGCAACAAGGAACATTGCAGCGCAGATCGCGGAGGCCGTTGCGCCTTCCACGGTTGGCGGCCACCAACGCATGGCTGCTACCTGGCTACGGCGCGCCGGCGTCGCTGATTTTGCCGTTCCGGCCGTCGCGGATGCCCGGCGGGCAGAGGCGCTGCGCCGGGTCGTTGCTCCGCCCATCGAGGCCCGGGGAATGGTGGCGGATTGCGGTTTGGTGGTACCGCGATGGGCGTTGCCCGGTGTTGGGGCGGCGCTTCCCGTCAACTCACGATGCGCATCCTGTACAATCCCGAGGACGCGGTAGGCTACATCCCTCTCGCCCGGAAGGGTGGAGTGCTGCGCCTTGCTTACGTACTCCAGGCGAAGCCGATTGAACGCGGTATCGATCTCTCGCCGCTTTACGCCGGGAGCCAGCCCGAGACTCTTGAACGCTTCTTTCTCAGTCATGTTCATCCTCGTTTCACGAGTCGATTGGCGACATCCGTGCGGAAGTACTCGATCATGTCGTC
>Ga0210111_1000131_pt1 | contig 18665 bp, 11 predicted proteins | sample China_Galinas_PW_6_FD_185520 | JGI IMG/M metagenome (GOLD analysis project Ga0210111, IMG submission 185520) | Wetland microbial communities from San Francisco Bay, California, USA, that impact long-term carbon sequestration - China_Galinas_PWC_D2... | ecosystem: Environmental > Aquatic > Marine... | reverse complement strand
GGCCGGTGTAGTAGAGGATGCGCTCGGTCGTCGTCGTCTTGCCGGCGTCGATGTGCGCCATGATGCCGATGTTGCGCGTCTTCTCTAGGGGGAAATTGCGTGCCATGGTCCTAAGGTAGAGCGTTGAAGTTCGTGAAGTGGGGACGAGACAAATCTGGGAAGTCGGGGCCTGCCCGCAAGAGCCGGCGGGATCGGCGCATGAAAAAGGCCCTCGCGGGCCCGGCGAAACGAACTGCGAAAAAGAAGCCTGAGCGACGCGCGATGATAGCAGCGAAGCGGCGGCGCAAGCGTTCGCCGGGCGCGTTCTTTACGCATACCGTCAAGAACGCGCCCGGACGGGCCTCCACGCTGAGCCGCAGGGTCGACCGGTGGGCCAACGGGTTGCTCGTCCGGGCCTGGGCGCCGCTCGTCCGGGTGGGGCGCCGCGTGCGTGCCCTGGGTGCTCGCCTGGGACGCACGGCGGCACGGCGCCTGCGGCCCGTGGCCGTCTTCCTCTTCCACGCGATGGGCAGGCTCGAAAGGCTGCTGCTGGCGCTCGCCGCCAGGGCGCGGCGGTTCTCGACGGCGGCCAGCGCCGTGCTCACGCCCAGGCGGGCGATCTGCCTCGCGATCCTCGTCGCCGCGGGTTGCCTGCTCGCCGCCCAGTTCGCCGACTACCGCGCGGTCGAGGTCGGGCAGGGGGCCTACGCCGGCCTGCCGGCGACCGGCGCGCCGACGGTCGGCGGCGAGACCGCCGGCCAGGCGCACGCCTACCTGCTCGTGCCGGTCGCGCTGCTCGCCGGGCTGCTCGCGCTCGTCGCGGCGCGCGGCGAGCGCCGCGACGGCGTTGGCCGCGTCGTCTTCGGCCTCGGCCTGGTCAGCCTCGCGACGATCCTCCTGGTCGATCTGCCCGCCGGCCTCGACGTCGGCGCCGAAGCCGCGCGCTTCTCCGGCGCCGAGGCCGTGCTCTACGACGGCTTCTACGCCGAGATCGCCGCCGCCGCCGGGCTGATGCTGGGCGGCGCCCTGCTCGTCCTCGCCCCGAAAGCGACCGCCCGCTACTATGCGCGGCCGTGCCGAACACGAACCAGCTTATTAGGAAGGGCCGCAAGCGCCCTAAGAAGAAGACGACGACGCCGGGCCTCAAGTCGGGCCAGGGGCGCAAGAAGAGGGTCGCGGCGCCGCAAAGGCGCGGTGTCTGCACCCGCGTCGCCACGGTAACGCCGAAGAAGCCGAACTCGGCCCTGCGCAAGATCGCCCGTGTGCGCCTGACCAACGGGATGGAGGTCACCACCTACATCCCCGGCGAGGGCCACAACCTGCAGGAGCACTCCGTCGTCCTCGTCCGCGGCGGCCGCGTCAAGGACCTGCCGGGCGTCCGCTACAAGGTCGTCCGCGGCACGCTCGACGCCGCCGGCGTCTCCGACCGCAAGCAGGCGCGCTCTCTCTACGGGGTCAAGGCCTCCTAGTGCCGCGCCGTTCCGCCGCACAGATCCGTCCGGTCGAGCCCGACGCCCGCCACCGCAACCGGCTCGTCCAGCAGACGATCAACAAGGTGATGAGCGACGGCAAGAAGTCGCTTGCCGAGCGGATCGTCTACGACGCCCTGGCGATCGTCGGCGAGCGCTCCGGCGAGGACCCGGTCGAGACGCTCGAGGCGGCGATCAAACAGCTGACCCCGGTGCTCGAGGTGCGCTCCCGCCGCGTCGGCGGCGCCACCTACCAGGTGCCGGTCGAGGTTCCGGCCCGGCGCGCCCGCACGCTCGCGGTGCGCTGGCTCGTCGACTTCGCCCGCAACCGCCGCGAGTACTCGATGTCCGAGCGCCTCGCCAGCGAAATCCTCGACTCGCTGCAGCAGCAGGGCGGCGCTTGGAAGCGCAAGGACGACATCTACCGCATGGCTCAAGCGAACAAGGCGTTCGCCCACTACCGCTGGTAGCTAGCCTGGCCGAATGAGCCGGCCGATCCTCGCCGTCGACATCGACGGCGTCATCTCCCTTTTTGGATTTGACGACCCTCCCGATAGGTCCGAGGCGCGATTCGAGCTGATCGACGGGATGGTGCACTGCATCTCGCTGCAGGCCGGCGAGCGGGTGAAGCGACTGGGCGAGGTCTACGACCTGGTCTGGGCATCGGGCTGGGAGGACAAAGCCAACGACTACCTGCCGAACGTCCTCGGCCTGCCCGAGCTGCCCTTCCTCAGCTTCGACGGCGCCGCCCGCTTCGGCTCGGCGCACTGGAAGCTGGCGCCGCTGCAGGAGTACGGCGAGGGCCGCGCCTTGGCCTGGGTCGACGACAGCTTCGACGAGAGCTGCTACGAGTGGGCGCGGGGGCGCGAGGAGCCGACCCTGCTGGTGCCGACCGAGCCCCACCTGGGCCTCGAGCAGGTCCAGGTCGAAGCGCTGACCGCCTGGGCCGCCGGCGTCTGACGGCAACCGTTCGCTGTTTGTCTGGCTGAGCGCGACAAACAGCGAACGGGCCTGGCTACACTGAGCCGATGGACGGGTTCCTGCCGATTTTCTTCCTCCTCGTGGTGCTGAAGATCCCGGTCCTCGGCGCCCTCTGGCTCGTCTGGTGGGCCGGCAAGGCCCCCGAGACCGAAGCTGAGCCGGAGGACTCCGGCGGCGGCTTCGAGCGCCGCCGCCCGCTCCCGATCCGCCCGCGCGGCCCGCACCACCTGCCCGGCGGCGCCGGTGCCGTGGGGAGGGGACGGGGTGCCCCTCCGGGGCAGCGGCGTCCTGTTTTTCGCCCCAACCTCGACCCTCGGACGGCCTCGACGTCCGCAGGCGAAAAACCCAGCAAGCCGGAGGGGCACCCCGTCCCCTCCCCTGCTACGCCGGCAACCAGGAGGGACACCCCCACCCCTCCCCACCGCATCAGGCGACCTGCCTGACCCGCTTTCGCTCGCGCCGGATCGCACGCAGATAGGGATGGAAGTCAACCTCGATCGTGTGACGCTTCGAGCTGACGAAGCGCCTGTCGAGCCAGCGTTCGTAGGCGGCGATCTCATCGCGCATCTCCGCCGCCGGCGGTAGCGCGGCGCGCCCGCTCAGGAGCTCGGCGACCCATTCGGACTGGGCCTCGGCCAGCGGCATGATCGGCCCGAGCGGCTGAATGAAGCCGATGAAGTAGAGGCCGGGGTTCTCGACCGAGACGACGCGCCGGTAGAGCGGCATGCGGTTGTCGCGCGCGGCGAAGACCGCCTCGTCGAGGAAGGGAAAGGAGATCTCGTAGCCGGTGCAGTAGACGACGAGGTCGACCTCCTCCTCCTCGCTGCCGTCGGCGAAGCGGACCCTACGCCCACCGGCGAAGCGCTCGATGTTCGGCTTCACCGCGATGTCGCCGTGCCCAATCCGCGGCAGCAGCTCCGATGAGACCGTCGGGTGCGCCTCGAGCAGCTTGTGATCGGGCTCGGGCAGCCCGTAGTCGGTCATCTCGCCCACCGCCGTCTTCAGCATCCGGTTGAAGAAGAAGCGCTGCACCGGCAGGGGCAGGTAGCTGGCGGCCGGCGGCGCGGCTTCGTCGATCGGCTTGCCGCCGAGGAACTTGGGCAGCACGTGGGCGCCGCGGCGCATCGAGAGGAAGGTCTTCTCGGCGATCCGCGAGGACTCGACGGCGACGTCGACGGCGGAGTTGCCGATCCCCAGCACGAGCACGCGCTTGCCGACGAGCACATCGGGCTCGCGGTAGTGGTGGACGTGCATCTGCTCGCCCTCGTAGTCCTCGGCCCCGGGGAACGGCGGTTCGGGCCAGCGCGGCTTCCAGTGGTGGCCGTTGGCGACGAGGACCGCCCGGTAGCGCTCGCTGCGCCGCTTCCCGTCGGCGCCCTCCACCGTCACCTCCCAGATCGCGGTCGAGGTTTTGTTCGGATAGCGGTCATAACCTCGACCGCGCTCATCGTCGACCGGCTCGGCGCTGACGACCTCGGTGTTGAAGGCGATCTTCTCGAGCAGGCCGAAGCGCGCGGCGAAATCGTCGAAGTACTTGGCGACCTGCCAGTGGCTCGGGTAGTCGGGGTAGTCGTCGGGCATCGGGTGGGCCCGGTAGGACATGAGCTTGCGGGCGCTGTTGATGTGCAGCGAGCGGTACGCCGAGGACGTGCCGTTGTCGTTCTCGTAGCGCCAGTTGCCGCCGATCGCCGACCCCTTCTCGAAGCAGTCGAACGGAATCCCCCGTGCGGCCAGCACCTGGCAGGCGGTCAGCCCGGACGAGCCGGCGCCGACGATGCAGACCTTCTCCGCCCTGGCCACGCAGCCAATCTACCTGACCGTACCGCGCCGCCACCGATGTGCTCGCGCCTCAGTCGTGCACGATCCGGAAAACCGCTCGCCGGGCGGTCGAGCGGTTGCCGGCCGCGTCCACGGCGATCGCGACGAAGCGGTAGCGGCCCGGGCGCAGCGCTCTGCGGCCGAGACGGCCGCTGAAGCGCAGCCGGTTGACGCCGGCGGTGCCGTGGCGGACGACGCGGCCGCGAACGGCGACCCAGCGCAGGCAGCGCTTGCGGCTCGCCCTCCGCGGCGAGGGCCGCAGGCACCTGCGGCCCAGGCGGCGGCCGGGCTGCGCGCGCTGGACGAGGAGGCGGACGCGGGCCGGCTCGCTGAGCACATAGCGGACGCGGGCGCCGGCGGGCGCCGCGACCCGGGCGCGCCGCCTTGCTCCACCGCGCCGCCCGGCGACCCCAAAACGGCGGGGCCGAACCTGGAGACGAAGGATGCGCGGCGCGGTGCGGTCGGCGCCGGCGGAGGGCGGAACGGCTTGGCTGCTGCTTCGTTCCTGGCCGCCGGTCCCTTCCGCCGCCGCGCCGGCGGGGTCCGCCGACGGGGCCCCGTCGGATCCGGGCGGGGGGTCGTCGTCGGGGGCGGCGGTCAACTGGGTGATCGCCTGCCCGGTCGAGGAGTTGCCGACCGCGTCGGTCGCGGTGACCGTCACGTCATAGTCGCCAGGGGCGCCGTAGGCATGCGAGGGATTGACGTCGGCCGCTGTCGCGCCGTCGCCGAAGTCCCATTCCACGCCGGCGACATCCGACCAGACGTCGAGCGGCGAGGCGGAGAACAGCAGCGGGGCGCCCACCACGCCGGTCGCAGGGATGCCGCCCAGATCCAGGCGAGGGCCGGCGACGTCGTACGCCGTGGCCCGTACCCGGTACTCGCCGCCGATTTCGTAGGACCAGAGCACAACCGCGTTCCCCTCCCCGTCGAAGGCGGCGTCGGGCCATGCGGTGCCGCCGCCCGCCGCGGAGAGCGTCTGCGGGCCCCCGAACGAGCTTCCCGCCGGAGCGAGGGCGTACTGGCCGCGATCGTCGCCGTCGGGGTGGCCACGGATCCAGACGGCGAGCGCGTTGCCCTCGGGGTCGATTGCCACGACCGGCTCGTCGGCGTCCTCTCCGGCCGCCGAAAGGTCCTGGGCCGCCCCCCAGGGCTGACCCGACGGGCGAGTCGCGGCCTGCGCCAGCATCTGGACCGTGTTGTCGCCGCGCCAAACGACTGCGGCGTCCCCGGCGGCATTCACGGCCACCCGCACGCCGTTGCCTTCGACGCCCGCGGCGGACAACGTACTCGCGGCGCCGAAGGCTCCGCCGGCGGGGCGGTCGGCGGCCTGGACGCGGTAGTTGGAGCCGTCGAAGCGCTGCCAGACGGCGAGCGCGTCGCCATCGCCCGCGAAGGCCACATCCGGGCTGACTGCGGCCTCTCCGGCATCGGAGATCGTGTCCGGCGCGCCGAAGCCCGCGGTCGCGGGCCGGTACGACGCCTGAATGCGGTGGTTGGAGCCGTCGAAGCGCTGCCAGACCGCGAGCGCGTCGCCATCCCCATCCAGCGCAACCCGAGGACGCTGGGCGCTCTGACCGGCATCCGAGAGCGTTTCGACCGCAGACCAGTCGCCGTCGGCGGGCCGCGTGACGGCCTGCACGCGAAACTCGCCGCCGGAGTCCAACCGCTGCCAGACCGCGACCGCGCCGCCATCCGGGTCCAGGGCCACCCGGGCGTTGAAGGAGTTGCCCCAGCCGCCGGCGCTCTCGGAGAGCTGCTGGGGCGCCTCGAACCCTCCACCGGCGGCCCGATAGGTCGCGTAGATGTGCTTCGGCGAGCCGTCGTACTGCCAGACGACCGCCGCGTCGCCGGCGTCGTTGAGCGCAATCTGCGGGTCGAGCGCGGTCAAACCGGCCCCGGACAGCATCTGCGGGGCGCCGAAGCTTCCCCCCGCGGGCCGGTACGACGCCTGGATGCGGTAGTTGGAGCCGTCGAAGCGCTGCCAGACCGCGAGCGTGTCGCCGCCCGTGTTCACCGCGACACGGGGAAGCACGCCCGGCTCTCCGGCCGCGGAGAGGGTCAACGGTGACAGCCACGCGGGCGCGGCGGGCGCCGTCGCCGGGCAGGCCAGCACCATGACCGACAGGGTCGCGAGCAAGAATCGCCTCATCGCAGGCGAGGATGAGGGGCGGCGGAGGCAGGTTCAATGGCGGCCACCCCAGGGTTTTGGCCGCCCCTCCGCAGGGTTTTCCGGGCCGCGGCGCCAGCCGGTCGTATTGTGGGCGCGTGTCTGGAGGGAGGACACCCGTATCCGACCCGATCCCGCTGCTCGAGCGAGTCGGCGAGCGCCGCGCGCTGGCGGACGCGATGCGCGCCGCCGCAGCGGGCGAGGGCCGAGTGGCAACGATCGAGGGGGCGGCGGGCGTCGGCAAGACGGCCCTGCTGGCGGCTCTCCGGGCGGATGTCGCCGAAACAGCGACCGTGGCGAGCGCCCGTGGCTCGGAGCTGGAGAGCGAGTTCGCCTTCGGCGTCGTGCTGCAGCTGCTGGCGCCGCTCGTCGCGGCCGCCGATCGGCGCGATGTCTTCGCCGGCGCCGCGGCCCTGGCCCGGCCGCTGTTCGAACAGGCCGAGGTCGACACCGGCCGCGACACCGTCTTCCCGCTGCTGCACGGGCTGCACTGGCTCTGCGCAAACCTGGCCGAGAGCCAACCGCTCGTTCTCGTCGTCGATGACTTGCAGTGGGCCGACGATCCCTCCCTGCGCTTCCTCGCCTACCTCGGGGCGCGAGCGCCGGAGTTGCCGCTGCTGATCGCGGTCGCCCACCGCAGCGGCGAGGGGAACCGGGACGGCGAGGCGCTGGAGGAGCTGGCGGGGCTGCCCGGCGCGGTCCGTCTGCGCCCTGCCGAGCTGAGCGAGGACGCCGTCGCGGAGCTGGCCCGGCGGGAGCTCGGCGCGGAGCCGGACGCACGCCTCGTCGCCGAGTGCTGGCGGCGCAGCGGCGGCAACCCTCTCTTCGCCCGCGAGCTGCTGCGCGCGGGCGCGCACGAATTCCGACCGGCGGGCGGAGGCGAAGCGCCGGCTCTGCCGGAAACCGTGGTCAACCTGGTGGAGCGCCGCGTCGCCCGGCTGCGACCAGATGCTCGTGCGGTGGCCGCGGCCCTCGCGGTGCTCGGCGACTCGGCGACGCTGGCCGAGATCGAAGCGGTCGCCGAACTCGAAGCCGAGGCGACGCTGGCCGGCCTCGACCGGCTGGCCGCCGCCGAGCTGACCGATCCGGAGGCGCCACGCGCCTTCAGGCACCCGATGATGCGCCAGGCGGTGACCGAGTCGATCCCGGCCGGCGAGCTCTCGTTGCTGCGGATGCGGGCGGCGCGGGCGGTGGCGCCGCGCGATCCCCGGCGCGCCGCCACGCACCTGATCGCCGCCCGGCCGGAGGGCCCCAGCGGCGAGCCTTGGGCGGCCGACCTGCTGCGCGACGCGGCGGCCCGGGCGTATGGCGGCCAGGAGGCGATCTCCTACCTGCGGCGGGCGCTGGAGGAGCCGGGCGGCGAAGGACAGCGACGGCAGCTACTGCTCGAGCTGGGGCGGCTGGAGGCAAACGCCGGCGACGCGGCGGCCCTCGATCGCCTCGCCGAGGCGAACTCGCTGGCGCCCGACCCGGTCGAGCGCGCCAGGATCGCGCTCGTGCACGGTGACGCGCTCTTTCACTTCGCCGCCCTCCAGGAGTGCTCGCGCGTCTGCCGTGAGGCGATCGAGGGTCTCGGCGACCGTGATCGCGAGCTGCGGCTGGCGCTCGAGGCGACGGCGCTCAACGCCGACGCCCTGCGCGGCGTCCAGCGTGAGCGTCCGGCCGAGCTCGCGGCGGAGGTCGCGGATGGCGTCACCGCGTCCGAGCGGGCGGTGCTCGCCCACGTGATCGCCGACATGGCCGCTGCCGGGTCCGAGCCGGCGCACACGGTCCGCTCGCTCGGCCGGCGGGCGCTGGCGGGCGGCAAGCTGCTCGACGACGCCGGCCCCTCCTCCCCGATCTACATCTACGCCGGCACCGCGCTCGCCTGGGCCGGCGCCCACGAGACGGTGATCGAGCTGACCACGGCCGGGCTGCGCGGGGCGCGGCGGCGCGGCTCGCCGATCGGGGTCAGCTACTCGGCGGCGCTGCGCTCCGGCACGGCGCTGCTGGCGGGCGACCTCGCCCTGGCCGAAGCCGACGCCGAGCTGGTCGTCTCCGAGCTCCCCGGTGCCGACCCGATGTCCTACGCGGTGGCGATCGCCTGGCTGGTCGAGGCCCTGGTCGAGCGCGGCCGGGCCGGGGACGCGCGGGCGGCCCTCGACGGCAGCGGTCTCACCGGCGAGCTGCCGGAGCTGGGCACGATCGACTTCCTGTTGATGGCACGCGCCGCGCTGACACGGGTGGAGGGCGACCTCGACGCGGCCGTCGCCGAGCTCGAGGAGGTCGGCCGGCGAGCGACGCGGGCCGGCTACCTCAACCCGGCGGCGATGGCCTGGCGATCGCGCCTGGCGACGCTGCTCGCCGAAACCGGGGAACGGGAGCGGGCGAGGAGGCTGAGCGAGAAGGAGCTCGAGCGGGCGCGCGCCTTCGGCGCGCCGCGCGCGATCGGGCTGGCGCTGCGCACCCACGGCTCGATCGCCGGAGGCGCCGCGGGCCTCGCCGACCTGCGCGCCGCGGCGGAGCATCTGGACGGCATCTCGCGGGTCGAGCACGCCCGCGCCGTCGTCGCGCTCGGCCGCGCCCTGCACGAAGCAGGCGAGGAGGGCGCCCGCGAGAAGCTCTACTGGGGAATGGACCTCGCCCACCGCGCCGGCGCGTACGCCCTCGTCGAGGAGGCGATGAAGGCGCTGCGGGCGACGGGCGCCCGGCCGCGGCGGCCGCGCGTGACCGGCGTCGACGCGCTCACGTCGCAGGAGCGCCGTACCGCCCAGATGGCCGCGGAGGGGGCGGGCAACCGCGAGATCGCCGAGGCCCTATTCCTCACCCGGCGCACGGTGGAGATGCACCTCTCCAACGCCTACCGCAAGCTCGACATCGAGTCGCGCGAGCAGCTCCCCGCGGCGCTGGCCGGCCCGGGGCCCGGCTAGAGCGCCGCCCGTCGGGCTTGAAGGCGATTCTCAACCGCAGCCTCAGCTTGCCGCGCCTGCGCAGGCGGCGCTTCCCCAGTCTCGTCAGCTTGACGGTGATGTAGGCCCTGCCGGCCTGCTTGACTCGGCGGCGCGCCGGGATCAGCAGGCGCGGCTTGCGGCGCCTGCTCTTCTTCAGAGCCTCGCCAGATGACACTTTTGCCGTTACCTGACATACTGTGGTTCAAATGACTTCAGGACCAGAAGCATCCAGGCCAGCTGAGAGCGTCAGCACCGCTGACGCAAAGCGGCGCTTTTCGGAGCTCGCCGACCGTGTCGGCGACGGGGAGCGCTTCGTCGTCTCCAGGCGCGGCCGCCCGGTGGTGGCGCTCGTCCCCCCGGAGCCAAGGCTCCTCGAGGAACCGAGCCCAGCGCCCAGCGGGCTTGCGGCCATCGCCGGCGCGCTTGCCGAGTGGGACGAGCTGGACGACGTCGTCGCCGATATCTACGCCGCACGACGGAGCAGCGAAGATCGGCCCGCGCCCGATCTGGGCTGAGCGGCGTGTACTGCTTCGACACGGACGTCCTCAGCGCCACCATCCGTCGGGACCCTTCACTGCCTTTGATCCGGCGTCTCGCGCAGGTGCCCCCGACCGATCAGTTCACGACCTCGATCACGATGGGTGAGCTGCTGTATGGCGCCGCGCGCCGAGACAGTCAACGCCTCAACGCACAGATTCGCGATCTCCTTCGGGGCGCCCTGACGATTCTCCCCTTCGACGAGGCGGCCGCCGAGGTCTACGGCCCCCTGCGAGCGCGTCTCGAGTCCGACGGCGAACCGCTCGCCGAGCCGGATCTGCGAATCGCCGCAATCGCCCTTTCCAGGGACCTGACCCTGGTAACTGGCAATAGCCGGCATTTCGACCGCATTCGCGATCTAACGGTCGAGAACTGGCTCAACTGATCTGCTGAGCCGACCTCGGCGATGTTGAGTCGAAGGCCGGGGCGCTGGAAAGCGCCCCGGCCTTCTGGGATCAACGCTTCGACTTGCGCTTGCCGCGCTGGCCCTTCTTCTTGCCCTTGCCGTGCTTATTCTTCGGCTTGACCAGCTTGTAGGTGTGGGTGAGGACCTTGGCTTCGCCGCCGTTCGGGGTGTAGGTCAGCTTCACCCCGACGTTCAGCTTGCCCTTCCTGTTCAGCTGCTTGATCCCCGCGCGGGTCAGCTTCAGCTTCAGCGCGTTGGTGCCGGCGCTGACCGCCTGGCTGAACTTGCGGATCAGCGGCGGCCGCTTGCACTTGGCCTTGGCCTTCCCCTTGCCCTTCTTGTGCCTACGGGCCGAGGACTTCGCCTTCCCCTTGGCCTTGCTGTGCCGCTTTGCATGCTTCTTCTTCCTCGCGCAGGCGTTCTTCTTCCTGCCCTTGCCCTGCTTGTGCTGCTTGGCGGCGCTGAAGGAGGCGAAGACGGTGCCTTTTTCCTCCTCGGGGATGCTTTCCCCGATCACGTTGCCGTCGCTGTCAAAGGTGATTTTCACGATCACGACGCGGCAGCCGCGGGAGCAGCTGATCCGCGGCTCGTATTTGAAGTTGTTCGAGGCCGGCGGCGGGGGAGGCGACGGAGCGTCGACGCAATTCTCGCTTGCGTCATGGACCTGCCCCGCGGGGCAGTCCGACAGCGGCGCGGCGGCGGCCGCTTTTTTCGTCAGCTCGACGATTTCTTTGCCGAGGAAACCGGTTTCGCCGTCCAGGGTGGAGCCGCCCGTCAGCCCGGCCCAGTATTCCCAGTAGGGCAGGTAGCCGCTGACCCCGCCGACGTAGTCGACGACGCCGATCGGCCGACCGTCGCTCTTCAGCTGCTGCAGGACGGTCGACTGGAAGTCGAGGTCGTCTGCGGTACCGACGGTGTTGTCGCGACCCGGATCGACGCCCGTGTCATAGGTCGTGCCGATTTTCGCTTCCTCGGGAATGCCCTCGTTCACGTCGTTGTCGTGCGGCAGGTTGTCGAGCACGACGATGATCACGCCGCGCGCGCCGGGTCGCCAACCCACCGCCGGGTTGACGTCGGTCTCATACAACGCCCTGCCGTAGGCCTCGGGGCCGTCCCCGCCGCCATCGGCCTCGAGTTTCAGCAACGCCGACGTGACCTGGTCCTGGTTGGGAGTGATGCCGGTGTGCAGGGTCCAGGGTGCGAAGCCTTCGCCGATCCCGTAGCTGAAGGGCCCGGCGTTGTTGACTTCGTCGTAGTCGCTGACCTCGGCGAGCCCGAACCGCACGTCGGGCAGCGAGGCCGAGAGCTGCGCCATCGCTTCCTGGATTTCCATCTTCGCTTCGGTCAGGGCTTTGCCCATCGAGCCCGTCGTGTCGAAGACAATCATCACGTCGGTGGCCGCACCGGCGGTCGCAGGGCCGACGGCGGAGACGCCCGCAGCGAGCATGAGGACGGAGAGAACGGCGGCAAAGCGCTTGTGAATGGACTTCAAGGCGACTCCCTTTCAGGCAGGCCAAAGCGGCTGGGTCGAAATTGCCCGGCCAAAGCTAGGCGACCCGAAGGCGACTTAGGCCACGATCTTGCTCCAGATGGGCCGATCGGCCCATCTGAGCTGAAACGCTCGGTGAGGAGGGGGCGGGGTGCCCCTCCAGCGCAGCGGCGTCCGTTTTTCGCCCCAACCCCGCGCTCGGACGGCCGTCAAGTCCGAGGCGAAAAACCCAGCAAGCAGGAGGGGCGCCCCGCCCCCTCCCCTACGAGGCTTTGCTGTCCTCGCCGCCGCCGCTGGACTCGATCTCCTGCGCGAGCTCCTCGAGCTCCTCCGCGAAGGAGGGCCCGAAGCTCTCCGCGGGCGTGTCGTCGCCGTCGACCCCGAGCTCGGCCGCCAGCTCCTCCTCGTCGAGCAGGTCCTCGTCGGAGGGCGGCTCGATCGGCACGGCCGGTTCGACCGCGAGCGTGCGGTAGTGCTTGAGGCCGGTCGCGGCCGGGATCAGCTTGCCGATGATCACGTTCTCCTTGAGGCCGACGAGCTTGTCCCGTTTGCCCTCGAGCGCCGCGTCGGTGAGCACCTTCGTCGTCTCCTGGAAGGAGGCCGCCGAGAGGAACGACTCGGTCGCCAGCGAGGCCTTGGTGATGCCGAGGATGACTTCCTCGCCTTTCGCCGCCGTGCCGCCGTCGGCCTTGACCTGCTTGTTGAGCCGTTTGAGCGCGCCGCGGTCTTCGAGCTGGCCGGGCAGCAGCTCGGTCGAGCCCTTCGACTCGACTTTCACCTTCTTCAGCATCTGCCGCGCGATCAGCTCGATGTGCTTGTCGTTGATGTCGACGCCCTGCGCCCGGTAGACCTTCTGCACCTCGGCCACCAGGTAGAGCTCGGTGTCGGTGCGGCCGCGGATCGTCAGCAGGTCGGCCGGGTAGAGCGAGCCCTCGTTGAGCTGCTGGCCGACCTCGACCTTGTCGCCGTCGGCGACGTGCAGCCGCGTGCGCGGCGGGAAGCTGTAGCTCTGCTCTTCGCCGTCGGAGCTGGTGATGATCGCTTTCAGCGCTTTGTCGGTCTCCTCGATCGAGACCTTGCCGGCCTCCTCGGCCATCTGCGCCAGACCCTTCGGTTTGCGCGCCTCGAAGAGCTCGACGATGCGCGGCAGGCCCTGCGTGATGTCCTGGCCGGCGACGCCGCCGGTGTGGAACGTGCGCATGGTCAGCTGCGTGCCGGGCTCGCCGATCGACTGGGCGGCGATGATCCCCACCGCGTCGCCGATGTCGACCATCGAGCCGGTCGCCGGGGCGACGCCGTAGCAGGCGCGGCACACGCCCGACTCGGCCTCGCACTTGAGCGTCGAGCGGACGGGGACCTTGACCTCCTCGTCGCCGAAGGCCTCGGCGATCTCCTCGACCTCGGCCATCGTGATCTCCTGGTTGCGCTTGAGCAGCTCGCGACCGCGCTTGGTCGCGAACTTCTTCGCCGCCAGGCGGCCGAGCAGGTTGTCGTTGAGCGAGCCGTCCTCCTTGCGCAGCGCCATCTCGATGTGGTCTTTGGTCTTGCAGTCCTCGTCGCGGACGATCACGTCCTGGGCGACGTCGACCAGGCGCCGGGTCAGGTAGCCCGAGTCGGCCGTGCGCAGCGCCGTGTCGGCGAGGCCCTTTCGCGCGCCGTGCGTGGAGATGAAGTACTCGAGCACGGTCAGGCCCTCCATGAAGTTGGCCTTGATCGGCCGCTCGATGATCTCGCCTTTCGGGTTGGCCATCAGGCCGCGCATCCCGGCCAGCTGGCGGATCTGTTTGAACGAGCCGCGGGCGCCCGAGTTGGCCATCATGAAAATCGGGTTGAGCTCGTCGAGGTTGTCCTCCATCGCCTGGGCGACCTCGTCGGTCGCTTTGTTCCAGTGCGAGGTGACCGCCTCGTGGCGCTCCTCCGCCGTGATGTAGCCGTCGTCGTACTGGCCCTGGATCTCGGCCGTCTGCTTCTCGTAGCGATCGAGGATCTCGGCCTTGTCGGGCGGCGAGACGACGTTGTTCTTGGCGACCGTGATCCCCGCCTGGCTGGCGTAGTGGAAGCCGAGGTCCTTGAACGCGTCGAGCACGCGTGAGACCGCCGGCGCCCCGTAGGCCTCGACCAGGTTGGAGACCATCTCGTTCACGTCGCGCTTCTTCAGCGCCTGGTTGGCGAAGACGAAGCCCTCCGGGTCGAACTCGTCGCCGAGCGCGTCGGCGAGGGCGCGCTCGATCTTCTCGTTGAAGATGATCCGCCCGACCGTGGTCGGGAAGTGCTCGTGCCCGGCACGCCGGTACTCGGCCATGTCGTGCAGCTTGCAGCCGCCGTTCTCGTAGACCAGCTCGGCCTCCTGCGAAGAGCGGAAGACCTTCGGCGCCGAGCCGTTCAGCTCACCGCCCTTGCCGCTCTTCAGCTCCTCGTCGCGCTTGGCCAGCTCCTCGGCCGGCGGGCCGTAGGTGAGGTAGTAGATCCCCAGCACCATGTCCTGGGTCGGCGTCGCCAGCGGCGCGCCGTGGGCGGGCGAGAGGATGTTGTTGGCCGACAGCATCAGCACCCGCGCCTCGGCCTGGGCCTCGGCGGAGAGCGGCACGTGGACCGCCATCTGGTCGCCGTCGAAGTCGGCGTTGAAGGCGTGGCAGACCAGCGGGTGGACCTGGATCGCCTTGCCCTCGACCAGGATCGGTTCGAAGGCCTGGATGCCGAGCCTGTGCAGGGTCGGCGCGCGGTTGAGCAGCACCGGGTGCTCGTGGATCACTTCCTCGAGCACGTCCCAGACCTCGGGCACCATCGACTCGACCATCTTCTTGGCCGCCTTGATGTTCTGCACCGCTTTGCGCTCGACCAGCTGAGCCATGATGAACGGCTTGAACAGCTCGAGCGCCATCAGCTTCGGCAGGCCGCACTGCTGCAGCTGCAGGCTCGGCCCGGAGACGATCACCGAGCGGCCGGAGTAGTCGACGCGCTTGCCGAGCAGGTTCTGGCGGAAGCGCCCCTGCTTGCCCTTGAGCATGTCCGAGAGCGACTTCAGCGGGCGGTTGCCGGGCCCGGTGACCGGGCGGCCACGGCGGCCGTTGTCGAACAGCGCGTCGACGGCCTCCTGCAGCATCCGCTTCTCGTTGTTGACGATGATTTCGGGCGCGCCGAGGTCGAGCAGCCTTTTCAACCGGTTGTTGCGGTTGATCACGCGCCGGTAGAGGTCGTTGAGGTCCGACGTCGCGAAGCGGCCGCCGTCGAGCTGCACCATCGGCCGCAGCTCCGGCGGGATCACCGGCACGCAGTCGAGGATCATCCAGTCGGGCTTGTTGTCGGAGTTGAGGAAGGCGGAGGCGACTTTCAGCCGCTTCACCGCGCGCGCCTGTTTCTGGCCTTTGGAGCTGTTGATCACCTGCTCCAGCTCCGTGCATTCGGCCTCCAGGTCGACCTGCTCGAGCAGGTCGCGCACGGCCTCGGCGCCCATCCCGCCGCGGAAGTACTCGCCCCAGCCGAAGGGCGAGCCGAAGCGGTCCTTGAGCTCGCGGAAGACGGTCTCGTCGTTGACGACGTCCTTCGGCTTCATCTCGGTGAAGATCTTCCAGACCTCGTCCATCCGCTCGATCGCCTCTTCGATGTAGGCCTCGGTGTCCGAGATCTCGGCGTCGAAGGTCTTGCGCAACTCTTTGATCATCTTCGCGCGCTCGTCGTCCTTCAGCTTGCGCAGCTGCGCCGCGGTCAGTTTCAGCGAGTCGGCCCAGATGTGGTCGTCGTCGTCGAACTTGTCCTGCGCGCCCTCTTCGAGGTACTTGACCCGGCGCTCGAGCGACTCGCTCAGCTCCTGCGTCCTTTTCTGCTTTTCGGCCTCGTAGCCGTCGCTGACCTTCTTGACCTCCTTCTCGAGCTTGCCGAGGTCCTTGTCGCGGGCCTCGGTGTCGACCCAGGTCACCATCGAGGCGGCGAAGTAGAGGACCTTCTCGAGCTCCTTCGGCGCCATGTCGATCAGGTAGCCGATGCGGCTCGGGACGCCCTTGAAGAACCAGATGTGGGAGACCGGCGCGGCCAGGTCGACGTGGCCCATGCGCTCGCGGCGCACCTTCGAGCGCGTCACCTCGACCCCGCAGCGCTCGCAGACGATGCCCTTGTAGCGGACCCGCTTGTACTTGCCGCAGTAGCACTCCCAGTCCTTGGTCGGACCGAAGATGCGCTCGCAGAAGAGGCCGTCTTTCTCCGGCTTCAGCGTGCGGTAGTTGATCGTCTCCGGCTTGGTGACCTCGCCCCAGCTCCAGGAGCGGATCTTCTTCGAGGAGGCGAGACCGATCTCGATCGCGTCGAAGTTGTTGATGTCGATCATCCTCAGTCCTCCACCTTCGTCTCTTCTTTGGCCTCGGCCTCGGCCTCGGCTCCGTCTCCACCGCTGTCATCGGAGCCGCCCTCGCCCTCGGCGACCACCTGCTCCTCCTTCTCGTCGGCCGCGCCGTCGCCGTTGGCGCCGTCGGCGCGGACCCCGGTCAGGTCCATGCCCAGCTCCTCGGCGGCTTTCAGCAGGTCGTCGTCCTCCTCGGAGATTTCGACGTCGCCGCCTTCGGAGACCACGTTGGCGTCGAGCGAGAGGCTCTGGATCTCCTTCAACAGGACTTTGAACGACTCCGGAATCGAGGGCTCGGGGATGTTCTCGCCCTTGACGATCGCCTCGTAGGCCTTGACCCGGCCGACCGTGTCGTCGGACTTGACCGTGAGCATCTCCTGCAGCGTGTAGGCGGCGCCGTAGGCCTCCAGCGCCCAGACCTCCATCTCGCCGAAGCGCTGGCCGCCGAACTGCGCCTTGCCGCCCAGCGGCTGCTGGGTGACCAGCGAGTAGGGGCCGGTCGAGCGGGCGTGGATCTTGTCGTCGACCAGGTGCAGCAGCTTGAGGATGTACATGTAGCCGACCGTGACCTTGCCCTCGTACGGCTCGCCGGTGCGGCCGTTGTAGAGCTGCATCGCGCCTTCGGCGCGGGCGCCGGCGCGCTCGCGCTTGTCGACGCCGAGGTCGATGCCGCGCTCGGAGTTCTGCTCCTGCCACTGCACGAGCGCCTCGTCGACGTCCTCGACGCTGGCGCCGTCGAAGACCGACGTGGCCACGTAGACGCGACCGTCGCCGCCCTCAGCGTGCGCCTCCTTGTAAGAGACCGAGCCGTCGTCGTACCAGCCGTTGCCGGCGACCCAGCCGAGGTGCGTCTCCAGCACCTGGCCGATGTTCATCCGGCTCGGCACGCCGAGCGGGTTGAGGATCACGTCGACGGGGGTGCCGTCGGCGAGGTGGGGCATGTCCTCTTCGGGCACGATCTTCGAGATCACACCCTTGTTCCCGTGACGGCCGGCGAGCTTGTCGCCCTCGGCGATCTTGCGCTTGGTCGCGACGTAGACGCGGACCAGGTCGTTGACGCCGGGCGGCAGGTCGTCGCCCTCGTCGCGGCTGAAGGTGAGCACGTCGATCACGACGCCGCCCTCGCCGTGCGGGACTTTCAGCGAGGTGTCGCGGACCTCGCGCGCCTTCTCCTTGAAGATCGCGCGGATCAGCTTCTCCTCCGCGGTCAGCTCGGTCTCGCCCTTCGGCGTCACCTTGCCGACCAGCAGGTCGCCCGAGATCACCTCGGCGCCGACGCGGACGATGCCGCGCTCGTCGAGGTTGCGCAGGCTCTCCTCGGAGCGGTTGGGGATGTCGCGGGTGATCTCCTCGTCGCCGAGCTTGGTCGTGCGGGCGTCGATCTCGTACTCCTCGATGTGGATCGAGGTCATCTCGTCGTCCTTGACCAGGCGCTCGGAGAGGATGATCGCGTCCTCGAAGTTGTAGCCCTCCCAGGACATGAAGGCGACCAGGCAGTTCTTGCCGAGGGCGATCTCGCCGCCCGCGGTCGAGGAGCCGTCGGCGAGCACGTCGCCCGCCTTCACCTTCTGCCCGCTGGTGACGATCGGCCGCTGGTGGATGATCGTCCCCTGGTTGGAGCGCATGAACTTGTGCAGCGGGTACTCGTCCTTCTTCGAGCCGTGGCTGACGACGATCTTGTCCGAGTCGACGTGGCTGACCTCGCCCTCGCTCTCGGCGAGGATGACGTCGCCGGTATCGACCGCGGCGCGGCGCTCCATGCCGGTGCCGATCAGCGGCGGCTCGGGCTTCAGCAGCGGCACCGCCTGGCGCTGCATGTTGGAGCCCATCAGCGCCCGGTTGGCGTCGTCGTGCTCGAGGAAGGGGATCAGCGCCGTCGCCACCGACCAGATCTGGGTCGGCGAGACGTCCATCAGGTCGACTTCCTTGGGCGTCGCGCTGGCGTACTCCTGCTCCGCCGCGCGCACCAGCACCTGCGGGCCTTTCAGCTTCTTCGTCTCCGGATCGACCTGGGCGTTGGCCTGGGCAATCACCTTTTCCTCCTCCTGGGTCGCGTCCAGGTGGACGATCTCGTCGGTGACGACGCCGTCCTTGACCACCTGGTACGGGGTCGTGACGAAGCCGTGTTCGGAGATCTGGGCGAACGAGGAGAGCGAGCCGATCAGGCCGATGTTCGGTCCCTCCGGCGTCTCGATCGGGCACATGCGCCCGTAGTGGGTCGGGTGCACGTCGCGGACCTCGATCGGCGCCCGCTCGCGGGTCAGGCCGCCGGCGCCGAGCGCCGAGAGGCGGCGCCGGTGGGTCAGCCCGGCCAGCGAGTTGGTCTGGTCCATGAACTGCGAGAGCTGCGAGGAGCCGAAGAACTCCTTCAGCGCCGCGACGACCGGGCGGATGTTGATGATCGTCTGCGGCGTGATCGCGTCGGCGTCTTCGGTCGTCAGCCGCTCGCGGACGACGCGCTCCATCCGGTAGAGGCCGATGCGGAAGGCCTCCTGGATCAGCTCGCCGACCGTGCGCAGGCGGCGGTTGCCGAAGTGCTCGTACTCGTCGAGG
>Ga0210111_1000130_pt1 | contig 18819 bp, 13 predicted proteins | sample China_Galinas_PW_6_FD_185520 | JGI IMG/M metagenome (GOLD analysis project Ga0210111, IMG submission 185520) | Wetland microbial communities from San Francisco Bay, California, USA, that impact long-term carbon sequestration - China_Galinas_PWC_D2... | ecosystem: Environmental > Aquatic > Marine... | reverse complement strand
CAGGTCGACGCGATCACCCTGCGTCACGATTCTTCCGATCCGTTCGGTCACCAGACCCGCCATCGTATCGACGTCCGCCGAAACCAATTTCAATCCAAGCGCCTTGTTGACTTCCTCGAGCAGCGCGGCGCCCTGTACAAGGTAGGAACCTGCTGTTTCCGGCACAATCGCAGGCGACTCATCATCAAACTCATCCTGCACCTCACCGACGAGTCGTTCCAGCACATCCTCCATGGTGACAATACCGGACACGCTGCCGTGCTCATCGATGACAAACGCCAGGTGTTGACGGCTCGCGCGAAACAGATTCAGAAGTTTGCTGAGCAGCATGGTCTCCGGCACGTAGCGCGGAGGCCGGCAGATTTTCTTCAAGTCCGGTTCCACTCCGGCAGGGACATGCAGCAACTCCTTGATGTGAACGAATCCCAAGACATTGTCCATGGAACCGTCGCACAGTGGGAACCGTGTATGTTTACTCCGGCGGACCGTCTCCATGGCGGTGGCCAGTGGCTTATTGACGTCAAAGAACACGACACTCGTACGCGGCACCATGATGCGCCGACAGGTCGTGTCGTCGAACTCGAAGACCGCGTCTAAAAGGCTGTGTTCAGTCCGCGTCAATTCTCCGTGTACGTGCGCCTGACTGAGCAGCGCGCGAATCTCTTCTTCGCTGTGGTGTACGTCGTGCTCGGACGCGCTGGTGATCCCGAAGCGGCGCAGTATGCGCATCGTGGTAGCGTTGAGCAAAGACAAGAACGGATAGGAGATCACGTAGAACCACTTAAGCGGAAGGGCGCACCACCGAACCGTACACCCTGGTCTTCGGATCGCGTAGATTTTCGGCGCCTGTTCCCCAACGACCAGGTGAGCGGCCGTGATGATTGCATACCCAACCACAAACGCGATCGTGTGTACCAACACCTGAGACTTTATGCCAACTGCGTGCAACAGTGGTGCCAGCAGGCGTGCCACGGCCGGCTCGCCCACCCATCCCAATCCAAGCGACGCCAGCGTAATACCCAGCTGGCACGCGGAAAGCGACTTGTCGAGGCGATGTACCATCCATTGGGCTGTTCTGCTAAATGGCTTTTCCAGGCGTGCTGCTTCCGCCAGCTTGCTGCTACGCACCTTCACAAGGGCAAACTCGGCGGCCACGAAGAACCCGTTCAAGGCGACCAATCCGGCTGCCCCCAGGATCCAAAGTACATCGATCATCCACGTTTCCATACTCAAGCTCTCGCTATATCAGCCGGTCTTGCCAGGTTTGGCTCAGGACTCTTGTTCGACGCAGACGGGCTTCGTGCCTGAAGAACAACGCCGCGGCGCTCGTGGTCGCACGGGCTCGCCGAGGCGTTGGCCGATCGCGGTGTAGCAGAAGTCCATGCTAGTCCAGGACGACGAATGCTCCGCATTTGCACAGTTAGTGTAGCACCGCCAAGCCCCGCAGGCACGTCCTAGGGCTTTGAAATCGACCACGCCCCTTGCCGTTGTTCCCCCAAACGCACCGGCTCTCAGCATGATGAAGTGGCCCGAGGGTACAGGTGACAAGCGGCCCAGTGCAAGACCGGACGCTGAAGACGCCGCCGGTGGCAACAGCGCCTCCTCAAAAAAATGCTCTTCCGATCGCAAGTCTGAGAACGTCATGCAACACAAACGACGAGTTCGTGCTGCGAACAAGAACGGGCTACCCGGTGCTTTGCATCGCGGCTGCCACGCCGTTGATACTCGCAAATAGCGCAGGGCGCAGATCACGCCTGCCGGCTTCGTCGGCATCTCGATGTCGCCGTAGCAGCTCCATCTGCAAGAGGTTGAGAAGATCGGTCGGTGGATTGCGCTGCTCGATCGAACCCTGGATCACCGGGTTGTTGTCCAGTAGCTCGCGCTGGCCCGTGATCCGAAGGATGGCGGATCGCGCGCGATGGAACTCCGCCGCGATGCGATCATACTGCGAAGAGGCGGCGTGCTCTTCGTAGCATCGGGCGATCATCAGGCGCGCCCGCGCCATTTCCTGCTGGGCGTTGTCGATCAGCGTGCGAAAATACTCCCATTCGGTGTACCATCGGTGGAGGACCTCCAGCGTGCCGTCAGCGTCGTCGAGAGATTCGCCCAACGCTGCGCCAATCCCGTACCACCCGGGGACGTTGAAACGCATTTGCGTCCAACCGAAGACCCAGGGAATGGCCCGGAGGCTGTCAAACTGAAACGCCCCACGCTCCCTGGCGACAGGCCGGGAGGCGATCGGCAGGGCGCTGATATGTGTGATCGGTGACACCGCGGTGTACCACGACCAGAACGCCGGATCATCGATTAATTCACGGTAGGCCACCATGGCGCGATGGGCCAGACGGGACATGAGCTGATCGTCTGACACGGCGTGCCGCGTGGGTTGAACCGAGGCCTCGGACTCGGCGAGAATCATGGCACTCGTCAGTTGTTCGAGGTGACGGTGTGCGATATCCGGAAGGGCGTAACGGAACGAGATAACTTCTCCCTGTTCCGTCATGCGTATGCGACCGGTTCGGCTATCGGGAGGTGTCGCCAGAATAGCGCGGCTGGAGCGCCCTCCGCCCCGCCCCACAGTGCCACCCCGACCGTGAAAGAAGCGAAATCGCACACCACAGGCTCGACACACCTGCGCAAGGCGCGACTGGGCGTTGTGCAGAAGCCAGCTCGACATGAGATAGCCGCCGTCTTTGTTGCTGTCGGAATAGCCGAGCATGACTTCCTGGAGGCCCCCGCGCGCCTCGACATGGGCGCGGTAGACGTGATTCGCGAGCATGGCCTGCAACTGATCAGGCGCACGGGCGAGATCATCAATCGTTTCGAACAGCGGCACGATATCCAGCACCTCAGATCCTGTCAGGCGCATGAGCCACAAAACCTCGAGCATATCGCTGACGCCATGGGTCATGCTGATGATGTAGCTACCCAACGCTCGCGGATCCCGTTTGTGCGCCTCGGCGACAATCTTCAATACTTCCAACACCTCGGCACCGGTCGCGCTGAGGCCATCCACCGAGGTGGCATCCATCGCCGGTTGCGCGATGACGCGGGTCAGCACGGACTCCTTCTCTTCTTCGGATAGAGAACCATAATCTTGACAGACGTCGAATTTGGCCAAGATTTCGCCTACAACTTCTTCGTGCACAGCGCTGTGTTGCCGGATGTCAAGAGCGGCAAGGTGCAAACCGAAAACCTTGGCTTGCATCAGAAGTTCAGTCAGCCCGCAGGATTCCACGAGTTCGGGGAGCTTCATCCGGCAAAGGCAGTCGATGATCAACTCAATGTCTTGTACGAATGCCGGCGTATTGTAGGCGCCGCTATCATCGACAATCGCGGCGAGACGCCTGCGCATGTGCAGCAGTTTGAGGCGAAACGGCTCGTGGCGAAGCCTTGCCATAGATTCCTCAGGAACCTGGTCTGCCAGGACACCAGCCTGGACGCCGGCGGTCAGTTCCGCAGGCACCGGGATTCGTCGATCCGAGAGGCTTACGAGACGCATCAAATCAGCAAGCTTCTCCTCGTAGAGGCGAACCGCTGCTTGCCGGTGTAGGCGGAAACTCTCGATCGTCATGTCGGACGTCACCAACGGATTGCCGTCACGGTCGCCACCGATCCATGTGCGATAGCGCACCATCGGCGGAACGTCGACGCGAGCGCCGTAGCATTGCTGGACAGCATCGTTCACGTCACGAAGAATCCGTGGCACCGCATGCCAGATCGACGTCGTAAGGAAATGGAGCGATCCTTCGATCTCTTCGCTGACGCTGAGCCGCTCGACGCGTACCTCGTCCGTACCATAGAGCAAGAGTACCAATTGGCGGATGTCAGCCTCAATGCGCGGGCGGGCATCGGCGTCGTTCGATGGCTCGCTCAAAGCGAGCAATCCTTCCACGATGTCCCGTTGCCTGCGCAGCAACGTGCGGCGGCGCGACTCGGTTGGATGTGCCGTGAGGGTCGGCTGAATATCGATGCGCTCGATAATGGCCCGAACATGGTCGAGGGACAGCCCGCGTGACTTCAGCGTGGACACGGCCTGTGCAATCGACTCGCGCCGCTCGTGCTTGGTGGTCGCCTCGCGCCGGCGACGCCGGTTGATACGGATGATCGCCACCTTCTCCGCCTGGTTCCGCAGGTGGAATCGTAGCGTGAGCGATTTGATGAGCTCCCTGATATCCTCCAGCGCCAATTGTGCGATACGTTCTCGGGCCGCAAGGAACCCGTCGCGCTCTCCTTCCAGGCAGAATTGCAGCAACTGCGCACACAATTGCGCATGCCCCGGCGGACCGAGACGTTCCAGCACGTCGTCCAGAATGGCGTTGAGCAACTGAATGTCGCCGTCGAGTTCGCTGGGCATTGCCATTTTCACACGCTATCCAGGTCCACCATCAATGTCGGGCGTTGCGCCATCCGCGGCTGTTGGCGCTTTTCATCCGACTGCGCCAACTTGTTACCGTTGCAGCTAGAGCACCTTCAGTTTAGACGTAGCGGCGCGCTGAGCCGCAAGCTTCAGCTTGCGCGGTGACGCGTTTCTGTGTGTCCCTCGAATCCGAGGGACCGCGCGGGCTCAAGCCCGCGGCTCAGGATGTTTCGCAAACTGGTAAGCCGATCCAGAACGCTATGTTTTGCCTGAAACGGCTATAGAGCCAAGTTGTACCCGATACGGGTCGGTTATACTATTTGCCACACATTGTGGAAGATTTGTACGCGTCGCCGGGCTCAGGCACCAGTACTCCTTTCCGTTCGCGAGGCTCGAAGACGTGGCCGAAAACAAGACGCAAATGCAAAACGACCAGCACGCGGATCAGCCATAATCCTGTTTCTTCAGTCCTTTTGTCGGGAGAGCCAAGTTTGCACGTTGTGATCGGCCTACATTGGCAGTATCATTGCACGTTCGCGCGTGCATCGGCGTCGACCAGATTGGCATGGCCAAAACGCCGGGCGAGCTTTCAGACGGAGGTGAAACGTGTTCCAGCGATCAAACCTACGAATTTCTTTTGTAGTCGTCGCCCTGAGCGGCATCCTATTCGTCACGGGACTCAAAGGGCAACAGCCCGCGTACAGCGAGGAGGGCATGGAGGTCCTCGCGAGGGGGCCCATGCACGAGGCGTTTGCCGCGCCGGTAGTGTTTGACCCGGAACCCGGCATGATGGTTCCCAAGGCGCCACCTGCGTCTATCGAGGAACTCCCGCCCGACGAGAGGCCGGACGGGGACAACGTCATTTGGATCGACGGTTACTGGAGTTGGGATGACGAGGCTAACTCGTTCATTTGGGTAAGCGGTATTTGGCGGGATGTGCCACCGGATCGCGAGTGGGTGCCGGGTTATTGGCTGTCGACGCCAACCGGCGCGCAGTGGATCTCGGGATATTGGCGAGCCGTCGAGAGTGAGTCCGTCGAGTACCTGCCGACGCCGCCGGCGAGCCTTGAAGCTGGACCATCGAGTGAGCCGCCGACCCCTGACCAAAGCTGGGCTCCCGGCTGCTGGGTCTGGCTCGATACGCGATATGTTTGGCGCCCCGGCCACTGGATCGTGTATCAGCCCGACTGGGTCTGGGTGCCCGCGCAATATGTCTGGACACCAAGAGGCTGCATCTTTACCGACGGCTACTGGGACTATGCGCCCGTGCGGCGTGGCGTCGTGTTCGCCCCCGTCCGTTTCTCCAGCGTGGTGTATTCGCGCCCGGCTTATGTGTACCGGCCTCGGGTCGCCATCGACGTGACCGTGGCGGTGGATTACTTTTTCGCGAGGCCCCGTTGTCATCATTACTACTACGGCGACTACTACGCGAGTACCTATGTGGATGCCGGCATCTTCCCGAGCTTTTCATTTCATTACAGCCGGTACGGCTACGATCCCATTTTCGCACGGCAGCGCGTGATTCACCGACGCACCAACCCGCAGTGGGAAGTCTCCGTCAGGGCAGACTTTACGCGCAGGCGCGATCACGTCGAACTCAGACCCGGGCGTGTTTATTCGGCACACGCGTCGATTTCAATCGCCAGGCCGCTCGACGACTACAAGCGCGTGAGGTCTGCCGATGTACGATTCGTGAAAACCAGCCCGGAGCAGCGTAACCGCGCAAGGCGAACATCCTCTGAGTTCAAGGACTCTCGGCGTATGCGCGCCTCAAACGAAGCGCCAGACAAGAGAAGGGCCGAAGGTGTCCGAAGCGAAAGGCAAACTCGCCGCGTGGATTTACCGAGATCGAAATCCCAGGCTGAGGGCCGGCGGCCGGTGGAGACGGCGCGAAAGGCACCGCGACGCCCGAGCGACCCTGCGCCCGATCCGCAACGAAAGGCTTCGCCGGAGAAACGCCGGCCCATGCCGAGCGACCGTATCAAGCGTTCCGATGGGCCCGATAGAAAACAGCCTAGATCGGAGTCCCGAAAACAGCCTAGATCGGAATCCAAGAAGCAGCGTAAATCGGAAACCAGAAAGAGGCCAAAAAAGGCCCGTAAAGAAAAGAAACCCTAATCGCAGAGAACGATGGCATCGGGCGGCTCGGTGCCGGGCGACCACGATGGTGATGTTGTCCGAGCCACCGGCCGCGTTTTGCCGTTCAGCAGACGCGCGACGGTTCCTTTGGCTCATCGTCATTGCCAACGAAAGGACTTACTCGCGCCGAGGCAATCCTGCATTGACTCTAATCTCCAGGTTGGCTCGGCTGCCCCCCGAGCCAGCCCTTTCTCTTAAAATAGAGCGTCATCCCCACACCGACCGCAACCATGGTGGCCAGGAGCGCAGGGTAGCCCCAGGTCGTGTGCAACTCGGGCATGTTTTCGAAGTTCATGCCGTAGATGCCGGCCAGGAACGTGAGCGGGATGAAGATGCTGGCCATAATCGTCAGTACTTTCATCACTTCGTTTTGCCGGTTTCCGATGGTTGACAAGTATACGTCCATCAAGCCGCCAACCAGCTCTCGATACGTTTCGGTACCATCAATCAACTGCACACAATGATCGTACGTGTCGCGCAAGTACACGCGGACTGAATCGCTCATGAATTCCGTGTCATCACGAATCAGAGCGTTTATGGCCTCCCGCTGCGGCCAAATGGAACGCCTCAGCGTGAGCAGCTCGCGCTTGGTGGCATAGACTTTCTGCAGTGACTCCGCTGTCGGTCGCTGTACCACTTCCTCTTCGAGCCCTTCCAGAAAGTCGCCGATCTTCTCGAGAATCGGATAGAACGCATCAATGACCGTATCCAGAAGCGCATAAGCCAGGTAGTCCGGTCCGAGTTTTCGAATCGGTCCGCCACCTCGGCGTATTCTCTCTCGCACGGGATCAAACACATCGCCGGCCCGCTCCTGAAAGGTCAGCACATAGTTTCGTCCGACAAAGATACTGACTTGCTCCACGTCCAATGCGGTGGCCTCGCGCGCCATCACCATCCGTGTGATGAGCAACAGATGCGCGTCAAATACCTCGACTTTGGGGCGCTGCGGCGCATTCACGACGTCTTCGAGCGCGAGCGGGTGCAGTGAAAAAATTTCGCCGATCTTTCGAAGCGTCTTCTCGTCCCCGAGCCCGCACACGTCGACCCAAGTCACCGTGGGGCGCTCGAGGCATGCCGCAAGTACATCCCAATCGGTGACCTCCTGTTCCGAAAGCTCCGTCTCAGCGAAATCCATGACGTGAATCACCGGGGCGGACGCGTCCTCGTGTATGACGAGCGTTCCCGGGCGAGCGCCGACTTTGGGATGACGCTTTTTGAACTTGGACATCCGAAGCCTCCATTCTCTACGCAGCCCCCTACACGGGCCTTAGCCCTGCTTTCCCTCAGCGTGTTCCTCCTCCGAGGGGGGCGGCTCGTTCGTTTTCCCCGAATCACCGATTTTCCCGCCGTGCAGCACTTGGACTGGTATCGGATTTCTGGCGTCAAGGTGTACGTCGCGTTGCGGGAAGGCGACGACGATACCCGCTTCACGGAAGAGCGAATCAATGCGAGAGCGAATGTCGCTCTCGATGATTCGACGTTCCATGATGCGTCGCATGCGCACCCAGAAATGGGCTTCAAACACCAGCGCGTTGTCGCCGAAGTCGGCAAAAAGAACGATCGGTTCCGGCTTGGGCAAGATTTTCCCATGCTCATCCAGCGACTTACGAATCAACTTGACGACCTCGCGCGTGGGCGAGCCGTAGTTGACGCCGACCGAAATGTGAGCGCGGTGACGATCGTCTGTCAGCGTCCAGTTGATCACGTTCTTTTCCAGGAACGAACTGTTCGGGACGATGATGTCTACGTTCTCCGGCGACCGAACCCGCGTGCTTCGTGGTCCGATGTGTTCAATGACACCCACCAAATCGTCGATCTGCGCTAGGTCGCCGACACGAACGGGACGCTCGGCGAGCAGGATGAGTCCGCTGATAAAGTTGTTGACGATGTTCTGACTACCGAATCCGATACCGATCGCCAAGGCACCGCCCAGGATCGTAAACGCCGTAAGCGGCACGTTGACAATCCGTAGCGAAATCATGACCACCGTGAGAACCAGAATATAGAAAAGAAGTGATTGGATGGCCGCAATAGCGCCTTCGTCGAGTCCGAAGCGAGGTAAGAAACGGCGTCCGAACCACGTCACCATACGTCGGGACACAAACAGGCCCGCAAGCAGCAGAACGATCCCCAGAGCGATCTTGCGCACTGTAATGGGATTGTCTTCCAACGATGTCAGTTCGTAGTTCCAGACGCTTCGTACCGTGCTCCAAAACGCATCCAGTTTTTCGGCCCAGGTTACCGTCGCGACCTGTTGCGATATCTCGTCGAGAAGTTTCTTGTGCAGTCTCCGCGCGGACTCGAGCTGATCCACCGTCTTTTCGTAGGTACGAATCATGGACTCGAGATGCTGCTTGCGGCGATCGAGCCAGCGTTTCGCATCAGGGCTCGTTTCCGTAGCGGCCGCGATTCTCGAATCGAGTGTCGCCGACTCCTGGCGGAGTTCGACGAGCCTGGACGAGTCTATACGAAGGTCGCGATCGACTTGGGCAAGAACTCGTTCGCATTCTGTGGCCCATAGCCTTACCGTCGAGTCGTCGGCATTCTCGTTAATGACTTGGAAACGGCGACTCCAGGCTTTTCGGTTGTCGGCAAGGGCCTGTAGCTGCTCACCGATCAGCGCGACTTCCCTTTGCCGTAAACGTCGCGCAAGCTCGCGCGCTTCAAATTCCGCGACGAGCGCCTGATCCTTGTTCGTGGAGGCCTCGAGTCGGCGGCGGACTTCGATCCACTCCGCATCGCGAACCAGGAAATCGGCCTGAGCCCATTCCAACGACCGATTCAGTCGAAACTCAGCCTGGTCCAGTTGTGCCAGGTACTCGTCCAGATCCTCTTGCGAAAAGTGTGCATCCTGGGCGATGCGTTCAGTCTTCTCGCGCAAGAATGTGAGGTGGAGATTCAGAACCTGGACTTCCAGTTTCTGGTTCGCGAACTCGATCTCGCGGAGTTGGACTTCCACGGCCGCTACGCGGCTCTCGAGTTGTGCAAGCTGCAGTGCGGTGGCAAGTTCCGCGGTCTTGGCGTCCTCTTTCTTCTTCTCGAACGCCTCCTTGGCTTGACGCCGGGCACGTTCCTTCTGTTCGAACGCAGCTCGTGTACCGGCCAGTGCGGCCTCTGCAGCTTCCGTGGCGTCAGCCCGCGACTGTTCGCGTGACGATTCCGTTTCCAATTGATCACGGAGCGATTCCAAGAGCCGAAAAGAAAACGGTCGCGGTTCGGTGGGTCCATTCTCACGGAGATTGGTCAGGTCGGCAGTGGTCCGCGTTTTGGTTGCCTGTAATTCGGCCTCATGATCGAGCGCCGGCAGGATCTGCCCATAAAGCAGGTCGAGTCGGCTGAGGAGATCGACTTTCTTGCTCAACGCTTCAGGTACGGATCGTCCTTCCGTCGTTGCGCCCTCAAGGGCCGTTTTTGCCGCCGCCAGTTCCCCGACAAGCTTTTCGCGTGCCTGTAATACGGATTCGCGAATCGGCGGCGGGGATGGCTCTACAGTCGGTACGGCAACTTCGGGTTGCTGGGCGTACGCTGATGACGTACTAGACAAGCCAAGCACTAAGCAGAAAACGAGTGTGCTATTCCTCGTGTTTGTATTGGCTGTTCGTTTCACGACCATCGGACTGCGATTGCCTGGCTTCATCTAGAATCTCGTGGTGCGACTCCGACTCCCGATCGTGCGCCGCAATTCAGTGGCGCACCATCCCACACATCCGTCCAGCCGGTCGATGCGCCTTGAGTCGGCGAAGTCCATCAGGTTAATACAGATTTCGTGCCGGCCTTTCGATAAGGGCCGCGTTCAGGCCGCTTCGCCTGGCAGGAACTTCTCAAAAACGACCAAGTTACTTGCCGTACGTGAATCCCAACGAGTACCGACGACGTCGTAGCCGCGTTTGATGGCCAAGGATAGCATCGCACGGTGGTGATTGTAGCACTCCAGGCGAATCATCTCGTACCCCTGGTCGCCGGCCCACGCGAATTCACCGTCCAGGAGTTGTGTAGCGACGCCGAGCCGACGGGCATCGGGCAGTACACCGCAGAGCCAACTGTAGTAGGTCGACGGTCTGAGCTCGTAGCCGCACGAAAACCCCGCGGGTTGCTTGTCCAGTTCCGCCACCAAGACCAGTGCGTTACGATTCCTCAGACGTTTTTCAAAGAACTGAACATCGACCGGCGGCTTGAAAATCTCGTTATAGAGATCGCAGATCAGCTGGTATTCTCCCGGTCCGACTATTTCGATCTTCGCATTCGCCATGAGACAATTCTCTTCGCTTTCATCGACCATTCCCGTCGCTGATTTTCGGTCACTGCGCTCCGACAAAGATCGCGGGCAGGCCGGGCCTTCTCGCATGTCCCAACGTCAAACGGGCAGTATCACGCGGCAGCGATATTCCCAAGTTACTCCTCGTGCCACAAGCTCTTGATGATATAGCCGCCCGATTTCTCATCATGCTCAAGCTCCAACAGTTTTCGTGACCGTGCCTCCTCCAACAACCTTGCAAAAGTCTTGAAGCCGTGTGACGCTTCGGTGAAACCGGGGTGACGCCGTTTCAGCGCCTGTTTGACCATCGATCCCCACACCTTCTCCTCTTCACCTCGCTCCGCAAAAAGATCTTCAACGGTTTCCAAGACCAGATCGAGCGCCTTCTGCCGGCGCTCTTCCTCGCCTGTACGCACCGTCTTGGGCACTGACTTCTCGACCGCGGCTCTTTGCTTTGTCCCGCGTGGCTCCTTCATCTCCCGTATCAGATCGTCATAGACGATGAACTCGTCACAGTTGGACATCAGTAGATCCGACGTGGATGATCGCACGCCAACACCGATCACCATCTTGTTGTTCTCGCGCAGTTTGCTGGCCAGTGCCGAAAAATCAGAATCGCCGCTGATGATCACGAAGGTGTCGACATGCGACTTGGTGTAGCAGAGGTCCAGCGCATCGACGACCATGCGGATGTCCGCCGAATTTTTGCCGGATTGCCGCACGTGCGGGATTTCGATTAACTCAAACGCCGCTTCGTGCATACCGGCCTTGAATTCCTTGTAACGATCCCAGTCGCAATAGGCCTTTTTGACGATGATGCTCCCTTTGAGTAGCAGGCGCTCCAGTACGATTCTGATATCGAACGCCTCGTGCTTGGCATCCCGCACGCCCAGCGCAATATTCTCGAAATCGCAGAACAAAGCCATACTCTGCGCTCTTGGTTTTCCGCTCATAGGACTTCCGATGTCATCAAGTTAGGATACGCCTTCGACCGGCCGGCAGCCGCGACGTTTCGGCTGCGGACCTGACTCACCACGAATCAGGTTATGCTAAGAGCCTGATTTCGGCCACCGGGCAAGAAGGGCGCGGACAGCTTCCCCTGAACCGAGACCCAGCATCTCGTCCGCGAGATCGTCGAGCGAGTGGAACGAAACCCGTCGAATCGCCTCCGCCACCTCCCGGAACATGGATTGGGAGACGCTTATCCGCCGGACACCCAGAGCCAGGAGTGGGGCAATCATGAACGGTTCACCCGCAAGTTCACCACAAACGGTCGCCGGCTTCCCGGCACGGTCGGCCGCCCGAAGAACCGCTTTCGTAAGTCTGAGCACCGCCGGCTGAAGAGCGTCGTGGTAGCCTTCCACGAGTTCATCGTCGCGGTCTGCAGCCAAGAGATACTGCGTCAGGTCATTCAGTCCAATGGCGATCGAATCCACGTGCGGAAGGATTTCGTCTATCTGCAACGCCGCGGACGGAACCTCGATCATTGTTCCGAGTTGAAACGGAAATTCATGCCGGTCTCGACACCTGAGAATCTTGCACAATTGCCTTGTTGCGATGTGAAGGCAGTCCACTGTGTCGAGCATGGGGAGCAGAACCGTCAGCGGGCGCTCTTTCGCCAGCGCAGAGACCGCGCGCAATTGCGGTCCGAGAATGTCCTCCCGTTGAAGAAGAAGGCGCAATCCGCGCAGGCCCAGGCTGGGATTACGATTGATAGGAATATCTGAGTACGGGGGACACTTCTCGGCCCCAAAATCGGCAAGGCGAATGTTCAATTCCGCGTCGCCAATTTCGGATGCCAGTTGCCTGTATGCTTCGTAGCTCTGCGCTTCCGTCGGCCACGTGACGAGGTTCATATAAAAAAACTCGGTACGAAAAAGCCCGACCCCACACGCTCCGAGCTGTCGCACGGCGGCAGCCTCCGACGGTACGCTGATGTTGAGCATCAACTTGATCGGTATGCCGTCCGTTGTGACCGGCTGAGACTCCGGCGTCGGGGCGCCGACAGACCGGATTTTGATACGTTCAGCAATTGAGTTCACCGCCGTTTGGTCCGCTCCGTCCGGATTGATGACGACCACACCGCCGGCTGCGTCGACGAGAATCTCGGCGCCGGCGGACACCGCCTCGCGTCCGACGCTGATTCCGGTCACCAGCGGAATGCAAAGTCCCCGGGCTAGAATGGCCGTATGCGACCTCGCCCCGCAGGCTTCCGTAACGACGGCGACGATGCCTTCGTGGACGAAGCGGACAAACTCGGACGGAGTCACCAAATTTGCCACGACGATCCCGCCCGCAATGTGGTCTTCCTCCTTGGCGGGCGCCGAAGACAGACATCGGATCAGCCGCCACCCAATGTCCAAAATGTCCGCCGCCTTGTCGTGAACCAGCGGTACGTCACTCTTTGAGAACGTAGAATGAACTTCGCCGACAACTCTGGAGACTGCAGACTCCGCCGACCGTCGCTCCGCCGTGATAGCCTGTTCTATTCTGCCGATAAATCCGGGATCGCGAAGCAGGCCGGCGTGTGTATCAAAGATCGTCTCGGAGCGGCCGGCCACACGCCATGCAAGCTGCCGTTTGACCCAGCCAAGCTGCACACTTGCGCGGCCGACCGCCGCCTTGAAACGCTCCAACTCGAAGGCTGGTGGACCGGCCGGTGGTCTTGTCGATGCGGCGGCGAGGAGGTGGTCCGAGTCCCAGAGGATTGCCGGACCTCGCGCGACGCCGGGACTGATACACTTGCCTTTGAGGATCATTTCGCTTTCCTCAGACACAGCTGAAAACCACGCCCGCCTCCGGACGCAAATCGGCTTGGCGGGCAGCAGCGCCAGACCCATTGCCATTGTATGAACTCGGTCGCGCCTAAGCCAATGGTTATCGAGAGCGCCATGGTTGACGCTTTGCGATCGAAACGACAAAAACGGCATCAGTGGGCAAGACCCGGCGTATTACTCGCCTTGCCCAAGGATTTGGAGGGCCTCGAGAGGATGGGCAGTGTCATGCCTTCCGAGGACGCATCTGCAGTGTTGTTTCCACGGCCATTCGGCAACAAGCGGGCCATGATTCATCGGCCCGGTCCTCCGAGCGGGCGAAGCGCATATGTGAATTTCGTTCTTTCCCGATCTTGAGCACCGGGGCAGGCACAGTATCATGCTGCGCGCCATACGCGGGCCCTGGTGGGGCTCGCACAAGATCGGTCTGTCGCGGCCGCCGATAGAGAAGTGGGAAGGATGGCTCCTCCCGGATGGCGGTGTACGGAAGACGTCTCGATTATGCGGGCCCCAGGTAGCATTCGTAAATGGCCGGGATGGCTCGAGGATCACCGTGCGGATGGTGTTACGGGCAAGCGGCGTGATCTGTTTCGGAATCAGTTTCGGGCGCGCATAGGAAAGGACATCAAAAGTGTCGAGTGGAGAGCGCGAGAGCATTCTCGATCCTGGTTGCGCCAAGCGCGCCCTGATGATCGTGGCCCATCCCGACGACGAAACGTTGTGGGCAGGCGGAACGATCATCGCCAGGCCGCAATGGTCGTGGCACATCATTGCCCTTTGCCGCCGTAGCGATCTCGATCGGGCGCCGCGATTCGCGCGTGCGCTGGAAGAACTGGGGGCCTCAGGGGCCATGGGCGACCTTGACGACGGTCCCGATCAATGTCCCCTGCTCGATACGGACGTTCAGCGCGCCGTCACTTCCTTGCTACCCGACGGGCCATGGGATATGGTGATCACCCATGGACCGCGCGGTGAATACACACGACACCGCAGGCACGAAGAAACTTGCCGCGCGGTTCTGAACCTGTGGGACAAAGGCGCGATCCCATGCGTTTCACTCTTGTCTTTCGCTTTTGAGGATGGAAGGCGTGCGTACCTTCCTCGCGCCATCCCCGATGCACCGATTCAGGAGATCCTGACCGAAGATGTGTGGCGCAGGAAACACGCGCTGATTACTGAGTGTTACGGCTTCGCGCCTGAAAGCTGGGAGGCGCGAACCAGTCCTCGATCTGAGGCATTCTGGCACTTCGACGATCCCGCAGATGCCCGTGCGTGGGTCGACGTTTGTGGAGTGGAACCATGAAGATTCTCGTACTCTACGACTATCCACCGTCGCCGGGAGGGTTAGCCACGCAAGGCGACCTGCTATTCAGGGGCTTAAAAGAACTCGGTGTGGAAACGTATGCGGTTCATTTTGAGTCGGCACAAGAGAAGGAATGGTACTATCGCTGGTTCGAACCGGACTGCGTGGTCGGCGTCGGCTATTGGGGCCATACGCCTCATCTCGTGCTTCATCCACAACGATACGGTGTCCAAGCAGTCCCATGGTTGGTCGCGGATGGCTATGTCGCGAACTATCACGAGGTTCTCAATGCGTTGCCGTTGATTCTCGTCACGTCTCAGTGGGTCAAGGAGACGTATATCCGAGACGGGATCGATGGCGACAATATTGAGGTTCTCCCGGTCGGATGCGACACCGACGCGTTTGTGCCGCGAGAGCGAGATGATCCCAAGGTGACATGCGTGCGTGAGGCGCTCGGCGTGTCCGCCGAGCAGCTCATGATCCTGACCATCGGCGGCGACGCCACCTCCAAGGGCGCTCAGGAAGTGATGCAGGCACTGGCCATCAACGACACCAAAGCGCCCCCATGGCGGTACGTGTGCAAGGTCTGGCCTCAGCCGCGCACGATGCAACAGAACCTCGTGGACATGCAGCTTGCAGCGCAGTTAGGTATCGACAAGGACGTGATTTACACGACGAACACGATATCGCGTAACTTCATGCCCTACTTGGTGGCCGCGTGCGATATCTATGCGGCCCCTTCACGCCTCGAGGGGTTCGGCATGATTCAGGTAGAGGCCAACGCCTGTGGCAAGCCCGTCGTCGGTATTCGTGCCATGGGCCTGCTGGACACCATGGTCCATGGGGAAACCGCGTTCCTGGCCTCGGTCGCGCAGGAGATCCGTATCGGTGAGACCGTGCTGGGCGAGGAATCCGGCTATGAAGAGGCGCACCGCATCGTGTTCGAGAGCTTGCGAACCGCCGATTATCGCGCCAGCGTCCACGATGTGGCCAACTATTTGATGGATCTGATGCAGGATCCGGACTTGCGAACGCGCATGGGGAAGGCCGGGCGCAAGCGCGCAGTTGAGCTCTTCGATTACCGGGTTGTTGCCAAAAGGTTTGTAGACATCGTTCAAAAGAGATTGGGAATTGGCTAACCTCATCATGAAGCCGGGCGATCGCGATGCGATGGAGGAGGCGAAGGCCGCGGCCATTGAGGTCCTCCGGCACAACGCACGCGGTCCCTGCCAGGGTCTACCTCGCACCGCAGGTTGGGGCTATCCGGAACCCTACACCCGAGATTGGATGATCGCGGCGCTCGGTGTTCTTGTATCGGAGGACGATGCGCTGCTCCGCACACTGCGCGGCGTCCTGGAAGCGCTGGCGAATAATCAGACCCGCCACGGACACATACCGTCCCTGGCCCACGACCCCGATGACGTGGGGGCCAGCGATACCACGCCCTTGTTCCTGGTGACTGTCGCGCTATATCGCCGTGCGTGCGGCGACCCGAGCTTTCTACAGGGTGCCGTGGAGGCGGCACTGCGTTGGATGCGCTACCAGAGTCCCGACGATGTGATTATGGTCGCCCAACAACCTACCAGCGATTGGCGCGACGAGCAGTGGGTCCTCGGTTATGGACTGTACGTCAACGCTTTGGTCTATGCGTATCTGTGCCTGCACGGATTTGACGAGGACAGCGTGGCCCTCAAGAAGGCGATGCACCGCTTCGACGTTCGGGCGGAATACAAGAACCGGCACGTACACGAGGGTCTGGCGATTCGGCATAAGCCCTACTATGCCATGTGGTCCTACAAAGTGTACAATAGCGAGCGTTTCGATCTCCTGGGGAACAGCTTGGCGGTACTCTTCGGGCTGGCGTCGGCACGGCGAGCCACTAACCTGATGAAATGGATCGATGCGGAATGTGACGCGTTGCGACGCGATGACAAGCTAGATTTGCCCCTGCCACCGTGCCTGTTTCCGTACGTTCAGCCCGGTGACCCGGACTGGCGACCGCGATACGAACAATTCAATCGGCCAGGGCAGTACCACAACGGGGGAATCTGGCCTTTCATCTGTGGATTCTACATCGCGGCGCTCGTAGCTGCCGGGCGTCGTAGACTGGCGAGCGCAAGGCTGAATGACTTCACGCAATTGGTCCGTCAGGCCCGCGATCATGAAGTGTCGTACGGGTTCAATGAGTGGTTCGACGCCACAACCGGCCGGCCTTGCGGCCAGGACTGGCAGACGTGGTCCGCGGCGATGTACCTCTACGCTGCCGCTTGCGTGGAGCGTGGAACTACGCCCTTCTTTGATGAGATGAGAGTCCAAACATGGAAGTCATCATACGAGAAACGTACGACGAAATGAGCCAGGTCGCGGCCCGTATGATCTCAGACCAATTGCTGAGGAAACCCAACTCGGTATTGGGACTGGCGACTGGGTCGACACCCATCGCGGTGTATCGGGAGTTGGTCAGGCTGCATAGGGAAGAGGGCCTCGATTTCTCCCAGATCAAGACGTTTAACCTGGACGAATATCTGGGGCTGGCGCCCACTCACCCGCAGAGCTATCGATACTTCATGAATAACCATCTGTTCGACCACGTGAATATTCCACGCGGCAACATCCGCTTTCCATACGGCCACGCCCATGCGGTTGAGACGTTTTGCGAATGGTATGAGGCCGAAATCGAAAGATGCGGCGGAATCGACATTCAATTACTTGGCGTGGGCACCGACGGACACATTGCCTTCAACGAACCGGGTTCATCGCTCGGATCCAGGACCCGGCTCAAGACCTTGACCGAGCAGACGGTACGGGACAATGCTCGTTTCTTCGACGACATCGATCAGGTGCCCCGCTTCGCCATCACCATGGGGGTCGGCACCATTTTGGAATCCAAGAAAATCTGCGTGCTTGCCAGCGGCATGGGCAAAGCAGACATAGTCGCCCAAGCGATCGAGGGACCGGTGACGGCTTCTGTGACCGCCAGCGCTCTTCAGCTTCATCGCGACGTCGTGGTGATCGTGGACGCCGATGCGGCATGCAAGCTCGCCCGCGCCGATTACTATCGCTGGGTACATGATCAGAAAAGCCGTCTTCATCAGCGGGACGGATAGTCTCCGCTCCTCCGCAGGAACGCAGGATGTAGCACGACCTCCAAGGCGTTGCCACCGAGGTCGAGGATGTGCAGCGCGATCCGGGGCCTTGATCACGCATACCCGCCGACAACCCCACCGCGTGAGACGCTTGACCAGCCAGCCGTTGAAACCGCACACCTCCATCACAGCCACGTAACCATCGTTTTCCACGCCCCGCTCCTGCAGCCACCTGAGGAACCGATCGACTTCCTCCCACGCCGTACGCACCTTTCGTCGCAACACGATTCCTCCTTGCATGTCACGCACGCAAATGGTCAAATGCCGCTTGTGTTGGTCGATGCCGACGATCAACATGTTGGGTTCTCCTGTCTAAGGAACTCCGTTTTGGCGATCCCTCGTGGATACGCCGTCCAACGTATCCTGCAGGAGAACCCTCTTTCATAGAATCATTCTTCGCAAAGCGAAGGGTGGGGGACGGATGCGAACGTCGTGGAACTCATGAAACACGGTACTAGGGGCAGGTCTCATAGCGAACAGGATCACCGTGCGTCTCAGAATCAACAACGAGTATGACAAGCTGGAGGCCGTTCTCGTCCACCGTCCGGGTCGCGAGATCGAGCGGCTGACGCCTGAAAACTGTCACCGTTTCTTATTCGAGGACCTGCCCTATCTGCGGCGCATGCAGGACGAGCACGACGCGTTTGTGGCCACCATGCGCGGTCATGGTGTGAAGGTCGTCTATCGGGAGGACTTGCTTGACGACGTCCTCCAGGACGAGGCGGCCAGGAAAACGCTCATCGATCAGGTCTGTGCGGCGGAATCCGTGCCCGCCGTCGCGGAGGATCTGGCCGCCCTGCGTCATTGGAACGTGCAGGAACTGCGCGACATTCTCTTCGCCG
>Ga0210111_1000126_pt1 | contig 19309 bp, 11 predicted proteins | sample China_Galinas_PW_6_FD_185520 | JGI IMG/M metagenome (GOLD analysis project Ga0210111, IMG submission 185520) | Wetland microbial communities from San Francisco Bay, California, USA, that impact long-term carbon sequestration - China_Galinas_PWC_D2... | ecosystem: Environmental > Aquatic > Marine... | reverse complement strand
GCCCTGGGATCAGGACGGGTATTGGGGCACCCACGTACGTCTGAACATCTTGGCCCGCGTGCCGGAAGTGGGGCCGATGATCCAGCGGCTACTGACCGGTGGCGCGGAGGCGGGCCACGGTACGCTCACGCGATTCTATACGTTGCACATTTTTCTACTTCCCGCCTGCACCTTTGTACTGGCGTGGATCGGCTGGCGTTGCCGAAAGCGGTCCATGGTCTCGTCCGCGGGCCCGGTGAAACTCGGTACGCTCCGCGGGAGTCAGATGTTCCGGAATGGGCTTCTCGGCGCGATGACCCTGTTGGCTTTGTTCGCGCTCGCCTGCTACACCCACCATCGCATGGGTCTGGATTGGCTCGATGCTCCGGCGGACCCAACCGGGGCCGACTATCCCGCGAGACCGGAGTGGTACTTCCTGTTTCTTTTCCAGTGGCTCAAGTATTTCAAGGGCCCGACACCGGAAATGATCGGTGCGATCGTCGTGCCGAGCGCGGTTGCGGTGGTGTTCTTTCTCATGCCGATTGTGGGCAAGAAATCTAACGGCAGATTCGGAAGCCTTCTGGTTGGTGGATTCACGGCCCTGCTGGTTGCCCTGGTCGCGGGGCTCTCCATCTTGAGCATACTGGATGACCGCGCACCGGATGCCGACCTCGTGGCACGTGCCCAAGCCAAACAGAAGGCGGACAAGCCACTAACGGAAGACGAAGCGCATGCGCTCCGTGCCAATCTGTTTCACGAGAATCGACAGGCCGCGCGAGACTTGGCCGCGCGGGCAATAGCGCTGGCCAACGAGCAGGGCGTGCCACCCGAAGGACCGCTCGCGTTGCTCGCCCGCGACCCGCTTACCGCCGGCCCCAGGCTCTTCGCGGCCAACTGCGCAAGTTGCCATCGCTACCACGGCCACGACGGGATGGGGCTGGTGCCGTCGGAGCCTGCCGCCTCGTCCGATCTGGGCCACTACGCGACCGTAACCTGGCTCACGGGTTTCTTTGCCGATCCCATGGCTGACCGCTACTTCGGCCTGATGAAGAAGGAAGACGGAGAACCGGCGCACACCAAGATGAACCGTTGGTTATCCGAGAATCGCGGAGATGACAAAGTATCCGCGACCCGCTTCCAAGCCGACCTCGAAGCCGTCGCCGCCTATTTGCAGGACGAGTCGCTCAACCCTGGACGACTGGCAGGGCTCGACGATGCGGTTCTCGAAGCGACCGCGTCCCAAGCCGTCGCGCGCGGCCGCCGCTTTTTCATGTCCACGTGCAATGAATGTCACAGCTATGACGGCGAGCGGAGTGGCACGACCAGTGCGCCGGAAATGCGCGGCTACGGTTCCGTTGCCTGGTTGGAGCTAATGATCGCCAATCCCGCCAACGACATGCGATACCGTTCCAAGGGCCGAGAGCCGGCACAGATGCCTGCCTTTGCGGATCGCCTCACCGCCGACCAGATTCACTTGATCGCCACCTGGCTCCATTCATCGCGAGCCATAAGTACGCCTCCGACGTAGCCGACGTCCGACGCCGCCAACCGCGCTACCCGACTCGCGCGCGCCTGGCTCTGTATTTGCGCAGGTGCCACGGGCTACTCGCTCGCCAACGCGGGACAAGATGATGCTTCCACCAAAATCCTTGGGGAGGTGTGCCGACCTTATGATCTTCACATCGATCCCCATCCTCCTAAGGTACTATTGCGCTACCAAGACTCAGGTACGGAGGCCGAACGTACCCTTGGATTGTCTTCCACAATACTCCAGGTGGAGTATTCGGACAGCCTGTGACCTGCGCGGTACGGGTAACACCACGCTGTGCCGTTAATAGCGATAGTGTTCCGGCTTGTACGGGCCATCGACACTCACACCAATATATTCCGCCTGCTCCGGTGTGAGCCTGGTCAGTTTTGCACCAAGTTGACCGAGGTGCAGCCGCGCGACCTTTTCGTCGAGGTGCTTCGGCAGCACGTACACCTGCTTCTCGTAATTGGCCTGGTTCTGGAAAAGTTCGACCTGGGCGATCACCTGGTTGGCGAAACTGTTGCTCATGACGAAGCTGGGGTGACCGGTGGCACAACCCAGGTTGACGAGGCGTCCTTCGGCCAGCACGAGGATGCAGTGGCCGTCGGAAAAGATCCACTTGTCGACCTGCGGTTTGATGTTCTCCTTCTTGACGCCGGGGATCTTGGCCAGACCGGCCATGTCGATCTCGTTGTCGAAGTGTCCGATGTTGCAGACGATGGCCTGATTCTTCATCTTCTCCATGTGCGCCGCCAGGATGATGTCCTTGTTGCCGGTTGTGGTGACGAACACGTCGGCCGTCGCGACGAGATCCTCCAGTGGTTTTACGTCATAGCCCTCCATGCACGCCTGCAGCGCGCAGATGGGATCGATCTCGGTGACGACAACCCGGCACCCTTGCGCCCGCAGGCTCTGGGAGCAGCCCTTGCCGACATCGCCATAGCCACATACCACGGCGACCTTGCCGGCCAGCATGACGTCCGTCGCCCGCATGATGCCGTCCACCAGCGAATGGCGGCAGCCGTAGAGGTTGTCGAACTTGCTCTTGGTCACGCTGTCGTTGACGTTGATCGCCGGGAACAGCAGTGAGCCCTTCTCCTGCATCTGGTAGAGACGATGTACGCCGGTCGTGGTCTCTTCGCTCACGCCGAGCATTCCTTCGGCGATCTTGTGCCACCGCTGCGAGTCCTTCTGCATTTCATCGCGAAGGAGCTGCAGGATGCACCGGAATTCCTCGTTGTCGGCACTGTCAGGATCGGGGAGCGTGCCGTCCTTGGCGAAGGCGTCCTCTGCCTCGTAGCCCTTATGGATGAGCAACGTGGCGTCGCCGCCGTCGTCGACGATAAGATTCGGACCGCCGTCCGGGAAAGACAGCGCCCTGTTGGTACACCACCAATACTCCTCCAGCGATTCGCCCTTCCATGCGAATACGGGCGTTCCGGTCTTGGCGATGGCCGCCGCGGCGTGGTCCTGCGTGCTGAAGATATTGCAGCTACACCAGCGGACGTCGGCGCCCAGGGCGGTCAGCGTTTCGATCAGTACCGCTGTTTGAATCGTCATGTGCAGTGAACCCATGACGGTGGCACCCTGCAGGGGCTTGCTCTCGGCGTATTCCTTGCGAATGGCCATCAGCCCCGGCATCTCGTGCTCGGCGAGGATGATCTCCCTGCGGCCGAAGTCCGCGAGGCTAATGTCCGCTACTTTGAAGTCCTGTACGGCCGTTGTCATCGTTTGCTCCTCTTCGTCGTATGTTGTGACTCAAACTCTCAATGGGTCAAGAATACTAGTTTTCCGTTACCTGTCATTTGATGGGTGGCACGGTCTGGCGAAGCCAGGCCGTGGGCCTTCCGAAACATCCATGGCCAAGCTATCGCTTGACCATGCCACCCGACGTTTGCTGTTCCGCGAACTCGACGCCGCGCGTTGGTCTAGCCGGCGTCCTTCGATCCCGTAATGACAAAGAGCCCCGGGGCGTCATCGGCTGAATCCACGGCCGTCAGCGTCCGGGCCTGAAGCGAGCCGAAACCGGCGTCGCGTAACCAGCCGAGGATTTCCTGCTCCGAGAAACCGAACCAGCGGTCCTGCATGCGGTCTCGGAATCGGACATTGTCATGCACGGTTTGCTCGACGATCAGCACGCGCCCTCCGTCGGTGACGATGCGCGCGATCTCGGCGATCGCCGGCGCCGGGTCGGGCACGTGGTGCAGCACGAGCACGGCCACGGCAAGATCGACTTCACCGTCTTTCAAAGGCAATTCAGCCAGATCACCTGGTCTCAGGTCAACTTTTTTTCTCTTGCCGCCGTCGATTCGATGGCGGGCTACCTCCAGCATCCTCTCGACGGGATCGATGGCGATGACGCGATCGAAATGGTCGGCCAGCCAGGGTAGCAGGTAGCCCGTCCCCGTGCCGATGTCGGCTACCGACCACTCCGTCGGCAGCAGCGCCAGGAATGCCTCGAGGTGGAAGCGATTCCCGAAACTCTCCTCCCGCAGGACATCCCACCGGTGTCCCACTTCGTCGAAAAACGCGTCGCTCATCTGCCGCCGACTCTCGACGACGCCGGCAAGACGTTGCGCCAGGGACGGAGATAGCGGCTGCTCCGTCATCCACGAGAGCACGCGATGGCGGAGCGGAAACTCGTCCTGTCCATTCAGGCTGTTGGCTGCGGAGTAGAGCACCGTCGTGCCGACTCTCCTATCGCAGATCAAACTGGACTCCCGCAGGATCTTCAGGTGTCTCGACACCGTGGATTGTGGCTGTTGCAGCACTTGTACCAATTCCGACACAGCGAGTTCGTGCCGCGCCAGCACGGCCAGCGTTCGCTGCCGCGTTCGATCCGCCAGCGCCTTGAATACAGTTTCCGGTTCCAGCACGCCTGAGGGCTCCATTATAACCGTATATCCGGATAATAGGCTTGATCGTCCTCCTGTCAAGCCCTCTTTTGGCATTTCCCAATAAAAGTCTCCGAATCCCGGCCTGATGCCGGGCGTTTGACCCGATAACGACGTACCGAGAAGATGAGGCCTGAATTCCCGGCAAAGCCGATCCGGAAAAGGGAACCAATCGGGTGAAATCGCGTCCAAATTCCAGGAGAGCACAAGACGAGCCGTACGCCGGCCGTCCGATTCCGCTCAGGGATTTGGAGCTGATTGAAGAGGCTAAGACGGGACATTCGGAAGCATACGGCGAACTCGTGCTGAAATATCAGGATCGTGTGTACAACGCCTGTTGGCGGATCTGTGGCCACCTGGATGATGCGCACGAGGTGACGCAGGAGGCATTCCTGACGGCGTGGGAAAGGCTGGACACGTTTCGAGCCCAAAGCGGCTTCTACACGTGGGTTTTTCGGATCGCCGTCAATCTGGCTATTTCCAGGCGGCGCAAAGAAGCCAGACAGCAACATGCGTCATTGGATCAAATGGCCGAAGCGAGTGGTACACAGGTATCGGAACTCGCCTCAGCGGCATCCGAGAGCCGGCGCGACGATCCGGGACTGCAGGCCGGCGATGCGGAGGCGCAGGCCCTCGTCACGCATGCCCTACAGGCGTTGGATCGCGATCATCGTGCGATTGTCGTGCTGCGCGACATGGAAGGTATGAGTTATCATGAGATCGGCGAGATCCTTGACCTAGCCCCGGGTACCGTGCGGTCGCGCCTGCACCGCGGGCGAATGGCGGTTCGGGCGGCGCTGACGTCGTGTGGTGAAGGCGCCGAAGCGGACGAACGATGATGGTAGACAAAGACGACCAGCGGTTGACTGAGCTCCTGTCGGCCTACCTCGACGGTGAATTGACCGACGAGGAGTTGGCATTTGTCGAGCGAACGCTCGATAGCGACGACACCGCGCGCCGTCTGCTCGATGAACTCAGGCGAACGGTGGCGGTCGTTGGGAATCTACCGAAACGATCGGCGCCGGTGACGCTTACGGAGGATATCGGCGCTCAACTGGAACGTAGGGCGCTACTTGGGGATACCGGCACCGTCACACCTGCGGCGACCGCCGGTTCCCGGTCTTCGTGGTCGACGCTCTTGTCGATGGCGGCCGCCCTTGCAATTATCTGTACCGGGGTCGTCTGGTATACCTACAACCCCACGGGTGGCAATCTACCCGTGGTGCAGGATCGTGTGGCCCGGAATGAAAATGTTGTGTCGGCGCCTGGCGCAAAGCCCAGCGGTCATCGTGGCAAGGGCATACCGGTACCCCCGGCGGTTCCGGCGGGAAGGCAGATTGATGAGGATGCCTGGATGGCCGCCGCCGACGTCACGCGGCTCGTCGCCGTTGACGCGAAAATGTCGCACCTTCGCGCTCACAGGTTCAAGAATGAAGACATCAAGCTGACGATCGCGGCACGCGACGGTGCGGACGCCAAGACGCTTGCGCAGCGTCTTGTGTCGACGCTGCGATCGGAAAGCGTCGTGGATGCTGCGCCATCGAAAGATGAAACGCCTCTTCGGAAACTGGCGTCGCGGGGGTTTTTCCTGAAGGGGCGTCCCGGCGTCAATTATGAGGGCCCAGCGGGTGAACAACAGGTACTCGTACGGCTTTCCCGTCGTGACCGCGACCGTCTTTTCGCTGACATGGAGCAGTGGTCCGGTATCGAGGGGCGTGCGGTTCTTCAGTCCGGCCCGGTGCGCGTATCGGGGTTGGAGTCCAGTCGTTTGGCGCTCGCAGGCACGGAACGCGGCGGTCCTACGCCGACCGAGAGGGCACAGCCGGGCTCAGCAGAGGGGGCGGCTGAAATGTGGGGAAAGGAAGCCGAGACCTCGGAGGGAGACACGGAGCCCGTGCATCCTGGGGTTGGCTTGAACGTGTTGGCAGAACTTGCCAAGGTACTCGCGCCGTCTCCGGAAGTGAAGAAGGCCGATCTAGACGCATCGAAGGAGACGCCGCCGTCAGATCTTCGCGATGACACCTTGATTGCGGCAAAGTCAACGGGAGTCGCTGAACCGGCGGCGGATGCGATTGGTACGCCCGCAACCGACGACACTGCGGTGGGGTTGGTGGACGCTGCAGGAAAATCGCGTGCCTCCAGTGGGAAGCCGAAATCGCTGGTTGAAAAGAAGATGGCAGAATTGGCCCCGGACCGCGTGAGGCGTGCGAGGCGAACGCCGAGTCGGGCGATCATGCCAGGTCCCACGGTGGGCGAAGCCGTTGCGTCGGCAGACAAAGGGACAGTGGATTTCGTTCCGGACGATGCAGCGGCGCCGGACGACTTCGTCACGGTCGTGTTTCGATTCATACCGCCGAAGTTGCTGGAGGCTCGGCCCCCAAAGCCGGAGGCACCCGGCGGCACCGACACGAAAGATAAACCTGCCAAGAAGATCGATTCAATCAGAAAGTGAAAAAGGCCCTCGCGCAGTATCCACATACAAGCGGTATTTGCGTTTTGTCCTCGAATAACGCACCGACCCGTTGGGGTGATCCCCGGACCGGGCATTGCATCAACCCGGTTCATACTCCAAGATAGCATCGGGCAAGGCGAACCGCCAGTGTTACGCAGAGGATGAGGGATACCATCGTGCCGGACACGGCCAGCGACGAAAAGCAGTCAGTCCCGGGTGGCACGGAATCCGCGACCGAGACGGACCCGTGCCACATGCCCGACCGTGATCATGCGATTCCGCCGGTTGAGGGTCTAAAGTCTCCTGCCGGCGCAGCGCCTGCCGTGCGGTCAAGTGGTCGCTTCTGGCTTGGTATCGCATTTGGAGCGATCGTCTCTGCGCCTCTGGCTTGGCTTCTTGCATACGCGGCCACGTTGCCGTTCTTCCTCGGAATTTTCTTCTTTGCGTTGTTCGGTTTGATCATCGGGGCAGCAGTGCACCGTGTGGCGTCGCCCGGTCGGCCCTACGCTCGACCTGTTGTCATCGTGGGTACCACCGCGCTTATTGTTGGCGCGTGGATGGTGTCGATTGTGGTGGAAGCGCACGGGCTCCCGATGGACCTTGCGGAGGACGTGCCGAACAAGACGCTGGATCTGCGCGGGCGTTCGCGGGCCGATTACGTGGACTTTGTGGCATCCGGTATTCGGTCCTACATGAACGAGCACTATGCCCCCGGCGGAACCGTCGGTTATGTTCGCTGGGTCCTGGCGAGCGGCGAGTTCCCCAAGGGGTCGATCGATGGTGTGAACCAGACGCTACGTTTTCCTCAGCGCAAAGGGTGGTGGGTGATGCGCGCGGTGCTATCGATCGGGCTGTTTGCATTTGGGGTGTCTTCTCAGACGTTTCTTCTGCGGCTGTCGCGCGACCCGGCCGCGGTGCGTGCCAGCGAACTGAACGAAGTCGACGCACAGAAACCCTCGTGAGCCGTCATGGCAAAATCGCGATTCGGCAATCCGTACGTGGCGTGCATCATCGAGCGGCACGACAACGACATTCTGATCGCTCGTCATCCGACCAAGGACCACGACGACACGCCACTCTGGTGCTTTCCCCGTGGCAGGGCGACGAGCGAGGAGACACCCGAGGCCGCCATGCGCCGGGTGACGAAAGATGATCTCGGCATTGAGGTGGAGATCGTCGTAGGGCAGCCGCCGCTCGCCCGGGAAATCGACGGCGCTCAGGCCGAGCTACGTTATTTTTTCTGCGGCGTGATCAATAGCCAAGAAAAGGCTGGCCCGTATGCCGAATTGCGCTGGATTCCGAAGCATCATCTGCAAGAATACGAATTCGACGACTTGTCGAAGCCGGTCGCAGCGTGGATTGTCGAAGCGTAGCATCAGAGCACCGGGCGCGAGCCCGGTGACATCTTGACGCCGCAAATGGTCCGTGGGCTCGCGCCCACGGCTCTGTTATGCTTCGCGTGACGAAGGGCGCGACCACCATTTCCTACGGCGAGCGCGGAGGCTCACTCCACCTCCCGAAAGATCGGTTCACCAAGGGCCTTGAAGGGCAGCAAATCCATGGCGCGGCGGCCGTCGAAGTCGAGGACGCGCAGGTCGTCCTCCTCGTCCAGCGATCCGCACACGATGTCGAAATGCACGCCGTACTTGGCCTTCAGCAGATCGATCGGGATGGGGAATGCGATGAACTTCTGGATTCCCTTCACCGCCAGCCTCTCGATCAAATCGGCGTCCATCAGGCCCTCATGACTGGTGAGAATGACGATGGGTCCGCTCCCGGAAAAAATAAGTGCAGCATTCATGGCAGTCCTCCATTCTGTAGAATCGAGATTCCGTCTTCAGGCGTTTCGATGGGTCTTGCGCCATTTCGTGATGCCCCGCGTGCTGCGGGGTGTCCGCGCGGTCCGCACCGTCTGGTGAGCAGCCGGTGGCGTCCGTGGCAGGCCCATGTCGTACACCACCTTTATCTTATTATAGTCATTTCATGGCGGCGTTTCTCTTAAAAGCCGCGTGGCTGGTGAACCGGGCAGGTTGGTCAACACCGCGATCTGCGTGGAGGTTCGTGCGACGAAAACGCCGAAAAGCGGTCGTCCGCCGTTGCGAGCGCCGGCGGGTGTGGGTATCAACTGACCTGATGGGTGGCGGGCAATCGGCCCCTGACGAACCCCGTGCCGTTTTCGGACGTATCATGGCAGCATGAAGATCGTTCACGTCATCACCAGGCTGATCATCGGCGGTGCGCAGGAGAATACGGTGCTCACCTGCCGCGGGCTTGTGGACCGTGGGCATGAAGTCACCCTGGTGGCGGGCCCGGAGACCGGTCCGGAGGGCTCGCTCTGGCCTCAAGCCGAAGCCAGTGGCGCGAATCTCATCAAAGTCGACTCGATGCGTCGAGCGATCCGCCCGATACGCGACTGGCGAGCCGTGCGGGACCTGCGCCGGGTCTTCCGCGACGTGAATCCCGACGTGGTTCACAGCCATAGCAGCAAGGCCGGCATCATCGCACGAGAGGCGGCCCGCGCCGTCGGTGAAACCAGAATCGTCCACACCATTCACGGCATGAGCTTCAATCGCACGCAGTCTGGGTTTCCGCGATGGCTGTACCGTGCGCTGGAGCGCCGAGCGGGTCGTGTGACCGATGCCTTTGTGTCTGTGGCCGATGCGATGTCCAATCAGGCCGTCGAAGCGGGTATCGCGCCGCGGGAACGATTTACGACGATCTACTCCGGCATGGAGACGGATCGCTATGCGCCAAGTGCTGCGTGCCGACGAAGGGTGCGGCAGGAGTGGGGTGTGTCGGACGGGGACATTGTGATCGGCACGGTGGCCCGGCTTTTCGAGAACAAGGGGTACGAGGAGGTCATGGCGGCCATGCCTGACGTGCTGCGCCGCGTGCCGCAGGCGAAATTCGTGTGGGTAGGCGATGGGGCGCAACGGGGTGTCTATGAGCGACGTCTTACGCAGATGGGCCTTCGCGATCGCGTGCATCTCACTGGTCTGGTCCCGCCGGACGAAGTGTCGAATTTGATGAACGGATTCGATATCGTTCTTCATGCGTCGCGCTGGGAGGGTCTGCCGCGGGCGCTGGTACAAGGGTTCTTAGCCGAAAAGCCGGCCGTCAGCTTCGACAACGACGGTGCGCCGGAGGTCGTGTTCCCGAACGAAACGGGGATGCTCGTGCCGTTTGGCGATTCCGCGCGGCTTGCGGATGCGGTCGTGGAGTTGGCACTGGACGAGAACAAGCGGATGACCTTTGGCCGGTGTGGGCGCGTATTGTGTCTCGAGCGTTTCGATTGGCAAAGAATGGTGGAGCAGATTGAGGAGATTTACCAGATGCTCAGTTTGAAAGATCGAAGCGGCGGAGGGACGGAAGGAATAGCAGATCAATAAGATGGGCGTTGACCGGTGTCGTCGACTGGCAAGGCGGCGGTTTTCGGAGACGCCTCAGGGCATGGCAGGGCTTCCGTTCATATCGCACGCCGCGTGACCGATAATGGAGTCCGCACCGCCCACTCCACGCCTAGTTGCACCCCACCGTAATCCCCTTTGGCGGTTCGACGATATCACCCGTGTGACGCATGCTCCGCATGCTCGTGCCGAATCCGTGGGATGAACCGTCTAGTACCAAGTTTCAATAGTCCTGTGGCTATATCCGTCGGCACAAGCCCGCGGGTAGTAGCTTTTCTCTGCACGGGCACGCCTCTGCTCGCCTATGCCGCCCGCTATCGTAGTCGCATCATTCATGAAGAACGGTACTAGGCAAAGGGCGGGAGGTGTTGATTAGCCAGTGAGTATCGAGAACGGATAAACGTCTTTCTGCGTATGTATTGCCGACACTATGGCCCAGCGGTGTCGTCCGGGCCACCGGGCAACGACATGCAATTGCACCCTTCCGATTTGGATGAACATCATGGTGAATAGAATTTCCCCTACGAGCGTAGCTTGGACCTACTGGCTAGCCCTCAGCACGTGCTGTCTCTCCCTTAGCGGATGTGGATCGGCTTCGCGCGACACGCAAGGTGCCGGCGCCGACCCGGACACCATCGGACCGCCCGACGAGAGTGTTGTCGAAGCGGCGATGCCGATTACGACCGTGGACGACATGCTCCCCGACCTGATCGACGGGACGGCCGGTTCGCTCACATTCAAAGCCGGGTCTGCGGCGTCACAGATCGAGCCAGGTGCGCTGATCGTCGGGGCAACTTCCGGCGCCGCGTTCGTGCGCCGCGTGGTGGACGTTGCCGTCACCGACAGTAAGGAGATTACGCTGGTGACGGAGGATGTACCGCTCGACGAGGCCTTCAGCCTTGTCGATGTCGAGGTGCCCGGGACGTTTCTATCGTTCACGCCTGCTGACGGTGTGACGGTCGTCGAGCAGAGTCAGAGTTCACGCACCATCGCCGGGGTCGATGGACAGGCCGCCAGGGAGATGCCCGTGCTCGATCTCGATCTGACCTACAAGACCAATGACAACAACGCCGAGGCGTCGGTCGGGATCAAGCTCAAGAGTTCCGCCATCCTCGAGTTGAAGGCAGGCATGTGGACCGGACTGCAGAAAATCAAGGTCAGCATGCCCAGCGATTACGAGATCGAACTCGGGTTGGCTTACAAGGCGGCAGAGGCCAAATACGAGTTGTTCGAAAACGAAATCACGCTCGGAAGAGCAAAAGTACTCTTCTGGATCGGACCGGTGCCGGTGTACAACGAGTTCCTCCTCGTGGGGGAGATATCCGCCAATTTTTCCGGTGCGCTGACGGTATCGACCAAGGGCAGTTCTGAGATTGGCGGACAATGGACCAGAGAAGCCGGCTGGAGCGAGATCCTCACCCATCAGGCCGCTGACCAGCAAGGCAAAGCCAAGGGGCAGGCAAGTGCTCAGTTGATGGTGACGGCCAAGTGGTATCTCTATGGTGCGGTCGGCCCGGCGCTGGGCCTCGGTCCGTATATCCAGGCGACGCTCGACGCCCTCCAGCCGTGTGACGTCGAAATCGCCGGTGGCATGAAGATCGAGGCGGCGCTTCAATTCGGCGCAAAGGTTCTCAACGAGGATCTTCGCGACGAAAAGGCATTTACCTTCGAGCGGAAGTTTGAGAGCAAGTTCGGCACTTTCAAACTATGCGAAACGGGTCCTAACGCGCCGACCAACCTGCTGGCCGGTGCGAACGAGGGCAAACCGCCGGTCGGTCTCGCCTGGACCGACAACTCCGAGGACGAATCGAACTTTCTCGTCGAGCGCAAGACGGAGAACGATTGGTATCCCATGGTGCTCCTGCCGGCAGACACGACCACTTACGCCGACAAGTCTCCGAGAGACGGGAAAGAAAACTCGTACCGTGTATCCGCCGTCTGGCCGTCCGGCGAGCAATCGCAGCCGTCAAACACCGGCAGCGTCTCCATCGAGAAGCAGAAGTTGCCCAACGCCCCAACCGACTTGGGTGCGGTCGTGGTGAACACAGGCACCGTAGTATTGACCTGGACGGATCAATCGGAAGACGAATCGAAATTCATCATCGAGCGCGCCACGGACGGCGGCGGATTCGATCCACTCGGCGCAGTCGACACCAACGTGGAATCGTACGCCGACATTTCGGTCGAGGCGGATCGTTCTTACTTGTACCAAGTGGCGGCCGCCAACCTGGCCGGCGCTTCGGCATGGTCCAACCCGGCCCCCGCGGACTTGGGGCTGATCGATGTGCCGGGCGGAAAGCCCGCGGCGCCGAGCCACCTTACGGCCACCTTGAGCGGCACCACGGTCACGCTGACTTGGCGTGATCACTCGAGTAAGGAAGACAGCTTCGTCGTCGAACGAAATGTCGACGGCGGCGGCTTCGCGGCAGTGGGTTCCGCCGAGGCCAATGCCAACTCCACCGCCGATACGGTACCGGACGCGTCGAAGATCTATTCCTACCGGATTTTTGCGGTCAACGACGAGGGGGCGTCGGACTACTCTAACGTGGCGCGCACGGATGAGGCGGCAGGCAAGAGCCCCAACGATGAGATCTGCGAGACCCTCGGGCTGTGCTGCGCCAACGACAACGTGTGCGACAGCGCCGCCTTCGATTGCCCGGAAGAGGACGCCGACTGCGCCCTTTGCGGCGTCCATGACGGAAGATGCCCCGAGATGTGCATCGACGGCGACCCGGATTGTCCGAGCCGCGAACTCATCTGCGGCGTGATGGAGACCTGCTGCGCCGGCGACAATCGATGCGACACGCAGTGCCCGCTTTCCGACCCGGACCCGGACTGCACCAATGCGGTCTTATGCCAGCAGACCGGCTTCTGCTGCAGCAGCGACGGTCAGTGCCACGAATTCTGCAACGAACCCGACACGGATTGCGATCCGAGCACTGGTAGCCAGGGCGGCGGCCCGACCGGAACCTGTTCGTCCGTGAGCTATTTTGCTTCGATCGGCGCAACCACCGGTCCGGTCGAAACGCCGATTCGCGTAGTGGCCACCGGTGTCGATGAGCGTTTGTGTGCCACGTACACATCGTTCGACTGCAGCGCGGTTGGATTATCCGAGCGTACGCGGCCCATTGAAGTGTGTGATACGGAAACCGTGCAAGTGTTCGACGACAACGGCAACAATGTCGGCTCGTTTACGATCCCGTTCAGCTTGATCGACGGCCGCGGTGCGGACCTGCCATGGGTGTTGATCGTCTACACACCAGGCGTGCAGCCCGCGCTTAGCGTGACCATCCTCTTTTCGGAGACAGGGGACACGGTCGACCTGACGATCGGCGATGGCGGCGGTACAGCGTGTTCGCCGGGGGATTGTCCAACCCCGACGGGCGGGTGCTGCGTCGACCGCGTTTGTACGGAAGAGAGCGAAGATGATTGCACGGCCACAAGCGGCACCTATGCCGGTGACGATGTGGCGTGCGCGGACATGGTCTGCACTCCGCCGGAAGACTACGTGGTGTGGTACACCGGAAACGTGTGCTGCTGGGGCGCACCGCTGGTCTACATTTCGACGCGTTCGAGCTTCGAAGCCGGGGCGCCGAAGTCAAGCTATCCCGGTGGCGGCATCGATTCGTCGATCCCCGTTACCAAAGTGGAGCTTCAGGGTGGTTTCGCCACGTCGCAAGAAGCCCAGGCGTGGCTGTGCCCGCAGGTTGTCTCCCGCTTTAACCATTACTGGTGCGGAAGCGGCTACGTGCAGATGAACGGTGCAAACTGGCAGATCGGCGCTTGTGACACGAGCAACCTACCCTTTATCGGCGATGCGCCGGACGTAGATATGTGTCAATAGACACTCGGACCCGCGCCGAGACGGATACGCTTGATCGGATCGCCGGTGCAGAGCGGCGGATACGACGGGGCGATCGGAGGGACTCTCTTATCGGAGTTCACAAGTCTCTTGACGATATCGCGAGGTACGGTACCGCCGAGGGTGGTCTTTTACCCTGTCCGCGCTGTGTATCGTCTGCCACGTTCCCATAGGCGAGAGGATGGAGCAGGCAGGGATGTCTGCGGTACGGAGTGCCATGGCGACGATAGGCGCAGCTTGACGACGGTCTCCTAAAAGAAGTTGGCCAGCAAGAACAGAGCGAAGGCGATGAAGATCGTGTTGAGCAGTGCGCTGGATAGAAACGTCTGGGCATACATGAGGTCTCTCCTTGAACTTGCTTCGCTGGCCCGGACGTCCGTGGCCTGCTGGTTACTTAGTGTCTTTCCCAGTCTGGTGGCAGGTGAACCTCTCGGCACGGCCGAGAGAACCGCCTGCCCTACATCGGCATCGACGACCCGGACGTCTGTGGGCAGTTGCTGGCCTATTACCGTCGTTCAACAGTTCAACGATAACTGCTACCGTCCCCCACCCTTCGCTTCGCGAAGAATGGGGCACCCGCTACACGATATCCGCGAATGCCATAAGATTCGCGGCGCCGCGCAGGCTGATGCCTGCGGCTCGGTGTCGTTCGTTGCTTCGCGCAGGGTCCCGATGGATCGGGATTCCATTTTGCCTGCGGGTCACAACCTATGTAGCCCCGCGCAGGGTGACGCCTGCGGCTCAGTATCATATCGAGATCGGCTCTTATGTCACCTCGGAATGCTCCTCGTTGGGAACCAGGCCGCTGCGCAGGGTGTTTTCCGTGATGCAGCGGGCGTCCATGAAGTGGAGCAGGTAGTCGGGTGAGCCGGCCTTGACGCCTGTGCCGCTCAGCTTGAAGCCGCCGAAGGGCTGGGCGTCTACCTGCGACCCCGTGATTCTCCGATTGATGTAAAGATTGCCGACGGCGAACTCGCGGCGTGCGTAGTCGATGTGCGCGGGGCTTCGCGAAAAGACGCCGCCGGTCAGCGCGAATCGGGTGTCGTTTGCGATTTCGATCGCCTGCTCGAACGTTTCTGCCCGCAGCAGAACAAACAGCGGGCCGTACGTCTCCTCCTGGCACAGGCTGGACTGTGGGTCGATATCGCCCAGGATGGTGGGCGGTACGAAGAACCCTTCCTCGCATTCCGGCGGCAGCTTGGCCTGTGCGACCATCTTACCTTCCCTTTTGCCCGTTTCGAGGAACTGATTGAAGCGGTCGACGGCTTCCTGGTCGATCACCGGTCCGGTGGTGGAGGCGGGTGCTTCGGCGGGTCCGATGACCGCGCTTTCGGTGGCTTCGCGCAATCTGGTGAGCAGCAGGTCATGTGCCTCATCCAGTACGATGACGCGGCTGCAACTGCTGCACTTTTGCCCGGCGAAGGAGAAGGCGGATTCGATGATCGCCTGCACCGCGCCGTCGAGGTCCGCGTCGGCGTCGACGACGATGGCGTTCTGCCCGCCCATTTCCACGATCATTTTTTTGATGAAGGGCTGCCCGGGTCGGGTGACCGCGCCGGATTGAATGACGCCGGCACCCACTTCCTGCGATCCGGTAAACGCCACTATGTTGACATCGCCGTGCTCGACCAGATGGCTCCCGATTTCGGCGCCGGCACCAGGTACAAAGTTAACGACGCCGGGCGGGAAGCCGGCGTCGCGGATCATCTCCATCAGCTTGGCGGCCAGAATAGAGGCTTGCCGCGACGGCTTCATGACCACCGTGTCACCGGCGGCGAGCGCCGCGGAGGTCATGCCGGTGAGGATGGCCAGGGGGAACGCCCACGGCGAAATCACGGCGCACACGCCCTTGGGGGAGTAGGCCAGCATGTTGTCCTCGCCCGGCACGTTGCGGAGGCGCGGGCGCCCTTCGATTCGCTCGATCTGCTCGGCGTAGTAGCGACAATGATCGACCGCTTCGGTGACGTCTGCGTCGGCCTCGCGCCAGGGTTTGCCGACCTCCAGCACCATGGTGGCGGCCAGTTCGAGGCGGCGCATCTCCATTTTGTGCGCAAGTTGGCGAAGTAGCGACGAACGATCTCCGGCGCGTGTGCTGCGCCATATCTTAAAGGCCTTGCGCGCCGCCGCGACCGCGCGATCGACGTCCGTCGGCGTGGCCAGGCAAACGCGCCCGACTACCTCATGCTTACAGGAAGGGTTGACGGAGTTGTGCGTGTTTTCGGTTGTGACGGATTCGCCGTTAATGACCAGCGGATACGTCCGGCCGAATTCACCACGGACGTATTCGAGGGCGCCGATCATCTTTCGCCTGTTATCCGCCACCGTAAAATTCGTGTTGGATGCGTTCTCAAACATCGTCTTGGGTTCCTCGGGGTCCGTGTTGACGTAGTGTCGTTGTGGCAGCGGTGCGCTGGGCGGTCGCGCGATGGAAGGATCTTGCAGTAGTCGATCGCGCGAACTGGGGTCGGAGAAACTCTGTTTCAGAAAGCCGTCGTTCGAGGTATTCTCGAGCAGTCGGCGGATGAGGTATCCCATCCCCGGCATGAGATCGCCGTATGGGCAGTACACGCGCACACAGTGTCCCATCTGTGCCAGGGCGGTCTTCAACGGATCGCCCATGCCGTAGAGCATTTGCAGCTCGTAGTCGAAGCGTGTCAGGCCGAGCTCTTCCGCGTGAGCCACAATCGCGGCCACGGAGCGGATGTTGTGGCTGGCGAAGGCCGGGCGTATCCGTTCGACATTTTCGAGCATGGTACGCGTCATACGCTCGAAGCAGGCGTCCGACTCCCATTTGCGGGTCCAGACGGGCGGCTTCTTGTAGGCGCGCACGGCGGCGGCCGTTTCCGCGTCCCAATAGGCGCCCTTGACCAGGCGAATGGCGAAGCGGGTGCCACGCCGACGTCCCCATCCCAGCAGTTCACGCAAATCGTCTTCGCCGTCGATCAAGTAGGCCTGCACCACGATGCCGATGTCTTCCCAGTCGCGAAAGGCATCTTCCATCAAAATTGTTTCGAATAGATCGAGCGTCAGGCGGCGGTGGCGCGTCGCCTCCATGTCGATGTTGACGAACGCACCGACATCTCGGGCGTGTTGCAGCAAGGGTCGCAGGCGGTGCCCGACGTGGCGAATGGCACGATCGGGATCGATGGCGTCGAAGTGGGGGGCCATGCCCGTGAGCTTGATGGAGACGTTAACCCTCGGCATCGGTGCGCCGGGAGGGCCGTCAATCTGCGGAATCAAAGGCCAGGTTGCCGCCCGCGCGGCGAGTTCGTCCAACAGATTGTGGTACACGGCCGCATAGCGGTCGGCGGCCGCATCGCTGGTGGTGAATTCGCCCAGCACATCGATCGTGAACGCCATGTGTTTTCGCCGCAGGCGTTCTATGGTTTTGAGGGCGCTGGGACCGTCGTATCCGGTAATGAAGCGTCCGGCCATTTGCGCTGCGCCGATGCGTGTCGCGTGGCCGATCAATTCCTCGCGCGTTTTCTGCAGCGGTCCCGGTGCCACCGCGGCGTGGAAGATTTTCGGGACGTCTACTTCGGCGGGATCGAGGTATTGCGCCAAGTGATCGACAATGGACTCGTTGGTCCGCAGCGTGGGCAGGCAATCGACAAAGGTGAATGCGCGGGTCTTCAGTCGGTTGTCTTTTTCGAGGGCATGCGTTGCCTGTTCGAGCCACCAGGCCTGCTCCCAGATTTTTGGTTGCGCGGCGTCGGCGCGCTCGAAGATGTCGAGGCCGATTTCCCGGACGCGTTGGTTGAACGGTACGGCATTCATGATCGTGATCCGGTGGGCGATCGTGCCCGCTTATTCGACGTCCAAGTCGTCTACCGCCACGACGCGTCGGGCGGTCAGAAACACGAGCCGACAACTGGTGACCGGTTTGCGCCACAGTCGCGTCATCGCACGGGCGTACACCGTCATCTGTGGCCGATAGTGCTCGACGCGGCTCGGCACCGCCGCTTCGTCGACGGTGTCGGTTTTGAAGTCGACGATCTCGATGCCGTCCGGTCGCAGCAGGATACCGTCCACCATGCCGCGTACCAAGACCTTGTCGTCCGTCGGGTGACCGATGGTGGCGTCGAAGAAACTGGTCGGCTCAGTGGCGATGAAGGAGAATTCGCGCCGATAGTCGTCTCCGGCGTCACGAATGGCGGCTCCCAACGGCGTCTCGACGAACCAGGTGATGGCGTCCGCATCCACCTGCTGCCGTTCGTCGGCGCGCAGCACACCCTCTGCCACCAGTCTTTGCAATTCCGATGCCACACCCGCCTCGCCGTCCGCTTTCGAGAAATCGAGATGCTCGAGAACACGGTGGGTCAACAGGCCACGATTCACTGACTCTTCTCGTGACAAACGAGCCCCAACAGGCGGCTCGGCGGGAATCAGGTGATCACGATCTCCGCCGCCGGCCCTTTCTTCCGGATTGGTCGTGTAGTTGAAGGTGCCCTTGAATGCGCTGGCGCTGGCTACCGCGGGGCGCGATCCCGAGGCCAGGTGCGGATAGACGAACTCCGTTCGGTCGATGATTTCCCTGACCGGCGTATCGTCCATCAGTTTTGGTTCGGCCGGCGGCAGTGGCTGCCATTGTGCGACCGCCCGCCGAATCTTCTTGTTGTCCTCGTCCGAGTCCCGGGTCAGGGACCACCCGGCGATCTCGGTGGCGTCGTGGATGTGTCCTGTGACGCTCGGGGTGCCTGCGGATTTGCCGAAGAGTCCTGCCACGGTTTCGGCCGGCGCCGCCGCGAGGATCGGTACGAGCCATTCGAGCGGGGTGGTGGCTGTGACCAGGCTGTGCCTTGTAAGTAACGGTGCCGATGCTGCGTGCTGGGGCGTCGTGCGAAAGCTCGATACATTGTGTGTTGAGCCGATCAGCACCAGTTTCTCTCGCGCTCTCGTCATGGCCACGTAGAGAATTCGGGATTCTTCGTCACGGGTGTGGTATTCCACCTCCGCCGCGACGAGGGCGTGGGCGGCGGAGGGGTATTCGATCATGCGATCGGTGTCGACGACGCGAAGCCCGAGCTTGGCCGACCGTTCGAAGATCATCCGGCCGGATCGATCGCCCAGGTTGAACTTCGTGCCCAGGCCGGCGACGAACACGACGGGAAACTCCAGGCCTTTGCTCTGGTGGATGGTCATGATCCGTACGACGTCGTCGCCCTCACCGATAGCCGGTGCCGC
>Ga0210111_1000124_pt1 | contig 19455 bp, 13 predicted proteins | sample China_Galinas_PW_6_FD_185520 | JGI IMG/M metagenome (GOLD analysis project Ga0210111, IMG submission 185520) | Wetland microbial communities from San Francisco Bay, California, USA, that impact long-term carbon sequestration - China_Galinas_PWC_D2... | ecosystem: Environmental > Aquatic > Marine... | reverse complement strand
CCGCCGCTGACGGTATTGACGAACGCCTGGCTGAATAGGCCCGCCGTGCTTGCGCACCCGGGCGAGATCAGCGCCGCCATGGCGGCTGCAGGAATGATCACCAACAAGCTGGTCTTTATTCTCACGAATTAGCTCCAGATTCCACTGACTCGGCGCGTGAACCGAGGCTACAGCTGGGACACGATAAACTCGAACCGGCCTCCGATCGATGCCTCCGACTGAGGGTCGTCTCGGTCGTAACTCGGGTTATTGCCCTCGACGCCCGGGCCGGTAAGAAACGGCACCGCCAACGTTCCGTTCATGGTGATCGTGACCACCGTGCCGCAATTGGGACCGATCACCGGCGCCGGCACGTCGCGAATGCCAATGTTCCTCAGCAGGATGGTGTTGCCGTCCTCGTCGACGGTGTCCATCTGCAATTGGCGAAACGCCGGCGGCGTTTGCCCGCGAAGTCGGAACGAAGAAGTTGTGACACCCTGGCCGGAAATTACATCGACCAGTTCCCAGATCTCGAGTTGGGTCGGAATGAACACCTCGAGCGTGTTCAGCTGCAACTCGACGCGTGACACATTGCAGAGGACCACCGCGTTATCCAGGTCATTCTGATTGAGGTCCGGGACGGACTGGGCCGCAAACCGCTGATCGATCAAGTTCTGTGTACCGTCAACCAGCTCAAATTGCGTCTGCTCCCCATTCAAGAAAGTGACCTGGACGCGAGCGCGAATCCTCGGCCGAACGGCGCGCCGCTCAGCATCTGTGAGGGACAGACCGCCCGGCCCCTCGAGGTACGAGATCAACTGCTCATCCACTTCTGCGTTATTCACAAACGCGATCACCAGGTGTCCGGGGGCCGGATCGAGCGTGGTAAATGTATTCGCCTCGCCAGGTGCAATCAGGCTAACGAAGGCCGGGTTCAGCGCATCGCAACTACCAAGCCAAAAAAGTGCGAACAAGGCAAACGCCGCACGACACGCCTTCCGACAGCGGTTTGAGTGGTTAGGACGACCTACGAAATGAGATTCACCCACTTGCATGCCCTTTCTTTACAGTGCCGACTCGGTTCTCTCGGCTCTTGGCGCCCCCGCAGTCGAATCGTCGGCAGACGAGGGAGAAACCGCCCCCTCTTTGGACATCAAACAGTATCCGTACGCCCACTGTCAGGTCAAGGACGGTTCATTGCGTCCAAGCGGCTCTTGAGACGCGGTTCCGCGTCATTTGGCGCCGGGCCGCCCCGCCGGAACCCGCCCGAGAGCCACGACGACGGCGTACGAGGACCGTCCGATTCGCGATCGGCTGGCGGATCCGGGCTCCCGCTCGGCTGGGCACGCCCTTCGGCCAAACCGGATGGCCTACGTTGCCGATCTGATTCTAGGCCTCGTGCCGAAACGATGCTGTGTGTCGATTTCCCGGTTTCGTCAATTGGGGTCGACCTCGGCCGGTGTGCGCCGGATGCCCGGCGTCCCTGTCGTCGGGTCTCCGAGCGATCTCGCCGGGCATAGTTTCCGTGGGCATGGATTGATTTTCCGAACGGCTGGTCCTACAAGAAGGGGCTTTAACGTCGATTTCGGCCAAAAGGAGCAGAATAGTGCCAGTCGCATACAACAAGAGAACACATTATTGCGGGGATTTGCGCGCCTGCGATGTTGGCAAGGCAGTCACCCTGGCCGGTTGGGTTAATTCCTCCCGCGACCATGGTGGCATGACTTTTGTCGATGTGCGCGACCATACCGGGAAGTCTCAACTCAGATTCACGTCTTCACACGGTGAAGCGCACGACGTGGCCCAATCCCTGCACAATGAGGACGTCATTGCGATCACCGGCACGGTGCTCAGTCGTGGTGAGTGGGTGAATCCGAAAATCCCGACCGGCGAGGTTGAGGTCGAGGTGGCGGAGATCGAGCGGCTCAGCGAGTGCGATCCGCTTCCCTTCCAGGTCAACGAGGATTTCGAGGCTAATGAAGACCTCTGTCTGAAATACAGGTTTCTACATCTCCGCCGACCCGAAGCACAGGAAAAACTGCGGCTACGGCACCGCATCGGGCGGGCGATTCGGGAGTATTTTCACGAGCACAACTTCGTGGAAATCGAGACGCCGTTCCTCACGAAATCGACGCCGGAAGGGGCTCGAGACTACCTCGTGCCGTCTCGTGTGCGTGCCGGCACGTTTTACGCCTTGCCGCAGTCGCCACAGATTTTCAAGCAACTGTTTATGATCGCCGGCTTTGACCGGTATGCCCAGATCGTGCGCTGTTTTCGCGATGAGGACTTGCGTGCCGACCGTCAGCCGGAATTCACGCAACTTGATATGGAGATGGCGTTCGTCCAGCGCGATGACGTGATGGGTGCCGTCGAAGGCTGCGTACAGCGCATCTTTAAAGAGGGGCTGGGCGTTGACGTCGAGATACCGTTCCCGCGCATGACCGAACACGAAGCCATGGAGCGCTACGGCACGGACCGGCCCGATACGCGCTTCGGGATGGAGCTCTCGGATATCACCGACCTCGCCAAGGAGACGGAATTCAGCGTATTCCGTGATGCCATTGCAGCCGGCGGTGTGGTCAAGTGCCTGGTCGCCAAGGGCGGCGCGGACAAGCTCACACGCAAGATCACCGACGGATACACGGAGCAGATCAGGGGTATCGGCGGCTCAGGCCTGCCGCTAGTCAAGGTCGGCCAGGGCGACGGCGGTGTGGAATTCGCCACCGGTGTCGCGAAATTCGTGCAGCCCATAGCCGCACAGATTTGCGACAAGGCGGGGGCGGAAGCGGGCGATACCATCTTCTTCATGCCGGGCACCTATGCCGACGTGTGCAAGTATCTGGACAATTTGCGTGGGTGGCTGGCGAAGGATCTGGATCTAATTCCGGCCGACAAGTGGAACCTGCTATGGGTTATCGATTTTCCACTCTTGGTCTGGGACGAAGAGGAGCAGCGCTGGTTCAGCACGCACCACCCGTTCACCGCTCCGCTTGACGAGGACATGTACCTGTTGGACACCGACCCCGGCAAGGTACGCGACAAGGCCTACGACCTGGTACTGAACGGCATAGAGATGGCCGGCGGCAGCATTCGTATTCACCGCCGCGACGTACAGAACAAGATTTTCCGCCTGCTCGGAATCGGCGAAGAGGAAGCCAAGGCCAAGTTCGAGTTTCTTCTCGATGCCCTCCGCTTCGGCGCGCCGCCCCACGGCGGCATCGCCTTTGGTTTCGACCGCTGGGCCATGATGCTCACTAAGTCGGAGAGCCTGCGCGAGGTGATTGCTTATCCGAAAACGCAGCGTGCGACCTGCCCGCTGACCGGCGCTCCGAGTGAGGTGTCGCCGGCGCAGCTCGATGAGTTGTTTCTCTCGGTCAAGCCACTGCCCAAGAAGGACGGAAAGTAGGATGGCGGAAGCGCGGCAGGCACTTGCGGCTGTTATGCCGGGTCCCGGCGCCGACGTCGAGCTACGCGAGCTGCCGCTGCCCAATCTGGAGCCGGACTCAGCGCTGTTGCGAATCGAGTTCTCCGAAGTCTGCGGTACCGATGTCTACCTGCAGCAAGGGCGGTTGGCCGGCGTACCGTATCCGATTATTCCCGGGCACGTGTCGGTCGGTTTACTGGAGAACATCCGCGGCACGCTTTTCGACGTGGACGGACGCGCCTTCGAAGAGGGCGAGCGCGTCACCTTTCTCGATGTGCATCGCACGTGTCACCAGTGCTGGCACTGTCTCGTGGCCAAAGCTTCCACACGCTGCCCGCACCGGAAGGTCTACGGCATCACCTATGGTATCGAGGACGGTCTGACCGGCGGATGGTCGGAGTACATCTACCTGAAACCCGGCGTACGAGTCTTGCGTATGGGCGAGGTCGCCAGTGAGTTGTACATGGCCGGTGGATGCTCACTGCCGACGGCGCTGCACGCGGTGGATCGGGCCGAGATTCGATTGGCGGAGTCGGTACTGGTGCTCGGCTCCGGGCCGGTGGGGCTGTCAGCCATCGGCTTTTCCGTGCTAAGCGGGGCGGGCCGCGTGCTTTGCATCGGCGCACCGGACGCGAGGCTTGATGCCGCGATGGCGATGGGTGCCGACACCACGCTCAATTTCATGGGTAACGATGACGCCGCGCGGATGGATTGGGTGTTGTCACAGACAGGCGGCCGCGGCGCGGACGTGACCATCGAGTGTACCGGGGCACCGGAGGCCGTCACGCAAGCTATGCGGTACACACGCGATGCGGGACGTGTGGTCGTCGTAGGGCAATATACCGACCACGGCGAAACTGGTTTCAATCCCCATTTGGATCTCAACAAGAAGCACCTGGACGTACGCGGCTGTTGGGGTTCGGATTACTCGCATTTTTATAGGGGGTTGGGGGTGCTGCGCAGCGAACGGGCAGCCAAGCTATGGTCGACCATGACGCTCGAGCGGTTTCCACTCTCCCATGCGAATGACGCGCTGCAAGCCGTGGCCGAGGGGCGCGTGACGAAGGCCCTGATTGTACCGGAGAGGTAATCAGAACCACAACTGTATGGAAGCGCCCACGTACCGCAGGCATCCTTGCCTGCCTCAAAAGACGGCCGGGTGCCGTCCACCAGCGACGTGACGCTTGCGCCCGCAGTGCTTGAGAATCAGTACCGCGATTGTGAGGGAGCGGAGAATAGAGCGACGAGGCGACGGAGGAATCAGCGATAAAAGGCAGGTAATTGTTCCGCCGTAGGCGGAGCGTTGACCTGGCATCGAACTCGCCATGACACGCATCACCTTTTTCACCAAGCCAGATTGCACGCTTTGCGATAGCGCGTTGTTTGTGATCGAGAAAGTCCGCCGCTCGTCCCCATTTGAATTGGAGCGAGTCGACATCTCCGCGCCTGGACAAGAGAAGTGGTTCGATGCCTACAAGCACGACATCCCGGTCGTTCATCTGGATGGAAAGGAGATCTTCCGGCATCATGTGGATGAGCACAAGTTGAGGGATCGGTTGAAAAACGCGCCCGGCGCGACCGGGCCGCACCCTACAGACTAGAGGTGATCGATGCCGGATCCGAGAGATTTGAAGGTCGGAGACAGGGTGAGATTTGTGTCGGAGCCCGAAGAGTGGGCAGATCCGAAGTGCACCGTTCCTTCCGAAGATGTCGCCTTGATGAAGGCCATGATCGCACGATCCTGGCCGTCGCGCATCTGCCGCATCGACGAAAACGGGGTTCCGTGGATTGAGGCCCGCATGGGAGGGAAGGGTGGAATCGAGTATCATAGCTGGTGTATTCATGAGAAGACCGGATGGCGGCAGGTTCGCAAGCGCCGGTAACCAGATCCTCGCGGATTGGCATGATTCACATGCCGCAGATCGATCGATTCAGCGTTTCACTCGACACGGAGTTACTCTCGGCGTTCGATCGCCACATCGCCGCCAAGGGCTATGCCAGTCGGTCGGAGACCGTGCGCGATCTGATTCGTGACATGCTCATTTCCGATCGATTGCTGGCCGGTGACGAGAGGGTGCTGGCCGTACAGATACTCGTTTGCGATCATAGTGTTGGCTACGCCGAAGCGCGCTTGCGCGGGGGAATCGTCCGCGCCGGTCCGCTGATTCTCAGCGTCACCCACACACCCGCCGGAGGCACCCGCGACGTGGTGGCCATTACTTTCTGCGGTCCGGCAGAACCGATTGAACAGCTGGCGAACGAAATCCAGGCGATCCGTGGTATTGCCCACGGAGGGTTGGCCGTAATGGCTGCGACGGATCTACGGTAATTCCTCAGCTCCTGCAGAGAGCGCAAGCTCGTGTATTGAACGGAGGATCACGTGACCAGGGTCTTTCAGATTCAGGGTGTCGATTCGAATATCCACTGGTTTGAGGGCGAGTCGGACCCATTCGACCCGACTATTTAATGACGCCGTCGATCCATGCCGTGAATGCGCTGATGCGGGTGTACACCTCGGTCACACCGTAACGACCGGGTTTACCATTCATGGCCGCAGAGCTGACGCCTACCAGCAAGGGACGTCCGTTTACTTCCACGTAGGCCGGCCCTCCGCTATCACCTGGACCGCTGACTCCCTCCAAGTCGGTTCCATCCGGCGGCTTGGAGAAGTCGAACAAGATCCGGGTCGGGTGGACGCCGTCAACGACATTGGTGGCGGCCCGGAGCTTGCCATCCGTGAAGCGCGGTCGACTCTTTCCAGACCCAAGATCACCATAGCCGGCAATGAAAATGCGTTTTCCCTTCTCGTCGCCTTTTCGATATAGCGAGACCGGAACGACTCCGCTGACCGGCTCCGCTAACTCGATCAGCGCTAAATCAACATCTGGTGGACGATGACCCGCAGGCTTGCAGTCGGCGTGCATCACCACGCGTTTTACCGCGTACTTTTTCTCGCCGAATTGAATCCGGTGAACGCCTGGTTTTACAGATTGCGCGACATGCCCCGCGGTGACAATCCAAGTCGGAGAGACGAGTGCGCAAGAGCCATCAGGATCGACTTTGCCAGTGGCCGGGAATCGATCACCGAGCGCCAGTAGCACTTCGTCCTGTTGGTCATGCCGAGCCACGACCGCGTGAGCCGGAGTGCCTGACATCGCGATCCAGGTGAGCGACAATAGACCGATGGTGGCAGCTGAATTCCGGATGAGAGTCTGCATAATTGTCGTTCCGAATTGTCGATTGGCGTTTCCTGTGACCCTACCAGCCTATGAGACGGAGAAACCGTCGTCTTCCTTTCAAATGGGAAATGAAAAAACTCGGAAAACTGCGCATTAGGCAGGGTTGACCTTATACGTTGCCATGGGACAAAGTCTAGATCCGACTGCATCCGCGTCAAAATTGGTCTTGAACGGGTCTAGTAAGAAGAAGCCTCACCATGCTACGTCGGTCAAGGGTTTTCAGGAGCGGACCCTGCCCGTCCCCGAATTGCCTTGAGTCTTTCGTACTGTGCCAACGTCCGGGCGAGGGCCGGGTGATCCTCGGGGAAAATCTCGCGCTGAAGGGCCAGCGATTGCTCGAACATCTTCTCCGCTTCTTCGTATTTGCCGGTCTCGAAAAGTAGCGATGCGAGGTTGGACATGGCGATGGCCACGTGTGAGTGCTTCGGACCGCGCACCTTACGCTCGATGGCCAGGGCCTCACGGACCAGCGGCTCCGCTTGCTCATGTTTGCCCATGTGCATCCACACCAGTGCCAAATTGTTGAGAGCCGTCGCCAGGTCGGGATGCTCGGGGTGCAACACACCGCGAAAGATATCCACGGCGCGTTGCAGCAGCTTCTCCGCCTCTTCGAAATCACCGCGCGTGCGGTACAGGTTGCCCAGGTTGCTCAGGGTAATGGCCACGTCGGAATGCGACTTGCCCTTGACACGTTGCTCCACCGCCAACGCTTCGGAGAAGCACTCCAGGGCTTTGCTCAGCGCGCCGTGTGCGCGATGGACGGCACCAAGGGTGTTCAAGGCATCGCCCAGGGCCTCGTCGTCGGTGAGTTCGGCCGCCCGCAAAACCGGTATGGCGTCGGTGAGAAGCGCCTCCGCCTCCGCCGTCTCGGCTTTGGCGAGCAGCACGCCGGCCAGAGTGCTCTTCGCCAGCGCCGTGGCGGAATCGTTGTCACCACCATCCTCACGTCGGATCGATAATGCCTCGCGCAGGACCTTCTCCGCCTCGTCGTAATCGCCCCGTGCATAATGGACGAGCCCCAGTTCTCGCTGCCCCTCCGCAAGCATGTCTCGATCGGCAAGCGTGCGGCCGAGTTCTACGGCCAGCGCCAAGTTCTGTAGGGCGGGCTCGTATCGACCGAAACGCCGGTAGGCCCTGCCGAGCGTGAGGCGCAGCGATGCCGTCACCATGGCGCCCGCGTGCCACTCGTTCAGCCGCGCTGCGGCGCCGTCAAGCAGATCCACGGCCGTCAGCTCGCCGCCCGGCGCCTGGTTCGGCTCGACGGACGCCAGTGTCTGTTCCAGGAACGAGCCGATGGCCACCGCCCGCGCCGCCTCGGCTTCCGCGTGTCGCTGCGCCTGCCGCGCGCTGCGCAACCCGATGATTGTCCCGGCGAGTCCGGCGCCAATGGCCAGCAGAAGAACCAGCGCCACGCCCGCAACGGCCCGGTTGCGGCGCAGAAACTTCGTCGCGCGATACGCGAATGTCGCGTCCCGCGCCCGTACCGGATGCCCAGTGCGGTACCGCTGAATGTCGTCCGCAAGCTGTTCGACCGATCCGTATCGTTTTGCCGGGTTCTTGTGCAGCGCCTTGAGGACGATGCTGTCGAGATCGTGATCAACGTGGTGCGCCGGTGGCGCGGTATCGGCGTGGCGCCCATTCGCCATCGATGCGGCAGCGTCGTCGCAACGACGATATGACGCGAGCCGCGCCCTTTGACGTTGCACAGCACTTGGGCATGGCGGGTCGACATTGCAGATTGCTTGGACAAGTTCGTAACTCGATCGCTCGGCGGATGTGAAGGGTCGCACTTCTGTCAGTAGCTCGTAGAGAATGCAACCGAGCGCGTAGACATCGGTTGCGGTGGTGACCGGCTCGCAACGAATCTGTTCGGGGCTGGAATAGCGAAGCGTGAGGATGGGGGCCGCGGTGACATCCTGCTTCGCGCGCCCGCCATGATCGTCCTGTAGTATCTTGCACAGGCCGAAGTCCAGCAACTTGGGTTCGCCCTTAGAGGTGACGAGAATGTGGCCGGGCTTGAGATCCCGGTGGACGATGAGGTTGCGATGGGCAAAGTGTACGGCCTCACACACCGTGAGGAACAGCGCCAGACGCCGGTCGAGGGACAGCCGCCCGTCTCGGCAATACTCGTCGATCGCTACGCCTTCGACGTACTCCATGACGACATAGGGTGTGTCGTCGACCGTCGTACCGCCGTCTAGAAGGCGTGTGATGGCGCCGTGATCCAATCGAGCCAGGCTGAGTCGCTCGTTGCGGAATCGTTCCCGCGCCTGCGGCGAATCGATGTCGCCGCGCATGAGTTTCACGGCCACGGGGCGATCGTGCAGACCGTCGATACGTTCAGCCCGGTAGACCATGCCCATCCCACCTGCGCCGAGCGGTCGGACCAGTCGATATCGACCGACGGTGTGCCCGATCATCGTGGCCTGCGACGGGTAGCGATCGGGTTTGTCGGTGGGGCGCGGCGGTTCGAGAAAATCATCATCGGCGCTGTCGCATTGCAGCAGCGCGACGACCGAGTCTTCCAATGAGGTGTCGCCGCCGCACCGGCGCCGCACGAACGCCGCGCGATCATGCGTGGCGAGTTCCAAGGCCTCCTCGGCGATCGCGCGCACGCGGGGCCACTGTTCGTCTATCTCTCTAATCATGAGTCAGCTCTCGCCGAAGCCACAGTTTTGCCACTCGCCACGCGCGGCGTACGGTACGTGTCGACTTGCCTATGATGGACGCGATCTCCGATTCGTTGAGTCCGCTATAGAAACGAAGCTCGACGACCTGTTGCAATTCGGTATCGAGCGCCCCAAGCCGATCAAGCGCCTCGTCCAGCGCGACCAAGTCTACCGCGTGCCGTTCGTGTGCGTCGACGACATCATCCAGCGGTACACGCGCATGATCGCGGCCGCGGCGCTGCGCCTTGCGCCAACGCGCGTGGTCGACCAGCACCGCCCGCATCGCCCGGGCGGCTGAGAGAATCAAGTGCCGTGCGTCCTTGGGCTGCCATTCTCTATCCATCGCCAGGCGGAGGTAGGCCTCGTGCACCAGCGCCGTGGTTTGCAGCAGATGGCCGTTGGATTCGCCGCGCATCAGGAACCGTGCGAGCCTATGGAGATCCTCGTAGCTCGCAGACATCGGGGAAACGGTGGGAAAGCTGTCAGCACGCGTACGATTGGGGGCACCCCAAAGCGAAATGTCGTCTTGTTTCGGTGAGATCATGACAGCGAGTCGGAAAGAAGTACGGCCTCGAACGTAAACCAAGCCACCGCACGCGACTTGTCTCATCAGTTGATGAGATCCGGCGTTCTCAGGGAGACCAGTGTATCCTGTGCAGCGCGCCAAATTCAACTGTTTTTGCTACAATTAGGTTACGGTTGGAGACCGGTTGAAAAAAAAGGTTCTCCGCCGAAAAAGTTGCAGGTTTGACGGCCTGAAAAACAAGTGGACACCGGTTTTTCCGCGGTTAGATAGTGGTTTGCGAAAACGCCATCTAACCAAGCAGGAGAGACACGGTGTCCGACCTCAGTATAGCACGATACTTCCCGTGGCGTCGAATGAGGGTGATCAGTCAGAGCGTCAGCGACGAATCGAAGAGCGCGCTCGTGAAGCTGGCGCCGGATCGTCGTTTCCGTCCGCTGTGCCACAAGTGCGGGCAGCCCGGCGGCTTCCATTCCTGGACCCGTAAGTTCGTGCGCGATCGAAACTTCGGCGATTACACGATGCTCCTTCACATTGAATACCGCAAGCTGCGCTGCCGGCAGTGCCGACGTGTCCACGTCGAGCGGTTGGACTTCGTGGATACCAGCCAGCGGGTCACGATGCGATTGGGCACCTACGCGGCCGAATTGTGTCGCCGGGGATTGGCCGTGGAAACGGTCGCGGACCACCTCGATCTGGACCCCAAGACCGTCAAGCAGTTCGACAAGCAAGCGTTGACCGAGAGATTCGGCCAGACCGAGTACGAGGGGCTCGAACGCATCGCCATCGACGAAATCGCGGTGAAGAAGGGGCATCACTATATGACCGTCGTACTCGACTACGACATCGGGCGGGTCGTGTGGATGGGAAAAGGACGCCAGATTGCGACGCTGGGCAATGGCGGCCCGCCCCAGGTCGATTTTCTCCATCGCCAATCGATCGAAGACGTACACCTCGTCGCGATCGTAATCCCACCAGTAGATCAGATAACCCAACCCGGGCGAGGAAATGCCAAGCGCGATCTCGGGCGAGACAATGAGATAGATGCCTTCCGGCACCACGACCCAGCCGCGAGGGATGGAGGTGTTATCCAGAGGCGGCTCGTCGGCGGATACGGCGACCGGGTCCGCCGCGCTCACGCTCGCCTGCCCAAACACCGGGGCCGGCAGAAACGACCCGCCGGGCAACGCCAATCACGCCACGGCCACCAAAACGAATGCCAACCCGCAAATCCGCCGCAAGGGCACAAAACGGCGTTTTTCCGGTTCCAGAAGAGGAATGCGCTTAGCCATTTGTCTTCTCTCCCCACCCGTGATGCCTGGCGAAACGTGGACGGCCGCCCCTTGGGATCGGTCGGAGGAGTCCAGACATACCTGCAAACGCAAGTCACGACGAACGCGCGCGCGAAAAATGGAGTTTTTCGGGTTTTCTTGAAGTTATGGGTATGCGGAAATTCGGGACGCCGACACACGCTGATTTCGAAGCGAATCACGGCCGCTTCTCGTTCCGTGTGTCCCCCGCGACAAAGCACTGTGCCTCCTCTTCCGTGGGTGGCGGCGCTTGGCTGAGCCACCCGAAAATGACAGCCAGTGCCATCATTCCGGGTGCAGGGAACCGACGGCCGTGCTCGTCCTCCCGAACGTAGCCCACTCCGGCCGTCCAATCGAGGACGAATGGGGAGTTGTTTGCTCGAACGAATCCTGTCCTATCCGTTCGTTTCAATGGTCTCGGCTTGCGATAGATCAGGCCTCCCGGCACGAGCCACCACTCGATCGCACAGGTGAGTCGATACCATATGGCAAAGCCGTCGAAAGCAAGCAGGACCACAGGCAGCCAGGAGACCGGGTTTCGTGGGGAGAAGGTACCCTGATAGAGGTCATGAACGAACCATACAACAGGGAACAGCAATCCAAGCCAATACAGGCCTCTTCGGAAAAAACAGTGAATTTCAGATGTTGGGCTGGCATCCAATAGTGCAACGTGTAGCCATTGCACATCTCTACCCATGGTCTCCAAACTGCGAAGCGAATACCAAGCCGCGCGCTCGGTATCATCGATGAGGTGGATGGGCTCGAAGCCGATATCGGTACCTGCTATCTGCGGCTCCTGGCTGAGTTTGGGACCATTGATAATAATGATGCATTGGCACGGAATACCTGTCAGGAGACGACACCACGCACGGCGTGAAAATCTCGTAGATCGAAGATGGTGCTCGACAAGCCTGTGGGGGAGCCGGTTTGCCGTGCGTTCGTCGGCCGACAATCGGGAAAGTCGCTTATTGCGCCCCGGGGGCACCCTCATAAGCCGCTTCCACCGCCAACGACTCAACCAATACGCCCAAAGCACGGGACCGCACAGTGCGAAGGCGAAATTGGCCCAGTAGACCCACGCCGGCGCATCGTCGGGGTCCACCAGGAAGGAGAATACGATACCGGCCGTCAGAAGCAGAACCACGACCCATGCCAGCAGTATGCCCGCTGCAAGCATGATAAGAGCCGGCATCGACCATGTTCGCTTCGGAATCCAAATCCTATGAATGGGGCGGGACGCGCCCGAAGAATTCACGTTTGCATGAGTTGCAACGGCCATCTTAGGGATGATACTACCTCTGGTTCACGAAGCCGAGAACGTGAGGACAGGGACCCACCACGTAACAAAGTCGACCAACAACAAAGACCAGAAGTGCTCGATCGCCGGGCCGCCTGCAGTTTCCTTCGGTCGAAAACCAGCGAACCGCTGCTCATCAAGTTGGCGCTCGAATTCTGTGGGCGTCTCTGGTATAAAAGGCGATCAGAAAGGAGCCTTTTCATGGCCAACACACGATCTCAATTGCTGATCACGAGTCGATCATCCCACGCACGTACCCGCGGCCTTGCCGCCGGCCTCGCGTTGGCATTCGCCCTTTGGGCGGCATCCGGCGCAGACGCAGGTACGACCGCCAAAAAAGGCGTCACCGTTGAGGGCATCACGGAGTACACCCTGGACAACGGGTTGCAGGTCCTCCTGTTTCCCGATCAGTCCAAGCCCACGGTGACGGTCAACGTGACCTACCATGTAGGGTCCCGGCACGAGGGTCGTGGCGAGACCGGCATGGCCCACCTGCTCGAGCACATGGTCTTCAAGGGCACACCGACGTTCGAGAACATCTGGGGCGTGCTCGAGGATCACGGCGCCCGCTTCAACGGGTCCACCTGGGTCGATCGTACCAACTACTTCGAAACGCTTCCGGCCAATGACGAAAACCTGGAATTCGCCCTGCACATGGAAGCCGACCGCATGGTCAACAGCAGGATCAGCGGGGAGGACCTGGCCAAGGAAATGACCGTGGTACGCAACGAATTCGAGATGGGTGAGAACGACCCCGTCGGCATTCTCTCCGAGCGGATGATGTCCGCGGCCTACCTCTGGCACAATTACGGCAAGTCGACCATCGGCAATCGCAGCGACATCGAACGCGTACCGGTGGAGAACCTGCGCCGCTTCTACGAAACATACTATCAACCGGACGACGCCACGCTGGTGGTGGCCGGTAAGTTCGATACCGACAAGACACTGGCTCTTATCGAAAAGCACTTCGGCGCGATCCCCAAACCGAAGCGCGTGCTCGAAAACACCTATACCGAAGAACCCGCACAGGACGGGCCGCGCCTTGTCACCCTGAAACGCGTCGGCGACGTCAGTGCCGCCGGGCTGATCTATCACATTCCCGCCGGACCGCATGCCGACTTTCCGGCGGTGTCCGTGCTGCGCGGCGTGCTGACCGACCAGCCCTCCGGCCGGCTGTATAAGGCCCTTGTGGAAACCGGAATGGCCGCAAGCGTGAGGGGCAGCGCCTTCGCCTGGGCCGAGCCCGGCGTCATGGAGTTCATGGCCGAGGTCCGGCTCGAACAGGACGTACACAAGGTGCTCGACGAAATGACCAAAGTGGTCGAGGGTGTCGCCGGCACCGACATCACCCAGGAAGAGGTCGACCGAATCAAGAGCCAGCTTCTCAAGAACATCAAGATGGGTCTGACCGACAGCGGTCGCGTGGGGGTGCGCTTGAGCGAGGCCATCGCCCAGGGCGACTGGCGGATGTTCTTCATTCAACGCGATCGACTGAAAGACGTGACGGTCGCTGACGTTCGCCGCGTCGCGGCGCAATACCTGGTCGAGAGCAATCGCACGGCGGGCCTGTTTTTGCCCACGCCAGAACCGATGCGCTCGACCATTCCCGCAACGCCCGACGTCAATGCCCTCGTCGCAAACTACCACGGCACGGAAGACATTGCGGCCGGCGAAGCCTTCGTGGCCACGCCGCAGTCCATCGAGGAACGTGTCGAACGGATGACGCTGCCCTCCGGCATCAAAGTGGCAATGCTGCCGAAGGAGTCGCGCGGCGATGCGGTGAGTGCCAGGTTCATCTTCCACTACGGTACGGAAGACACACTGAAAGGCTATGAGGCGGCGTTGGGCATGATCCCGGCGATGCTCATGCGCGGCACGACCAAGCACGATCATCAGCAGCTTCGCGACGAGATCGATCGGTTGCAGTCGCGAATCATGGTCGGCGGTGGTGGCGGTCGACGCGGAAGAGGCGGTGGCGGCGCACCCGGTACGGTGCGCGCATCGATTCAGTCGGATCGTGCCAACATCGTGGCCGCCATCGAACTGCTGGGCGAGATCATGAAGGAGCCGGCGTTCGACCATGCGGAATTCGAAACCGTCATGACCGAGCGGCTGGCACGCAGCGAGCAGCGCCTCTCGGACCCCATGGCGCTAGGCATGAATGCCGTGAGCCGGGCCGTAAACCCCTGGCCGATAGACAGCATCCACTACGTGCCCACGTTGGAGGAGAACATCGAGCGGCTGCGTTCCGTCTCACTGGGTACCGTCAAGGATCTTTATTCGCGACTGTACGGTGCCGGCAACCTGTCGGTCGCCATCGTCGGCGACTTCGATCCCGACGCGGTCAAGCAGACGTTGTCACGCGAATTCGGATCGTGGAAATCGTCCGCACCCTACGAGCGCGTCGCCAAGCCGTACCACCCGTACGACGCGGCGGATCTGGCCATCAATACCCCGGACAAGGAGATGGCCATCGTCGGCATGTCCGCGGCGTTCGCCTTGCGCGACGATGACCCGGATTACCCGGCGATGCGGTTCGCGTCCTACATCCTCGGCGAGAGTTCCAAATCCCGCCTGAAGAACCGCCTGCGGCAACAGGAGGGCTATTCGTACAGTGCGGGCGGCTTCCTTCGCGCCGACGACCAGGATCGTCGCGCGTCACTGGGCACGATGGCCATTTGTGCCCCCCAAAACGCGTCCAAGGCACTGGACGCTACGCGTGAGGAAGTCGACAAATGGGTGACCCAGGGCGTCACAAAGGAGGAACTGGAGGACGGCAAGAAGAGCTACGCCTTGAATTTCCAGAATAGCCTGGCCAGTGACCGCTTCGTGCTCGGCCAGTTGGCGAGTGGTTTGGAGACCGGACGCACCTTCGATTATCACGCGCAGCAGTTGGCGGCCATCGAGGGGCTGTCCACGTCCGACATCCAGCGCGCTCTCGGCAAGTATCTGGCCGATGCGAAATGGGTGCAGATGAAAGCCGGCGACCTGGAGGGCGGCGCAACGAACGATGCGGGCGCCGAGACGACCGCCGCCGCGCTCCCCGAACGCATGAGCCAGCTTGACGCCAACAAAGACGGCAAACTGCAGAAGGACGAGGCTCCCGAGCGCATGCAGGCGTTCTTCGATCGCCTGGACGCCAACGGTGACGGGGCCATTGACGGAAACGAAGCGAAGGCCATGCGCGGTCGTCGCGGCGAGCGGGGTGGGGCGAGGGACTCTCGTACGCCCTGACTGACCGAGTGAGCGATACGTCCGTTTCGCGTGTGCCGGGCGTGATTGATCACCAGCGTGACGCGCCTCGCGCATTTGCGTAGAGAGCGTACGGAGTTAGAATCAAACGCAACACGAACTGACAGGCGTGTATTCACTAGAAACGGATTGCCAAGGGAGCTAGGGATGGCCAAGAAGTCCGCCCAGGCCTCTTTCGAGGTGCTTCTTCGTAAGCTCGCGCGTTATTTCACATCGTCCGTGCGGTCTCGCGGTGAGGCCTATTACCGCGAGGGACGTGTCTTTCTAAGTGAAGATGACGGCGGCTTTTGGACAATGGCCGTCGTGTCCGGCAGTCACGCCTACACGGTGATCATCGATATCGAACCCAAGCGGAAGTCATGGAAAGTCGTATTGGATTGCGACTGCCCCTATATGGACAGTCTTGACGGGTATTGCAAGCACACTTGGGCGGTGCTTCTCGCTCAGCAGGCGGAGCGTCCGACATCGTTGTCGACATTTGGAGTCGTCCCGAATCGTGTGAATCTCACCATGCTGGATGACGGCCGGGACATGAACGACGACATGTACTGGGATGATAGTGAAGGTGACGATGAGCATGTCTCATTCGCAGATGAGCCTTTCGCAATTCCGTTTCCCTTGTCGTACATCCCGACGGACCGATCCGGCAACAGTCGGGCGACCAGACGCAACGCGAAAAAGCTCTCTGAGCCACGCTGGACGCAGTGGTTCCGGTCCATTCCGCCTATGCACACGCCGACAGCCAAGACGTCCCAACTAGCGGCCACTGCCGTCGAGCCGCTTTACGTGATCGATCTTGCGGAGTGTACGCAACGGAGAGCGCCCGTCATTTGTCTTTGCCAACAGACCATGACACGAACCGGCAAACTCGGCAAAGTCAAGCGATTACCGTTAGGGCCTGTGGACATTCCGCGTTTGTCGACGGAAACCGACCGGCGGATAGGACTTCTCCTTCTTGGCGCCGGATCCGTCGATGCCCTCGGCAAATTTGCATCATCCACGGATCTGGGTTGGCTGCCGAAACAGTCCGACTGGACAGTGCGGGGCTCTTTCCAGGAAGCGCTCATGCCGCTCTTGGCGGCCTCTGAAAGGTTCTTCTGGCGAACAAACCGCAACACAAGACTGAATCGCATCGAATGGGACGACGGTTCCCCGTGGGAACTGTTCCTTTCGCTCGACCGCAAGGACAAAACCACGTACGACATCAACCTGGCGCTTCGGCGAAACGGCGATCGGAAACCCATCGCACCGGGCGATCGGTTTCTGGGGCAGGACACCAGTCTGGCACTTTTCGATAGCACACTCTGCCGCGTGGACGCCCATTTGTGCGGAGAGTGGTTACGCCGGTTCGAGGACTCAGGTCCGGTCTCGATCAAGAAATCAGAATTGCCGAGAATGATGGAAGAACTGTCGCGGTTTGATGCCATACCGCCCGTCGAATGGCCCGACGACCTCGCCGTGCGGACTATCGCGGATTGCGATCCGCAGCCCCATCTCGAGCTTCAAATCGGCGCGGCGGGTCGTCACGATAGTGCCACACCTGCGACAGCGGATTTGTTCTTCCATTATGACGACCTTGTCGTGCCGGGTCTGGCGCCGGGTCAATTCGCTGTTGACGCCGACTCGAAGTGCATGTTGTACCGGCAGCCGAAAGTGGAGGGCACGCTGCTCGCCAGGCTCTTCGACCTCGGATGCCGGACCGTCCACTACGGCGAAGGGCTGGAGGTACCACAGCGCCGGTTGCCGGAATTGGTGACGACGCTTGTAGACGAAGGGTGGATCGTGTACGGGGATGCGGCGCGCTACCATGCTGCAGGGGATTTCAAGATCGAAGTCACCACGGGGATCGACTGGTTCGATGTCGACGGACACGTGGAATTCGGAGACCAACAGGCAAGCGTGCCCGACCTGCTCGCCGCATTGCGACGAGGCGACAAATTCGTGCGCCTCGGTGATGGATCTTCAGGCATTCTGCCGCAGGCATGGCTGGACCGACATCGCGGATGGATGGACTTGGGATCCAGCGAAAACGGCAGCCTGCGCTTCGCCAAGACGCAGATCGGGCTCATTGATGCGTTGCTCGCCGAATTGCCGGAGGCAACGTTCGACCGGGAGCTGGCCGACTTGCGTGGGCAGATCGCCGGATTCAGCGGCATCGAACCGGCGCAAGAACCCCGCGGCTTTCAGGGTGAGCTTCGCGCCTACCAACGTGAAGGTCTCGGATGGCTCCGGTTCCTCGACAGATTTGGGTGGGGAGGGTGCCTTGCGGACGACATGGGACTCGGAAAAACCGTGCAAGTGCTCGGATGGCTGGCCAATCCGGAGATTCAGGACGGCAACGGGCCGTCTCTGGTGGTCGCACCGAAGTCTGTTGTGTTCAACTGGGTGCGCGAGGTGGAGCGATTTGCGCCTTGGCTGCGGGTCATCGACTACACGGGTACTCTCCGCAAAGCTCTACGCGATGGTCTGCCCCAATGCGACCTGGTCGTCACGACCTACGGAACACTGCGCCGCGACATAAAATTCTTGTCGGAGTTGGCGTTCAACTACATCATCCTCGACGAGGCGCAGGCCATCAAGAACGCTACGTCGCAAAGTGCCAAGGCCGCAAGGGTCCTTCGCGCCCGCCGCCGCGTGGCGTTGACGGGTACGCCGGTCGAAAATCACCTCGGTGATTTGTGGTCCATACTCGATTTTCTCAATCCGGGCATGTTGGGGAGCGTAAAGGCCTTCAAGAACCTGGCCGGCCAGTCTCCACGGGCAGCGGCAAATGACAGGCATCTACATCTGATCCAGGCCGCGGTCCGCCCGTTCATCTTGCGCCGCACGAAGGCGAAAGTCGCGCCTGAACTTCCCGTACGAAGCGAACAGACCGTGGAGTGTGAACTCGGCAAGGCGCAGACCAAGCTATATCAGGAGCTTCGCGATCACTATCGCGCATCGCTGATGAAGCGCGTCGACAACGTCGGACTGTCGCGTAGCAAAATGCACGTGCTCGAAGCCTTGCTTCGTCTGCGCCAGGCCGCCATCCATCCCGGGCTCATCGACAAGAGCAAGGCAAAGGCAGGCTCCGCAAAGCTCGACGCACTCCTGTCCATGCTCGAGGAGATCACCGACGAAGGGCACAAGGCGCTCGTATACTCGCAGTTTACGGGCATGCTATCGTTCGTTCGCGCCGAATTGGATCAACGCCGAACGGTCTACGAATATCTCGACGGGCACACGCGCCATCGGGACGCGTGCGTCGACCGCTTCCAAAACGATGAGGGGTGCCCGCTTTTCTTGATCAGCCTGAAGGCGGGCGGTGTCGGCTTGAATCTGACAGCCGCCGACTACGTGTTCATTCTGGACCCCTGGTGGAACCCGGCCATCGAGGCACAGGCCATCGATCGTACCCATCGCATCGGACAGACCAAGTGCGTCAACGCCTACCGACTGATCGCTCGAGACACGGTGGAGGAAAAGATCGTGCAACTCCAACAGTCCAAGCGGGAGCTGGCCGAGGCGATTATCACCGAGAAAAACAGCCTGATACGCTCGCTCTCACGCGAGGATCTTGCCCTCCTACTGTCCTGATCACGCAGCCGAACTTGGCGAGGTCAAGGCGGGAGTCGCCTGCATCCGATGGGTGGATGTCCGCAAAACCCGGTTATCGTGGACGATGTAACGTGATCACCGGAAGTCGAATGTACGTCAGGACGGAGCCTGCGTATGCACGCTACTCCGTTTTGCCACAACGCCCGTTGTTCTCGAATGAGGTGA
>Ga0210111_1000123_pt1 | contig 19555 bp, 16 predicted proteins | sample China_Galinas_PW_6_FD_185520 | JGI IMG/M metagenome (GOLD analysis project Ga0210111, IMG submission 185520) | Wetland microbial communities from San Francisco Bay, California, USA, that impact long-term carbon sequestration - China_Galinas_PWC_D2... | ecosystem: Environmental > Aquatic > Marine... | reverse complement strand
CACTTCCGCCCCGTCCGCGTTAATCTCTAGTCTGAAGTTCATTGAGTGCCCTCCGTGGTTCGAGTCTCGACAACCATCCATGGGGGGCATTCTATGCGCCGCAGGTGCCAAAAAGAATCTGCACCCCCGACAGGCTGCCCATTATGTAGCCAATTGACAAAGCGAAGGGCATCGTACCAGCCAACGTGGTTTACCGGGTGGTTTCCACGGCCAGCTCGTACGACGTAGCTGTAGGCGCCCGCGGTGCCGTTCTGCGTAATTCCACCCCTATCGAATGGGCCGCCGACCATGTTGGCGTTGTACAGCCCGTTTGGGTCTTCCGCGGCTACAGCATTGAGAAAGGCACAGTACTGGTTGTTAGTGATTTCGTACTTCCCGATGCGATACGCATAGTCAACGGCACCGCAGACCCGCTGCGGACCATCATTGGCGATGTGTCCCGACAGTTCCCCCGCGTTCCCGGCGTCCCCGACCGTCACCCAATCAATGGCGACATCGCATTCGTCGAGCACGCCGTTGCCATTTGAATCGAGATTCGGATCCGCCAGAATCTCATCTTGGTCTGAAGTACCGTTGCTGTTGCAGTCGACGGGAATCGGCTCCGAGACCGCCGCCACGCGAAAGCCGCCGGAGCGACCGTAGTCATGCAAGGCACTCCAGCTGCGTGTATTCGAGCCATGCACGTCGCAGCAGGGGTCGATACACTGCTTCTCGTATGAGCCTCCCCGTGTGGCATATCCGGCGTTGTTTCGGCTTTCAACTCGTTCCCACAGGTTCCCCGCTTGATCGAATGTGCCATACGCGCTGACCGAACTGGAATAGGCGCCGACATCAGATACGTAAGGGCTTGGAAGCGCGTGGCCATTACAGTGGCAATTTGCCGAGTTGGTACCGCCAGCAGGTGCTTCACAAGTCGGTTTGACGTTCGCCTGCGTGGGATACACCCAATACGAAGGGCCCGCATCATCGCCATTGTAGTATGCTGCCTTGTACCACTCGTCTTCGCTCGGTAGGAATACCAATGCACCGGGCTTGCGGACAATGTCAAGCGGACCAAGCGACATATCGTACGCACCATCTTCGGTGGTTGATGTGGTCTGAGCTCCGGTGGGTTGAAAATTGTGCATCCAATTGGCGAACCTAAAAGCGTCGGCCTGACTAACGAAGTTGACAGGCTTGCTGAGCCAGCTCGTGTCGCCTCCCTTCTCGGCATATACCCAAGGGGAAGTCGACGTGCCGGATCCGCTCCGTTCGATGCCACCCAACGCGCCAGCCATATCGGTCTTGAATAGTCCGTGCGGATCCCCGGTCGCGGCGACCGAATTTAGAAAGTGGATGTACTCGCCGTTGGTCAATTCGTACTTGCCGATTCGGTACACGTCGTCCACGCCACCGAACCCTGTGACGTCGTCGTCGTTGCCCGGATCGCCGACAGTAACCCACTCGATGATCACCTCACACTCGTCGAGCACGCCATTGCCGTTCACATCAAGGTTGGGGTAGTTCGCAATCTCCTGTTCGTCCGGCGTGCCGTTGTTGTTGCAGTCTAGAGGGACGCGAGTTGCGACGACGACATTATCGAGGCCCCATCCCTCATCAATCGGCCCCTGGGTCTGATTGCTGATGAAGTGGATCTTAATCGACGGTGCCGTGTGGGAAAAACTGAAGACGTGATCTGTGTTGCTTGCATCAAAACAGTAGATAGCGTCTCCGTAATCTCCCTGGTCTCCGCCCGGGTAGCCAAGGGTATCCGTCTCGCACGTACCCGTATTGTACGGGTGGGAGCCGCCGGGGTACGAATCGGGATAAGCCTGAGAGTTGCTGTCGGGTCCATTACAGAAAGTCGTCCACAAGAGTGTTACGTCGTCAGTGTCGTCTTCGAAAACTTCGCCCGAGTGCTTTAGCCCCCACGCATCTGGCCCATAGACCTGGATATTATCTGCGTTACCGTCCCACGAGTTAATAAGATACAGATCAAAATGAACAATGATCTGATCATGCGGCGGAAGGTCGGTCAGCGTAAGCGTAACGGTTTCCGCGCCGAACCGCCCCAAGAATCTGTCCGCCGGATGTTCTATTGTTCCTGGGCACGTCTCCGTGATTGTCGTGGACCACTCGGTGCCCACAGCTCCTACTTCAAAGTCGTTGGTGTAAGCGATCTCGTCCGCATACGTTGCCGCGGTGGCACATAGAAGATTCAAGATCAAGATTGCGTAGCGAGCCATGCTGTTTCCTCCCTGCGCTCGTGAAGAATCGCGAACGCACTTGGCATAACCAGAAAAGCGTAGTCTTTCGAAATAAGAGGACCGCTCATACGAGTGCACGGACCTGGTCGCAACCGCTATGCGCATACCTCAACCACTCTGCCTCCACCCCTCGGCTCGTGCATCTCAAGAACGGATACCGGCCTCGATGGCGTGCATTTGAAATCTCAGAATAAGCGCAGAAACGACCTGTCAGAACAGATGCAATCCACTCCTTGCGAATCGCCCAGTGCAGCGATTCCAACCCATCTTGGCGTAAGAAGTGATGACCGCGCCAAGCCCTCTTTTCAAACGCTGCGCTGCTCGACATGCGCACTGCGACGGTTATAGAAGCTAACTTATCGGATGCGCGCCTCCACTGTCAAGGAGAAAATAAAGTCTCGCCGTAGTACGGCGACGGATCCTAGGACGGCGCGCCGGCACGCTACGCGCCTTGGTGGTGCACCAGTTGATTTACAGAGCGTGCCGGGATGGCGCAAGAGCCCGCCTTGCCTTCAACTGCAAGATTCGCGAGATCATATGTACCTCAGTGTCGTGGCAAACGGCAACATGTCTTGCGTGACCTGCCAGCGGCATGAACCGCGGGCCTCCGATTTGTTGGATTGCGCCTATAAAGCACCTGCGACGGACTGCCGTCATGGCAGCGGCGACACACGATGCGTCTACGACGACGAGACTCCTCCTCAAGCCTAGAGCAGATGGAACCACTTCTCGCCAATCGTATTGGTAGTGTCTGCCATGTGCGCCTCTTGGGCGCAGTCATTCGTGGCCATCGCGGGTTGCATTTCGAAATCGGCTGTTTCCTTTGCCTCGCCCGGGCCACTGATCCGGTTTGAAGGCTTACGCTCCGATGATCAGTCGGATACACTTCCAGCTGGGTCGGTCGCCCGTGGTTGCCGATGGTCCGTCAGGACTAGGAGGTAGATCATGGCGACTGAAAAGGTCGGTGTTTACAGGAAATGGTATGGACCGGTTCCAATCGACAAATTCGGAGCACCGCAACCCAAGAGCGATTGGCCGCGATTGCGGCCCTTTAGCTGGGCGGTGCGCTGGTTTGGCACGAACGGAAAACGGTTCAGCAAGAGCTTCAAGAATAGAAAGACCAGCTATAGGCAGTCAAGCGTGAAAAAAAAGAATCTCGTTTGTTTGCTCTTTGACAAGTGAAGATTCCTCAGGAGTTTGCCTTGGGACACTGCGGCTGATGGTCTCGCCGGTCGGTAAGAATCCGCCAGATTACATGGCAAAGCTTGATTGCGGTTGCGGTCACCGCAGAGCGGTGGGAAAGGCCCTGGCCCTTCCGACGCAGCCAGTAGTCACGCAGGTCGCCTTCCTGATAGCAGGCCCGATGGGCCATCTGCCATATCGTGTGCCGTAGTGCGGGAGATCCGCGTTTGCTAATACGGCGACTGTGCAGCTTGGACTCCCCCGTTTGGAAGACCGACGGATCCAGCCCGGCAAAGGCGACGAGCTGCCCCGGCAAGCGGAAGGTTGCGATGGGATCGGTTTCGCCGAACAGAGACACGACACTGTGCGCGCTCGCCCCAGGTAGCGTGTAGATATAGGCGGGCACTCGATCAGCCAAGACGATGATCTCGTCATCCAGCTGTTTGCGGATGGGCTGGAGTGCTTCAAGTTGTGCAATCAGCGATCGGATGCTGATTCGTATCCCATCGACACCCCGTCGCGTTCCGACGGAGTCAACCGCGGCTCGACGAATCTTCTCAACTTGTGCCGGTCCGTACTTGCTACGTGATGTCTTGCGGATCATTTCGACCAGTTCCTGCTGATCCATCGCTAGGATATCGTGGGGCGTAGGCGCAGTTGCGAGCATCTTCCGCGCAGTGGCGCAGACCGAGGTCGACTACAGCGCGGGTTTGAAGCAGACCGACACCTGCCTCGGCCAATGAAATCAGGCTCTCCGGGCGCCCGCGGTTTCGCCCGAAGGGTCGGCTTGCAATCTCGATCAGACCCTTCATTCGGAGGATCTTCAGCCGGCGCCTCAGCGCATTGGCGTTTCGCCGGAGGAGAATCGACAAATGGCGAGTCGTCAGTACACGGTGCTCGGCGATCGAGATGAGAATGTCTCGATCAGAATCGCTGAACTGAAAAGCCATCCTCGATCTCGCTCAAATCCGTGCGCGTACCCACCCCTGGAACCCTCAACAGACCAAGCGGGTCAATGAAACCGTTGGTTTCAGGACGCCACTGAAATTCAAAAAACGAACGCAAAACTCGTTTTGCTGAAATGAACGCCTGCGATCTTCCGCACAGATGAGGTAGAGAAGGGACGTTCGGAATGGGCATCGATGTGCCGCAGGTCTATTGCGTATGCGGTATCTGCACGGCGAAGTGGTTTTGCGACACGAAGCCCACGAGCTGTCCACGTTGTGGACGTGACCAGGTAAACGCAACGCGAGCCGTGCCGCCCTGGTTGCGCCGAAACCCCGAGCGCAAGTTGGGGGCCGCCGGGACAAAAGATGAAGGTGCCGCCGTGGCATCAACGGGCAAGGACGTGTGACCAAGTGGGTGCTTGCGCTAAGAGCGGGTGACCGGAAAGACGTGGCACCGCCAGGCTATTTAGCGCGGCGCCGTTAGAACCATAGGCAAACCATCAGGAGCATTGCGATGAACCAAGAAAACCGAGGACCGATCAAGGAGTTCAGGGCGGGCAACATCAAGGCTGCGATTTGGAAAGACGAGCGCGAGGATCAAGGTCGCACCGTCACCCGGCACAGCGTCAAAATCCAGAAGCGCTTCTTCGACAAGAGGACCGGCGAGTGGCAGGACACGGACTACTTCTTTCCGAATGACCTCCCCCGGCTCTGTCTCGTTGCCGAGCGGGCGTTCGAGCACATCGCGCTGCACGAGAGCGAGGACGAACCCGGTTTCCCCATCGTGGCACGGTAACCAGGCCGGTCGGAAGCCGGGCAACAAACGAATTCGTCGGAGTAAGGCGTGAGCGCATGACGACTTACAGGAAACGAATAATGAGGGGCACGATCTCACCGGAACGGATCGAACTTTTTCGACGATGCTTCGTAGGACGGCGCGACGTGTACGGCACGTATGACGTGCGCACGGGTCGTGTGCGACAGGTCAAGGCTTCGGTCACTGACGACGTGATACGCAAACACCTGCAGGGAAGTCAGCCTTACGGTGTGTACCTTCTGGTGGGGGAGCGGACTATGGCCGTCGTGGCGGACTTTGACACGGAGGACCTGCGCGCCGCCGTGGAGCTCGCCGAAGCCGCGAAGCCCTATCACATCCCGGCATATATCGAGAGCAGCAAGTCAAAGGGTTATCACGTCTGGATATTCTTTGCCGAGCCCGCGCCGGCAGCCAAAGCCCGGGCGGTCATGCGCCGGTTGCTGTTTGAAATCGAAAGGCCACGTACCGAGGTCTTTCCCAAACACAACGCGCTCAATGCGAACGTGGCTTTCGGAAACTTCATCCATGCTCCTCTGTTCGGTCGGTCCGTAGCGAGGGGACGCACGGTCTTCTTGGATCCAGCGGACCCGAATCGGCCGCACCCAAATCAGTGGAATCTTCTGGCGGGCATCAATCGAGTTTCCGGGGCAACACTTGATGAGGTGGTTCAACTCAATGACCTGACCGATCACACCGGATACGCGTCGCGGTCCGTCCCGCCGACGGTCCCAAGCGGTGCAACCCGGGGGCTGCCGCCCTGCGCGCAGACGATGCTCGCCGACGGCGTGACGGAACACCAGCGGGTGGCGTGCTTCAGGCTGGCGGTCAACCTGAAGAAAACTGGCCTGCCCTTCGACAGCGCACTGGCCGTTCTTACGGACTGGGCGAAGCGCAACAGACCTCGGGACGGTAAACGGGTCATTACGAAGCACGAGATTGTCTCCCAGGCGGCCTGCGCATTTGACAAAGCCTACCGTGCGTGCGGCTGCGAGGATGCGGCCGTTTCTCCTTACTGCGATACCGGCTGCCCGGTTCGGACAACCAAGCAATTGAACTCGAATCGAGTCCAAACGATGTCCGACAAACCAGAACAGATGGCGAATGATGTGTCGAGATCCTCGGGCCAGCCTGCGATGATTGCATCGGACGTGGTACAGCAAGCGCAGCGTCGCAGTCGGCTCGACCACCGGGCGAGTACGGCGACCGCGGAATGTCTCATCTGCGGGGCTACCGTGACCGCAACGAGCGGTAGAGTCCAATGTCCGGCGTGCGGGTACGTTCAGTGTCCGTCCTGCCCGGGTTAAAGGGGAGTACGCCATGGCAGCGACACGACAAAGTCAACCCGATTCGCCGCCGGCTGAGTTCATCAATCGAACGGAACTCGCACGCAAGCTCGGTGTGCACACGCGCACCATCGGTCGCATGGTCGAACGCGGCGAGCTTCCTAGGCCCTGTCTCAGCGCCGGTGGTCGTCCGCGGTGGTTGTGGAGCCACGTGGTCAACTATTGTCAGAAACGGCATCAACGTGAGGACGATCTGAATCGGAGTCGGAAGCAAAAGCTCAAGTAGTCCTTCCACTATGCGCAAGCGAACCGAGTCGTGCCCTCTCGCTCCTCCTGGCTATCCGACGTACTGGCGCGGGAATTTGATAATCTTAGGCATCGCCGGCGATGCTTGCGCCGCCTGGGGTCGGCCCGGTCGATTCGGCCGCAGGTTGTCCGTGGCGCCGGCCAACTCCCAGTCGGCGGTGTGCACGTGGAACCGCAGCGTCGTGTTGACGTCTTCGTGACCGAGGATTTTTTGGGCCAGAGACACGTCCGCTACCGTCCGCACCAGCCAGGTCGCAAAGGTGTGCCGCAGGTTGTGGGCATTGACTTGGAGTTTCTCCTCGCAGCCGGTGGTGGACTTGCGGAGCTCGCCAGCCAGCTGCCGGACGTTGTAACGCTCGCCTGCCCGGGTAACGAACAGGGGGCCGCCCATCGGGTCGCCACGATCGCGCAGGTGAAGGCGGACAGCGGCGAGAGCCGCTTGATTGAGCGGCACCCAACGATGCTTGAGCCCCTTGCCGAACACATGGACCAACCGGGCTTCGTCGTCGACGCGCAGATCGTCGATGTCGAGGGCGCAGAACTCGCCGTTGCGGACGCCGGTGTTCAGCAGGAACACGGCAATCTGTCGTTTGCGGCGGACGTCTTCCCGGGTCAAAGCGCCGCAGGCGCCGCGACCTGGCTTGGGCTTGATCGATTTCAGCCAGCGGCCCGCTTGCTCGCGGGTCAGCGGCGTGCCTTCCTTCTTGATCGTGAAGCGCGGTCGGGTAATTCGATCGATGGGATTGTCCGGCAGGTACTTCTCGCGGACGCACCAAAGCCGCATCGCGGAAGGCCATTTCACTCGCATCGATCCAGTGTCCATCCGGGGCGTCTTCCAGCGCTATGAGGGCCTTGGCAAACTCCTCTCGAAAACGCTCTTCCATCTGATGCATCAGCACGTCGCGATCCATGGGCAAGCCTCCTGCTTGAGTGAATGATATCCGCTTCCATGCACCAGACTCTGCCACAAACCGCCCAATAGCGCAAATAAAGTGGGGCGCGATTATTTCCACCGCGCCAACGAGGATGGCCACACCCAACCGTGACCTCCTTCACGCCTGCTTGTCCGACCCGAACCGGCAAGGCGCCGCCTCGTGCCCTGAGAGCCGGCAATGCCGCTTCGTGCGCGGCGTAGATCTCGAATTTGCTTGCGGCCCGCGCGGCCTGGCTCTCTGCGATGTTCGCCAGAACGCGCGCCCGCACCACACTCGCTGGGCTTGCCTGAGGGGTCCTGGAGAATCTCCCGAGTCCACCACCGCCGAGGCCGCTCACCGTAGCGCTAAATTGCCCGATGCCTCCGATGCCAGCTTGCGCCCGCTCGAAGGCATCGACATCGACTGTGAACCCCAGTCCCTGTTCTGTAAAGACTATCTGTTCACCAGTGGCCGCTACCGCGACATTTGAGGCGCCGAAAAAATCAACAATGCCCTGACCCGTTGCTCGGAAGACTACAATGCCTGCTTCGTCGGGCGTTGCTGAGCCGATTCCGTATTCGGCCTCGACGAGATTGACAAGCCGCTTTTGCGCCGCGCTTTCACCGACAAAGATCAGCCCAAACTCCTTCGCTCCCTCTGCGATGGTCTGAGCGCCACCTTCGAGGTAGCCATAGACCGGCGTCGTTACACTTCGGATACCGTTATCACGCAGGAACTTTGCGTCGCTAAGGGCGTAGTCGCCGACCAACAGCCAGGTGAGTATGCCTTCGCCCGAGGGATCGGTGTCACGGAGTGCGTTACCACGAAATGGCTCGTACAGATTGGGGCCGTCGTTGTAGGGGAGCGGATCGCGTTGCAGCCATCGGCCGAGGACCGGGTCGTAGTGGCGGGCGCGGAAGTCGAGGAGGGCGTGGTCGTCGGACAGGATGTCTACCGGTCGTCCGTGCAGTGTGAAGGTACCCGACGGTGGTGGGGCGCCCGCTCGCATGGGCATGCCGCAGGACTGGCCCGGCGTGACGAACGGACCGTTGATGCACGCGGCGAAACGGGCGTGGTCATCGAGGTCGACATCGCCGTCCGAAGCGTCGGCCGTGTCGAAGTCGTGTGCGGAGAGGCAGGTGGGATCAGTCTGACCGAAGCAGTTCTGGAAGCTGGCAATGCCCCGCAGGTCCAGATCGAGGTCCGCGTCCGCGTCGTGGAAGAAGCTGACCGCCCCCGGCCCGCCGCCCGCGAAGTCGCCCGTGGATGAGTAATCCAACCGCTCGATGACCGTGCCGTCCGCGTTGCCCGTCGCGGCGATCGAGTGGTTTTGCGTCGGAAGGTAGTAGGTGAACTCCCCTATACCGCGTTTATCGGTGCCGGGCGGTGAACATCCAACGGAATCCGTTGGCGGCAAAGTCGCGCGACCGGAGCGTCCCACCAACGCCGAGGTTAATGCCCTGGCAGGAGATCTGTATTGTCAGCCCTGCACGCGGCTGCGTTCTTCTTCTAGTCTTCGGAAGAACCGTTCAGCAAAGCGGCGGTAATTCACCACATATGGTATGGGTTGGTGCTCATACTTCTGGCACTCAGCCAGCACGATCGGATCGAGCTTGCCGTACTTCGCCTCCAGTTGCTCCACGGTCGGCCCCTTCTCCGCTTCGATTTTAGAGAGGTGGTCACGTACGATCTTCTCTCCTTCGTCAAAGCGGCCCAGCATCATGTAGCCGACCGGAAGTTGATGAACGTCATTCCCCATGATGAAATGCCGATCGATCGCGAGACGTTCGCAGATCTTCTCCAGCGTGCAGATTTCCTCCATGTAGCGGAAACCAATCGTGGTGATTTCCTCCACCATTTCGGCCACGGCTGCGGCATTGTCGCGATCCTCTTCGAACTTCCAGGTCCAAAACACTTTCGCCGGGCCAAGATAGCCGATCGGAAACGCAATCGAGTCGTCACTCTGTCAGAACGACCGCCTCTCCATGTAGTCGGGATCATCCATTTCGCGGTACGTCGGACCGAGCTTGCCACCCATTTCCTGGAATTGTACAGCACCAGGCCCGATGTAGAACATGTCGCAGTACTTCACGTATCGTTGGCGGATCCAGCGAAATAGCGCAGTCACCCATTTGTCGTATTGTCGTTTCTTATCGGGTTCTTTCACGGCGCCGGAAAGTCCCACGAAAAAAGCGGGCTCGGTCCACAACCGTCCTGCCCGAAGAATAGAGCCGTCTTGCACAGATCGTGTAAACTCAATCCCGCCCTCTTGTGAGCCGGCGGTATAAGAAAAGCCCAAATGATGCCTTGCATACTTCGGTCCGACAAGAATGCTCGAATTCCACAGGACCAAGCTGCGTTCAAGCACGCTGGGACATTTTGCCTGCAATGGCGGAACTAACGGCGCCGGTTCGGTCGACGGAGTCCTCTCAGGAAGTATGGCCACGCCGGGCGCGGAGAGAACGAACTCGCAAAACGCTGTTTCATCCTCTAGTGTCATGAAGAAGTTGATCTGTCGACCCATGCGCCTACCTACGGCCTGTAACGATAAATACGACTGGCTGCCCCGAGCGGAGTAGAATGTCTCGGGTGGCCCGGATTTCCCGTACTGGGATCTTTCCCTGTTCAAGCCGAATGAACTGAATTTGAGTCATTCCCTGTGGATCACTAATCGCAAGATCTAGAAACCGACCAACCCGACTCCCAGCGGTTGCCGGAAAATGCTGTTCAAAAATCGGCTGAGCGCCAAAGAACTCGGCGAGGCTAGCCTCGTTCATCGTAAACGAGCGCGTTGTGAGATCACCAAGCCTACCAACGCCGCGTCCGAATAGCCGCTGACCTTGTACGAGCGGGCGGAACAAGGTCTGTAAGAACCTTTGCTCTGCAACTCGCCCTATGCCGGGAAAGTTCTTGCCAGCCGTGGCTTCCGCCATCGTCAAGGGTACGCCGCGGCGCACGACATTCAAGAGGTTGACTTCTCCTTTTGGAGATATCGCCGGGTATTGCGCGACCAGTAGGGCTTCCGACGCAGGGTCGGTCGCTCGAACGGTTGTGCTGATACCACGTGCCGGGAGCGCGATGCCCTCGACGCCCATTTGCAGTGCTGAATAGCCGCTTCCTAGTGAGATTCCCGCATCGACGACAAGTGCCGTCTTCGGGTAGCCCGCGTCGGAAATCGTCTCAAATGTCAGTGTCGGAGTGAATTGGCCCGAGAGGACTTGCCGTCCACCCGCCTGGGCCACGTCGATCCCGTGCAGGACGAAGACTGTGCCAGGTGCTGCGCCCAGACCCTCGGAATAGATGACAAGGACCAAGCCTGTGCCAGTCTCGGCCAGACCACCTGCAACCTGCACGACGCCAACGCCCCGGGCGAGGACCGGTTCCGCGTCGCGGATCGTCGCCACGGCCGCATCCTCGTAGACGTCCGCCTGCTCATAAAACGCGCGAAGGGCTGGATTGGGCTCGTCGATCGCACCTGCGCGGCGTAACGCGCGATCCACCAAGTCCTCACCCGTAAACGGATCCGCGCCCGTCTGAAACCGCCGGAGGAACTCAACAAAGCTGTCCAACACGCCTGGCTCGTTGGTCTGCCGCCCGTATGGGTCCGAGAAGCGAAGTGGATTCGAACGGAACGGCTCATACAGATTGGGGCCGTCGTTGTAGGGTAGTGGGTCGCGTTGTAGCCACCTTCCGAGGACCGGGTCGTAGTGGCGGGCACGGAAGTCGAGGAGGGCGTGGCCGTCGGACAGGATGTCCACCGGGCGGCCGTGCAGCGTGAATGCACCCGACGGCGGCGGGGCGCCCGCCCGCGCGGGCATGCCGCAGGACTGGCCCGGTGTGAAGAACGGACCGTTGATGCACGCGGCGAAACGGGCGTGGTCATCGAGGTCGATGTCGCCGTCCGAAACGTCGGCCGTATCGAAATCGTGTGCGGAGAGGCAAGTGGGATCAGTCTGACCGAAGCAGTTCTGGAAGCTGGCAATGTCCCGCAGGTCCAGATCGAGGTCCGCGTCCGCGTCGTGGAAGAAGCTGACCGCCCCCGGCCCGCCGCCCGCGAGGTCGCCCGTGGACGAGTAATTCAACCGCTCGATGACCGTGCCGTCCGCGTTGCCCGTCGCGGCGATCGAGTGGTTTTGCGTCGGAAGATAGTAGGTGAACTCCCCTACGCCCCGGCGATTTTCCAAGGTGGGTAATGATCGCTCACCGGAACCCGTTGGCGGCAAAGTCGCTCGACCGGACGCCGACAGCGCCGCGGCTTCGGTGTACGTGGCGACGCGCTCGTCGATGTACTGTGCGCCGTTGACATGATAGCGAAGCCGCAAGTCGCAAGTGGGTCCCGGGCACGCGCCGTCGCGCTCCTCGATGACGCTCTTCCCGTCGTAGTAGTACCGCGTGGTGACGCCCGCCACCGGATTCTCGAAGACGATGCGGCGCCCGAGCGCGTCGTAGGTGAAGTTGGCCAGGACGGTCTGGTCCGACGCCTTGATCTGGGTCAAACGGTTCTGTTCGTCGTACGTGTACTGCCGCCCGTCTCGGTCGACGGAGAGGTTACCGGCCTGGTCATACGTGAGGGCGCTGCCGGCGATGGTCGGATACTCGTTGGCCGCGTTGACCGTGCCGTAGGGCGTTGTCGTGCCGGTACGATCCGTGTGGGACTCGCGGTTGCCGGCGAGATCAATTGTGCTGGACTCAACTTGCCCGTTTTCAAAATACTCCGTGCCGGTAAGACGATTGAGGCGATCGACGGTGAAGGCGCGGTCGTCGGTCAAGAAGACCGGCATGCCCTCGGCCACTGTTTGCGTGAGCGGGTTACCGTTCTTGTCGTGACTGAAGCCGTAACCCACGATCGTCTGCGACGCACGGGCACCGGACTCAAATCGATTCACGACGGCGTTGACGCGGCGGTGGACGTCGTAGCCGAGGTCGTACGCGTACACCTTGTCGCCGCCGGGATCGCTGGTGATCGTGCGGCGCGAGCCGAGTAGGCGACCATTGTAGTCGTAATCGAGGAACGGCGCGGCGTTCAGGGTCACGGAGTCCACCTGATCGAGGACCGTCGGGGTGTAGGTCAGCACCTCGGTGCCGGGGTAGGTGAGCTGCATGCGGTTGCCGGCTTGATCGTGACTGTAATCAATGGTCCGGACCGTTCCGCCGGCGATGGTCTGCATCTCGAAATCCAAATCCCCCATATCCGTGTATTCCCGCGTGGTTTTTGATACGGCGTCGGGGTCGGGGCCGACTGTCGTGCCGCGCTCGGCCAGCGTCAGGCGCCCGGCACTGTCGTAATCGAACGTGTCGACGTCACTACCGGTCGTACGCGTCAGCAGGCCACCACGATCTTCATAAGTGAATGCGGTAGGAATGCCCCGTTGATCGGTTCGTTGGGTCATACGACCAGCGAAATCGAACTCATTCTGAACGCAATCGGTGCACGTCAACGGCGACCCGTGCTGAGATAAGTCGGCGTCAGGATAGACCGTCCGTATCCGCCGCCCGAGGCTGTCATATCGATAGGTCGTCACCTGATCGCTGAGGGGCGTTCCGTCATCTTTCGTGTTCTTGGTCGTCTGGGTGCTGAGTTGGCTCAGGCTGTTGTAGGCGAAGTCCGTCAGCCGTTCGAGCGCGCCCGATTCGTCTTCGACAAGGCGCGTTTGCCTTCCGACCAGGTCGTAGTCTGTCCGCGTCGTGATAGTGCGTGGATCGATCGTACGCACGCGGCGGTCCAGCCCGTCCCATTCGAAGCTGATGACCAAGGCAGGCGTCCCGAGCGCGGTTTGGCTCGTGACACGGTCGTGTCCGTCATAACCGAAACTGAGGGTGCGCGTGCCCACGCCATCGAAGACGGTCCGTCTATCAAGCCGACCATCGTCGGCGTAGTCATCATCGGTAAAGCTGCCGGATGGGTCGATCACCAAGTCGATTCGCCCCAAGGCGTCGTACGTGGTCTCCGTAGTGAGAGGCGTCGGCAGGTTGTTGTTGTAGCGATGCCTGAACCGCAGACGTCCGTCGGCGTCGTACTGGAAATCGGTCACACGATCGACCGTCACATCGGCGTTGGCGGCCACGGTGGCCGCCGTCGCATCCGCCAGCACCGCGCGGCGCGTCTGCCGTCCGGCGTCGTCGTACGCGAAGACCGTGGTCAGCTTCGGAACGTCAGCGGCGTCACGAATACTCTCACGCAATAGATTGCCTCGCGAGTCATAGCGGCGGACGACGTCGGCGCGGCCGCCCACACCATCTTCCGGTTCGGTAACTTGGACTGCTCGACTTAGCGCGTCGTACACCATGTTCGTCACAGCCGAGTCCGTGGCGTTGATCTTGACGGTCTGCAAGGTCACATTGCCTCGACCGTCGCGCAGCGTGAAGGCCGTCTCGCCACCCTCGGAGTCGAGTATGCGGTCGACGCGTTCGGCGTCGTCATACTCGGTCGTGACGACCCGATCGATTACCGTGGCGTCACCGCGGGATCGCTCTTCGGTGACGTTCCCGGCCCAGTCGAATTTGCGGGAGGTCAGCGGGTCAACCGGATCGACGTCATTGTCCGCGCCTGCGACCAAGCGCTGCCGGGTTTCGTAGTTGAACCCGCCCTCGTCGTAGAGAGCTGTCGTATCGGATAGGACGGTTCCATCCTCGTCGACCACCGTTCGTTTTACGTTGTTGGCGTTGTCGTACTCGAATCTCGTCGTAATCGTCTTTCCGCCACCCGAGCCGGGATCGGCCTGGATATGCTCGAGCCGGTCGAAGTCGTCGTACATTCGTTCCTCCTTGCGGAGTGCCGGCCGGTCAGTGAGCCGGAGGTTGTACATGGCGTCGTAGGCAAATGTCGTCTTCAGGTCGGTGTCCGGGACTGCGCCCACCGCCAGGGGCGTTTCGGTCTTCACCAACCCGCGACCGTCATAGGTGCGACTCGTGCCGCGTCCCGAAGTGTCAAATTCACGCTCGATGTCGCCAAGCCAGTTGTAGTCGAAATGCGACTCGCTATTGATCCCTGGGGCGGGATCAATGGTCTGCAATTCGAGCCGCCCGAGGCGGTCGTACTCAAAGGTCGTCACGATCGCCGACCCCAGCAGCACGCCGTCCTGGTCCTTGTTGTCGACAAGCCGCTGATCCAGTCGACCGTTCGTATCAAATGTGTTCGTGATGGCGTAGAACGGTCCCGTCGGAGCGGCACACGGTGTACTGACGTTTCCCGCATTGGCGTCGAGGTATCGTTCCGTCGAGATCACCCGGCCGTCGTTGTCGAATTGCGTGCGGACCCAGTAGTAGTCCGCATCCACGGTGATCCGATCCTGCGTCGGCTCCGTGTCGCAGTAGAGAGACTGCGTGACGATGTTCAGTCCGCCCGGGTCTGTCGTCGTCGAGACGACCCGCCGCAGTTCGTCGTGCGCAAATGCCACAATTCTGAGATTCGTTGCGTCCCGCTTTGTTTCCGTTTGCGATAACAGATATGTGGGAAAGGCGCCGCTGTTGTCGTATGTGAATTCCTTTTGAGGCGTACGCGTCGGTGACGAGCCCGTTGTGATGACCGGCCCTGTAATGGAAAGAAGCCGGTTGAGGTCCTGTCCCTGCACCTGGGTGCAACAATCGACGAACTGCCCGCCGTTGTCATAATCGAAGGTAACCTCGGAGATGGCCCCACGACCGTCGCGCCGTTTGACAATTCTCGGCTGAAAGAAAAGTCTCGTCGAGCCGGAAGTATAAAAAAACTCGTAGTCCACATCGAAGATAACCAGCGACCCATCGTTGGGTCCGGACCGTGTACTCTTGGTGCGGAACCCGAAGTCAACCGTCTGCCCGCCGATATGGGAATCGTACTCGTGGTTGATCGTCGTTCCGTCCGGCAAGTCCACCTGCATGACGACCATTGAGCCGTCTTCGTTATTTACATCATGAGTGAACGTCGTGGTGAAGGGCTTACTCCCTGGCGTCTCGCTTGAGCTGATGCTGGCGAGCCTGTGGTTCAAACCGTTGGCGGTGTCGTAGGCGAAATCGAGCTGGCGGACTCCACCCTCGACCGAACCGGTGAACTCAGTCCGTCGTCGCAGACTCTCGCTCATGATTTCGTGTTCAACGACTGTTTCGAGCGCGCCGTCCACGAAGCGACGTTCCTCCGTAAGAATCGTGGGCATTCCCCCTGGATCGTTGACAAAGACAAACTCGTACATGAGGTTGTCGAGAGCATCCTTGACGTGAGTGATCCTGCCCGCAGTGTTGTAGGTGAAGGACCGTTTTCCTTTTCCGCTATCCGGAATGACAGCAGTAATCCAGCCGGCAACCGGGTCGGAGTCGACGTCCCACCCACGGCCATCGGATGTCGTGATACGCGTGACATCACCATCCGTAGGCGAGCGCGTGAGCGTGATCACATTCGGCGTCGCCGCCTGGTCGCGTATTTCGATCACACGGTTGTGGACACCGCTGTCGTAAACGTATTTGACCGCTGCCGCAACGAACTCTCTTTGCATCTTCGGACGAATGTAGTCGATGCGTCGAAACGGCGTACTCGGTTCCGCCAGCGAGTCGAAGTGCGTGCCGTCAGGACCAAACACATCACTACTGTTGGCCTGGTAGCCAACAAGGTAGCCAGGCCACGGCGTGCCCCAATCGGTTTTATTCGCTGTTCCCCCGAGCCGAAACTGATTGTTGTCCTGAATGTACACCGTTTCCGCAGCACCGGGGAACAACACATCATACGTGTCAAGTAATGTCGGTCCAAGGTCGACGTTCTTGTCGATGAACACCGCGCCGACCATCTCCACCGTGCGGCCCACGGGGATCGTGAGGCGTGCATTGCCGACCGCCACGTCCAGGATCGGCGTGCCCAGAAGGAATGCCTCGCTCTCGCCGGGCAGCGCACAGAACGAACCCGTGATCGGTTCGACGGTGACGGTCCTTGATGGGTTGCTCGGCGACCCATTCAAGAGGTAGCTCATGCGAATGGTAAAGGTCTGCGGGGCCAACGTCTTTGTGCCGATTGCCTTGAAGGACAAATACTTGACATTACCGTCCGTGAAAACCGTTGCGGGGGCAAACTCGGAAGTGCCTGTCAGATCGATTTCAGAACCTGAAGCATCAAGCCCTTCGAATACTCGAAGAACGCTTCGGTCCCATGCTCCCTCGACCCATATGTCGATTGACGAGCTCGTGATGGACACGTCATTGCTGATCGGCTCAACATGGGTCAACACCTCGCCGTAACCGATATCCGCCGTGCACTCGCGCAACGAGTTAATCGTCCCGCGATACGGCGAATTCAGCACTCCATCACCTTCGTTCGAGGTTATTTGTGCACTTCCATGTGTTGAGAAAATCAACGGAGAAACGGCAGCGAGAAATACCTTGCATACACTTAGGCGTTTCATTTTGATCCCTCCTCTTCGGCGCGTGCGAAGACCGCGTCGAACCATTCATGGACGTCGTAGTCAGGGTGTGATTCGGCGAGCGCATCGAGTACCGCCTTCGCACCGTCCTTGTTCCCACGTTTGAGCAGTAATTCGATTTGTGTTGTCATGACAATGGGCTCCAGCCGGCGGGACCCCTTCACCCGCGCGGCAATCTCTTCCGCAACCTGATCGGATTTATCAGGTTGTCCGAGCTCGTCCAGCAATCGGACAAGGCGAAGCGCCGCATGCACCGCCGCGGCGTCGCTCGGCGCCAGATCGACGATCTCGCCGAGCCGTTCCGCAGCTTCACGACGGCCCGTTTCTTTGTCCCCTGGTTCTCGCAAAAACGCATCAACCAGTTGATTGCGGCAGGCAACGCGCTCTTCGACCGGCCAATCCTCCTGCGTACACGCCCACCGACTGACTGCGATACTTGCCTTACGGTTGTGCCGTCGCTCCAGCCACCGAACGACCGACCGATATGTTTCGTGGGGTGCTCGCGTCGGAGATCTCACGTCGATTTCAGTCAACAGATTCGCGATGGGATTGTCGGACCAATTCTCCGGTCGCCCAGCTTCGGCTTCCAGTTCCTCCACCATTCTGCCGACAGTAGAAACGCGCGGATCTCGTGGAAACGCTGTCGCCAACTGGTGAAGTCGTCTCGCAGCCTCAGCCGGATTGTCGGTCACTCTCAGGTTTTCCGCGGCGAGCCAGAGGGCATCCGCCGCGGAACGTGTACCTGACGCTTCATGTGAGCATCGGTCCCACGCCAGCGTGGATGCCCGCCAGTTGTCAAGTACGCGATAGACCCAGCCGAGTTTCAGCAAGGCCGAACCTCTCGAGGGGGCATCCATCGCGAGCGATGCGGCCAGGTCGTACGCCTTAGTGGCCAGGATCAACTGGTCTCGGTCCGGCGTATACCCCATGCGCCACGTCGCCTGTACACTCGGACCTTCCGGTGTATGCACAAGATCCATCTGGTCGAAACGGAGTGGAAACAGGCTATCCGCATACCGTGTGGCGATTTGAGCGCTATACGGATGATCATAGCCGTATTCTGAAAGAAAGAGCGCATACGCTGCGGAAGCGTGCTTGAAGCGGCCCGCAGACGCCGAGGTCCGACCGATTCTCGCAAGCAGGTCATCTCGCCGTGCGTTCTCGACGCTGGAGAGTTCAAGTTCGAGATTGGCCAATTCCGCGGCGAAAGGTGTCAGATCGACGCGGTCATCACCAGCGGACGTCACGTGTTCACCAGCAAGCCTGTCTGCCGCGCGCTGAAACCCACCACGAGCTTCATCGAGGTCAGCAATGGATAGAGATACCAACAAGTAGAGTCCGAGCATTGCCGTTTTCATTTCAACTCCTCCTAAACCTGATCAAAGGATCGATTCGAACGGGGTATTCCAACTTGCCCACTGAGACGCCTTCGCGTGATATGCCATGATCATGCCACACTGGATTCGCTCCAGGCAAAAGCCACGTTCCTCTCCAGCCAACTGATAGCGGCGGCGGCTTGTTCGTGTGGCTGCACGGCTCGAGGACCTGCTGAACCGTATTGTCCCTGAATGAAATCGAGTAAAGTACCGTTCTGGCCTCTACTGTTACTCACCGCAGCACTCAGGCAATTCAATCGTCTTCGCCGGGCTTGACTGCGACTCACGACATCTCCGGCTGCGTCCCAACCAAGAACCAGGGCGCCGTCGTTACGGACAAGCCGGACAAGCCGGACAGGGATACGCATTCTCTTGAAAGGCCTTGATCGCGGCGCTGGTATCATTGGTGTTGATAATTCGATCGGCGGAGAAGCAACTCAGAAAAATCGGAAGCGCGAGGTCCGCACCGGTGTACGTCGCGATCGTGAAATTGCCCTGAAAAGCCATAATAACCAGTTGCACATCAAAGAAATTAACGATCATGTCGTTGTTCACATCCCCCCAAAGCCAGGTTGTGGCATTCGCGACCGCCGACTTAACTTCTCCGAGAGTCTCGGTTTGAACGTCGTAGGATGTCGATGGCGTGATCTCTACGCCGGTCACGAAGACTGTCCCTCCCCATTCGGCAGGCGTCAGAAATGCAGCATCGTTAGGATCATCGACAAGGACCGCAAAGAAGCCGTGCGGCGCGATCTCCGCACTCATGCCGACATATTTGGAGACCGTTCCAGGACATGACGGCTTCACGAGAATCGCAACCGGATCGACGCCTGCAGGAGGCGTGACCGCCAAATAGCGCGCGCCGACTCCTTCGACGCTAGGCGGGGTTGGGGAAGCCAGCAGCAGCTTGCCTCCAGTCAGCTCACCGGTACGAGCGCTCCAGGTCGTAACCGGCTCATCGCCAGGCGTGCCGAACCCAGGGCCAGCGCGCATAAATAGGCAAGATGGGCAGGCTGGCGCGACAGGCAGTCATTGGTTATACCTTTGCAAGCTCGCCGAACGGAATGGCGAGAGAATCTTGCAGAAGGAGCCTGCCGATGGCCA
>Ga0210111_1000121_pt1 | contig 19590 bp, 21 predicted proteins | sample China_Galinas_PW_6_FD_185520 | JGI IMG/M metagenome (GOLD analysis project Ga0210111, IMG submission 185520) | Wetland microbial communities from San Francisco Bay, California, USA, that impact long-term carbon sequestration - China_Galinas_PWC_D2... | ecosystem: Environmental > Aquatic > Marine... | reverse complement strand
GGGGCGATCGACGTCGGCGCTGAGCGCCCGGTCGGTGTGGCGTCCCGCCGCTTAACGTGTGATCACTGCGAAAGCGGTTCGCGCAATCCCGCATCGGCATGCGGTTGATCGCAAACGTGAAGACCTCATTGGGGGAGTGACTGCCGCAGTCAGCCAGGGAGCGGAGGGCTGGCTCGGCTCTGCACTCATTACAGAGATATCTTTAGGTTTCGATAACCTAACAGCTATCTGTAATGGCTGAATCTTCCAGGAAGAACCCGTACAGACCGGGCGTCGGCGTTCGCCCGCTCTACCTGGCTGGACGTGACCCGTCTCTTCGTCGTTTCTCGGCGATGTTGCGCGCGGCGCCCGAGCTGCAGGCGAGCATGCGGGTCACCGGCTTGCGGGGAGTCGGCAAGACCGTGCTCCTCAGGGCTTTCGCCGAACATGCGGCAGAAGCCAACTGGGAGTCGGCCGAGTTCGAGTTCCAGCCTGGGCATAACACCGACGAAACCTTGCAGGACGCTCTCTCCGGGCTCCTGCAGCGAACCCGTGAACGACTGTCTCGCTTCGAGCGCCTTCGAGCGGCCGCCGGCCAGGCGATTCGATCAAGGAGCCTTTCCGTCACTTGGGACGATGTGTCGCTGTCCATCGCGCCGGGCTCCGAACGTGAGGCCGACCTTGCGAAGGAGCTCTTCGACACCGTCGAGCTGGCAGTGGTCAAGGGACGCGAGGGCGTCGTGTTGCTGCTCGATGAGGCGCAGCTGATTCGCGACGAGCGCGGACGCCACGGGGAGCACCCGCTTTCCCTTCTGATCGCGCCGCTGGTCGCGCTGCAGCGCCAGGAGCTTCCACTCGCGCTGGTTATCTGCGGCTTGCCGACGCTCGCCGGCAACCTTCAGAACGCCCGCTCCTACAGCGAGCGCCTCTTCTGCGGTGAGGTGGTGGATTCGCTTTCCCGCGACGAGGCGCTGGCCGCCTTCACCCGCCCGCTCGAAGGGACCGGCCGTACCGCGGACGCCACGGCCGCGGAGGCCGTGGTCGACGAAGTGGAGGGCTACCCCTACTTCATCCAGCTTTGGGGCTCCGAGCTCTGGGACGCCGCCGACCTTGCCGGCGTCGATCGCATGACGATGAGTCTGCTCAACGAGGCCCGACCGGAAATACACAGTCGTCTCGATCGCGATTTCTACGAGCCCCGTGTCTCCACGCTCACTCCTGCCGAGCAGGATTTGCTGCTCGCGTCCGCTGCCTGCTCATACCCACCTCTGCGAGCGTCTGACCTCGCCGAGCTATCCGACAAGAGCCCCGGCAACGTCAACGTCCTGCTGGGAAGGCTCATCGAGGCAGGTGCCCTCTACAGGATCCGCAAAGGCGAATACGCCTACACCGCGCCCATGTTCCGGGACTTCCTGCAGCGGCGAGCGGCGGCCTGAGACCGCGACCGAGGTCGCGCGCAACTACGTCCGCGTCTTCACCGACGCCGGCATGAGACTGGGGGACGCCGGCCGCACCGCTCCCGTCCCCGCGACCCTCGCCTGGATGCTCGAAGCTCAGATCAACATCAGCGACCTCGACTGCGACCTCCTCTTCACGACCCCCACCGGCCGCATGTGGCGCGAGCGCAACTTCTACCGCGGCATCTGGAAGCCGGCCCAGGAGCGCTCAGGCATCGACATCCGCCCCCACGAGTGCCGCCACTCCTACGCCACCCGCCTCCGCGCCGCCGGCATCAACGACGCCGACCTGGCCGAGATCGCGGGGCATCGAGTGGAGACCATGTTGGCTCGGTATACGCATCCCATAGGCGAGGACCATGATTTCGTGCGGGAGGTGGTTGGCTGATTTCAGCCTATGCTCCGGCGATCCTTCGGGCGATCTGCACAACTTCCGGCATCGCCGCTTCTGCCTCGGCCGGCGACACGAACTCCTGATCTCCCGTTCGCAGCTTCCAGATCTCGACTCCGACGATCCGGCCTTCACCTAACTCCTCCTGCATTGCTCTCCACACGGGTGCGCCATAAAGGATGGCCCGATTGTGACTAAGAGGATTGGAATCCCAAAGAACAACGCGTGGAGAATAACCATTGGGATCAAGAAGGACGACGTCTACATGCACCCCAATATCATCAGGTGGAAGCACCAACTCCCGGTTTACTCCCGTTGCGATCGGTATTCGCTGGTCCGGCTCGGCAAGAGTCCGGTAAACCTGAAAACAGTCTCGGATTGCATTGGCCCATCCTGCCTGTGGGGTGCCAGATTGCCCCCAGTACGAGCTGGATGCCAATGCCTGATCGAGGGCATTCCAAGCCTGGTCAGGTCCCTCTCGGTGAAAGCGAGCGATTGAGGCACTGGCGCTTGGGTATGGCGTCGGGATTGGCTTTTGGCCTGCATATGAGGCCAGAGTCTTCCCTGGGTCTCGAACGCCGGCCCTGAAGATTCCGTAGGTGACGTGGGTCATTTATAGGCTCGCGGGAACGGAATGCCCAAGTAGGACCGCCGAAGCCTGATCGGCCCAGCGGCGGTGAAGATCAATCGACTCTGCCAGTGATAGGGCGGGCTGACCTCCAAGAAGCTCTGGATACTCGTACTCCAGATTCACATCTGAAAGCTCAATAAGGTCCTGAATCAGAGACACCATATGTCCGAGGTTATCCCGAGCCCTGATGTCATCCAGCGAAGTTGGGTCCTCAAAAACGTCCGCCGCATATTGAACATCTGGCACCTCGTGAGACTCGCATGACACACGCCGAAGGATGCAGGGCGCACAAATCCCACAATGCACTCTGGTTCGGCCGATCTGCCAGCAGGAAACCGTGTCCTTCATCTCGTCTTTTGCTCCTAGAGACACGGCCAAGCCAATGACCTCAGGCTTGGTCAATCCCACTAGTCGGTTCTCAAGAACCGTTGAAGTTCCGAGAACGTTCTTAACAAGTGCTTCGATTCGACCGAGAATGGGGGGTGCGGCCGTGTGGGTCGACAGACTGCCAATCCGGGCGGGGGTGAGAGGGAGGTGCAGGGCCATAATCCCATTCTCATTCAGCCACACCTTGTCGCTCTCACCCACTGAGGCGACCACACTTGCTGCGACTAGAAATAGGAAAGTCCGGCTGCGCTGAGAAGGCTCTTGACCAGGGTAATATTTGCCAGGCGCTTTTCGAGCTGAAAGCTTCATCCTCTTTACATCAGAATCTGGACGGTTACGCAGATGAGCCTCAACTGAGTTTTGGGCGGAACTGATGGCCCCGCTTGCCGTATGCGAAATGTAGAGGGGTCTTTCTTCATGTGACAGAAGGTCAAGGGCTCCAGCGAAAGAGTCTTGACCGCCGGAAAGCAGGGCGATCCCGCCATGGTCGGGGAATGGGGTCTTGGCCATCCGGGGGGCATCTGGTGGATCGGTTGCCTGCTCAAATCGAATCTCAATATCGTCATCAGTGAGATCGGTCCAGATTCCCTCAATTGCCGTACGTTGGGTCGTCCAGTAATCAGGATCGCGGACCGGCACCCATACTCGAATGGAGCGGTGCCAGTCAACATCCCCTGCTCCACGCTCACAGGCAATGTCCGTTGCGAAAAGGTGACCGGCAATGTCTAGAAGGTCACACTCTCGGTCAACTAGCTGTCGAGGCAGTCCTTCTGCGAGCTCGTCGTAACGGAGTAGAAAGTTCTTCTCACCATAGGCCGTGTCCTGGCTCCTTACGTGCAGTATGCCGGGCGCTTCCGGCGCCGCGCAGTCATTGACTACCACTACGAAGTGATTCACTGCGAAGCCTCTGGAAGAGTACGCCCGCGCGCGAAGGCGTCGCGAACTAGATCGGCCCAGCGGCTCTTGACCTCGTCGGGTGAAGCCCCGGGATCAGATGCGCCCTCGACGGCGGCTTCGGCGCTCTTGGCAAGATCGCGTATGAGTGGGCGTATCTCTCCCACCCGCATTGGGGTGGAACCTTCAGTGAGCGTTCCCGTCTCGCGTGCGGCGACGTGCCTTGCGTATTGGCCGAGCAACTCCTGTAGATAGGCCCCAACCAGATGCTGTGGAGCTGCCCTAGCCCGGGTGAACTCTGCAGCGGCACTCTCGGAGCTTCTTTCACTAAGCGCCTCGTCGCCACTGGCGATGTGAGTCAGCGTTGCAGTAAAGGCCCGTTCGGCTAGCGCCAATGCAGCGGTCGGCTCCTCGTGTGCTGCGGCGTTGCGAGCTTCAGCTGCAAGCGAGAGAATGGCGGCCTCCGGCCGCTCCTGTTCCTGAAGGCGATTCGGCAGGGTTTCCCAGGCTTGGACGATTGCTGCCGCAAACTCGCCTACGCCTGCTGCAGCTAGCGCCTTCTCCCATTCGTCGCCAGCGTTGAATAGCTCAGAGCGCACCCGCTCAAGTGGTAGGCGCTGCTGGAACGCAACTACGAATGCTTGCCAGCGTGGAACGCTGGGGGCTCTATACGAGGTGGAGGTTCCCATCAGGTGGCTCCGGCAGTGATTGAAGAAAGGTCGACGGCTGTCACAAGTCCACCACTGAGTACAGAATTCCAATCGAGGCGTTCGCGGCCTGCTGGCGGAAGTTCCTTAGAAACGACCGCGACTGCCATCCGTGCAAGATCAACCGCGCGAAGGTAGGAGAGATGAACCCCGACGGATTCTTGCATGGTGCTGTTTCTGGCATGAAAGGGATGCCGGCGGTCAGATCGACCGGGGAAAAACGACGATAGGACTGCCACGAAACGAAGGTCAATACCTCGCTCAGCAAGTTCTGGAGACAGGGTTGTAACGTAGTGGCGAAAACGAAGTTCGTGATCACTCCCCATCGTGTAACCGCTTGCCGCAGCCTTGCAGTCCAATAGAACACCAACCTGGGTGAGGTCCTTCGCGTGAAAGGTAAGCAGAGCGTCAGGTAGCCGCTGCCCTCTCCTCGACTCTCCATACCGCTCGCCGCCAAATCGGAAGACTGAGGTCAGTAGACGAAAAGCAATTCGCTCCAGAGCATCCTGTGGTTCCGTTCCGCCTTCCCTGAGGTCCAGTGGCAGCTCATTGAGCGCGAGGGTCGGAAGCCACCGAATTCCGACGGGGTCCAGAAAGGATGCATCGCGGTCAAGCGTGCGCTGCGTTGCAAGTAGGTGGTAGGCCGGAGAAGGTGTCCGATCCTTCCAGACGATAAGGGCAGAGCGTTCAAGACGGGCGATGAGATCGGTTGCCGTGATGATCGATAACTGGGGAGGCAGGGCGATCTTCGGCGCAGTCGCATCATGGATCGCTAAAAAGAGTCCTTCGGCATCACCCTCTTCAGCGACGCGCTCGGCGAGGCGATCAACGTCTTTTTGAGTCAAAGGGGCGGTCAATACGCGGGCACGGAGGCGTCGAGGACTCCAGAGCGGAAAGACCTCAAGGAGGAATTCGTCGTAACCGGCCGGGTGGTTGTAGTCGACGATTCGCGCCCCGGCCTCAGTAAGGATGACCTGGGCGAGTTTGCGTCTGTGGGAACGGGTGAGATCGCGCAGAGCTTTAGGGGTAAATGTCCTCCGAGCACGGGTTACTGGAGTCTTTATCTCGGGACTATCCGTCAATCGCTATCCCCCTTTCCCTCAGCGAGTCTTCGAAATTCCGCTCCCGCCGCAAAGCGCAGCGCTCAACAGTGCTGGCGTTGGTCGTGCATAGGAACGAAGCGATACAGGATATGTAATCTTGCGGTCGGGAGGCGTCGAGCAAAGGCGGGAGTTCCCGAGATCTGGATTGGGGACTACGATTTCGAGCCGTGCAGGTCATTGACGAGACCGTGCTTGCTGAGGCCGGGCGCCGCTTGGCTGCGGTTGCTCCTGATGCCCAGGTGATCTTGTTTGGCTCCCACGCTCGCGGCGAGGCCACTCCGCGCAGCGATGTCGACTTCTTGGTCGTCGAGCCCGAGGTCACTAACGAGGCTGAGGAGTCGGTTCGCCTTCATCGCACGCTTTGCGTCTGCCGGCTGATGTCATCGTCGTCAGCCGCGACTACGCGGAGCGCTGGCGAGGGGTGCGCGGAGGACTCGTCCATGCGGCTCTTTCCCAGGGCCGGGTTCTGGCCGGATGAGCACTGCGCCGGATCTGCCCGGCGATCTCCTCGCGCTCGCGTGGGAGATTCTTCCGGCTGCGGAGGCACTGGATAGAGCGGAGCGCGTGTCAGATGCGCCGGGTTGGGTTCCATGCCAACAGGCCGTCTCATTTCAGTCACATCAACGCCGCAATCCCGCTGCCCGTGCGGGCGGCCCTCCTCCTTTCAATCCGATGGCGTAGTTCAGGCGCAGGAGAAGGCAATTGTTAGCTGTTCAGCAACCTCGCGGCGGGATTCAGCGCTCAGGGCTCCCGGCGCGTTCAAGCGCTTGGAGAGTTTGCGGGGCGAGTAGAGAGGGAAGGCGTCGATCTTGAGAGTCCGAAGCATCGGCAGACCGCTGCCGCCGCTCTGGTTTGCGGGGTTGAGGAACCCCGGCTGCGTGGAATTCGGCGATCGTGGAGGACGAGTGCATCGGGGCAGCGTCTGGCGAGGTGCGCCGCAAGCGCCTCCTCCCCGGCGGCGCCCGTGCTCCATGCGACCTCGCTTGCCGGCGCTGATTGGACTCGAAGCAGGAGGTTGCCGGTGTGCGGGTGCCGTTCGCGGGTTGCAGCCTCCCGTTTCTCTCGCCGTCGCTCGTGCTCCCGTCGAGCGCTTGCGCCGGCGGTTCCCAGATCGACCTCGTGATCGGCCATCGAAGGGTCATCGGCCGGCTAGCCTTAGAACTGAAGGCGAACGGTCAAGCTCGATCCATCGCAGCGATTGTGGGGTTGTCCACGCGGCTCTCTCGCAGGGTTGCGTTCTTGCCAGCTGAGCTAGCTACTCGCCGGGCTGCTGGTCGGCTAGTTCGGTGAGAACGATCTCGTCGAGCTCGTCGTGGTCCTCTGCGGTGGCAGACCACCAGACGCCTTCGTAGCGATCGATGTCGGACAGGTCCACGAGGGGCCGCAGTCCGTCAAGCATGAGGGCGTAGTTGCGCAGATGCCAGGTTGCCCTCGTGTTTCCGTCTAGGAATGGATGAACGTCGTAGATGCGGACGGCCAAGGTGTTCGCCTCGGCGACGATGAACTCGATCAGCTCCAACTCGTCGGTGGGCCTGTGGTGCTCCCGCCGCCAATTCCAGTTGTCGCAGGCGCCTGCCACCGCCGGCAGGATCGCGTCGACCTCCACAGCGGTCCCCTTGCGGTTCAGAACCATCTCGGTCCGAAACCGCCCGGCGTCCGTTGGGAAGGTGGTCTCGAACCAGCGGAAGTGAGTCTCTTTGACCAGCTCAAGGTCGATGGGTCGGGGGTTGGCTGACGCTGCGACGGCCTCCAGCCATCGCAACGTTTGCTCGCCGCTGTGCTGGATCTCCTCGGCAGTGGCGAGCGGATCGTCGTCAAACTCGCTAGACGCGTCGAACGCTCCGGCCACGGTGCGTCTGCTCCGCTCCTGCGGCTACGCAGGCAGGTTGCTGTTCGCGTTCACGCGCGTTTTCGCTTGAGACTTCGACGCGTCGGCGAGCCGCATGGCAGTCTTGGTCGATCGCTCGATCTCCTCAGCGGTGAGGTCGAACGTGGGCCGGGCGGCACCCTGCAGCCGACGACGACGACCGGTCGCGAGGATTGTCAAGGCATCGCGAAGCATGCCCCCAATGTACTCCTGGTTGAGGTCGATTCCTTTCAGGCACGGCCCAAGACAGAGATCGGCCACGGTCTGATCGGGCTGTCGTGGGGATTAGCGATGCGCATGTATGACTCTTTAGGAGCCGCACGATCAACGGAGGCGGCGGCGTCTATAGGTAGCGATTCCGGTCAGAACTCCAACCGCCCAGAGGATCGAGGCCCAGATACCGAGTGCGGCCCCCAGGAAGCCCGCGACGACGACCAGCGCCAAGACGGTGACATAGATCCCAAGCAGGAGAAGGGCTCGACGGGAAAGTCTGCGCACCGAGCCACTATTTGATTCCACAAGTAGGCGGGCTGGACTCGGTCCGGCTGATCGGGGACGATGTGAGGATGGTCGTCATAGACGAGAAATCACGGGTCCCGCCGATTGACGAGGCTGCCCTGGAGCGGCTCGGCGATGCCCTCGACAAGGAGGGCGTGGTAGCTGCGATGTTGATCGGTTCGCAAGCCCGCGGGACGGCGGGACCGCTATCGGACGTGGATATCGCCATTTGGCATGACCCCGCCCTCGATTCTCGTGGGCGCTTCGACCTTCAACTAAGCCTTGCTCGGGACGCAGGGCGGGCTTTGGGCACCGATGAGATCGACATCGTCATGCTCAACCGCGCGCCGCCGCTGATGCAGCATCGCGCCATTCGCGACGGCAAGCGCCTGGTCGAGCGGGACCACGACGAACGTGTGCGGCTGGAGACGCGGGCGATCCTGGATTACCTCGATACTGCGCCGCTACGAGCCGAGCTGGGACGCGGCGTGCGGCGACGGATACAGGAAGGGCGCTTTGGTCGACGTTAGCCGGGTCGAAGCCCGGATACAGAGGCTTGAGGAGCTGATCGAGCGCCTCGATGAGGTGCGTCAGGCTGGCGAGGACGCCTATCTCGCCGACGAGCAGCAACGTGCCGCGACTGAGCGCTGGCTGCAAGTCGCAGTTCAGATCTGCATCGATCTCGGCACGCAGCTCGTCACCGAGCAATCGGCGCGACCCCCGTCCGATTACGCCGAGGTCTTCAAGGTCCTAGGGGAAAAGGAAGTCATCCCGAGCGATCTCGCGCAGCGTCTCTCCGACGCGGCGAAGCAGCGCAACCTCATTGTGCACCTCTACATGGAGATCGATGACCGCGCCGTGTTCGCCTCGCTGGCCCATCTCGATGACTTACGCGAGTTCGCCGCCAGCCTCGAACGCTTGGCCCATTCGGACGATCCCGACGCCTGACCTTCGGTCGAAACGACCGCACAGGACAAGTCGCATTTCGGTCGCATAACCGCCGCGATCCCGCTCCTCGAGCCGCCGCCCCTCATCCTTTCAAGCCGAAGGTCGCGAGTTCGATTAGTCAAGTCGGAAGTTGTGGTGTAACTCCTCGCCGGCTTCTTCACGCCGCTTGTAGCTGGGGCACCACGAAGTGCGTCGCCCCGGCGGCCCGCTCGCGTTTCGGCTACGTGAGCAGCTCGACCTCGACCCGGGCGCCGGGCGGGAGCGGGCCGGCGTCGGTCGGGATCAGGGCGAGGGCGTCGGCGCCGAGCATCGAGGTGAGGACGTGGGAAGCCTGCTCGCCGGTGGGGATCGCGTGCCAGCCGTCCTCGCCGAGCTCGAGCGTGCAGCGGACCGCGTGGGCGCGGCCGGGGCGCTTCTCGTAGCCGGCGTCGAGCACGGCGGTGGTGCGGTGGGCGCCCGGGTCCGTGCCGAGCATGGCGCGGACCGCAGGTCGGCCGAGCAGGGTGGCGCAGACCATCGCCGAGACCGGGTTGCCCGGCAGGCCGAGGACCAGCGCGCCGTCGCCGTGGACGCCGAACCAGGTCGGCTTGCCCGGTCGCAGGGCGATGCGCCAGAAGACCTGCTCGACGCCGAGCTCGTCCAGCGCGGCCTTGACGTGGTCGTGGGCGCCGACCGAGACACCGCCGCTGACCAGCACGAGGTCGGCGTCGAGGGCGCCGCGCAGCGCCTCGACCGTGGCGCCGCGCTCGTCTCCCACTGCCACCGGCCCGCGCGGCTCGGCCCCCCAGCGCCGCGCCAAGGCGGGAAGCGTGTGGGCGTTGGCATCGTGGATCTGCCCACGGCCGAGCGACCCCCCGGGCGGGACCAGCTCGTCGCCGCTGACGACGACGGCGACGCGCGGCCGCCGCCTGCAGGCAACCCGCGCCTCCCCGATCGAGGCGAGCACGCCGAGCTCCGCCGCCCCGAGCTCCGCGCCCTCGCGCAGCACGACCTCGCCGGCCACGATGTCGTCGCCGGCGCGCCTCAGGTTGGCGCCGGGCGCCACCGCGCCGGCCGGCTCCACCCACCCTCCACGTCGCTCCACCTCCTCGATCGGCGCAACCGCGTCGGCGCCGTCGGGAAGCATCGCGCCAGTCGAGATCGCGATCGCCTCGCCCGGTCCCAGCCCGCGCTCGCAGGGACGGCCGGCCCGCGACTCGCCGACCACCTCCAGCTCGATCGCGTCCCCGGCTGCCGCGCCCGCCGTGTCGGCGGCGCGCAGCGCGAAGCCGTCCATCGCCGAGTTGTCGAAGCCGGGGACCGGCAGCGCCGCGACGGCGTCGGCGGCGAGCACCCTGCCGAGCGCGCCGTCCAGCGGCACCGTTCCGGCCCCCGCCCGCCGCTCCCGTGACCGCTCGAGCACGAGCTCCCGCGCCGCCTCGAGCTCGATCGGCCGCTCCGCCCGCGCCGGGGACACGCGGCTCAGCCGCCGATCGCGCTCATCGTGCGCGCCGGCTGACGGAAGCCGGGCTCGTTGACGCGGTGCTTCAGCTCCTTGCGCCAGACCGCGTCGCGCACGAGCTCGGCCAGCTCGCCATCGCCCGCCCCGGCGCGCAGCGGGCCGCGCAGGTCCGTCTCGTGCAGCGAGAACAGGCAGGTGCGCAGCCTGCCGTCGGCGGTCAGCCGGATCCGGTTGCAGTCCGCGCAGAACGGCTCGGAGACCGGGTTGACGAAGCCGATCTCGCCGGCGCCGTCGCGGAAGCGGAAGACGCGCGCGGTTGCCGAGGGCTCGCGCGGCACCTCCTCGAGCGGGTGAACCGCGTCGATCGTCGCCCGCAGCTCCTCGCCGCTGAGCACCGCGCCGGGACTCCAAGCCCGGTCGGCGTCGAGCGGCATGAACTCGATGAAGCGCACCTGGAACTCGCCGCCGCGCGCGAACTCGGCGAAGCGCAGCGCCTCCTCCTCGCTGAAGTCGCGCATCGCGATCGCGTTGACCTTGATCGGCCGCACCTGCGGAAAGGCGGCGATCGCGCGCAGCCCGCGCAGCACCCGCGGCAGCGCGTCGCGGCGCGTGATCTGGAAGAAGCGGTCGCGCTGCAGCGAGTCGATCGAGACGTTGACGCGCCGCACCCCGGCCGCGGCCAGCGCGGCGGCGTCGCGCTCGAGCAGGTGGCCGTTGGTCGTCAGAGAGAGGTCGCGCAGCCCTTCGATCGCCGCCAGCATCGCCACCAGGCTCGGGAATTCCCGCCGCACCAGGGGCTCGCCGCCGGTCAGGCGCACGTCTTCGACGCCGAGCGCGACGAACAGGCGCACCAGCCGCTCGACCTCCTCGAAGGAGAGGATCTGCTCGCGCTCGAGCCAGGGCAGCCCCGCGGCGGGCATGCAGTACTGGCAGCGGAAGTTGCAGCGGTCGGTTACCGAGACCCGCAGGTCGGAGATCCGCCGCCCGTGCCCGTCGCGCAGCGGCTCGGCGGCGATCTCCTCGACGGGCGGCGGCGGCTTCATCTCAGGAGCGCTCGGGTGGCGAGTGGAAGTGGCGGCGGCCGGCGAGCAGGTCGAGCGCGTGCGGGAGCGCCGCGAGGATCGCGCCGCCGGCCTGCTCGACCGCGTCGGGATTGCCCGGCAGGTTGACGATCAGGGTGCCGCCGCGAATGCCGGCGACGCCGCGCGAGAGCATCCAGTGCGGGGTGTGCTCGCGCGAGGCCACGCGCATCGCCTCGGCCAGGCCAGGCGCCTCGCGCTCGATTGCCGCCCGGGTGGCCTCCGGCGTCACGTCGTCGGGCGAGAAGCCGGTCCCGCCGCTGGTCAGGATCAGGTCGACCCGCGCCTCGTCGGCCCAGTGGCGCAGGCGCGACTCGATCGCGGCGCGGTCGTCGGTGATCGCCTCGGCGCCCGCGACCGTCGCGCCGAGCCGCTCCGCGAGCGTCGCCATGCGGGCGCCGCTCTCGTCCTCGCGCCCGCCGCCGGCCCGCGAGCTGCTCACGGTCAGCAGCGCCGCGCGCGGGCGCTCGCTCATCCTTCCTCCCCCTCCGCGAGGCGCCAGTCCGAGCGCCCGCCCGTCTTCTCGAGCAGCACGATCTGCTCGATCGCGACCCCCCGCTCGACCCCCTTGACCATGTCGTAGACGGTCAGCGCCGCCACCGCGCAGGCGCACATCGCCTCCATCTCGACGCCGGTGCGGGCGACCGTGCGCGCCTCCGCGGTCAGCTCGACCAGGCCGGCGGTGGCGTCGACGGCGCCCTCGACGGCGACGAAGGTGAGCGGCAGCGGGTGGGCGAGCGGGATCGTCGTCCCGGTCTGCTTGGCCGCCTGGATGCCGGCCAGCCGGGCGACGCCCAGCACCTCGCCCTTCGGCCCCTCGCCGCGCTCGACCGCGCGCGCCGTCTCGGGCGACATCCGCAACCTCGCCCTCGCCCTCGCCCGCCGCTCGCCCGGCTGCTTGGCGCCGACGTCGACCATCCGCGCGCGGCCGTCCTCGCCGATGTGGCTGAGCTCGCTCACTCCCCGCCTCCGGCGAGCGGCGCCGCTCCCTCGACCCAGCGCCTCGCGCCCGCGCCGTCGACCTCGCGCTTCCAGATCGGCGCCTCGGCCTTGATCCGGTCGATCGCCTCGCGCGCCCCGGCGAACGCTCCGCCGCGGTGCGCGGCGGAGACGGCGACGATCACGGCCGGCTCGCCGAGCGGCACCTCGCCGACCCGGTGCTCGGCCGCGGCCGCCAGCAGCCCGTGCCGCTCGACGCACTCGCGCAGGACCGCGCCGATCTGCGCCTCGGCCATCTCGCGGTAGGCCTCGTACTCGAGCCGCGGCAGCTCGCGAGTCACCCCCTGGAAGCTGACCACCGCGCCGGCGCCCGGATCGGCGACCCGACGGCAGATCCCGCCGCCGTCGAGCGGCTCGGCGCGCACCGCGGCGTGGACCGCCGGCCCGCCGCCGCTGACCGGCGGGATCAGGGCCAGCTCGTCCCCGGGGCGCAGCGCCGTGTCGGCGTCCGCGTAGGCGCGGTTGACGGCGAGGCGCAGCGGCAGGCGCGCGAGCGGCTCGGCCAGCCCGGGCTGCCGCGCGAGGGCGCGCAGCGCGTCGGCCGCCGTCGAGCGGTCCGGCAGCTCGATCTCGACCGAGTCGCTGCCGGCGGACTCGCGCAGCATCGCGAAGAGGCGGACGCTGAGGGTCATGGCCCGATGCTAGCTGGGGCGGCATCGCGGTTCGAGCGGCCCGAGCCCTCGCCGACCAGCCGCGTCGCGGACGCCTTCCAGGCGGCGGTCACCGCCAGGCCGGGCCGCAGGCCGAGCCGCCGCGCCGACTCCGCCGTGATCTCGGCGCTGAGCGTCTGCGGGACCGCGATCCCGACCCGGGCCCGGTTGCCGACCGTGGTCACCGAGATGACCCTGCCACCGACCCGGTTGAGCATCGAGTCGAACGGCGGCGGGGCCCCGGCCGGCTCGATCGAGACGTCCCAGGGGAAGACGCAGACCGCCACCGGGCCCGCGGCGGCGTCGACGCTGCGCGCCCGGCCGCCGCCCCGCAGGCGCACCGTGGTCGGCTCGCCGGGCGGCGCCGGCTCGGCCTCGCCGCGCAGGACGACGGCGCCGGCGAAGTCGGCGACGAAGGGCGAGACGGGGCGGGCCGAGATCTCGGCCGCGTCGCCGCGCTGGACGATCGCGCCGCGGTCGATCACAGCGAGCTCGCCACCGAGCAACGCCGCCTCGTCGAAGGAGTGGGTGACGAGGACGACCGGCGCATCGAGCTCGGCCAGCAGCCGGTGCAGCTCGCCCAGCGCGGCGCGCCGGGTGGCGGTGTCCAGCGCCGCGAGCGGCTCGTCGAGCAGCAGCGCCCGCGGCCGCGCCGCCAGCGCTCGCGCCAGGGCGACCCGCTGGCGCTCGCCGCCCGAGAGCGCGCCGGGCCGCGCCTCGGCGAGGTGGGCGATGCCGAAGCGCTCGAGCATCGCCAGCGCCGCGCCGCGCCGTGCGCGGCGCCCCCCGGCGGCGCCATAGGCGACGTTGCGCCAGGCGCTCATCCGCGGGAAGAGGGCGTAGTCCTGGAAGAGGAGGCCGCAGCCGCGCCGCTCGGCCGGCACGTCGATGCCGCGCTCGGTGTCGAGCCAGGTCTCGCCGCCGAGCGCGACGCGGCCCCGGTCGGGGCTCAGCAGGCCGGCGATCGCGCCCAGCAGGGTCGTCTTGCCGGCGCCCGAGGGCCCGACCAGCGCCAGCGGCCGGCCGGGGCGCGCGGCGAGCTCCGCCGCCAGCTCGAAGTCGCGCAGCGGGGTGGAGACCCGAGCCTCGAGCGCCGCCGTCATCGGCTGCCCCCTCCCGCCAGGTCGCGCTCGCTGCCGAGCAGCTTCACCGCCAGCAGCAGCGCCGCCGAGACCAGGATCAGCACGGCGGAGAGGGCGAGCGCCGAGACGAAGCCGTCGGGCTCGCTGAAGTCGGCGAAGATCGCCAGCGGCGCGGTGCGCGTGACGCCCTGCAGCGAGCCGGCGAAGAGCAGCGTCGCGCCGAACTCGCCCAGCGCCCGCCCCCAGGCCAGGGCGAGGCCGGAGGCCAGCCCGCCGCGGGCGCTGGGCAGGGCGACGGTGGCGAAGGCGCGGAAGGGCCCGGCGCCGAGCGTCCGCGCCGCCGCCAGCAGCCGCGGGTCGACGGCCTCGAAGGAGGAGATCGCGCTGCGCAGGAAGAACGGCGCCGAGACGAAGACGAGGGCGACGACGACGCCGGCGGTCTGGAAGACGAGCTCGACCCCGGCGCCTTCGATCGCCTCGCCGAGGATGCCCCGCGGGCCGAACGCCGCCAGCAGGGCGATCCCGGCGACCGCGGGCGGCATCACGAGCGGCAGCTCGATCGCGGTCAGGACGAGCGCCCGGCCCCGGAACTCGCGGCCGGCGATCAGGTAGGCGGCCGGCGTGCCGACGACGACCACGACGAGGATCGCGATCGTGGTCGTCCGCAGGCTGAGCCAGAGCGCTTCGCGGGCCGCCGGCTCGCCGAGCGCGTCGAGCAGCCGGCCGGGGCCGGTGTCGGCGAACACGGCGACGACCGGGACGAGCAGGAAGGCGAGCGCCGCCAGCGCCGCCAGCAGCGCGATCCAGGCGAACGGGGAGGAGCGCCTCACGGCGGCGGCAGGAAGCCGGCCCGGCGCAGGTCCGCGGCCCCTTCGCCGTCGATCATCCCGTCGAGGAAGCGGCGCGCCGCGGCTTCGTCGCCCCCCTTGACCACGGCCGCCGCGTAGGCGACGTCGGGTTGCAGCCGCGCGGGGACCCGGATCGTCTTCACCGCGCCTCCGGCCGCCCGGGCGTCGGTCGCGTAGACGAAGCCGGCGTCGGCGGCGCCCTGCGCGACCTTGGCGATCACCGAGCCGACGTCGGGCTCTTCGGAGCGGACGTTCGCCATGGTCGCGCGCCGCTCGCGCGCCGGGAGGCGGCCGAGCACGGTGCGCGTGTAGGCGCCGACCGGCACGGCGGCGTCGCCGATCGCGATCTCGACCCCGGGCTCGGCCAGGTCGGCGAGCGAGGTGACGTCGCTGCCGGCCGGGACCGCGACGACGAGCGAGTTGGCGGCGAACGGGCGCGGCCTGTCCACGAGGCCTTCCGCGAACAGCCGGGCCGGGTACGCGGTGTCGGCGGCGGCGAAGAGGTCGGCGTGGGCTCCGCGGCGGATCTGCGCGGCGAGCCGGTCGGAGCCGGCGAAGCTGGGCTTGACGTCGGCGCCGCGGTAGGAGGCGGCGTATTCGGTGAGCGCGCCCTGCAGCGAGGAGGCGCCCAGCACGACCAGGCCCTCGTCTCCACCGCCGCCGCAGCCGGCGGGGAGGACCGTGAGCGCCCCGATCGCGGCGAGCGCCCCGATCGCCGCGATGCGCCGCACCTTCATGCCCGGGCAGTGTAGGCAAGCCCCGCGCGTGTAATCGATTCGTCATATGTGTCGGACAAACTGCCCGCTCGTTGGCTCACCTGCTTGTGATCGCGAAGGCTCCGGCGCCGGGGCGCTCGAAGACCCGGCTCTGCCCGCCGTGCACCCCCGAGCAGGCGGCGGCGCTGGCCGAGGCGGCGCTCGCCGACACGCTCGAGGCGGCGGCGGCGACGCCCTGCGACGGCCGCACCCTGGTCCTCGACGGCTCGCCGGGCGACTGGCTGCCGGAGGGCTTCGGGGTCGTCCCGCAGTGCGGCGGCGGGCTCGGCGAGCGCCTCGCCGCGGCCTTCTCGCGCCGCACGGGGCCGACCCTGCTGATCGGAATGGACACGCCGCAGGTCGGCCCCGAGCTGCTCGGCGAGTCGCTCGAGGCGCTCGAGCGACCGGGCGCCGACAGCGTGCTCGGCCTCGCCGAGGACGGCGGCTACTGGGCGATCGGCTTCCGCAGGCCCGATCCCGCCGCCTTCGAGGGCGTGCCGATGAGCAGCGCGCGGACCGGCGCCGCCCAGCTCGAGCGGCTGCGCCGGCTGGGGCTGCGGGTGCGCCACCTGCCGTGCCTGCGCGACGTCGACTACCTGGAGGACGCCTACAGCGTCGCCGCGCAGCGACCCCGGGGAACGTTCGCGCGGGCGCTGCGCGAGCTGGAGCCGAGCCTTGCCTGAGCTGGCGCCGCCCAGCGCCACCGAGCTCTACGAGCGGGGGCTCGACGAGTTCGGCGCCTTGCCCGCCCCGCTCGCCTACCACGTGCGCGGCGACGACGGCACACACCGCCGCGTCCCCTTCGAGCGCTGGCTGCGGCGCGCCGCCGACGAGGAGGAGCAGCTGCTCGAGTGGGCCGTCGGGCCGGTGCTCGACGTCGGCTGCGGCGCGGGCCGTCACCTGCATGCGCTGCGCCGCCGTGCCGTCAGCGCGACCGGGGTCGAGATCTCCGCCCGCGCCGCGCAGATCGCCCGCGGCGGCGGCGCCGAGGTGCTCGAGGGCTCGATCTTCGACGTGCCCGAGCGGACGATGTGGGGCACGGCGCTCCTGCTCGACGGCAACATCGGGATCGGCGGCGACCCGCGCCGCCTGCTGCGCCGCGTCGCCGAGCTGCTGCGCCCCGGCGGCAGGGCGCTGGTCGAGCTCGACCCGCCCCGCTCGGGGACGCGTGTGCTGCGCCTGCGGCTGGAGAGCCCGCACGCGGTCAGCGAGTGGATCCCCTGGGCCTGGGTGGAGGTGGACGCGATCGGGCCGCTCGCCGCGGCCGCCGGGCTCTCCCTGGAGGACGTCTGGTCCACCGAGCGGCGCTGGTTCGCGCGGCTCGCCCGCGGGCCCGCGCGGTGAGCCGGCTGGAGCGGCTCGGCGGGGACCGGGTCCCGGCCCTGGTCGCGGCGGCGACGGCGCTGACGATCGCGGTCGGGCTGGGCGCCAAGCTCGCCGGGTTCGATTGGCGCACGCCGGCGCAGCCGCTCAACATCTCCCTGCAGCCGGCGCTCTCGCCCTGGGCGGCGCTCGGGCTCGCCGTCCTGCTCGGGTCGCTGTACGCGGCGCGGCGGTTGCAGCGGGCGGCGATCGGCGCCGCCTGGTTCGGCCTCGCCGGGTTCGCGCTGACCCTCCTCACGCGCCTGGCGCTGAACGTGATCCGCGCCGGCCCGGTGGACTGGTACGACGTCTTCGTCGTCCGGCCGCACGGCGAGGGGACGACCGAGTACCTGCCGGCGCTGCCGGCGCTCGACCACGGCGTCGGCCCCTTCCTCGACCGCTTCGACTCGCTCGTGCCCGAGCTGCCGGTTCACGCCGCCGGCAACCCGCCGGGGCTGCTGCTGACCATGCACGCGCTCGGCATCGACACGGCCCAGGGGCTGGCGGCGCTGACGATCGTGATCGGCGCGATGGCGACCCCGGCGCTCTACGCGCTGGCGCGCGACCTGTTCGACGAGGCGACCGCGCGCGTCACCGCGCTGCTCTTCGTCTTCGTGCCGACCTCGCTGCTCTACGGGGCGACCTCGGCCGACGCCATGTACGTGGCGCCGGCGATCCTCGCCGCCGTCTGGCTCGTCTCCCGCCGCACCCGGACGATGCTGCTCGGCGCCGCGGCGCTCGCGCTCTCCTCGTTCCTCTCCTACGCGCTGCTCGCGATCGGCGTCTGGGCGGCGCTGGTGCGCTGGCGCCGCGACGGCCGGGCCGCGGCGCTGCGCATCGTCGTCGCCTGTGGGGTCGCGGTGCTCGCCTTCTACCTCGCGCTCTACCTGGCCAGCGGGTTCGACCTGCTCGCGGTTCTGCGGGCCACCCACGACCGCTACCACGACGGGATCGCCAACGTGCGGCCCTACCTCTTCTACCTCTTCGGCTCCCCCGCGGCCTTCCTCTTCATGCTCGGCCCGGTCGCCTGGCTGGCGGCGCGCGCGCTCGGCGCCGGCGAGGACACCGCGATCGCGCTCGCCGTCGTCGTCGCCGTCGCGGCGGTCGGCGGCTACACGAAGGGGGAGACCGAGCGCATCTGGATCTTCCTCGTGCCGCTCGCCTGCCTCTCCGCGGCGCGCGCGCCGCGCGCCGCGCGCCTGCCCGCGATCCTCGTCGCGCTCACCGTCCAGGCGATCCTGATCGAGGCGCTGTTCACGACCAAATGGTGAGGCCGACCAGGCGGTGAGGCGCCAGGGTTCAGCGCAGCTCGGCCGTGGCGAACTCGCGCATCCCCGCCTCCAGCCCGACCTCCGCCCGGAAGCCGAGCCGCTCGGCCGCCAGGCCCGAGTCGGCGAAGACGTGGCGGACGTCGCCGAGCCGGAACTCGCCGGTCACGCGGGGGGCCGGCGCGCCGGGGCCCGCCGCCCGCGTCAGCAGGCCGGCCATCTCCCCGATCGAGCGCGGTTCGCCGCTGGCGACGTTGAAGGCGCCGGCCGCGCCGGCCTCGGGGTCGAGCGCGATCAGGTTGGCACGGGCGACGTCGGCGACGTGGACGAAGTCGCGCAGCTGGCGCCCGTCCTCGAAGACCGCAGGGGACCGCCCGGCCGCGATCGCGCTGCGGAAGATGCTGGCGACGCCGGCGTAGGGGGTGTCGCGCGGCATCCGCGGCCCGTAGACGTTGTGGTAGCGCAGCGCCGTGAAGCGCACGCCCTCCTGCTCGCGCGCGAACAGCGCGCAGAGCTGCTCCTGGTGCAGCTTCGTCGCCGCGTAGAGGCTGCGCGGGTCCAGCGGCGCGTCCTCGGGGACCGGGCGCGGCTCGAGCGGCTCGCCGCAGCGCGGGCAGGGCGGCTCGAAGCGCCCCGCTTCGAGGTCCCGCCTGGCGCGCGCCGGGGGGCGCACGGGGCCGTGCCGGGCGCACTCGTAGCCGCCCTCGCCGTAGACGACCATGCTGCTGGCGAGGACGAGCGGCCCGCGGTAGCGCCGCGCCGCCAGCGCGGAGAGCAGCCGCGCGGTCCCGAGGTCGTTGGCCGCCACGTAGTCCTGAGCCTCGCCGAAGTCGAGTCCGAGCCCGACCATCGCCGCCTGGTGGCAGACGGCGTCGACGCCGTCGAGCGCCGCGGCGACGGTCTCGGGGTCGGTGACGTCGCCGATCCGCAGCTCGGCGGCCGGGTTGAGGTAGCCGGGGCGGCCGCTGTGGGCGGCGGGGTGCAGGCAGTCGAGCACGCGCACCTCGCGGCCGGCCTCGACCAGCCGGTCGACCACGTGGGAGCCGATGAACCCCGCTCCTCCGGTGACGAGCACGCAGCCTGGCACCGGCGCAGCCTAGATGACTGACGGTGACCGGCACGGGCCGTGCCGCGGTTCACAGTCTGTTCATCTGCGCGTGGGAGGCTGAGCGGGTGGGCCTCCGCCGGAATCTGTGCGGCCCGACGGCGATCGCGTTCGCCGCGCTCGCTCTCGGCTGCGGCGG
>Ga0210111_1000120_pt1 | contig 19624 bp, 12 predicted proteins | sample China_Galinas_PW_6_FD_185520 | JGI IMG/M metagenome (GOLD analysis project Ga0210111, IMG submission 185520) | Wetland microbial communities from San Francisco Bay, California, USA, that impact long-term carbon sequestration - China_Galinas_PWC_D2... | ecosystem: Environmental > Aquatic > Marine... | reverse complement strand
AAACTGGGAGGGACTTTGCGAGCCAAAGGAAATCTCAGTCAAAGAGCATTTGCGACATAGATTAGCGAAGAGTTCGGAACAGGCCCGGCCAACAAGAGAACGTAGGGCATTTCGTTGTTCCGATTCAGCGAAACATCGACCTGCCAGCCCCAACAGGCAGGTGAACCCCCCGGCTTCGCCGGGCGAACCACCGGCCCTACCTTTACCAGCACTGGCGGACAAGCCGCCAGTGGCACCCGTAGCCGCCAGTGGCAGCCGTTTGGGGCGAACACATCGCAGAGAATTGTAGCCGGTGCCAAATTGGTGTCCAATGCACGCGGCGTTTGCCAACCCCGGCGCAGTCGACGGCGTAGAGATGAACGTGAAACGTCTGATTGAGACCATTTCTCTCTTCATCCTGATCGTGGTCATCGTCCTGCGCCCGCTGGTGGCTGAATCGTACGACTCGGCCCCCAATCCGATGACCGCGGCACTGCAAACAGTGAGTGATCCCTCGCCGGTGCGTACGCTTGTGTTCGACCTGGCCATTCTGTTGGCGGCCATTGGATGGCTGGTGGCGCGAGCGCTCGGGCCCGGTTATCGGTACAGGAAAACTGGGCTCGAGTGGGGCGTGGGCCTGATCGCGATGGCCGCTGCGTTCTCGTGCGCATTCGCAGGGCACAAGCGTCTGGCGATGAATGCCACGCTGGACTGGCTCTGCTTTCCCCTTCTGGCGATTGTTCTGGTGCAATTGCTGCGCGAACGATGGCAACGTCGCGTGCTGATCGCGGCCGTCATCGCCACCGGCTGTGTGCAAGCTCTACAGTGTATCGACCAGTATTTTGTCGGCTTTGACGATACATGGGCACAGTATCAGGAGATCAAGAACGACTTCTGGGCGCGCCAGGGCGTCGACCTTGACTCTTCCAAGGTGGAGCTATTCGAGCGACGCATGCAGGCCCGCGAGGCGAGCGGATTTCTCCCGCACAGCAACCTGACCGGTTCCTATCTGGCGCTCTGTGCGTTTGTCGCGATGGGCCTTTTAACCACGCGCCTGCTCCGCACCAGAGATACCAAGGACCTCGTACTTCTGGCGGCAAGAGTCCTTCTGGTCGTCGGGTTCGGCGTGGCGATCTACACGACCAGGAGCCTCGGCGCATTGGTGGCATCCATCGTGGGTATCGCTTTTTGCGCCGTCCTGTATCTGTTCCGCGATTGGATTGATGCGCACCGCGGGCGGACCTTGTTGGTCGGGTGGCTGATCGCGCTGGCCGGCGTGGGTTCGCTCGTCGGATACGGTCTGACATACGATCGCCTGCCGCACATGTCGCTGACGTTTCGATGGCAGTATTGGAAGGCGTCGGCCTCCCTCATCGCGGATCATCCCGTCACCGGCGTGGGCAGAGAGAATTTCGGTCGGCATTATCTCCAATACAAGACCATCGACAGCCCGGAAGAGGTCGCCAACCCGCACGACCTCTTCGTGCAGGCGGCGAGCGACTGGGGATTGCCGGGGTTGGCCGGTCTTCTCATCGCGGTCGTCGGCGTGTCGCGCGTGCTTGCCCGCAAGCGCGGGACGGAACAGAAGAAAGGCGATCCCGGCGACGGGGGCGCAACCCGAACGGTCCTCGCCTGGGGCGTACTCCTGCTGATCACGCTCTCTCTCTGCCGACTGCCGATGCTGGATGCGGCGGACCGGGAGTTTTTCATTTTCGCCTACTACACGACCGTCGTGACCACACTCGTATGGGGCGCGGCATTTTTCATCATGGCGCTGCGCGGTTCCGGTTCATCCGAAGACAAATCCAACGAAGGCCTGATCTTGGGCGTGTGGGGCCCGGCGGCGGTGCTCGCGTTTGTCGTTCACGATTTCATCAACTTCGCACTCTTCACGCCGGCATGTGCCACGACTTTTTTCGCTGTATTGTCCGTCGTCATTGCGGAGCGATTGCCATCGGAAGCTACGGCACGATCGCCATCGGCCGTGCGGCGGTGGCGGTTGCCCCTGCTCGCCACGGTGGTGCTTGTGATGATCGTCGTATTCCACGTCAGACCGGTGGCATCGGCATCGCATCATTTCGCCGAAGCGAAATCCGTGCGGAATCAGGTAGCGGTCAACCGCGCGATAACCGATCAACCGGCGTTCGTCCATTTCGAGCGTGCGATCGCCGCCGACAATTTCGACTCAGCCGCGATGGTGGCCAAGGCCGTATGGCTATACCAATTGTCGCAAATACCGCAATTCCGGGATGAAGCCATCGCCCGCGCCATCTACAATCTGGAAGAGGCACGCACGCGCGACCCGCTCTACATCCGGCTTCCGCGGCTACTCAGCGACCTCTACCTGGCACGTGCCGACGACACGAACAGCGCCGATGCGTTTCACGCGGCTATCGGAGCCGCGCGAGAGGTCGTCGAGCTCTATCCGAAAGATCCGCTGGGAATCGCATCGCTGGCCGATAAGCTCGCGCTAGCGGGGACGGCGCTCCACGATGTCACGATGCTCCAGGAGTCAATAAAGACGTTTCGGAAAGCCCTGAACCTCGATGACGCCCGGCCGGAGTGGGAACGCATTCGCGGCTTCCGGCCCCGCAAGCGCCAGGCGCTGCACGAACGCATGGACGAGATCGCGCGGCAACTCGATGAAATGGGTGCTGCTACCGGGCGAAACGAACAGCCGTAAGACCCCGCCAGCGTGCCACTGGCGGCTTGCCAGCCAGTATGGTGCGAGGGGTGCCCCGTCTATGACGCAGCAATGGGTGGGGGACGAACACATCGCGATTTGTCGGGTGCTTTGCCCGCCGGCGTGTGCCAATCGGTTCTCGCCAGCCAGTGTGCAACGAGAGAATCATGCGATCTCTAACATCCCGTCCCCCACCCTTCGCTGGCGCAATGGATGGGGGACGAACGCATCGCAGTGAACCGGGTGCTTTGCCCGGCGGTGGATGCCACTGGCTGCTTGTCAGCCCGTGAGGTGCGCGAACACGGTGCGCTATGGCTCGAGCACGACCCACTGACCGTGGTCGTCCATATCGAAGTGGTACGTGGATTGATCGCGCTGCACCATTTCGCTGTTTCGTCCATCGATACGGATGATCACCAGCTTCTTCCAGCGAACGGGAATTCGGCTCACATCGAGAGCGAAGCGCTGTACATCGTGCGTATCGATGATGATCTTGTTCGACTTGCGATTGAAGGACCCCTCAGCCCAGGCGCCGGTCGCATCGCCACGGATGGCCTCGACCGTCAGCCACCGATCCAGGTCTTCCATCGGAGCGGCGATGTTGACGCGAGGAGGTAGCGCGACTTCCTGCACGGGCTTGGGCGGCGTATCTGAGTTTGCGTTTGGAGCCTCGTCTCCGGACTCCTTCTGGTAGGTGACAAATTTGCGGCATCCTTCCGAGAACACCAGCCCCGCCGAGAGGACGAGAGCGAGGCCGAGCGTTCCTGCCAATCGATTTGGAATTCGCTGCGATCTCATCCTCGTCACCGGCATTCTCCCGACTCGCTCCGCCACAAGGGAGTTCGTACCAGCAGCCATTTCAAAAAATGATATCGGGGGGGCACGGTTTGGCGAAGCCAGGCCGTAGTCTGGAAGAACCACGGCCTGCCACTTCGGGTCAGACCATGCCACCCGGGAATATACGGTTTCGGGATCACCTCTGCTATCCAGCGGCCAACCAGGCAATCCCGCGTGAAAAAGCCTATCCTCACAACGGTCGGTTGCAAAGAGCGCCGCCTTGTTGTACGGTCCTCACGCCGTTTGGGACGCGAAGGAAATGAAAAAGAACAACGAATTGCCGCATGTTCGATCGACCACGATTCTCACCGTGCGGCGCGGAGACAAGGTCGCCATCGGCGGCGACGGACAGGTTTCGCTCGGTGAGACTGTGGTCAAGCACGACGCGCGCAAGATTCGCGCGCTGGCCGGCGGCAAGGTGTTGTGCGGATTTGCCGGATCGACGGCCGACGCCTTCGCCCTGCTCGACCGATTCGATGCCAAGCTCGAACAGCACAACAAGAACATGCCGCGCGCGGCCATCGAGCTGGCCAAGGAATGGCGCACGGACCGCGCGCTGCGAAGACTGGAATCGCTTCTTCTGACCGTCGATCGCGAGTCGACGCTCATGCTCAGCGGCTCGGGTGACGTGATCGAACCGAGCGACGGCGTCGCGGGCATCGGATCGGGCGGCATGTACGCGGCCGCGGCGGCCAAGGCACTGCTTCAGAACACCGAGATGGCACCCGTGGATATCGTGACCAAGGCTCTGGAAATTGCCGGCGACATTTGTGTCTATACCAACCGGAACATCATCGTGGAGACGATCGAATAACACGCGTCACCGAATAGGAGAAAGGGTGGCATGGCCCACGCGTAGCGTGGCCATGAACAAACGCGAGGGTGCCCCATCCATTGCGCAGCAATGGGTGGGGGACGAAGAAGTCGCACGTGTTGTCCGGTCCCCCACCCTTCGCTGACGCGAAGAATGGGGCACCCGCTCATGGTGTAGATCGTAGGGCAGGTCGTTGCTCCGACTGTGGTGGAGCGTTGACCTGCCGATCCTGCTAACCGATTGAGGTCGCTCACGGTGTAGTCCGACGAGGCAGGTGACCCTCACGGCACAGCCGGGAGAACCACCTGCCCTACATTGGCGCAAGAAACATGAAAGACTTGACACCCAAAGAGATCGTCAAGAAGCTCGACGAATACATCGTCGGCCAGGATGCAGCCAAGCGCGCCGCCGCCGTCGCCATCCGCAATCGCTGGCGGCGCCGGCAACTCCCCGATGACCTGCGCAACGAGGTCGGTCCCAGCAACATGATCCTCATGGGCCCCACCGGCGTCGGCAAGACGGAGATCGCCCGTCGACTCGCCAACCTGGTCAACGCACCGTTCGTCAAGGTAGAGGCCACCAAGTACACCGAAGTCGGCTACCACGGGCGCGACGTCGAGAGCATGATTCGCGATCTCGTCGAACTGGCCATCCACATGGTCCGCGACGAGCAGGCCGAGGTCGTACGTGAAGAGGCCGAACGTCTCACGGAAGAGCAGCTGATCGATACGCTCATGCCCCCCACCGCGTACGATCAGGTGGAGTCCGCCCCGGGCTCGGACGTGGCCGACCGCCGCCATCGCAGCCGCGAAAAATTCCGGGCACAGTTACGAGCCGGCGACCTCGACGACCGCATCGTCGAGGTCCGGTCCGAGAGCAAATCCACCCCCATCGGCATGATGGCCACCATCGGCACGGATCAGATGGACCAGGACCTCCAAGGGCTGATGGAACGCATCATGCCTTCACAGCCGAAGAATCGTTCGGTGCCCATATCCGAGGCCCGCAAGATCATCTACGAGCAGGAGTGCGACAAGCTGATCGATCGCGACAAGGTGACCGACATCGCCCTGAAACGCACGGAGCAATCCGGCATCGTCTTTCTCGATGAGCTGGACAAGCTGGCCGCCCCATCGCAGACACACGGACCGGATATCTCGCGTCAGGGCGTACAGCGCGATCTGCTGCCCATCGTGGAGGGCTGCACCGTCGGCACGCGCTACGGGCCGGTTAAGACGGATCACATACTCTTCATCGCGGCCGGGGCTTTTCACTCCTGCAAACCGAGCGATCTGATGCCCGAGTTGCAGGGCCGCCTGCCCAACCGGGTCGAGCTTGACAGCCTGACGCGCGACGACTTCATCCGCATTCTGACCGAGCCGCAAAACGCGCTGACCAAACAACAGACGGCGCTGCTCGCGACGGAGGGCGTGTTCATCGAGTTCTCTGAGGACGCCATCGTGGCAATGGCCGACACCGCCTACCAGGTGAACCAGTCCACCGACAACATCGGCGCCCGGCGGCTGATGACCGTCATGGAAAAGCTGGTCGAGGACATCAGCTTCAACGCCCCGGACCGCAAGGGAGAGTCCATCAAAATCGATGCGGCCTACGTCAACGAACGCCTGAAGGACATCTGCGAGGATTCGAATTTGAGCCGGTATATCCTGTAGCGGCAAGTTGACGATCCGTACCGCGACCGTGAGGGAGCGGCTCCTCAAAGCGACGGAGCGACCGCGGACCTGCGGTCCTAGCGACTGAGGGCGACCAGGCAGGGAGCACGAAGCGACGTAGGGGGCACTTCCGACAAGTTGGGTGGGCACCGCCCACCAAACTCCGCCCGTGTAACGCACAAGACTGTAGTCTGGCGCAGCCGGCGCGTAGACCTGCTTGCTACACGCACCGGCAGGGCCTACGGCGAGAACGCCGGAATGAAGGCGGCCGCGTCACGAAGATCGACGTCTCCGTCATTGTCGCCATCGAATCCGGAAAGGCACGCTGCCCCGCAGACAGGCGTGCCGGGCTGCGGCGCCACACCTGACCCGGCCAGGCAATTCTCCAGGAATCGATAGTCGATTAGATCGACAGCCCCGTTGACGTCAAAATCGACGCCAAGGCTCTCGCAGTCGTCGGGCACGCCGCTGTCATTGCAATCCGCACTGATTGAGACCGTCGTATATCGGATGGTCACGGCGATCGACGTCTCGGCGCAAATGCCGGGGTCCACACCGACGCTGGGGATCATCTCAATCAGTACGTCCCCGGTGTCCACGGCCGCATTGTATACCGCCACGGGTACGATCAAGGTATCGTCATCCGGCGGTATCGCACAATCCGCCGCGCCGGTCACGAATACGCTGCCTACCGCCGTGCCATTGATGCTCACATCGACATACTCCGACGTCCGCGACAAGTCGCCGCTTGCGGTGAAAGCCAACTCGACGTCGCTTCCGGCCGGGGGCGGCGTCGTCACGCGAAATGACTGTGATGCAGTAGCATCCATCGGTGACATCGGATTCGACGCGCTCGTGAAAATGAAACCCACTTCGCATTCATCCGGGACGCCGTTGACCTGGCAGTCCGAACTGGTAAAGCACAGAATGTCCATTTCGTCAGGGATGTTGTTACGATTGCAGTCAGCATCGAGCCCTTCCACCTCACACTCATCCGGAATACCGTTCGGCTGACAGTCTGCGCTCAATCCGCTCACAATATCGCACTCATCGAGGCGAAAGTTCCCGTTGCAGTCCTGTGCTGTTCCATCGTCAAGCTCGCATTCATCCGGAATCGCATTGGTGTTGCAATCGGCGCTCGCGTTACTGGAGACGTCGCACTCGTCCGGCACTCCATTGAAGTTGCAGTCATCATGCAAGCCGGGTATGTAGTGGGACAGGGTGACGGAAATGTACGACTCCTGGCACGCGCCGTCCGCGTCTACGTGCTCTGTGGGCACCATCTCGATGACGGCGTCGCCACCGGCAATCGCCGTGTTGAACGACTCCGCCGACATGATGATGACCTCGACATCGGGGGACAGCACACAATCGTCAGCGCCGATTTCAAATAGGGTGCCCAAGACGTCACCGTTCAGAGAGACACCGATATTCTCGAGAGGAGAGGCCAAGTCGCCGTGCGCGGTAAACGTAAGCGAGACATCATGGACGGCGAGCGGCGGATCGACGAAACGATGGACGAGCGGGTGTCCGCCTTCCAGTGGCGACAGCGGACCGGACGAGCTAATAAACATGTAACCTGCCTCACACTCATCCGGAATACTGTTGGTGTTGCAGTCGGCGCTCGAGTTGTCGGAAATATCGCACTCATCCGGGTTATCGTTTCCGTTACAGTCCTCGCTCGCACCTGAGGTGAGATCGCATTCGTCGGTGATACCGTTCGTGTTGCAGTCCGGCTGGCAGTCATCTGGAATGCCATCATCGTTACAGTCCGGACTCCCTCCAATCGAAATATCGCAAGAATCCGGGATCGAGTTCACGTTACAGTCCTGCTCCAGGCCGCTTGCGAGATCGCACGAATCCGCCACGCCGTTCTCGTTGCAGTCCGGTTCGCAGTCATCGGGTATACCGTTCGGCTGGCAGTCCAGACTCTGTTCGTCGCGGATATCGCAATCATCCGGTACGCCATTGCCGTTACAGTCGGTTTCGCATTCGTCGGGAATGCCGTTTGTCTGGCAATCCAGGCTCACGTCATCGCGGATATCGCACTCATCCGGTGTTTGGTTCTGGTTGCAGTCTGTCGAGAAGTGAAGCTTCTCGTATGATGTCGTGACAGCAATAGATGATTCCGCGCACCAGAGCGAATCCACACCGTAACCGGGTCTCATGTCGATGGTGGCATGTCCTCCTCCCACCGTATCATTGAAAACACTTGCGGGTAGAACCAGCGTATCCGAGACGGGCGGAATGGCACACGAAGGAGTGCCGCGCGGAAAAACGTATCCCTGATAGACGCCATTTATGTAGATCTCGACAAAATCACCAGACCCGTTCAGATTGGCACTCGCGAAAAATGTCAGCATGACATCGCCGCCGGCCAGTGGCGGATTCAGAATCACATGCGTTTGCAGGATGAATGCACCGACGGGCGAAAGCACATCCGACGAATCCGTAAACGTCTCGGTCACATCACACTCATCGGGAACACCGTCAAGCTGGCAATCCAGGCTCGTGCCGTCGCGGATGTCACATTCCCTCCCGCCGTAAGGTCGCACTCGTCGGCAACGCCGTTGCCATTGCAGTCCGTCTCGCAGTCATCCGGAACGCCATTCGCGTTGCAATCATCGCCCGAGCCGGGCCTCTGGTATGACACGGCGACGGAAATACCCGAATCCCAGCATTCATCCATGTATTCTTCTGGCACGATGTCGATGACGGCGTCGCCGCCTGCCACAGCTGCATTGTACGTCTCCGCCCGTACTGTAATGGTATCCACCATGGGGTATTCCGTGCAGTTGCCCCATCCGCCTTCATAAATCTCGCCAACAACCACGTTGTTCAATGATATCGTAGTAATCTCGTAAATTCCGCCCAGGTCCGCGCGGGCCGAGAAAGCCAACGTTACATCACCGCCGGCGAGCGGCGGCCGAATGACTCGAAACCTCTGTGGATGCCATCCATCGAACGGAGACAGCATGCTCGAGGAAGTGGTAAAAAGAATCCCTGCCTCGCACTCATCGGGGATGCCGTTGGCCTGACAATCCAAACTCGCCCCGCTCTCGACGTCGCAATCGTCCGGTATGAGGTTTTGGTTGCAGTCCGGATCGACACCATCGGCGATTTCACAGTCGTCGGGAATCCCGTTCTCGTTGCAGTCTGCCGTTTCGCACTCATCCGGCCTGCCATTCGGCTGGCAATCCAGACTAAAGCCGTCCTCGATGTCACATTGATCCAGCACGCCGCTCGCATTACAGTCAACGCCGCCGTCCGGCGCGTAGGCAAGTCCGCGAATCCGGCCAAACTGTGTTGAGCCCACAACGGTCGCCTCACCGGTCGCCGAATCGATCCTCAGGAGTTGATTACTGTAAGGTGCAAGCGTATAGAGGCTTCCCGTATTGGTATCCAACGCAAGATTGGACAGCGAACTCACGCCGGGGCCGAACGGACCAACCTCGGTGGTATTGCCGTTAGTCGCATCTATCTCAAGAAGAACATACTGATCGGCGATTCTAGAGTAACCGTACATCGTGTTGGTATCCGGGTCGTAGGCAATCCCGCCTACCCAGGTAGGCTCCACGGTGGCAATCGGCGTAACCGCGCCGGTCTCGGTGTTGACTGTACTGAGAAGACTTCTCTCGAAATCAGAACTGATGCCGTATAGTGTGCGGGTGTCGGAGTCGAAGGCCAAGTCCCGTATTTTCTCAGGAAACACCACAGCAGCCACTGCTGAACCGTTGCCGCTTACTGCGTCGATTCTGATGAGACGGTCGGCGTTAGGATTTGGATCGAAGTCAATTCCGTACAGCGTACTTGTATCCCGATCGTAAGCAAGGGCACGGACAAAGTCGAAACCCAGGACTCCCGTGAATGTGAATTGACCCGATCCCGAGTCGATTGTGCCGATTTGATTGGAGTCATCATCGTGTGCATAAAGCCTATTCGTGCCCTCGTCGAACGCCAAGTGGCTGAGGTGATCCAACGCCAATGCAGTGACAGCTGTTCCGCGGCCTGTTGCAGTATCAATCTCAATCAGCTGACTTGTCGCCCGATCCGTACCATAGAGCGTGCCGGTATCCGAATCAAAAGCGATTCCCGAAACATACTCGAAGTCCAACGGCACCGCTGTCGTGGCCGTGCCTGTCTTGGTGTCGATGACCATCAGCCTATCTTTGTAGGGGGCGACACCGTACAGGATTCCGGTAAAATCGCTGAAAGCGAGATCTTCTATGTAGTCGGAGCCGTGCTGCGTACCCAGCGGTCCGATGGCCGTGCCCGCGCCGGTGCTCTTATCGATAGTGATGAGTTGATCGGTATCACGGTCTGTCGCAAATAGCACTCCCGAATTGGGATCGACTGCCAGACCTACGACACGCGAAAACCCAATCGCGCCGATTGGCGTGCCGACGCCTGTGAGCCTGTCAAGTACAATCAACAGATTCCTGATCTCATCCACGGCGTAGACCATCTGTGTACTCGGATCGACAGTGAGCCCCGCGACTCTGAAGCACCGCGGAATCCCCACCTCCGTGGCGGCGCCGGTCAACGCATCGATCTCGAGGAGCGTTCCACCGCCAACACCATAGAGCGACCCTGTGCTCGTTTGAAACGCCAATCCGAAGCTGTACAGTGAGCCCGGCGAGCCTAGGAGTGTTCCTGCTCCCGTGCCGGTGTCAATCACGATGAGTCGCTGCGTGTCCAAGTTCGCCGAGACTAGCGTCTGCGTGTTCGGATCAAATGCCAAACTGAAGGCGGTGCCGCCAGTTCCCACGACGCCAACGACGGTGGTTAAGCCGGTATCAGGATCGATGATCAAGAGCTGGTCGGCACAATAATCTAAGCCGTACAGGGTGTCGGTCACCGGATCAAAGGCCAGACCTCCCATGCAGTCCGGCGCCAAATTCGCGATGGCGATTCCCATTCCTGTGGTCTTGTCGAACGCGAGGAGTTTATTGTCCGCGCCCGAGCCATCCACTCCGTAGAGTATGCCGGAATTCGGATCGAATGCGAGATCGACCACAGACTCGGAGCCGTGCGGGCCGACTGGGGTGACCGATCCTGTGGCCGGATCGAGTGTGAGGAGCTGCCCGGAACCAGTTGTGTAGAGCGTTTCCGTGTACATGTCAAAGGCGAGGCCCCGGAGACCACAGAAAGGACTCATGCCCTCGCCCGAAAGAACGCCCGCCGCTCCGGTGGACTGGTTCAACTCAAGGGCGAAAGACTCATCGGTTCCAATGAGGCGTCCCGCCAAATCGCAGTCGTCCGGCACGCCGTTTCCATCACAGTCGTTCGCGACACCGAACGGCCAGAGTTCACACGCGTCCGGGATCCCGTCCCCGTTGCAGTCGTCCTGGCAGTCATCACGTATCGAATTGGCATCACAATCGGAGCTACTCCCTCCATTAATATCACAGCTGTCTTCCAGTCCGTTGCCGTTACAGTCCGCAACCAAGACAGATCGGCATGCTCCCCACTCATTGCAGAACTCGGTGCCCGTACACGCATCCGAATCATTGCAGTCTTCATCCAACGCGCACACGCATCGATTTCTGTCCGGATCACATGTTAGTGGGTCGGGACACGGAGGCGTACCGGGCAGGCAGTTTCCGTTGACATCGCACGACTCCTCGCCGTTGCAGTGGGCACCGTCGTTACAGTCCGCGTTGGTCACGCAGAGACACGTGGCGCCTGCCTCGTCGCACAAGGGCGTCGGTAGCGCGCATGGATCCCCTGCCGATTCACACGCGCCCCCCACGCAGATTTCTTCACCGTTGCAGAAGACACCGTCTTCGGGACAATCGTCGTCGCTGTCGCATTCGCATCGGTCCAGAGATTCCACGCAGACCTCGTTCGGTTGGCAGGGATTGCCCGTCGACTGGCAGCCGCCATCCGGACTGCAGGATTCCACACCGTTGCAGAACAGCCCGTCGTCGCATACCGCATCGATCGTACAACTACACGCCCCTCGCACCTCCGCAGCGGCATCGCAAACCAAGCCCGGCGCCGTACAAGGGTCCCCCTGCGAGAAGCACGTACCATCCACACAGAACTCCAAGCCGTTGCAGAAAACACCGTCTTGCGGACAAGCGGCACTCCACCCATCCGGAAGCGCGGATGCATCGCAGACCTCACACGCATCCGATGCATTCACCTCGCCATCGACATAGCATATGCCGTGGATGAGGCAGAATCCCGAATTGGCGGCGAATTCGCAAAGATGCGTGGCTTGATTGCAGTTGCCCGTGGCACACGGGAGCACGCCCTCACAATCTGAGTCGTCGCTACACTCGCACGTATCCGGCACCGCGTTGCCGTTGGCATCAAGGCCCGGATCGGCCAACAGCTCGCAGTCGTCGTGCACGAGGTTCGCGTTGCAGTCCTTCCTGGTGCCCACGGCGAGGATATAGGCCTTGCCATTCCCGGTCTGGTTAGCGCCGACAATAGCGTAATCACCGCCTATCGCCGTAGAAACGCCGAACCTGCCGCCGACCGTAGCGTCGCTTGCGGCCAGCTTCTTTACTTCCGTCCACGTCGTGCCGGAGCGTTCAAAGAAATAGGCAGTGCCCGAGTTGCTGACCGGCGGATTGTCGGCATCGCCGCTGCGTGCGCAGGCAATGATCAGGTCACCGCGAATCGCCAGCCCCAGGCGCGCCAAACCATCGCTCGACGCCGCATCCGACGCCGTCAGCCGCTGCTCGATCACCCAGTCGAGCCCTTCCAGCCGATAGACAAACGCCGCGCCAGCGCCTGACCCGGCCGCATCGTGGCCGTACGAGCCGACCACTACCCGATCACCATCTATGTCCAAAGAACTGCCGAAGAAATCATACTGAGCCGCAACAGGCGTGCCGTCTGCGGTTTGTGCCGTCAGGTTGTCCCGCCGCGTCCAATCGAACAGTTCCGTCGCCGGGTCCTTGAAGAACATCGTCACCGAGCCGGAGTTACAACTGAGATCAAATGGACAAGCGTCGTCGTCCCACTTGGCGCCGACGGCGATCCAGTTTCCGTCAATGGCCACAGCATCGCCGAAATTGTCACGTTCCTGATCCCCCTCCGCGCGGAGTTTTTGCGTGAATGTCCACTCATTGCCATCGAATCGAAACGTGAGCGCCGTGCCTGAATCTCCAAGACCTACTGCATCATCAGATTTCGGGCTGCCGATCACCATCCAGTCGCCGGATATGTCCACCGCATGGCCGAAGTAGTCCCCCTCGAGGCCTCCGGCGTAGATCAGCTCCTGTTCAAACTCCCACGTGCCGCCCAGATTTCTGCGAAACGTGTAGACCACGCCCTGTTCGGGTTTGCTGCCCACACTGCGTTTCCTGGCACCCACGACGGCCACACGCCCGTCGATGGCCACCGCCGCGCCATATTCGTCGCCCGCGGCGAGAGTGAGCCCGTCGGGCAAAAGCTCAGCCACCTGGACCCAGTCCAGACCCTGTCGCTGGTACACGAATGCAGCACCCGCGCCGGCACTCGGCGCCCCGACGACGGCGAAATCGCCACTGATGTCGGTCGACTCACCGAAATCATCCACAGCAAACGTAGAATCTGCTGTTACCGGCGTAATCTCGCACTGCGCCCATAAGGACTTGCCGGACAAAAGCAGCAGGAAAAAGACAAGACAGGTGCGGCCAACCTCGGAATACGATGACCCCATGTGTGATTTCCCTTTCAAGAACACGAAAGAGGTCGGCACAGTCCATGGAATACGACTGCGCACTGTTGCGGGCGTGTCACGATCATACCACAAGTAAATGGCCAACTTCAACGAAATATGGCCATTATTTTGCTCATTTTCTTGCCGATTTGCGCGGCAGACATCCCTTAGCTCCAGGCGCAGGCTTAACCTGCCGGACATGGTATAAGAGCCTATCTCAAAATCGGGCGACGGTCGCAGGCCGGCACTGGCGGACGAGCCGCCAGTGGCACCCCGATGGAGTTTCTGGGGCAGGCTCTAAGCGCGAATCGAATGCGATAGGACACCGTGGGCAATGCAGTGAAGTCAGCACCTACATCGTTTCGGCAGCGACTTACTCTGCGTGCGGACCTAGCAGTGTATGTAAGCGGCGAGTGGCGCGCCCTAGAAGAACGTCGGCAAGGGCCTCGCCGATCGGAAGGCCGGGGCATCGCTCGAGCCAGAAGAACTCGCCCACTGGGTTGACTTCCAGGAAAACGTAACGATCGTCGGGCGTGACGATGATGTCGATCGCGCCGTAGTTAAGACCGAAATGATCCATCAAGCGTAGAATGCGTTGCTGCACGTCTGCGGGGAGATCGTACGGCGTCCATTGTTCGAGCAAGGCCTCTCCCTCGCGACGCCAGTCGACCTTCGCCCGGTCCGAAGCTTGCGAGTCGATAGACGCCGCGAAGACCTTGTCACCGACGACCGTCACACGAAGCTCGAGTTTCTTGGGCACCATGACCTGAAAGGTCATGGGGCAGAGACGAAGGCTGTCGAGATTCTGCAAGTTCTCCGGCTTGAGCGGTGTCGTGAAGACGACATGGTCTTTGCCCTCGTCGTCGAAGATCGCAAACGACGAGAGCATCTTGGCAACCGTGCCCGCTTTATTTGTTTCGTAGAACGAACGCACCGCGTTGGGATCGTTTGTGGTCAGCGTCGGCGGTGTCTCGAGCCCGACATCGTGCGCGATCTGGAGTTGCAGTTGCTTGTTGCCGGCCAGTCGGACGAGCCGGAGAGGGTCGAGCTTGAAGGCGTCAAGAGCGGCGAGCATACCCAGGACGGTCGCTCGAATCTCCCGCGCGGCCGCTGTCTTGTGCTGTTTGTCCATGGTGTCCGGCAGCAGTCCGCCGAATCGCGTACGACGATACCAGACGGATTCCACTTGCGTCAGGTCCGTCTCGACGCCGTCGTCGTCGCGCATGAGGATTTGCCGACGGTCGCCGTCGAGATGAATGTTCAGCGTCAGTTCGGTGGGGAACCGGTCGGTGTCCAACCGGATGGCAGTGCCGCCGCGCTCCTGGATCGCGTTGATGACCGACGGGATACACTCGTTGTCGTCGCTTTTGGTGACGATCAGTACGTTCATGGTGTCATTATGTTACGCCAGAAGGGCTTCCGCAATGGCATCGGATATAGGGCAACCGAGATCGCGCTCGAGCATGCCCCATTCGCCCGACGGGTTCACCTCCAGGAACACAAGTTCTCCCTCAGGCGTCCGAATGAAGTCGAGGGCGCCGTAGACAAGCTGCAGCCTCGCCATCAATTCGCGAACACGGTCCGCCGTGTCCTCAGGGATGTCGTCGCTCTGCCAGGCACATTCTTCAGGTGTGGCGGATCGCCAGTCTATCTGTCCGCCGGCCGACTCTGAGGCGTCGATTCCGCCCACGAAGAAGTGTCCGTTCACAAAAGTCACCCGCAACTCCCGGTCCTTCTCCACGCGACGCTGGAACACCATGGGGCAGTGCCGCAAAGAAGCAAGACGCGTGAGATCCTCCCGCCGAACCTCACTGGTGCGCACGAAAACGGGGGCCTTCCCCATCGATGTGGAAAGCGGAGTGAGCATCTTCGTCACCACGGCGCCACCCTGATCGTCAAAGAAGCGGTGAACCGCATCGGGGTCGTTGGTAATGAGTGTCTCCGGCACCGTCAGTCCCACCGCACGTGCGTCTCGCATTTGACGGGCCTTGTTCAAGGCGGACCGATTGGCATCAATAGGGTTAATCCATTTCACACCGCTCAAGCCATCGAGGAACGCGTCGAGCGCCGCCTGAGATTCCCGTATGCATCCTGCCCGGAACTGAGGGGCCAGGTTTTCGTCGAGCCGCGGTATGCGGAGCTTGCGATTCCATACAGCGCGTACCTGTGCGCCGCTAACGTCAACTTCGCCAAGCTGCAACTGATGCGACATGCCAGTTCCACCTGATCGCGCCGAAAGTCGAATTTGGGTCGGAAACAAGTCCGTATCCACACGAACGGGATGTGCACCACGCTTCTCGAGTGCTTCTGCGACTCGTTCGACGGTGTAATGGTCCTCTGTGTGCGTGAGAAGAAGTACGATGTCTCGCTGACTTTGCATCAATCACGCAACTCGGATGGAAGACCGCGCGTCCTTGTGTCCTCGGTATCGGCGCCCGTTCGCCGCGGGGACGCCATTCCCAAACCGCAGCGCCGCCTTTCCTGCCACTCGCGGAAACGCCTGTCGCCTCAGAAAAGTGTACCAAAAAAAGAGGCCGATGCGCGTCACTGAATGAACGCGCATCGGCGCAATTCGAGAGTCGTCAAGCATCCTAGATGTCGACTACAATGGGATCGTCGTCGTCGTCGGACGGGTATTTCAGGGTGACAGGCGGTGGTATCTCGCCGCCACCGGGCTTGGGACCGGCTTTGATATCGGTCTTGACCTCAGGAAACCTCTGACCCTCCAGGAACTGAGCAAAAAACGGTACTTCCATCATTCTTCCTCTCAATAAGCTGATCCTAAACGATACCTCTCGCGCCAGCGAACGCCGCTGGGCGGCAAAAATGCGCGAAACGAACACATCGTTGGTTCGGCTTGGGCTAGCCCAGGCCACGACCTTTGTATTGACAACTCGCCTCTGTTAGTAATGCCCCTGTAACCAGAGCCGAAACTAGACCCTACTGTTACTTGGCGCAAACAACGGCCTGGAACCGCCCCCAAAATGTCAGATCTACAAGAAAAGAGCCGATGCGCGCCCCCTTTTGGGACGCGCATCGGCGGTATTCAAGGTCGCGTGCCGGACCTCGCCCTATTCAGTAGGCCACTCATCGTCGTCAGACGGGTACTTCAACGTGACAATCGGCGGTCCGCCGCCACCCCACGGGGGAGGGCCAGCCTTCACGTCGGTCTGGACCTCCGGGAATTCCTGACCCTCCAGGAACTGCACAAGAAACGGTGTGTCCATGATATGTGCTCTCCTTGTGCTGTTTCAAAATAACACCCACCGCACCGGCCGAGACCGCCGGACGGAAACGATACGAAACAGATATGCCGCCAGCCCGATATAGCCTAAAAACGACGGGCATGTGATAGGCGGATCTTGCGCATCGACGCCGACCCGTGGCCAAGCGATGAGCGCCGTGGCGAACGTCCGACTTTTGGTCAAGCAGCCTAGATCTCGACGCCGCCCTCATCGTCGTCGGACGGGTATTTCAAGGTGTGTAACGGCGGGCCGCCGCGACCGTGTCCCGGACCCGCCTTGATGTCCGTCTTGACCTCCGGGAACTCTTGCCTCTCCAGGAACTGAGCAAAGAATGGTGTCTCCATCTTTCGTATTCTCCTCATTGACCACCAAAGTGAACCAAACCAGTCGGCACGAAACGCCGCCTGGCGACAATACCAACAAGGGGCCTCTCGCGCTCGGCGCACACCGAGCCTTTGTGTACGACCTGTGGACAAGAACAACCAATTTTCGAAAGCCCGAGGAACTCAGCCCTACGCTTCACGAATCCGTCGCGCCGAGAAACCATGACGGATCACATGACAGTGGATCCGTCGCGTATCGTAACAAGTTCGCCGGGGCGCCTCAAGGATAATATGACCCGTTTCGGCGCTTCCGGGTAGATCGACCGCCCCACCACTTCGCGCCGGTAGGGGTGTACCGTGGGCGAGCCCGCGGGCATGGGATCCAAAGCTCGGATAGCCTAAGGTGACTTACAGGTCAGGCTTGTCCAAGGTGCTCTTCGCGCTGAACACAACCTGCGCGCGGCGTCCGTATTCGGTCACTATGGATGGGCGATGACCAGCAGGGTGGAGGATCGGCGATCGACACAGGAGACGCAGGTTTCGAGGGTCTCCGGATCCAACGCCGCGAAGCTCTCATCGAGGATGATCAACTCGGCTTGCTGGAGGATCGCGCGGGCAATGTAGACGCGGCTCCTTTCGCCGTGCGAGAGCTGCCATCCGGTCTCGCCCACGAGTTGCCGTAATCCGGAGGGCATCCGGTCCAGCAAGTCACCGAGACCCAGCTCCCGGCACACCTCTTCCGCCTCGCGCAGGTCATGGGGACGCGCGGGCCACCGGCGCCCCATCAAAAGATTGAACGCAAGGGAACTCGTCAGTATGTGGTTTTCATGGAATTGCGGCGCGGCGACGACACGTCTTCGCCAACCGCGCGATCCAAGGGTTTTACGATCGACACCCCGAAACAGGAGGAGTCCCGACTCAGGCGTACGCAGACCGAACATCAACGACGCGAGGGTCGACTTGCCGCAACCGGAAGCTCCTTCCAGCAAGACACGATCGCCCGTCCGCACAGTCAAGTTGCAACCCGTCAGAACGGGCACCCCGCGACCCGCGTAGCGGTAGACCAAGTCGTGCGCCTCGACGAGCGTCTCACCTTTCTTCCGTTCGACTTGCTGCGCCGCCCCGGCCACGATCGCCTGTGCGGGGACGCCGGGCTCCGGGTCGTTCGTGGCAGCTTTGAACAGCGGCGCCACTTGTTCCCAGGATATGACCGCGTCGGCAAGGAAGGAGAGCGCGCCATACAGTTTCTGGATGGCCCGCGCGCCGAGCAACACGCCGGCGACACCAATGGCGAAGGAGACGGACGTACCTCGCTCGGCAAGTAGGGTGGGCATCAGACCCGCAAATCCGATGATGACCCACCCCCTTCCCATCAAGGCGGAGAGGGACGCCGCCGTTCCGTCCATCGCACGCGACCGATCCACATACCGTGAAAGCGACTGGTCTTCCCCGTCATGCCATCTTGCCGCGCCTTGCTGTGCCAGTCGCGTTCGATGCCCGACCATACGCTCGACCATATCGTGGGTCATGTCGACTCTTGCAGCAGTCCAACGCCGTCGCCGACGAAAGAAACGCGCCACCAGAACACCCATCACGCCAAGCCATCCCACGAATAGAACGATCTGGGTGAACGGCGATGGACCGACTGACAAGACCAAGGCGGCCGCCACAATCTCAACGAGACCCGACAAACCCAGAAAGCCGCCTGAGATGGCGAGCGACTCGACGGCTTCGGATTCCATCACGCGTCCCAGCAGGCGCCCCGCGCCGTCCAGGCGGATGCGTTGTGGATCGAGGCGGACCGCGCCGACCATAAGCCTCTGTTTCAGCGCGCCGCCGACACCATACGCCAGCCGACCTTGTGCCCATGCGGCGATCATGCGCAGCGGCACCAGCGTTACGAGCATCATGAGCCAGGCGATCATCCACCCGGTTTCCAGCCGACCCGTCAATGCCCCGCGTCCGATCAGCCACCACGATCCGATGGTGAGCGTGTGCTGGACCGCGTGCAAGAGCACGAGAATCGCCAGGTAACCGCCGATCCGCATCTGGCGGAGCTGTTGCAGAAACGGGACGCCGGCGCCCGGTCGCAGCAGCCATCCGCCCGCGATTTCGGTCGCGCCGAACCTGTCCTGTAGCAACGCACGCCGGGCGGCCGTCCGCTTTCTCGGTGGCAAGCGTGCCTGATCGAGCAGTTCATCCACTTCGGTGGCGTGACCGGCCTCCAGGCGACTGCACAACAAATCGCGCACAGCATCGACCGGTACGCGATGAACCGACAAGTCGGTGCCCACGACACCGATGGTCCGGCTTCCTCTTTCCACGATCGGCAGCAGCCACGGCTGGTTCCCCTCGACAACGAGGCACAGCGACGGCGCCGACCGTCCGATGAATGCGGAGATATCGGCATAGG
>Ga0210111_1000115_pt1 | contig 19983 bp, 14 predicted proteins | sample China_Galinas_PW_6_FD_185520 | JGI IMG/M metagenome (GOLD analysis project Ga0210111, IMG submission 185520) | Wetland microbial communities from San Francisco Bay, California, USA, that impact long-term carbon sequestration - China_Galinas_PWC_D2... | ecosystem: Environmental > Aquatic > Marine... | reverse complement strand
TCGACGCCATCCGCCACCGCGGAACCATCGTATCGCAGCAGCCGCTTGCGCATGAGCAGCAGCGCCAGAACGAAGCGAAACTGCACGCGTACCGGCTCCTTTTCGTCCTCGAGCCGCTGGAAGAAGTTGATCAGAAGCTCCGCATCGACCAGCAACTTCTTTTTCTTCTCCTTGACCGGGACTCGTGTCTTGTAGAAGCAGAAGCACCCCTCGGGCGGCCCCTGCCAGGCATCTTCCGCGTAATCCGCCCGGCGAAAGGTCTCGCCATCCTCAAAAAGCACCGTATAAAACGCCTCGCCCTCCTGTAGCTCGCGCCCGGAAATCTCGCACACACCCGACGCCCGTTTTACTTCCCACTGCTGTGCCATAAGTCGTCAAACCGTCCGCAAGCCTACGCAGCCCAACAGATTCGGTCATCCATCCCGGTGAAAAAGACCGCAATCCCGTATCGCATCCTCTACCCCACCCAGAAGGCGTTCGCGCTGCATCCTGGAACGCCCCTTGCATGGAGAATCCACAATGTCGCCGGATTCGGTTCGCGGGGCAAGTGCTACGAGAATATCGACCCAAGCCCCTGCGCCGTAGCGAGTTACGGCGACACGGCATTTGCGGCCCGAGAATCGCGTCGCGGGCCCAGGATCGCCCTTTGCGATGTGAGCGGACATCCCGCCCTATTGGTTTGGCTAATCGCCCTGGAGAATTCTGACATGTATCGTAGAGGAATCATCACCTTCATCACCATCACCGGCCTGACCCTTGCGGCCGGATGCGCCTCGAAGAACGCGAATGCTGCTGGGCAATCACCGTGCCAGGCGAAGTCAGGGGCGCCCTGCCAGACTGCCGGTGACAAGCCTTGTTCCAAGCCTTGCCCGAAAAACTCGTCGGCCAAGCGCGCGAGCTTCGGCGATCCCATGAAGCTGGCCGACGGCGAGACGGTGTGCATCAAGAAAGTGCTGGCGGATCCCAAAGCGTACGACGGCAAGTATGTGCGAATTGCAGGCTTGGTCGATTCGGTCTGCGCCAAACGTGGTTGCTGGATGCGCATCGGTGACGGCGAGGGCAAAGAGACCCTCTTCGTCAAGTTCACCTGCCCGGTGAAGGGCCGCCTGATCCCGATGAAGGCCGTCGGCCACGTCGCACAGGTCGAGGGGAAGCTGGAGATAACCGAAGTGCCCGAGGACTACGCCCGTCATCTCAAGGAGGATGCGGGCGCATCCAAGGAAGAGATCGAGAAGATCGTCGGCCCGCAGAAGATGCTCAAGCTGTCATCCAAGGCGGCGCAGATCTCTGGAATCTGACGAAGCTTGCCCTGGGAGCGACGCCACAAGCCAGCCGATGAGCTGCACCCACGCTTAAGCACAACTGTCAAGCAAGCCACCCCACGCGACAAGGGTGGCTTGCTTCATAGACGGGTCGTGCGTCGCCGTGCGTCGTCGCATGCGTGTCTCCAACGCACACCTCGCTCACAGGAAGAGAGCACGATTCTATTTTTGAAGTTGAGGACGCGCGGGCCGGTCGCCATGCTTGCCTGGGCGCTATGTTTCCGGTTCCCGGCCCAATCGCCCTTCGGCTTACTGCATGCAAGTCACATGTGGAAGGCGGAGATTTCCGGGATGTGATATTCGGGTTGGAGCGAATCCAACACCCCCTTGTCAAATGCAACACGGTTTTCACAGCCATGTCACAACAATCTGACAGAATCGTTGTGACTTGTCGTCTACGTCTCATTATGTTCGACTTCGGACAATCTCGCAGTATCCCGGTTGCAACGCGGGCGAAACAGCGTAATCTATAGGACTAAGGACGTGGCTCTCCTGTGCGGCAGCGAGGCTGGACAGGGCAGTTCGCGTCCGGCAGGCCGCAGGGAGGCTCCACCATGGCACGACGCCGACGAAGTAAACAATCCAACGGCTACCTCATCTTTCTGATCCTGGGCGGAGCGATCGTGCTCAGTTGGTGGTGGCTCTACGCTGGTAGCCGTCCTGAGGAGTCGTTGGGCGGTTCGCTGGCGCTGGCGCCACAGCCCGCCTTGACCTCGGATCGACCCGACATCGTGCCGGCGGCCGAGATTCCTCAGCATGTCACTGAGAAAGGGGCCAACGATGCCCCTGGGCCTGTGGATTCGGGACAGGTTCCCCATGAATTGAACGCTGAGCGGGCCGAGTCTCTGATCGATGCCGGCAAACAGGCGTTGGCAAGGAGCGACGCCCTGGGTGCCCGGTCTCTGTTTTCCGAAGCCCTGCCTCTCATTACCAGCAAGGAACAGGGCACCTTCCTGCGGGCGGAGCTGACCCGGCTAGCCAACGACACCATATTCTCGCAGCGCATCCTGCCGAACGATCCGCTCGTGGGTAGTTACGTGATCAAGGTCGGCGACAACCTCGCCAAGATTGCCTCACAGAACAAGGTATCCGATGACTTGCTGGCCAGCCTGAACGGCATTCGCAACAAGAATCTGATTCGCGCCGGGCAAAACCTCAAGGTGATTCACGGTCCATTCTCCGCCGTGGTTCACAAGAAACAATTTCGACTCGACCTTTACCTCGGCACCGTGTTCGTGAAATCCTATCCGGTCGGGCTCGGACTGGACGGCAGCACACCCGCCGGCGAATGGCGCGTGCGGACCAAACTGGTCAACCCCACGTACTACCCGCCGCGCGGCGGCGGCATCATCGCCGCAGACGATCCGAAGAATCCGCTGGGGGAACGATGGATCGAACTCGAGGGCATCTCGGGCGAAGCCTTGGGCCAGCAGCGTTACGGGATGCACGGCACGATCGATCCAGAGTCCATCGGCAAGGAGGCATCGCTCGGCTGCGTGCGGCTCTACAACGAAGACGTCGAGGAGTTGTACACCTGTCTGGTCGAAAAGTACTCGATCGTCACCATCCAATAACGACCAGGGGGAGACCGCCATGGCCTACATTCGGCTAGTCGACGAGGCGGAATCGGACGGCACGCTGGCGCAGATATACGATGCGGCCGTCCAACGCGCGGGGCGCATCTTCAACATTCTCCGCGTGCAAAGCCAGAGCCCGCAAGCCCTGCAAATGTGCATGGGATTGTACTCGGCCACCATGAAAGGCGAATCGCCGCTCTCGCGTGCGCAGCGCGAAATGCTGGCCGTGGTCGTCTCCAAGGTCAACGCGTGCCATTACTGAACGGAAGCCCACGCTTGGGACCTCCGGGCTGAGGTCGACGACGATGAATGGGTCGGACACATCAAGACCGACTATACAAAGGCGAAGCTGACCGAGGTCGACCGCGCACTATGCGATTACGCGGCCAAGCTGACGCGCACACCCGGCGACATGCGACAGGCCGACGTCGATAGGCTGCGCGCGGCGGGTCTTTCAGACCGGGCCATCAGCGACGCCGTCCAGGTGATCTCCTTTTTCAACTACATCAACCGCATCGCCGACGGGCTCGGCGTTGATCTGGAACCGGGGATGTAGCCGGACAGGCAGATCACCGGTACGGTCGGATTTGCCACGTGTAGTCCCAATGCTGGGTGGCATGGGCAAGCGTCAGCTTGCCCGAGCTTTCCATAGTAGAGACACGGGCAAACAAGTTTGCCCATGCCACCCGTACCGGATCCAACTTATGAAATGAAGCGTAGATACTGCATTGTTGAGTGGCGATGAGACCGCTGGGGCATATGTCCTGCCAGAGAGCGCCGCGGGCGGTTTGCGCCGTGATTGCGGAGGCGGCCCGCCGCCCCTATGGTATATTCGTCGATACAGTGACGAAAACGCGGTTTTGAGGTGCTCTGATGACCATTGCGACAAAGGCGAGTTTTGAATCAATAGCGGCCGTGGACCCCGAGATCCTCCCGGTGATGCTGGCGGAGGTCGAGCGACAGCAGAACACGATCGAGCTGATCGCCTCCGAAAACCACGTGTCTCAGGCCGTGCTCGAGGCGTTGGGATCGGTCTTCACCAATAAATACGCCGAGGGCTATCCGGGAAAACGATATTACGGCGGCTGCGAGAACATGGACGGCGTCGAGGAACTAGCCCGGCAGCGCCTCAAGCGGCTGTTCGGTTGCGATCACGCCAACGTGCAGCCGCATTCCGGTGCCAGCGCCAACTCGGCGGTCTACCTCTACGCCCTTCAGCCCGGTGAAACCATCCTGTCGCTCAGCCTCGCGCACGGCGGGCACCTGTCGCACGGTCTCAAGGTCAACATCAGCGGCCTTCTGTACAACATTGTGTCCTACGGTGTGGATCGCGAGACGGAACAGTTCGACTTCGGCGAGGTACGCAGCCTGGCGAGAGAGCATAAGCCCAAGCTGATCATCACCGGCGCCTCGGCGTACCCGCGCACCATCGATTTCGACAAGTTCTCCGAGATCGCCGACGAGGTGGGCGCGCTGCACATGGCCGACATCGCGCACATCGCGGGCTTGGTGGCGACGGGCCTCCACCCCAGCCCGGTGCCGTCGGCGGCCATCGTCACCTCGACCACGCACAAGACGCTTCGCGGTCCGCGCGGCGGGCTGATCATGTGTAAGGAAGAACATGCTAAGAAAATTGACTCGCGCGTCTTCCCCGGCAGCCAGGGCGGTCCGCTGATGCACTGCATCGCGGCCAAGGCGGTCGCCTTTCAGGAGGCCCTGCAACCCGACTTCAAGGTCTACCAGCAGCGCATACTCGATAATGCGCAGGCGCTGGCGGCCGGCTTGGCCGAACGAGGCAATCGGCTGGTCTCCGGTGGGACGGACAATCATCTGATGCTCCTCGATCTGCGACCGGCCTACCCGGACGTCACTGGTGCCCAGGCAGAGGACTGGCTCGGCGAAGCGGGCATCGTGGTCAACAAGAACATGATTCCCTTCGACGAGCGCAAGCCGACGCAAACGAGTGGCCTGCGGATCGGCACACCGGCCGTGAGCACCCGCGGCATGGGGGCTCCGGATATGGCTGAGATCGCGGGCATGATCGATCGCATCCTCCGCTCGGGCGGCGACGCCGATACCATCCGCGCGGTCCGGGGGGATGTGCTGGCCATGTGCGCGCAGTACCCGCTCTATGAATAAAGGCTCCACGCAAGTCGCAAACCGCAATCGCACGGATGCCACGGAACCCGGCGCGCTCGGTGCCACTGGCGGCTTGTCCGCCAGTGCACGCGGTAAGGGGGCGGGTGCCTCTGACCGGGACGATGGTTGGCACGGTCTGGCGAAGCCAGGCCGTGAAGCTCCCGAGAAAGTTATGGCCAGGGTATCGCTTGACCATACCGATCGTCGTCATAGATGTAAGAGAGTGCGAATCTGCGTGGAACTCACGTCCATTCTTGCGCTCCTTCTCGTCGCATGCGGATGCCACGGTTCCGGCACCGTCAGCATTGTGCCGGCCGCCACCGGAAAGATCAGCACGACGGCACCGCTGATCGAGAAGTTCCAGCCCACCGAGTGCTACTACTGGGTCACTGCCGACAGTGAACTGCGCATCGCCATGCGGCAAGTGCGCCGATCAATTTGGAAGCTGAAACGAGAGGAGTTTATTCTCTCTCTGGTGTTGCGCGGGTTGCCGGCGGGCCCGGGACGTGACTACCGGGCCTCACGGCAAACGATGCGGGCGCAGCGTTGGAGAGGCTACGGCCACGCCCGACTCGCGAGCTTCGGCGGTATCGTAGCCATCTGGGACTACGGCAAGCGAGAAATCAGCGGTCGATTCCGCCTGCCCTCAAAGCGTCAGGCATACTCATTCCTCACAGGCTGGGGCGGCGACCAGCCGCTCCTGATGGTCGGCGACTTTAAGGCCATCCCCAATCAGGCCAAAGGCGAGGCGATTCTCGCCCGCACTGAAAAACGCGGCATGGAACGTGGGCCGGAGCCCAGACGTGCCCGACGCATCCAGGGACCGCCGCGGCAATCGAAGTGACGCACTGAGCCGTAGGCTCCATCCCCTACATAATGGGTGGCATGCCCACGCGACAGCGTGGGCATGAAACACTCTCGGTGCTCCACATGGCCACGCAAGCGTGGCCATGCCACCCGCCGGAATCAACACCCATACCCATCAGGTCGTTGAGTCTTCCATCATACCGTGGAGTACCGATGCCGTAGCACGGACGGCCTCCAAATCGCTTTGCTTCCCGAACTCGATCAGTTGGGGTGTGATCAGGTCTCTATCCATCAAATCCGGAGGATGCACGACCGGCGGTACGGAATCGATGTTGAGATCCTTCAGAAGAAACTCGGCCAGTGATTCCCAATCGGTAAAGGTTCTCCCCGGACGGCGCGCGGGGGCGATCGAATCCTCCGGATGCAGGTGGGCGTACTTGCCCATACGCAGGCGGATCGTCAGGCCCGCGCCTGGCTGTAGCAAATCGACTATCGGTTCGATGTCCTTGTCGTAGCGATCACCGACCATCACAAACCGGAACGGTGTCCAGTCTGAGTCCTTCACATAGACGGGGGGCTGCACCGCCGTACACGGGGCGTTGGGCGACATTTGTATCGCGTGCAGGCATCGCGCAAAGAACCAGGGCGTCTTGTGCGCCCATGCGTCGATTAGACAGCGATAGTGCCAGAGCTTCGACAATCCCGGCGTTGGCGGCGCCGTGGGGTCGACCGATTCGGCGTCGAGGTACTGCGATAGAACTTCGTCAAATGGAGTCAGGCCCGGCACGCCCGCCACGTCTTCCGTGATGAGGACACGACTCGACCACGAAGCATCAATCCCGCATCGGGTGATTTTTTCCATTTGAATGGTGGTACGCCCCTCGGTGATGATTACCGGGGAGAAACCACGCGCGACCAAGGACGCCATCAGTTTCGCCCGCGATTCCACCGGCTGGCTCGCCTCGATCGCCTTGTAGCGCTGCGATGCCTCCACAATGATTGGATGCCCTGCAAGACGAACCACTTCGTCACGCATACCGCGTATGAGATCGTCGGTTTGAATGACGGCACGCGTTTCGCGTTCCGCTTGCAGACGCGAGTCCAAGGCGCCGCTTCGCGTCTGTCGATCTAGCTCGATGAGCCGGGAAAAGGAATCCTTCCACGAGTTTTGCTTGGCGGCAGAGATGCCAAACGCCCGTCGCTGTGCATCGCCCGTGCAATTGATCAGGCAGAGAGTCGCCAGTCCGTGCGGACATCCTCGATCGTGGATGGGATTCTTTAGCCCTAGCCGCTCCAACGCATGACCGGCGGCGCGCGACGACTCGAAGATGTCATACGCGTCATCCGGCGAGAGTCCCAGGTCCACAGACTCGAGCACGCTGGAGACGGTATTCCGGTAGGCGCGCATCTCGGGGTCGTGAAGCGTGTTGTCGACGTCGAAGGCAATAACGGTTGGATTCGCCATCTACCTGCCTAGCGGCGCTCGACGTGTCGTATGCCTTTGGATGGTCCGCATCACGCCTGGTGGGCGATGCCCACCTACACATCCGCGCCGATCAGGCGGCGGATGTCCTTGACCATTTGGACAGTGATACTGCGCAGCGCCGCCTTTTTTGCGATGAGTTCGTCCCTTGACGGATGACCGCCGAACAGTTGCACGTGAAACCGCAGGGCGTTCGAAGTGCCCGAAGGGCGGATCGTCAGGTGCGACAGGTGCTCGTCGTCAAAGAAGAAGCGGTAGCCCTCGTCGGGAAAGCCGGCCCAGTTCACCGCGTCGTATTTTCCGGTGCGGTAGACGGTGGCACTCTTGACCAGATGTCCGCCCAGGGCGAACGGCCTCTTGCCACAGGAAGCGTACAGGCCCTCCGCCTTGTTGAGAATCCCGCGTTTCTTGGTGTAGCCGGCGAGCCCCTCATATTCCCCGTCCAGCGGGTCGGGCTCGTAGAAGGTCACGAACAAGCCGATGTCGGGATCGAGAAAGAGCTTCTCGTCCACCATGTCGAGCAGGTTGGTTCCCAGCGACTTGGCATAATTCGCCAGTTCGGCCACCAGCACCGCGGCGAACGTGCCGTCCTTGTCGCGTACGTGCCCGTCGACACCCAGCGATCGCTCGTCCGGCGGCGGCCCGCCGAGGATGGAGAAGCCGTTGCTCTGTTCGAGGGCGGCCACATTGATCGAGCGGCGCGTGTCGTCCATCGCCCCCCAGGAATGAACCGTCCGATTCGCCGTCTCGTCATTCGCGCTGCGGCGTCCTTCGTCATAGCGCGGCAGCTTGCCGCCTTCGGTGATGCCGTCGGTGTCGCGACCCTCGTGCAGATCCCAGATCGCCCGCGTGCCGGCGGCCAGCTGAGCGAAGCCGACCCACGTCTTGAGCACCCCCAACCCGAACTTGCGCGCGATCCGCGGCAGCAGGTCCGTCGTGGTGTGGGAGAGCGTGATGAACTTCTTCTCGGCATCGCGCACGGCGCCAAACGTCTCGACCTCGTGCTGCAGCCGGTACCACAGAATCATGGACCAGGCGTCGTCCGCCGATAGGAGTGTGTAATCCCGCAGCTCGCCCGTACCGGGATGGGGATGGGCCTCGCGCTGGTGCTCCGGCACTTTGACGATCACACCGCATCGATCGGCATCCGGGTCGGTGCCGACGATCAGGTCCACCGTGTTCCACGCGTCGCCGTACTCTTTCTTGAACGCATCGACGGCCACATCACCCGCACGCCAATCACCGGGATCGGGCTGCTGCTCCTTGCCCGGATCACTGCAGAAGGCAGGAAACATGCCGTCTAGCGGGTCCAATGCCATGATGCGCTTGACGTCCTGAAAACCAACCTCCTGGAGCAGTCTCGGTACAGCTTTTCGACCGGAGCCGTTAAACGCGGAGTAACCAATCTCCAGCGGTGAGGCGGCCTGCACGATCGTGTCGGGACGGAGCAAGAATGTCTTGACGTGATCGACGTGCATGGTGTTCACGTCGATGATTCTGTTTTCTCGCCCGGCATAGTGATCGGCCGGCACATCGGGCAGCGGATCGGCGAGCGGCAGGCCGGCGAGTTCTCCCTCCTCTACCGATCTAGCCTCCTTCGGTCTGACACCACCCAGGAACCAGAGCTGGTTTTCGCCTGCGTCCGCCAGTGGTCTCGTTTTGATGTCGCTGAACTGCACGGTCTTGATGTACCGTTCGTACATCTGGGCGCGCTCCGCCGGATCGAACTGGGAACCGTTCCAGCAGGAGAACTTGTAGCCGTTGTAGCGGAAGTCGTTGTGGCTGGCGCTGATGAAGACGCCGATGTCCGCTTTGAGCGTCGGCACGGCGTAGGTCACACTGGGATAGAGGCACGCCTCGTCAAACAGATAAACCGTGTAGTCGTAGGCCAGGAAAAGGCTGGCGATGAGCCTCGCAAAGTCGGCGCCGCGGACGCGGCTATCGAATCCGATCACAACCTTCGACAGCGGCGGCTTGCGTTCGATTCCGAATTTCGCCGCACCAGCCGACGTCAACAAGTAGATGACGTCATTTATCGTGTTCGGCCCCTTGATGATGGGCGCCTGGATGCCTTCGTTTTTCAATCGCAGGATTACATCGCGCTCGGATCCCATCTTCTCGCGAATGCCGCCGGTGCCGAAAGCCACGTCGCGCGCGTAGGCGTTGGCCAACTGCTCCCACTGGCGGTTGCGAATCGCGGCGCGAAGCCCGTCGCGCAACCCGGGTGAAATCTGGTCAAGCTCGCCGGCCAGCAGCCATTTGCGAAGATTGGGTAACGTGTTGGCAACTGCGGACTCGTAGTAGTTTCCCGCGATACGGTCCGCATCCCGCTCGTGATCAAGATAGGATTGGATGCCGCCTTCAGCTTGGGTGAGTAGTTCCCGATCCCCGGTTGCGGACAAAGCTGTCACTCCTTCCCTGTGTACCCTTTCCGTCGCGGCGACAAGCCGCTCAAACCCCCAGACCGATCCGTGTCTATGCGGATTCACGGTAGCCATCGGCGCAAAAACCGTCAACCATGAGAGGGTGATGAGCCGATTTCAGGCGAAAGGCGAGCGCATTGACGGGCCGGTGGTCGAAAAGCCCGGGACAAGATAGGGTACGCACAAACGGTTCGACGATGCCGATCGACGACACCGTCATCGCAACCGATCGGAGTCTCAGATGTCCGCAGAACCACCAGACGATACAACACCCGCGATGTCCGCCGGCCCACCCGTTTTGCTACGAAAGCGCCTGCTGACTCGACAGATTCTGGCGGAATCACTGGCCGTCTTCATCGTCGGCGCGACTCTGATGCACTTCTTCTACGGCGGCAAGGGCGGTGTGCTCGGCGACGAACTGGGCGTGCCGGGTCATGATTCCTTTTATCACTTGAAAATGGCGGCGATGATCCCTGAGCACGGGCTGGCCGACCGGTTTCCGTGGCTGCGGTTCTGCTACTTCACCGATGAAGGAGATACGTTCGTCAGCCACCACTACGGCTTCCACCTCTACCTGATGCCATTCGTGCGGCTGTCGCAGTGGCTTACAGGGGACCTGTTGGCGGGCGGACGTTGGGCCATTACGACCAGCTTCGCCTTGACGCTGTTGCTCTTCAACCTCCTGCTGGTCAGCGAGAACATCCGTGGGCGCTGGTTGTGGCTCTTCTTCTTTCTGCTGCTCCCGTTCCAGTTCTTCACGCGACAAGCGTATATCCGCGCCATTAACCCGTCACTGGTGATGATGTTGCTGATTACATTGTTCATGTTTCGTGGGCGTGCCGTCGCGACGGGCCTGGCCATTCTGGCCTACACACATCTCTACCTGGGTGGCGTGATCTACGCCCCTGTGCTGGTCGTGCTCTTCGTCATCGCCAATGTCGCCGCGCCACGAGAGGACCGCAACTTCCCCTGGAAGCTGGTGCTCTTCAGCCTCGCGGGATGGATCGTGGGCATCGCGATTCACCCTTACCGCGCGGGAATGATCGACTTCCTCCGTCTCCAGGTTCTCGGTTCCGGATTGTCGCCGGACATTCCGGTCGGACGCGAGTGGAAGCCCTACGAGGGCGTCTGGTGGTTCGCGCAGATGTCCGGTGTGTTGCTGATATTGTGGTCGGCTGCCGTAGCGATGCGTCTGCGTTTCGGCGAGCGGATTAATGCCCGCACACTCATGTTGACGTTGGCTCACTTCGCTTTCCTGGTACTGACGTTCAAGGCGCGACGCTTCATTGAATACTGGCCGATCTTCTGCTTGCTGAGCACCGCCTATCTGGCGAAACCAATCCTGGCTCGCGCTGCGGGTAAGCCGGCCCCGTCAACGGAAGACACCCCATCGCGCAGGCCAATGCACATAGGCGGCCTGGTCGCCATCTGGCTGGCCGCGCTGGCGTTGGTCGGGCTTGCCGTGTGGATGGGTCGGTGGGACTCCGCCGAGCGTTTTCTTCGCGCCTGGCCGCTCTGGTCGGTGGCGGTAGCGGGGTACGTGTTCGCAGTCGTGGTCTATCCACGCCTGCGTGACGCGCGATACAACGATGCGGTTGCAGCGTACCCGAAACGCTTGAGCATCGTGATCCCCACCATTCTGGCCGCCTTGGCCGCCACGGCGGCGTTTGCGTCACACCCGCTAAGCCAGGTGCAGCGCGACGTGCGGTGCGGTTACGATTTGCCCGCGATCCGCAAGGCCATGGCATTCCTTAAAGAAAACTCGGCGCCGGGAGACGTGGTTTTCACCGACGACTGGGACGTTTTTCCGGTGTACTTTCATTACAATGACCATAACCACTACGTTGTCGGGCTGGATCCAAAATTCACGCACGCCCGACGTCCGGACTTGTGGGAACGCTACGTGAAGATTACGCGCGGGCAGGTGCCGGCCGAAATCTTCATTGACATGCCCGGCGAAGACGGCCACCGAACTCGTGAAGGCATACACGTAGAGCTCGCCGACATTCGGCGCTACTTCGGTGCGTCGTTCGTCGTCACCGACCGCGATCACAAGCCGCTGGCCGCCAAGCTCGCAAAGGCCCACGATTTGGCGGAGTTGGTCTACCCCTCAGACGATTACGCGAAGTCGCAAAGCGAACCGTATCTAGTCTTTTGTATCAAACCCGAAAATGTGACGATCGCTCGTGATGATGCACCACCGATGGTCGACGCGTCCTCCGTCCTGTACCTGAGCGATCTGACGCCGCAGTCGGTGGAGCAGGGTTGGGGGGACCTTGTCGCGGACCGTGCGGTGGGCGGCGGCACCATCAAACTGGGCAGCAGGATCTATGCGAAGGGGTTGGGAACGCACGCCCCGTCGCGCCTTGTATACGACATCCCGGACGGCTACGCCTACTTTGAAGCTACGGTCGGCGTGGACGCCGACGCGGACGGTAACGGCAGCGTGCTCGCATCCGTTGAATTGGATGGAGAGAACCGCTTTACAAGCGACGTCCTCACCGGCGTATCGGACCCGGTACCAATCCGAATCCCGCTTCAGGGTGCCAAGACCATCACGCTACGCGCCGAAGCCACCAAAGACGGCAAGCAATTCGATCACATCGATTGGGCGGAGGCCCGTCTCACACCTTGATTCGATCCCGCCCTCGATTGGCGCCGAAACGCCGGATGCACGCGGAACACGCGGCTCAGAGCCAAGGTCCCCCGCGCAAGGTTTCAATCCTGGTCGCGATGGAAAAACGGGCTCGCGCTAAGCACCCATCGGAATGAACCGTTTCGACTCGATCTCCATGAACTTCACCGGCTCACCGGACACACTAACGTCGAAGATCTCTACGCTCGCTTCGCCCTTCTTGCCGGTAAGAGTCATGACGATTTTGATGGAGCGGTCCTGTTCGGTGACGACGTCGAAGTAGGATCCGAGAAACGTGAAGCTCTTGGAAGAACCGTCATAAGTGCCGCGTGCGTGAAAAATACCTGAATGAAAGGTGTCGATCCACGACAGCACATACTCCCCGGTGCCGTTATCGTGGCCAAAGGTTGCCCGACCTTCGAATTCGATGCCGAGCCATTTCCCCTTCACCTCGTGCGTCTGGAACAGCCCGCCCAGATTCCAATCGACGTCGCTCATGGACTTGTCTTCTGACGGCTCCACGCCAGGCTTGCGCCACCATTTGATCGTCTGTTGGTATTTCTGGCGGAAGGGTTTGAAGACCCTCATGGGCCTGCCGGGGCTGTGACGGTTTTTCAGCATATCCGCAATGTCGTCGCTGCTGGGATCCGATGACCCGCCGGCAAGGGCAGGGGTCTGACCGCCGTATACCAGGAGCATCGCGAGCACCACACCAAAGCCGAGTGAGTGTCGACGGTTCATGGTCATTCGCCTTTCAAATCATGCCACAGAGTCGTCCGGGCGCCGTTCGGCCCGTGTTCGAATGATTACCAGTTCATGATACCGAGTTCGCGCCCGTAATCCAGTTCCTCGCACGCGCCCAATTTCGGTCACAGGCGTGTGCGCTCGGATACACAATGGCAGCCATTCAGCGGGGTCACGGGCTCGCGTTCGATTGGATTGTAAGCGTATTGATCAGACGGTGTCACCTGAATCATGATCGACGAGCCCTCTCGGCAGTTCAGAGTTCGCGCGCCGCCCGTGACTAATTGCTGCTGGCGATCGGAATATGTTTCACACAAACTCGGGCAGATTTTGGATAGACCGTGACCAGACTAAAACCATGTTTGGATTCGCTCAGGTGAGCTTCGCCTTGAGGTCTTTCCTTTTCTGTGCCGTATTCGAAAACGCTTGCGGCGTCATCCAGACGTGTCACCTCGATATCCACTCCGGTGTTGGGTGATTCAATCCGGTCAGCCCAGGCTGGTCGACTCGTGTCGCGCAATCTAAAGAGCCACTCCCCGATCTTGCGTCCCATGCATTTTTCTGTACTCGCGATTGGGTACAGTTTCTTGTCTTGTCGCCACGACAATCCGTCAACGGGCACGTCATTGTGTCCTAGGAAGAGGTTCACGGTCTTCACGTTCTTTGTTGTTGCGAGCGAGTCAATTAGGTCGACAATTTCGGCCTCTCCATAGCCTTTTGTCCACTCGCGGTTCCAGCGGTCATGATAGAATACGCAATGTAGCAAGTGTTCGCCCAATGGCGAGATAATGGGCCAATAGAGGCCCCAGGCGGGCGAGTACTGCAGACCCCCATAACCGATCGTGAGGTAGTTACCCCAGGCGTCGGTCGCGTCGTACGCAGGTGTGCGCGGTTCCACGTTCGAGTCGACGACGTCCTCCATGGGCGTCAAACCGCGCGGGTCATGGTGCATGAATACAACGTGTTGTTTGTTTTGTTTGGACCAAACACCGGCGGCTGCGTCATTCAGCATGAAACGCAGCCACACGGCGTCCCTGGGCTGCACGCCGCCTCCCCAATTGGACACGACAGCGCCAACGCCGGCGCGGTCCGGCTGCGAGAGATTGTAGCTGTTTGCGCCTATGAATCGGCAGCCGCGGAAATCAAACGCCACATTCAGTGGCCCGAAGAACCACCGCCATTCGACAAGCCCGTCGTACCGCGGCGCATAAAACCACGACAGAATTCCGTCCCCCTGGCGTGGTGTCACGACTCGGCCGGCTCGCGATTGACGCGGTATCATCGCCAGGGTGACCGGCGGCGCAGTGGTGTCTGCATAGAATTTGAAACCGTGCGGAATGAACTCGTTACCCCTGAACAGGATCCGGGCCAGACCATTGCGAATGAACGGGATCTCGATTTCGTTCAAGAACTCCGCAGTCGCATCAAGAAAGAAACTAATCACGCCGCCGTAGCCGACTATTCCGTCGTGATTTCCCGGCACCCCAAATACTGGCTTCTTTAAGTCACGCAGGTGATCGCGAAGATTGATCATTTCTCTGCCCGGAAATCCGGGGAATGCGTAACTGTATGGAGACGAGGGCGGAAGAACCCCCAGTCCGTTGAAAAACATCTGGCCGGGGAAGCGATTGCCAAATATTCGCCGCGCACTTCCCGCCGCACCGTCGCACAAATCCCCTGCAATGAGCACGAATTTTGCATCGAGAATGGCTTCTTGCGTACTCGGCGATAGTTCACGAAATCGCGTCGTTTTGCAGGGATCTCCTTGAACATAGGCAAAGAAATTGCTCACCTCCGCTCGGTCTTTGTGATATTGCAGATCGGCGGCGACAATGAATGAATACGGTTGGTCTGCGTCGCCGTCATCGAGATAGACAGGTGCAGGTGATTCGTTACGCATAACTAAGTCAATCGCCTGCGCCGTGTCGCGCAGGGCTTGCCCCACCCCGAATGAAAGGTATCCGTGCGACTTCTCCAGCTGCTTGTGAAGTGAATGACAGGCCCGTCGGAACTTATTCAGGGGAGCGTGCACGTATCCCAAATCACGCCGACCGCCGTAGCCACCCGTAATTGTACGAATGCTCGCCTCCAAACGCCTGAGATCGCACACGAGCTTTTTGAATTCCGATGCCCCGCCCCCGCGATCGTGAGCAAGCAACCCGTCGAGATACTTCCGAGCACTGTACCAATCGCCGTCGGCGAGATGGTTTCCGTAGTCGGATTCGTACGCGTGACCTACTGCGGGGAGCTTTGGAAGCACACGAATGTGGTAGAAGCCCCGAGTCGATTCCGATTCGCCAGCGGCTTGTCGGGGTTTTGAAACATCGAAGATTAGCCCGCGCGTGCTCGAATCTGGTCGAACGGGATTGTAGCAGGTGCCGTCGATTCCGACGTGTATGTCCTCTAGCGATCGAGGCTCGATGGGCACCCAACACTCCTTTTGCTGTCCTTCCCGGTCGCGCGGCTCGAGCCAAAAGGCGAAGGACTCTCGTAGCCCGGCTGCGCTGATTCTAGCTGCTTTCGGTTTGAATCCCAGCCGCGCGAGAAATGCGCGAAACCTCGTAGGTGCCCTGCCGGCCAATCCCTTCTCATTGAGGATAAAAGGAACGAGCCAGCCGACTTCGGAGTCATTTATCTCCGCAAGTGTCGCTAGATGGGGGTGTGTCAGTCGCGGATAGAGTTGCAACGGAGGTCGTATCGTAGGTGGCAGAACTTGTTTGAAGACATAGTTTTGATACTCGTTCGACAGGAAGCCGTAGTCTGAGTGATCGTTGCTGAGCACGAGAAGTGCATCGTAAAGGGTATCATACGCCGCTTTGTCGTACTTGTTTTCCGCACAGTGGTTCCTTATTTCGCGCCGTACAGTCCCGACAGACGAACTCAAAGCGCAGTAGCCTTTCCTAAGCGAACGGCATGAGTAGTCTGACGGCGCGAGAATTGGATAGCCGGCGATAGTCCGGTTCGGTGCACATGCAGCGCCCATTACGGCGGCACAACTCCAACAGATCCAGAGAGCGAAAGCTCGAATTGTTCGGCGAATCTTCATGGTGCGATCTGACTCTCCTTCCATGAGGACTATCGAAAGAGCATGGGGCTTCGCTGAAACAGGAATACGCCCCCTCATTCTCTACGCGACGAGAAGTACGCAAGATAGCAACCGGCAATAAATAATGCGACATGGATGAATTTGGGGCCGGCGCCAATTGACTCTTACATAATTCATGGCAGGAAGTCAACGAAATGATGTGCACTTTCCCTCGATCGGTCACCAGTAGCGCCGATACATGCATCTGTGTTAAAATGGGTTATCTCACGTGAATTCCTTGCACTACAGCGCAAAGTCGTCTCGACGCATACCGTTAGAATCACGCGAGAGCGGCGCTCCCGCGCGCCAGAGGCGACTCAAGGACACTTGAACACGAGCCACCGACCTAATGAACGCGCATTATCTCATTTTGCGCATAAACGCCTTTTGCAGAAGGATTTTCGATCGGAAGCGATCCAGCAGTTTGCGCTGTGGCACTAAATGCTGTCAGGCAAAGGACTTTTGTAGTGATATCGTCTTGCGAGCGAAGGCGTATTCACCGCACGTGCCACGCGGATGATTATCGATTGTGCTACGCGTCGAAAAACCGGCGGTTAGGAATCGTGGGCAGTAACAAGGACTAGAAACTGTGTGCGGCCGGTTCGATTTTCTCATCCACGTGCTGCTGGCTCGACTGCTCGCCGTCGTAGGTGAACAGAATGGGGTCGTCGTCGATCAAGGCGTGGAGGTGCACGGGACGCTTCCATATCGCGTGGATTTCCTTCAGCGTGGCCATCGCATACTTGATGTCGATGTCGGCGCCGATGTGCTTCTGGCCCAGGTACAGCTCGCCGCGGTTGCGGTAGTTTCCGTCCATGACGTAAATGTAGGGCTGCGCGTGGTTCGTCAGCATGAACAGCAACTGGGCCTTGATCTTCTTGAAATCGCGGTTGACCACGACCATGCGGCCCGTGGCCGGGTCCTGCCGGTAGTGATACAGGTCTTGATCTTCCACAAACTCCGGCGTCAGAAACTCGTCGAGAAAGGTCACGTCGTTGTACAGGGCACGGACCTCAAAGATTTTTTCACGACCCGGCGAGCCGCGCCCGACGACGCGTCCGATCGGCTCTTTGCCCTTCCCCCATTCTCGGCGCGCGACCATGTCGTCGCAGGAATCGTACTCGGGCCCGAACCGTCCGGTGTTCCACCGGCGCTCAATGTCGCGTAACAGCTCGATACCGAGCTTGTAGGGATTGAGCCGCCCGGGCGAGGTCGCCAGCGTGCCGGAGTGGTGATCGCAGTAGTCGATCAGCTCGTCGGCGCGCAGGATGTAGTTCGTCATCATGGTCGAGTGCCAGTAGCTCGCCCAGCCCTCATTCATGATCTTGGTCTGCCCCTGCGGCGCGAAGTAGTATTCCTCTTCGCGAATCATGGCCAGCACGTCGGCCTGCCAGTCTTCGAGGGGCGCGTATTGCAGCAGGAAGAGCAACACATCCTTGACCGGATTGGTCGGAAACGCGGCCTTGGCTCGATCGTCTGCCTTCTCCTTCTTGTCCCGCTCGCTGGCCAGCGCGGCCGGCGGGTTGATGTAACGATCCATGTAGGACTTGGCGGGATACCGCACGGCGCCGGAGCTACTTTCGCTTTTCTTTTTCTTTTGGTTCCTTGGCACCGGCGCGGACTCGCGGCGCATGAACACGGAGTGGGAATCGATGAGACCGTCAAGCGCCATGCAGGTGTCGATGAACTGCTCCACCGTTTCCAGCCCGTACCGCTCGATGTAGCGCCGCACGCGCGTCGCGTGATTGGCCATCTCGTCCATCATGCGGCGATTGGTCTTGCTGAACCAGATGTTGTTCTTGAAAAAGTCGCAGTGGGCGTAGACGTGGGCGATCACCGTCTTGTGATCGACCATGGCATTGTCGTTGAGCAGGTAGGCGTAGCAGGGGTCGGTGTTGATCACCATCTCGTAAATCTTGCCCAACCCGTATTTGTGCTGTTTTCGGAGTTTCTCAAACTCCATGCCGAAGCGCCAGTGCGGGTAGCGCTGCGGAAAGCCGCCGTAGGCCGCCACCTGAGAGATCTGCTCGGACGTCAGTTGCTCGAAAATCACCGGATAGAAGTCCAACGCCTCCCGGCGCGCGTACCCCGCTATGATTTCAGCCTGCTCGGCGATCTCCTTAGGTAGTATTCTGTCAATCATCGTTGCGCTTTTCCGAAATTCGGTGGCCACCTCTAGGCGACCAGTTGTCGATTGATTCAGTTGCCGCGCCTCGCGGCGCCGTCACGGGCGCCTCACTACCGTCCGGGCGTAAAAAACGTCTTGATGCTGTCGTAAATGTCGTCCTTCGTGTTGACACGGCTCGTAATGGCCTTTTCCTGATCCGAAAGATGTTCGTGGACCACATTGATGAAATTGCCGCTGCCGTAGGCACTCGCCACCTGGCAATAGCCGAACATATTCAAGTGAGGCAGTAGGTTTTCCTTCAGCATGGCACAGCACTCGCGGCTATCCGATTCGCTGCTGTTGTCGCCGTCTGAAAAGTGAAACAGATAGATATTCCAGTCGTCCGGCGAGTAATTCTTGTCGAGCAGCGCCCGCGCGACACGAAAGGCGCTGCTGATCCGCGTGCCACCGTCCTCGCGAATGCGGAAGAAGGTCTCGCGGTCCACTTCACCGGCACGAACATCGTGTACGATGTACCGGCTCTCGATGCCCTGGTAGTTGCGCCGTAGCCACGCATCGATCCAAAAGGCCTCCAGGCGTACGAGTTCCTTCTGCTCGTCCCCCATCGAGCCGGAGACGTCCATCATATAGATGATCACCGCGTTTGATTGCGGGCTGAGCACGGTCTTCCAGCTTCGGTACACCTTGTCACGGCGCTCGAAGATGATGCGCGGCGAATCGGGGTTGTAGAGCCCCGACATGATCTGGCGTCGAAGGGCACGGCGGAAGGTACGCTTGAAGTGGCGCAACGACTCCGGGCCGGACTGGCGAATGCCGCTGTAGCGGTCCTTTTCCGACGTAATCCGGTGCTTGCCCTTGGGTTTGATGCGCGGAAGTTGCAACTCCTCACCCAGAATGTCGGCCAGTTCGTCGAGGCTGACATCCACCTCGAGAATGTGGTGCCCCTCCTGGTCGCCGCCGGGCCCCATGCCGCCTTCACCCTCGACCGTGTCGCCGGGCTTGCCGTCGCCCTTGCCGACGCCACCGTCATTGTTGTCGCCGTAGCGGAAGCGCGGCGTTTCGATGCCGTGTACGGGAATGCTGATGAGCTTCTTGCCCTCGCGACCGATCAACTCACCGCGCGTGAGGAACTTACGCAGATCTTTGCGGATCTTCCCCTTGACGATCTTGCGGAAGCGCTGGTGGTCGTTGTTGATTTGCAGAATCATGACTGCGTCACTCGGTCGTCAGGCCAAAACGTCGATCGGTCGAAATCGCGTCCTCCGGCGTTTTGTCTCTCGACCTCCCGACGCGTCAGCCGCGGTCTTTATTCCTCGGTCTTGGCATCGCCGCGTGCAAAAATGCTGGCCACATAGTTCAGCACGTCCGTTGCGCTGGTCTCGTTGTAGCCGAAGTACTTGATCAGGCGCTGTTTCACCACGTCGATCTTCGCCTGGGTTTCGTCGTCCACGACGCCGGACACCACGTTCTTGAGCTTGATCGTATCCCGCTGATCCTCGAACAGCTTGAGTTCCAGCGCCTTGTGCAGCCGCGCGTTGGTGTGGAACTCGAATTTCTTGCCATCCAGCGACAGCGCGCCGATGTAGTTCATGATTTCCTGGCGGAAGTCATCCTTGCGACTCTCGGGGATGTCGATTTTC
>Ga0210111_1000110_pt1 | contig 20377 bp, 18 predicted proteins | sample China_Galinas_PW_6_FD_185520 | JGI IMG/M metagenome (GOLD analysis project Ga0210111, IMG submission 185520) | Wetland microbial communities from San Francisco Bay, California, USA, that impact long-term carbon sequestration - China_Galinas_PWC_D2... | ecosystem: Environmental > Aquatic > Marine... | reverse complement strand
CGGTCTCGGTCGGCACCCGCCCCGCCGAGGTGTGCGGATGCGTCAGGAATCCGGCCGCCTCCAGCGCCGCCAGCTCCGCCCGCACCGTAGAAGGCCCCCACTCGACCTCCCGCCGCTCAGCAATCGGCTTCGAAGCCACGGGCTTGCCGGACGCGAGATACGCGTCCACCACCAGCTTGAGGATGAGCTCCTGTCGGGCGGAAAGCACGCTTGAAGTCTAAGAGGACGGCCGGGTGGCCCCTCCCAAAACACTCCAGCGAGGCTCCCGCCGAGCGTTTGGGAGGGGTCACCCGGCGCTCCTACGCCTGGACTTCGGCCTCTGCGTTCCGAATCGTCTGATTGTCCCCCTGCGCGGCGACGACGTCGATCGTGGCCTTGCCGTCCTCGACCGACTTGACCTCGCCGCTGACGACGATCTCGGTCTCCGGCGCGCCCATGCCGCGGAACTGCACCGAGAGCCGCTTCAGCGCCCGCGGGTCGCCGCCGGCCGCCTCGGTCGCGGCGCGCGCGGTCAGGCCCATCATGTAGAGGCCGTGCAGGATCGTGTTCGGCAGCCCGACCGCCTTGGCGAACTCGGGGTCGATGTGGATCGGGTTGAAGTCGCCCGAGGCCCCCGCGTAGCGGTGTGGCAGGTACTTGTCGGGCGTCACCTTCAGCTCCGGAATCGCGTCTCCGGCCTTCAGCTCGGCCATCTCAGACCCCCCTGACGATGTTGGTCCAGGTGCCGCGCACGACCTCGGCGCCGTCCTGGTTGGTGGAGACGGTCTCGAAGACGTAGAAGCCCTTGCCGTCCTTCTCGTAGATCTGCAGGCACTTGGCCTTGGTCGTGATCTCGTCGCCCGAGCAGGCCGGCTCGCCCCAGACGAACTCCTGGCCGCCGTGGACCATCGCGGCAAAGTTCATCGCCACCTCGTCGTCGAACATCGCCGGGCCCAGCGCCGGGGCGCTGTAGACGACGCAGAACATCGGCGGCGCGACGACGTCGCGGTAGCCGGCCGCCGTGGCGGCCTCGCGATCGAAGTGGACCGGGTTGTCGAGCCCGACCACCCGCGCGTACTCGCCGATCTTCTCCTTGCCCACCTCATACGTCGTGGCGGGCCACTCCTTGCCGATTGCCTCAGTCTTGATCGCCATGGCGCGGCAGTGTATTGGCCAAGCGGCCAGTCCGGCGCGCCGCTACTCGCCGATCTCGAGGACGGCGAGGAAGGCCTCCTGCGGCACCTCGACCCGGCCGACCTGCTTCATCCGCTTCTTGCCGGCTTTCTGCTTCTTCAGCAGCTTGTTCTTGCGGGTCACGTCGCCGCCGTAGAGCTTCGCGGTGACGTCCTTGCGCAGCGCCTTGACCGTCTCGCGGGCGAGGATGTTGGAGCCGATAGCGGCCTGCACCGGCACGTCGAAGAGCTGGCGCGGGATCGTCTTGCGCAGGCGCCCGACCAGGCGCTTGCCCTGCTCGTAGGCGAATTCGCGGTGGACGATGATCGAGAGCGCGTCGACCCTGTCGCCGGCGAGCAGGATGTCGACCTTGACCAGGTCGGAGGGGCGGTTGCCGATCGGCTCGTAGTCGAGCGAGGCGTAGCCGCGGGTCGAGGACTTCAGCAGGTCGAAGAAGTCGAGCACGATCTCGGCCAGCGGCATGTCGTAGCGGATCTGCACCCGCTGCGGGCTCAGGTAGTGCATGTCGACGTGGGTGCCGCGGCGGCCCTGGCAGAGCTCCATCACGGCGCCGACCTGCTCGGAGGGAGCGATGATCGTGGCGCGGATGTAGGGCTCTTCGATCGCCTCGATCGTGCCCGGGTCGGGCAGCTCGGTCGGGCTGCGGACCTCGCGGCTCTCGCCGTTGGTCAGGTGGACCTCGTAGCGCACGTTGGGCGTGGTCGAGAGCAGGTCGAGCCCGTACTCGCGCTCGAGCCGCTCGCGCACGATCTCCATGTGCAGCAGGCCGAGGAAGCCGCAGCGGAAGCCGAAGCCGAGCGCCTCGGAGGTCTCCGGCTCCCAGGAGAGCGCGGCGTCGTTGAGCGCCAGCTTCTCGAGCGCGTCGCGCAGGTCTTCGAAGCGGTCGGTGTCGATCGGGAAGAGCCCGCAGAAGACCATCGGGCGGACCTCGCGGTAGCCCTCCAGCGGCTCGCTCGCGGGGCTCTCCTGCGAGGTCAGCGTGTCGCCGACGCGCAGCTTGGCGACGTCCTTGATCCCGGTGATCAGGTAGCCGACGTCACCGGCCTCCATCCCCTCCACCGGGGTCATCGCCGGCCGGAAGAAGCCGATGTCGTCGATGTCGGCTTCGGTGCCGTTCTGCATCGCGACGATCCGCTCGTTCTTGCGGAAGGCGCCGTCGACCATCCGCACGTAAGCGATCACGCCGCGGTACTGGTCGAACTCGGAATCGAAGATCAACGCCCGCGTCGCCGCCTCGCGCTCGCCCTGCGGGGGCGGCACGCGCGCGACGATCGCCTCGAGCACCTCGGCGACGCCCTCGCCGGTCTTGGCCGAGATCCGCAGGGCTTCCTCCGGATCGCCGCCGAGCAGGTCGGCGATCTCGGCCGCGACCCGGTCCGGTTCGGCGCCGGGCAGGTCGACCTTGTTGATCACCGGGATCAGCTCGAGCCCGTTCTCGATCGCGAGGTAGGTGTTGGCGACGGTCTGCGCCTCGACCCCCTGGGCGGCGTCGACGACCAGCAGCGCGCCCTCGCAGGCGGCGAGGCTGCGCGAGACCTCGTAGGAGAAGTCGACGTGCCCCGGCGTATCGATCAGGTGCAGGTGATAGGCCTGCCCGTCGGCGGCCCTGTACTCGACCCGCACCGCCTGGGCCTTGATCGTGATCCCCCGCTCGCGCTCGAGGTCCATCGAGTCGAGCACCTGCGCCTGCATTTTCTTCGGGTCGACGGCGCCGGTGACCTCGAGGATGCGGTCGGCCAGGGTCGACTTGCCGTGGTCGATGTGGGCGATGATCGAGAAGTTGCGGATGTGGTCCATCGGCCTGCGGAGTATGGCGGGACCCGCATAGCGGTAGATGCGCCGACGAGCCGGCGAGGCGCCCGAGGGGGCCGGGACTCTCTCGCCAGGCGCCTAAATCCGCCTTCGGCGGATTGATTTTGTGCCGCTTCGCGGCGGAATCACTCCGCGGTGCCGGCGGGAGGCGCTGTCGAGAGAGTCCCGGCCCCCTCTCGACAATGCGCCAACCCGGCTCGTCTGGCGCGTTTCCTGTCCATTGGACGGGAAAGTCGCCAGCTACGGGCAGGCCGATGGATCCAGGGGGGTCCTTAGCTTGAAGATGACGGTTGGGGGCTTGCGGAGGATGGGTTCGGCGCCTACCCCTTCCGTCCACCTGGCCGTTGCCGGATACGGGGGCTTTCCGGGTTCTATGCGGTCGCGGGTGGCGATTACGTAGTCGTAGTCGCCGGCGTTTAGGAGTTGGCGCCATTGGGGGCAGGCGGCGGGGGCGACGAAGCCGCCGTGGGGCTGGTGTTCGCCGACGTACTGGACGTGGTTGGTGAGGTCGGTTCCGAACAGGGGGTACTGGCGGGTGCTGGTGGTGGCGATGCGGGCGTCGGAGATGTCGTCGGCCCACTTGAAGGCGGCGTTGAGGCCGGGGGCGGCGAAGCTGGGGTTGGCGTAGCGGTCGCGCAGGTAGGAGCGTTGGACGGGGTAGCCGATTGCGATTGCGGCGGAGAGTGCGATCAGCACGAATGCGAGGGGGCGGGTGTGGGGCGTCCCCCCGCTTGCTGGGTTTTTCGCCTGTGGAGGTTGCGTCCGTCCGAGGGCCTCCCTGGGGCGAAAAAGAGGACGCCGCTGCGCCGGGGGACACCCCACACCCGCCCTTCGGAGCCGGGCAGAGAGTGCGGTCGGAAGAACGGCGAATCCGAGTGCGAGAGCTGGAGCCAGATAGCGGAGGCCGGATTCGAAGCCGCGGGGCATGCCATCCGGGCCCGAAGCTGAGGTGGGGGCGATCAGCCAGGCCGCGATCGTGGCCAGGCCCGCGAGGCCGGCGAGCAGCAGCCCGACGTCCCAACCGTTGTCGAGCTTTTCGTCGCTATGCGGAGCAAACCTCGACAACGCTCGCGGGGGGAACAGGCAAAGCAGCAGGCCGGCGAGGGCGAGGGCGGCGACCAGGGGCCAGAGGACCGTCAGGGCGCCGTGCAGGCCGGGCAGGAACCAGTCCGACCAGACCGAGCCGTCGGTGAGGTAGCCGAGCACGGTGTGGCCTTCCCTGCCGCCGAGCGCCTGGTCGGGCGCGGGCAGCGAGATCGGGCCGACGTGGTCGAACCAGGGCAAGGGGTTGCCGGTGTGGATCAGGTTGCGCAGGTACCAGTAGCCGCCCCCGGCGAGGGCCGCGAGACCGGTCGCTGCGAGAGCTCGCCGGCGTCTCCCGGCCGGCGCGAGCAGCGGCGCGCCGAGGACGAGAACTGCGGCAGGCAGGACGAAGTTGAGCTTGGTCCCGGCGGCAAGCCCGGCCGCGAGACCGACGAAAAGGAACGCGTTCGCTGTTTGTCTGGGTGTGCCCGACGAAAAGCGAACGGAGTTGGAACTGGCGCCCGGTGCGCACGCGTTGAGGGCAATCGCAACCGCGGCAAGCAGAAAGAAGATCCCAACGATGTCGTTGCGCGCTTCCCCGGCCTGGTCGGCGAGCACCGGCAGGCTCAGCGCGACCGCACCCAGCCCCAGCGACCACGGCGCCATCCTGTACGGCCGCCCGATGCACCAGCAAGCCACAAGGCAGCCACAGAACCAGCCGAGATTGAGCAGCGGCGAAAGGATGTCGCGCCCGAACGCAAGCATCCCCGCCGCGTGGAAGATTTCCGCGTTCGCTGGGTAGAACCAAGCGAGAAATTGCGGCGCGATGAAGTGCAGATCCCACGTGTCGCCGTTCTGAAAGAACCCCGCCGCAAACGGCCCGTGGTACCAGGTCGAGTCGAACCCGGTCATCCCAGTCGCAAGCTTCGACTTGACATCGACGCCGAACTTGGCGAGTGCCAAAGCCCCGACGAGCAAGGCCGCGAGCAGCACGATGGTCTGAGTGGGAGGGCGGGGGTGTCCCTCCTGCTTGCTGGGTTTTCCGCCTGGAGAGGCTGCGCCCGTCCGAGGGCCGGACGGGGGCGGAAAAGAGGACGCCGCTGCGCCGGAGGGACACCCCCGCCCTCCTCCCCAGCGCAACCAGAGGGCCGAACCCGCGATCCCAACGCACATGAGGAATGGCGCTGGCGCGAACAGCGAGAAGCTGCCCAAGAGCTCCGCAGCCCAACCAAGTAGGGCCAGCGCGGCGACGAAGGCTGCGAGATGAGCCGGAGCGCCTGAAAAGCCAGGCATTAGGCGCATGCGAACGGCAGATCCCCCGAGCCACGCGAAGCCGCCGAGCGCCAACAGCTCGAACACACCCAGCAGGTAGCGCGGCAGATCGAGCATCAACGCCGCCGGACGAGGCGCATCACCTGCTCCAGCTCGGCGATGCGCAGGAGCTTGGCTGCGCCCACGTACACCACCCCGCCGGCCACCAGCGCCACGCCCAGCGAGACGATCTGGCCGACGAGACCGCGACCGAGGGCGCTGTCGAGGACGTCCCAGATGCCGAAGCTGACCGCCGCCAAGGCGGCGGCCGCAAGCGTGATCCGCAGGCCGGTCTCCAGCAGCCGCCCCAGCTCGAGCCCGCCGAGGGCGCGGCGCAGGACCACCGCCTGGGCGACGACCGCGGCGGTGGTACCGATCCCGGTGCCGGCGACGATGCCGCCGGTGCCGAACGGCTTGTAGAGGAGGAGGGCGCCGAGGGCGGAGACGGCGAGGTCGAGGCCGGCGAGCCCGGTCGCGACCCAGGGCCGCTGCAGGCTGAAGAAGGTCCGGGTCTGCAGCAGGTAGACGCCGTTGGTCGGCAGCGAGAAGGCGAACCAGAACAGCGCGGTCGCCACCAGCGTCGTCTGCTCCGGAGTGAACTCGCCACGCTGGTAGACGAGCCGGATCATCGGCTCGGAGAGGACGAGGATCGCCGCCGCCGCCGGCAACAGCACGAAGAGGATCTGGCGCATCCCGTTGGCCATCGTCGCCCGCAGGTCGTCGTGCGCGCCGCGCGCGGCGAAGCGGGCCAGGGTCGGGAACAGAACCGTCGCGATCGCCACCGAGAAGATCCCCTGCGGCAGCTGGTAGATGCGGAAGGCCTTGTCGATCGCCGCCGGCGCCTGGTCGCTGACGAGGCTGCCGAAGATGCTGTTGATCAGCAGGTTGAAGTTGATCAGGCCGAGACTGATCGTCACCGGCAGCATCAGCAGCAGCACGCGGCGCACGTCGGGGTTGCGCCAGTCGAAGCTCCACTCGAACTTGAAGGGCGTGTGGCGCAGATCGAAGGTCGGGATCAGCAACTGCACGAGGGTGCCAACGAGGATCCCGATCGCGTAGGCGTAGATCCGGTTCTGGCCGTGGAAGAACGGGATCACTACGACCAGCACGACGATGATCGTCAGGTTCCAGAACAGCGGCGAGATCGCGAAGGCGCCGAAGCGGTCGTAGCTGTTGAGGATGCCGACGACGACGCCGCTGATCCCGAGCAGGACGAGGATCGGGAAGAGGACGCGCGAGAGGGTGACAGTGAGGTCGAGGATCTCCCCTTCGAAGCCGGGCGCGAAGAGCGGCATGATCACCGGCGCGAGCAGGACGAAGAGCGCGGTCACCGCGCCGAGGACCAGGGTGACCAGCAGCAGCATCGTCGAGGCAAGGCGGAAGGCCTCGCGGTAGTTCTTCTTCTCGAGCTGCTCGGTGAAGACCGGGACGAAGGCCGGCTGCAGGGCCGCATCGGCGAAGAGGGCGCGAATCAGGTTCGGAACCTGAAAGGCGATCGTGAAGGCGGACATCGGTCCGCTGACCCCGTAGTAGCCCGCCGCGACGACTTCCCGGGCGAGGCCGGCCACCCGCGAGGCGGCGGTGGCGACGGAGAAAAACGCGGTCGAGCGTGCGATCCGACCGGGGCGGGGCGCGGACCGGCTCTCGGATGAATCCGCAGCCTCGGTATAGTCCGGCGCCGCGCTCATGGCGAATATAGCCTCACAGAAGAAGCGGATCCTACGCAGCGGTCGGGAGCGAACCGAGAACCGGCTGATGACGAGCACCGTGAAGACCTACTTCAGGCGACTGGAGCAGGCCGTCGAGGGCGGTGACGCGAGCGCGATCGAGACCGAGCACCGCGCCCTCGTCTCCCGCATCGACAGGGCCGTCCAGAAGGGCGCCCTGCATCGCAATACCGCAGCGCGCAAGAAGGCCCGAGCCGCGCGACTCGCCGGCTCCTAGCGGCGTCCTCGGTCGCTCGCGTGCAGAGCACGCCACGCTCCCTGCGTCCTTGCTATGAACCGGCGCTCGCGCGGCTCAGGGTCAGAGTGAGGGCTAACTCGTCTCCATAATCCGCGCCTCCGCGGAGCCAAACCTCCAAATCGGCGAGGGCGATCGTCGCGGCATGTAAGTCGTCGAGGTCGGCATCCTGGAGGCGGCGCACGAGCTGCTTGGCGGCATAGGGGTGCATGCCCAGCTTCGACTCGACCTGCGCCGGCGGCACGCCCTCTTCCAGCATCGCCGCAGCGGAGCAGGCTCTGCGCAGCCGCGAGGCGAGGCCGTAGATCAGGCCGGTCACGTTCTCGCCCTGGGCGATAAGCCGCTCGCCGATCCGCAGCGCCGCCGGCGCGTCGCGCTCGAGCAGCGCATCCGAGAGAGCCCAGACGGCCGCCTCGGAGGTGTCGGCGATCATCGCGTCGAGGTCGGCGGCGCCGACCTCCCCGTCCTCGCCCGCCCAGAGCGCGAGGCGCTCGAGCTCGTTGTGCAGGCGCTGCGGGTTCGCCCCCATACGCTCGACCAGCATGCGCGCCGCGGTCGGCTCCAGCCGGAAGCCGAGCCGCTTGGCGTCGGCGACGAGGACACGCGGCATGTCCCGCGCCTTCGGCGCTTCGAACTCGTGGACCTCGCCCTTCGCCGCCTTGACGGCGCGCAGCAGCTTGGCCGGCGCCTTGGCCCGGGCGATCAGCACGACGCTGAGGTCGGGAGGCAGCTCGGCCAGCGCCGCCGCGACCTCTTCCAGCTGCCGGTCCCGCCAGCGCTCGACCCCGTCGGCGAGCAGGAAGCGGCGCGATTCGGTCAGCGACATCGCCGGGATCGCGGCCAGCAGCGCCTCGTGGTCCGGCGCGCCGCGCCCCTCACCGGGCTCGAACACCTGCAGCGCGGCAGCGCCCCCGTCGCGCTCGGCGCGGGCGCGCAGTCGCGCCCTGGTCGCGTCGATCTTCGCCCCGTCGGTGCCGGCGATCAGGTAGAGCGAGTGCAGCTCGGCCACGGGCCGAGTCTAGTTGCACCCGCGGTCTCAGTCCTCGCGTCCCTCGCGCCCGTAGGCGTGGCCTTTGCCGTTGCTCCAGGAGGGGACGTTGGATTCCTCCGGCGCGCCGGAGGCGGTCGCCGGCGGGTTGGTCGCGGCCGGCGGTTCCGGCGCCGGTCCCGAGGCTTCCGGCTGCGGCGCGGGCGACCGCGCCGGTTGGTCTGGCGTCGCCTGTTGGTCCGGTTCTGCCCGGGCTGGGCTCTGCTGACTCGGCTTGTGTTCGTTCTGCGGCTTGGGTTTTCGCTCGGGCGCCGGCGCGGGACTCGCCGGCGTAATCACGAGCTCACTGGACGGGACTGGAGCCGGGCTCTGGGCGGGACCGGACCCCCTCGACCCGGCCTCGCCGGACGACCGGCCGACCGAGCCCCGCCGATCCGCGGTGCGGGACCTGGCCGGCGGCTGCGATCGCGCGGCGACGGTCGCGTCGCCGACGTGCTGATGCAGAGGGGGAGCTACCGGGATCCCGCTGCCGTCGACGAGCGGCCACCCCTGATTCAAGGCAAGCGCGACGATCGCCAGGCCGACCGCCGCGGTAGCGCCGAGCAGCGCGAGCGACATCGCCCGGGCCCGCTCCAGGAGGCCGTCTCCGAGGACACTCGATCGCAGCTGCTGAAGTCCGCGCTTGTATTGCACCATTACGCCGGATCGGCCCCGCGAATCAAGCCCATGAGCAGCTCGGGGTCGAAAACCCAAAATCGATTCGTCGATTCGTTGAGTTTTTCGCCCCAACGCCCGGCTCTCCCGCCCTACCCACCGGCGGCAACCGCGACCCGGTCCCCGCGCACCTCGATCACCACGGCGCCATCGCGGTCGGTCCGCAGCGTGCGCACGCCGTGCCGGGCGAGCGTCGCGAGGGTCGCCGCGGTCGGGTGGCCGAACGGGTTGCCCGCACCGACTGAGATCACTGCCAGCCCCGGCCGGGTGCGGTCGAGCAGCGCGCCGAGTCCGGCGTCGTCGCTGCCGTGGTGGGCGACCTTGAGGACGTCGATCGGCCCCGGATCGAGCGGCGTCGACTCGGCCTCGGCGTCGGCGGTGAGGAGCATCGAGAAGTGCCGCCAGCGCGCCAGGGCGACGACCGCCAGCGCATTCGGATCCTCACCCGGCCGGCGTTCGGCGAGCAGCTCCCGCGGGGGCCACAGCACGTCGAGCCGCAGGCCGCCCTCGCGCAGCTCCGCGCCGGCCGCCAGGCGGCGCGTGGCGATTCCGGCGGCTCCGATCCGCGCCAGCGTCGCACGTCGCAGCCGCGCGAAGAGCACCCGGTCGATCGGCAACGCGCCGAGCAGGTCGCAGATCCCACCGGCGTGATCGGCCTGGTCGTGGGTGACGATCGCCGCTCCCAGCCGCTCGACCCCGGCGGCACGCAGCTTCGCGGCCAGCCCATCGCCCGGTGGCCCGCCGTCGACCAAGACCGGCGCGGCGCCCCGCGGCTGCAACAGGATCGCGTCGCCCTGGCCGACGTCGAGGACCGAGACCCGCAGACCGGCAGGCGGCTCGCCAGGTCCGCCGCCGCCGGCGAGTCCCGCCCCGAGCACGAGAATCGCGACGACGAGTGCCGCGACCGCCCCCCACCGAACCGCGGTCGAGCTTCTCACCGCATAGCGATCGAAACCTCGACCGCGCCTGCGGTGGGACAGGGCGACCGCTCCGACCGAGGCCGCCGCCAGGACCAGATACGACGCGGTGAGGCCGACCAGGTCGAGGTGGACGTGGAGGCTGGCCCAGGCCGGACGGCCGCACCAGGCGGCGACCTGGGCGATGTAGGCGAGCAGCGGAGCGTTGAGCGCGTTGAGCGCCTCGACCGGGGCGCCGGGCAGCTGGCCGGCGGCAGCGGCGAGCATGCCCAGCCACATCGCCGGCGCGACGGCCGGCATCGCGAGCAGATTGGCGAGCAGCGTCGCGGTCGAGAGTTCTTCGAAGTGGAAGGCGATCAGCGGCGCGGTCGCCAGCGTGGCGGCGATCGTCATCGCCGCCCCGTCGGCGAGCGCCCGGCGCCAGCCGCCCCGGCCAACCCGCTTCGCGATCGCCGTCCGCAGCGGCGTCGCGAGCAGCAGGATGCCGAGCACCGCGGCGAAGCTGAGCTGCCAGCCGACGTCGGCCGCGATTCCCGGCTCCAGCACGAGCAGCGCGACGGCGGCGAACCCGAGCGCGTACAGGCGCGACGCCCGCCTGCCGGAGAGCGTCGCGAGCACGCTCAGGGCGCCCATGACCCCGGCCCGCTGGATCGACGGGCCGGCGCCGGCGAGCGGCACGTAGACGGCGATCAGGCCGAGCACCCAGACGAGCCGCGTGCGCAACGGCATTCCCAGGACCCCGAGCAGCGGCATCGCCAGCAGCGCGAGCAGGGCGACGTTCTGCCCGCTGACGGCGAGCAGGTGCGCCAGGCCGGCCCGGCGGAAGTCTTCGGTCGTGACCGCGTCGACACCCTCGTCCTCGCCGAGGACGAAGCCACGTGCGAGCGCCGCCTCGCGGTCCGGCATCCCCCGCCCCAGCGCCGCCTCGGCGCGGTCGCGGATCTCACCCGTGTGGGCGAGGGCGAGGCCGATCGCCGCCGCCACGAGCAGCAACGGCAGGTGGAGGCCGGGACGGGGCACGGTTGGGCCGTCAGGGTTGAAGGCGACCGCGCAACGACTCCATCGTCGCCGGTCCGATCCCGGGCACCCGATCGAGCTGGTCGACCGAGGCGAGGCCGCCGTGCGCGTCGCGGTATTCGACGATCTTGCTCGCCGTCACCGGGCCGATCCCGTCGATCGTTTCGAGCTGCTCGGCGCTGGCGCTGCCGAGGCTGATCGGGGCGTCTTCAGCCGCACCGGCGGGAACCGCCGCCCCAGCCGGCGCCTGCGCCGGCACCACGACCTGCTGCCCGTCGGCGAGCCGCGCGGCGCGATTGATCCCCTCCAGGGCGGCGCCCGCGCCCGCGCCGCCGGCGCGCGAGATCGCATCGACCACGCGCGCCCCCGCCGGCAGCCTGTAGACGCCGGGCCGCCGTACCGCGCCGGCCACGTCGACCACGACGTCCGGCCCGCCGCTCGGCTTGAGGCTGAAATCGCCCGCGCCGGGCGCGGTTGCCGCGGCGGCGGACGGCGTGCCGCCGTCCCCTTCGGCCCTGATCGCCCGTGCGCCGACCAGCAGCAGGGCGATCGCGACGGCGCCGTAGACGACGACCTGGGATCTCGACAGCTCGGGCATGGCCCGCGACCCTGACCATCACGGACGCGCGCGTGGCGCGCACAATCGAAAAATTCAGCTACAGACCTTCGTCGTCTTCGTCATACCCAGCCACCTCCGCGAGCTGATCGCTGTAGAGGTCGGCGGCGGCGACCGGCGGCGACTGCACGGAGACGCAGGCAAGCGCCTCGTCGCCGTTGTTGGCGATCGAGTGGTCGGTGGCGGGCGGGACGAGGATCAGATCGCCCTCGGCGACGCTCTGCGTGTCGCCGGCGACCGACATCGTGCCGCCGCCGCGGACGACGACGTAGACCTGCTCGCCGCCCTCGTCCGAGCGCAGCGTCTGCTCGGCCCCACCGGGGATCTCGAGCCAGGTCACGGACATGTTGCGGGCGCCGAGCTGACCGGCGTCCATCAGCGCGTGATAGCGCAGCCGGTGCCACTCCTCGGCGGGCGCTTCTGACAGGCGTCTGACGAGCACGGCGGCTTTGTACCAGATAAATCGCCCCGAGCCGCGAAAGCTCAGCGAACCACCAGGTTTATGAGCTTGCCGGGGACGACTATCTCCTTGACCACCTGCTTGCCGTCGAGGTGACGGCGCACCTTCTCGCTCTCGCGCGCGAGCGCCAGCAGGTCGGCTTCGGAGGCGTCGGCGGCAACCTCGATCCGGTCGCGCAGCTTGCCGTTGACCTGGACGACGAGCGCGAAGGTGTCCTTGGCCAGCAGCTCGGGGTCGGGCTTGGGCCAGGGCCGCTCCCAGACGCGGCCGCCCTCGAACTGCTCCCAGAGCTCGGCGCCCAGGTGGGGCGCGAAGGGGAAGATCAGCGAGGCGGCCGTGGCGGTCGCGAAGCGGACCGCGGCGACGCCGGCCGGGTCGCCGTAGAGGCCGTCCTTGAGCCGGTAGGCGTCGTTGACCAGCTCGATCACGGCGGAGATCGCGGTGTTGAACTGGAAGCCGCGCTCGAAATCGCGCGTCGCCTTGTCGATCGCCCAGTGGGCCTTGGCCAGCAGCTCGCGCGCCTCGCCTTCGCTCGCCGCCGGATCGAGCTCGCCGGCCTCGCGGTCGCCGACCTCCTCGCCGAGGCGCCAGAGGCGGGAGAGGAATCGGTTGACGCCCTCGACGCCCTCGTCCGACCAGTCGCCGCCGCGCTCGGGCGGCCCCATGAAGCAGACGTAGGTACGGGCGGTATCGGCGCCGTAGCGCTCGACGTACTCGGCCGGGCTGACCGTGTTGCCCTTCGACTTCGACATCTTGGCGCCGTCGCGGGTGATCATTCCCTGGGTGAAGAGGTTGGCGAACGGCTCCTGCACCGAGAGCGTCTCGAGGTCGGCGAGCGCCTTGGTGAAGAAGCGCGCGTACATCAGGTGCAGGATCGCGTGCTCGACCCCGCCGATGTACTGGTCGACCGGCAGCCAGTGGTCGGCCGCGTCGCGGTCCCAGGCGGCCGCCTCGTTCCGCGGGTCGAGGTAGCGGATGAAGTACCAGGAGGAATCGACGAAGGTGTCCATCGTGTCGGTCTCGCGGCGCGCAGGGCCGCCGCAGCGCGGGCACTCGGTCGCGACCCACTCCTCGGCCGCGGCGAGCGGGCTGCGCCCCTGCGGCGCGTAGTCCTCGATCTCGGGCAGCTCGACCGGCAGCCGGTCCTCGGGCACCGGCACGATCGCCGGCTCGCCGGTCTCCCCGCAGGCCTCGCAGTAGACGACGGGGATCGGCGCCCCCCAGTAGCGCTGGCGCGAGACCAGCCAGTCGCGCAGGCGGTAGTTGACGGCCGACTCGCCCCGCCCCTCCTCGGCGAGCCAGGCGACGATCTCCTCGTAGGCCTCGCGATTGTGCTTGCCGTCGAAGCGCCCGGAGTTGAGCATCGAGCCATCACCGGGATAGGGCAGGCCGCGGGGGTCGCGAGCCGTCTCCGGGTCTTCGCCCTCGATCACCCGCTTGACCGGCAGCTCGAAGGCCCTGGCGAACTCGTAGTCGCGCGAGTCGTGGGCGGGGACCGCCATGATCGCCCCGGTGCCGTACTCCATCAGCACGTAGTCGGCGACGAACATCGGGATCTCCTCGCCGTTGACCGGGTTGACGACGCTGCGCCCGAGCGGCACTCCGGTCTTCGGCCTGTCCTCGTCGCCGCGCTCCTCGGCCGACTCGCGGGCGACGCTGTTGACGTACTCGCGCACCTCGGCCTCGGCCGGCGTGCCGGCGATCAGCCGCTCGAGCTCGGGGTGCTCGGGCGCGAGGACGAAGAAGGTCGCGCCGAACAGCGTGTCGGGCCGCGTCGTGAACACGGGGAAGTCGAGCTCGAGCTCCTCGCAGCGGAAGGTCACCTCGGCGCCCTCGGAGCGGCCGATCCAGTTGCGCTGCATGGTGACGACGTGCTCGGGCCAGGACTCGAGCAGGTCGAAGTCGGCGAGCAGGCGCTCGGCGTACTCGGTGATCCTGAAGAACCACTGCTCGAGGCGGCGCTGTTCGACCGACGTGCCGCAGCGCTCGCAGCGGCCGTCGACGACCTGCTCGTTGGCGAGCACCGTCGCGTCCTTCGGGCACCACTGCACCGGGGCCACCTCGCGGTAGGCGAGGCCGCGCTCGAGCAGGCGCAGGAAGATCCACTGGGTCCAGCGGTAGTACTCGGGCGTGTGCGTGCCGAGCTCGCGCGACCAGTCGATCGAGATCCCCCACTCGCGGAACTGGCGGCGGAAGGACTCGATCGAGCGCTCCGTCGCCTCCCGCGGCGGCTCGCCGGTCTTGATCGCGTTGTTCTCGGCCGGCAGGCCGAAGGCGTCGTAGCCCATCGGGTGGATCACCTCGAAGCCGTGACGGCGGCGGAAATGGGCGATCGCGTCGCCGACCGCGTAGCACTTGAGATGGCCGACATGCGGTTCGCCCGACGGGTAGGGCAGCATCTCCAGCACGTAGGACTTCGGCTTGGACTCGCCGAACCCGGGCTGCCCGGGGTTGGCGACCTCCCAGGTCTTCTCAGCGGCCCAGACCTGCTGCCACTTCGCCTCGATCTGCTTGGGGTCGTATGCCATCAGCCCATCCTATGGAGAACCAATCAGCGAGCATCACGATCTGATTCCTTGCGAGCGGCGCCGATACGGCGCTCAGCCACCGCCCCCGGACGCGAAGCGGAGGAGGCGGTGGTTATACGACCGGCGAGACGGCCTCGAGGATGTGGGGCCAGACGTAGACCTCGGTCGCCGCCGCGGCGACGAGGGTCGGAATCGCGAGCGCGACCGTGACAAAGGTGGCGGCGAGCAGCTGGTTCCACTGGCCGCGGCGGCTGGCGATCAGCCACGCGGCCAAGGGCAGGAAGAGCGCGCTCAGCTCGGGGATCGCGTGCGGGAGGACGCTGAGGATCAGCGCCGCGTGGGAGATGTGAAGCTGGTAGGCGATCGTCGCCCCCTGGAAGCCCAGGTAGAGGGCCTGGGTGGAGAGCGAGAAGATCGTCACCGCGGCGACGAAGAGAATCGCGAACTGGCCCGCCTTGACGTGGATCCAGCGCGAGATGCCGCTGCGCTGCGCGGCCGCGATCGGCATCGAGGCGCCGGCGATGAAGCCGGCGACGCAGGCGGTCGCGTGCAGGGCGAGGACGAGCGAGTTGCGGTAGAGGATCGGCAGCATGTCCCCCGGGTCCTGGGGCTCGGTCAGGCCCGGCAGATGGATCGGCGTGATGTCCGGGGTGAGCAGGCCGGCAACCACCCAGACCGCGGCGAGCAGCGTCAGCGCGATCGCCAGGCTCAGCGCCAGCCAGCCGCGCAGGACCGCCCAGGGGTGTGCGTTCCACGCCTCGACGGTCGCCCGCGTATCGCGCAGGCCATGCGAGAAGACGTGCTGGTTCGCGGCGTTCATCGCTCAATCATCGGCAGCCGGATGAACGAATTTGAGCTGAGTAAGGTGGCGGCCGTGGAGGAAGCGGGAGAAGTCGCCTGGCGCCGGCGCCGCCGGCGCTGGCTGGTCGCCGCCGGCGTCGCTCTGGTCGTGGTCCTGGCGGTGGGCGCGGCGATCTCCTGGCACTTCTCCGACGACGTGCTCGTGCCGAACCACTCGAATCCGGACCGGAAGGCGCGGGTCGAGGCCGTGCCGGCGGGGCGGATCGTGCTCACCCGCAACGAGGAAAGCGAACGGCCGGGGGTGTACGGGCTGGAGTGGATCGGCGGGCACGCGGTCGTCGGCGCGGTCGTGAGCGAGAGCGAGGACACGGTGACGCGGCGGCTGCGCGACGTGCGCGGCTACCTCGTGCCGGAAATGGACGTCGGGATCGAGTCGGACGTGTACTCCGGCGACCCGCGGCAGGCGCTCGGCCTGCCGACCGAGCGCGTCGACGTGCCAGGCGAGCTCGGTCCGATGCCGGCCTGGCTGGTGCCGGGGCGCAGCGAGACCTGGGCGATCGTCGTGCACGGGATCAACGGGACCCCGCAGGTCGGCTTGCGCCTGCTGCCGTCGCTGCACCGCGCCGGCCTGCCGGCGATGCTGATCGCCTACCGCGAGGACCAGGGCGCCCCGGCGAGCCCCGACGACTTCCACCACATGGGCCTGACCGAGTGGCGCGACGTGCAGGCGGCGGCGCGCTACGCGCTCGCCCACGGCGCCCGGCATCTGCTGCTCGCCGGCTACTCGATGGGTGGCGCGCTCGTCGCCCAGCTCATGCAGAAGTCGCGGCTGGCGCGACGCGTGGCCGGCCTCGTCCTCGACGCGCCGGTGCTCGACTGGAAGCGCACGATCGACTTCCACTCCGAAGAGATGGGCCTGCCGGGCTTCGCGGCGCTGCCGGTCGAGTGGGCGATCGGCGCCCGCATCGACGCCGACTGGAACAGCCTCGACGCACTCCAGCACACCCAGGACTTCCACCTGCCGATCCTGCTCTTCCACGGCGACGACGACGAAATCGTCCCGATCGCGACCAGCGAAGCCTTCGCCACCGCCCTCCCCCGCTGGGTCCGCCTCTACCGCGTCCCCGAGGCCGGCCACACGCAGTCGTGGAACGTCGACCCGCGGCTGTACGAACGGCGGCTGCGAACCTTTCTCAAATCGCTGGACTCACAGCACCGATAAAGTGGCTCTGATTAATGGAGCTGGTGGGATTCGAACCCACGACCTACGCGCTGCCAGCACGTCGCTCTTCCCCTGAGCTACAGCCCCAAGGCGATGTTCTGCGGTGAAGTGTAAGGCACACGCCGTCCACTTCTCCAGAAGGCGCGACAGCCCTACGCGGCGTTCTGCTCGGCGTCCTGGTCGTCGTCGACGTCGAGGATCAGGCGCTCGTCGGCGGTGCGGCGGATGTTGAACTCGAAGGGGGCGTTCTCTTCCAGCTCGCGCAGCAGCTCGACCGGCTCGTCGAACTGCATCGAGACCGTCGCACGGCCCTCGGAGAAGCGCTCGACCGAGATCTCGGAGGCGCCGAGCCGGCCGACGGCGTCCTCGAAGCCGACCAGCTGCGAGAAGTCGCCCAGCGGGCCGATCTCGAGTTTGATCAGTCCCTCGAAAAGCTGCCCCAGCGCCGCCTCGGCGCTCGCAGCCTCGCCGCCGTCTCCGTTCGCCGCGCCCTCCTGGGCCTCGGCGAGATCCTGGGTGCGGCGGCTCACCTCGACCGCCTCGCGCAGCGCCTTCATCCGAATCCTGGTCGCCTGTCCGCGGGCCTGCGCCTGGATCTCCTCCAGCCGCTCGGAGACCGACCGCAGCGAGGCGATGCTGCGCTCGTGCCGTTCGTTCGCCTCGTCCAGGCGCTCGCTCAGGCTGCGGATCTCACGCTCGCGCTCGATCACCATCCCCGAAAGCGACGCCAGCTCGGCTTCCGCCTGCGAGGCGTGCCCCTCGACCGCGGCGATCGCCTCGTCGCGCGCACGCAGCGCGGAATCGACTTCGTCGCGGCGGTAGCCGAATAGCGCCCGCTTGAAGCTACCCATGCGCGGCACCGTAGAGGTGCCCTCGGACGCCATCTTCGGAAAGGCCCAGATCGGTCCGCGACGCCTCGTGCCAGAGCTCCTCGAGCTGGTAGCGCTCGCGTTCCTCGGCGGTGAAGACGTGCAGCACCGCGTCGAGGTAGTCGAGCACGATCCAGCCGGCCGCCCCCTCCCCCTCGACGCCGCCGGGAAGCAGCCCGTGCTCCTGCTTGAGCCGCAGCTTGACCTCGTCGACGATCGCCCGCGCCTGGCGCTCGTTGCGCGCCGTGCAGATCGTGAGGAAGTCGGTGTACGCGGCGAGCTCGCGCATGTCGAGGACGACGATCTCGCTCGCCCCTTTCGAGTCGGCCAGCTCGGCCAGGCGCCGCGCGAGTGCCTCTGGCTCGACGCCCTGCCGCTCCGCGCTCACCGGTAGATCCCCTTCTCCTCGATGAAGCGGGCGACCGCCTCGGGCACCAGGTAGCGCAGCGGCCGCCCCGCCGCCGCCCGCTCGCGCACCGCCGAGGAGGAGACGCCGAACTGCGGCATCTCCAGCATCGTCACGCGCTCGCCCGCGCCGACGCTGCGCATGGTCGAGGCGACGTCGGCGTCGGAGACGCCGGCCCGCCGCGCCACCGCCAGGCGCGCCAGCCCAGCGACGCGCTCCGGCTCGCGCCAGCTCTCGAACCCGACGGCTGCGTCCGCCCCCATCACGAACACCAGATCGGGTTCTCCCTTCTCGCGTGCAAGCAGCTCCAAGGTCTCATACGTGTAGGACGGTCCCTCGCGCTCGACCTCCAGGGTCGAGACCGTGAAGCGCGAGTCGTCGGCGGCGGCGAGCCTCGTCATCGCCAGCCGCAGCTCCCGCCCGGGGTCGTCGTGGATGCGCTTGTGCGGCGCCTCGCCGGTCGGCACGAGCACGACTTCGTCGAGGCCGAGCTGCCAGAGCGCCTCCTGGGCGAGCGCCAGATGGCCGAGGTGCGGCGGGTTGAAGGCCGAGCCGAGGACGCCGATCGCCCGGCGCGCGCTTTCGGCCGCGGGCGCGCTACTCACGCACCTGGCCGTCGCCGCGGACGACGTACTTGTAGGTGGTCAGCTCGCGCAGCCCGATCGGCCCGCGGGCGTGCAGCTTCTGCGTCGAGTTGCCGATCTCCGCCCCCATGCCGAACTCGAAGCCGTCGGTGAAGCGGGTCGAGGCGTTGGCGTAGACGACGGCCGCGTCGACACCCGCCGTGAAGCGCTCCGATGCCGCAGCCGAGCGGCTGACGATCGCCTCCGAGTGACGGGTCCCGAAGCGGTTGACGTGCTCGATCGCCGCCTCGAGCGAGTCGACGACCGCGACGGCGAGCTTCAGGTCGAGGTACTCGGAGGCCCAGTCGTCCTCGTCCGCGACGCCGACCTCGGCTCCGCCGGCCGCCGCCCGCGCCCGCTCGTCGCCGACCAGCTCGACGCCGGCCTCGCGCAGCTCGGCCAGGGCGCCGGGAAGGAACTCATCGGCCACGGCGGCATCGACCAGCAGGGTCTCGGCCGCGTTGCAGACGCCCGGCCGCTGGGTCTTGGCGTTGACGACGATCCGCCGTGCCATCTCCAGGTCGGCGTCGGCGTGCACGTAGACGTGGCAGTTGCCCGCCGCGGCGTAGATCACCGGCACGGTCGCGACCTCCTTCAGCGCGTTCTTCAGCCCCTCGCCGCCGCGCGGGATCAGCAGATCGACGGTGTCCTCCTGCGTCGCCAGCTCGCCCAGGTTCTCTCGACCGCCGCCGGCGAGCAGTACCGCGGCGTCCTCGGGCAGCCCGCCCTCGGCGAGCGCCTCGCGCACGATCGCGGCCAGCGCGGCGTTGGTCCGCTCCGCGTAGCTGGAGCCACGCAGGACGATCGCGTTGCCGCTCTTGATCGTCAGCGCCGCGCAGTCGATCGTCACGTTCGGGCGCGCCTCGTAGACGACGGCGACGACGCCAAGCGGCACCCGGATCTTGCGCAGGTCGAGGCCGCTGGCGAGCGCCTTGTGCTCGAGCTCCTCGCCGACCGGATCGGCAAGCGCCGCGACGGCGCGCACGCCCTCGGCCATCGCCGCGATCCGCTCTTCGCTCAGGGCCAGCCGGTCGCGCAGCGCCGGCGTCAGGCTCTCAGCCCGCTCGTCGGCCAGGTCGGCGGCGTTCGCCTCGAGCACGTCGCCGGCCCGCTCGCCGAGCAGCCGCGCGATCGCCGCCAGCGCGGTGTCCCGCGACTCGGTCGTCGCCGAGCCGAGCGCGCGCGCCGCCCGCTGGGCGGCTTCGCAGCTCTCCGCGACGGATTTCGTGGCTACGGCCATTGAGGCGAAGGGTAGCGGGAGGGACGGGGTGCCCCTCCTGCTTGCTGGGTTTTTCGCCCCTGACTTTGCGGCCGTCCGAGAAGCGTTGTCGGGGCGAAAAACGGGACGCCGCTGCGCTGGAGGGGCACCCCGTCCCTCCTTCCCGCTTCGGAGCTAGAGCAGCACGAACCGGTCCCGGTGGATGACCTCGTCGGCGGCATGGGGCAACAGCTCGCGAACTTGCGCGCTCTTGAGGCCCAGCACTTGAGACAGCTCCTGGGCCGAGTAGTCGACGATGCCTTTGCCCAACACCGAGCCGTCAGCAGCCACCTCGACGGCGTCGCCCACCTCGAATTCGCCATCGACGCCCGTGATCCCCACCGGAAGCAGGCTGGATCCGCTCTCGCGCAAGACGTTGGCAGCGCCGTCATCGACGCTGAGCCGTCCCTTCGTCGGCTTGGCGTATTTGAGCCACAGCTTGAAGCTCGATGCCTTGCCGGCCTGAGCAGCGAACCGGGTGCCGACCGGCTCACTTCGAGCGGCGGCGAGCAGCGTCCCGTCCTTCGTCCCGTTGCAGATCGTCGCCGGGGTGCCCGACTCGGCCGCCATCTCCGCCGCCGCGACCTTGCTGCGCATGCCGCCGGAGCCGAAGGCCGAGGTGCGGTCGCCGATCTCCATCGCCTCCAGCGCGCCGAAGTCCTCGACGGTCTCGATCA
>Ga0210111_1000106_pt1 | contig 20518 bp, 18 predicted proteins | sample China_Galinas_PW_6_FD_185520 | JGI IMG/M metagenome (GOLD analysis project Ga0210111, IMG submission 185520) | Wetland microbial communities from San Francisco Bay, California, USA, that impact long-term carbon sequestration - China_Galinas_PWC_D2... | ecosystem: Environmental > Aquatic > Marine... | reverse complement strand
GAAGAAGCCGGCGACGCGGCGACGCGACTCCGGTGCGCCATAACCAGTCCCACATACCATCAAACCCTGCTTGCCGTGGCGATCGCGGCCACTTCCATCGTACTCGCGTTATCCGTAGACGTTCGATGGCGGCTGGCACGGGATACCCTCTGGCAATGTGACGAGATCCCACTGCTGGTGCGATTCACGGGACTGGCGGGGCAAGTGGCCACCCAAAAGCAGGCCGAGGCCTTTGAGCCAACGCGGTGGACCTGGATGAGCGGTGTACGGCGCAGCGTGCACATCCCCCGGTCACACGTGTCCCTGCACACCACCACCGGGTTCTGGGTCAATCATTCGCTGCACCTGTTCGGCGTTACACCGTTGGCGGGACGCATCTTTCCATTCGCGTTCGCGCTGCTCGCGATCCCCATCGTCGCCTGGGCGGCGTGGCTGATCACACGCAGCGCGACGGCGACCGCCTTCGCGGCGATGCTCATGGCGCTGTCTCCGCAGAGCGTCGTATACGGCGTCCAGACACGCGGCTACGCGGAGGCCATGGCCCTCGCGCCGCTGCTACTCGTTTTGTTGGACTACTTTCGGCGGCGCCCGAACCGCTATCTACGGGCGCTGAGCCTCACCGTGGTCGCCATTTGGATGGCGCTTACGGTCTATACGTCCTGGCTATACTGGGTGTTGCCCGTCTTATTGATGGCAACGTGGCACCTACCGCGAAGCACCATCCATCCTCAAGACCGCCCAACGGCACGGATGGGAATGGTACTCATCACGATCGCCGCGACGACGTTCATGGGCATCTATACCGTGGATCGCTGGAGCTTGCTCACGTTCGCATCGCGCCAGTTCGGCGATCCGATCGGCAATTGGTCGCAACTGAGTGATTGGGCATCTCTTTGCCTGGGCGAACTGACGATCGCGCCGATTCTTGTCTTCCCCTTGGCGCTCATCGGCGCCCTGGCATTGAGGCGAACACCCATGCGCTGGTGGCTCTGGCTGATCGGCGCCGGCATCGCGGCACCTGCGCTGTGGACGGCATTTCGCGGATCGCCGGGCTACGCACGCAACCTGGGATACCTGGCAGGACCGGTTGCCCTACTAGCCGCCGTCGGCGCCGATCGCGGAATTCACTGGCTGAGCACAAGAATCAGGCCCGTACCCGCCATCGCCACCGTTGTTGTCCTGTTCGGCGGTGTCGCGACATTTGGACTGACAACGATCGAGACCCGCGCCCGCGCCATGCTCTTGCCCGACTGGTCGGTCGCAACGCAATCGCTCGAGCAAAAGCCAATGAAGACGGAGCAACGCTGGATCGCTCCGTGCCTTGCGCACCACTGGCAGGCCAAATGGTATCGCGACCCGTTCGATGCAGCCGCGTTCGCGAAGATCCCGGAGGGTGGACACATCGAAATCGCCATGGGCGCCACACTGGATCGCCGGGGAAGCGCAAGGGTGTTTCAGGAAAAGCCTCGCGGCGCCGGGAGCGACGAGATCGAACTGCCGGATTATCTGAAGCGCGTCACGCCGACTTCAAGCGTCGCCCGCGTCGAATGGCGCCGCTGGATGGGGACGAGGACGGGCACTCAGGAAGCCCCGACGTCTGCGGAGACCTCGCCCGTGTTCGCACTCATCCACCTGGACGACCCGGCGCGACCGAGTCAGTGGAAACGCTTTCTCCAGATATCCAGCGCAACCGACGCCGGCGTCATCACGTTCAAAGCCGTTCCCAACGGCGCAGGCGAAATCAGATCTCTGGCCCTTCCCGCCCGATCGATGCCGGTGATCCGGAAGGCCGCCCAATCGGCACTTGGTGTGGGGCGGGAGTCGATTCACTTCTTCACCCTGTCGCCGCTCGATTCGTAGGGGTTCGTGACAGTATCGGCGGAAACCCGAAAGCGGGGGGTGCCCATTCATTGCGAAGCAATGAACGGGGGACGAAAACAGCCGACGTGGTACGCCCGTCCCCCACCCTTCGCCAGCGCGAAGGATGGGCACCCTCGCTCGAGTCATGATCCACGCGGTGACTTGCCTGTTCTTTGCCAACCGAATCGCTACAATCCCCGTGGCGCGGAAGTTTCTTATGAACGTGATCGTTGCAGAGAACCTTACGAAACGCTACGGCCGCCACACGGCGCTGAGGCGACTCAACCTGTCGGTGACGGAGGGAACCGTCTTTGGTTTCCTCGGTCCCAATGGCGCAGGCAAGACCACGACCATTCGTCTCATTCTCGCGCTTCTTCGACCAACTGCCGGAAGCGTGGCACTATTTGGCAAAGACGCCTGGCAATGCGGCCCCAACCTTCGGCAAGAGCTAGGCTATTTACCTGGCGACCTCCGGCTCTATTCGTGGATGACGTTGCGAAGGTGCCTGCAAATCGTCGGACAGACGCGCGGGCGGAACCTGCTCGCCGCGGGTTTCGAACTGGCGGAGGCGCTGTCTCTCGAAGACGGCGTCTCCGTGCGTAACATGTCGCGGGGCATGCGGCAGAAACTCGGACTGATTCTGGCGCTGGTGCACAAACCCAAGCTCCTCGTTCTCGACGAGCCGACGTCCGCGCTCGATCCACTCATGCAGCGATGGCTGAATCGGCATCTCCGCGCGCGGGCGGCCGACGGCGCCACCGTGTTCTTCTCCAGCCACACGCTCAGCGAGGTCGAGGAACTGTGCGATCGCGTCGCCATCGTACGGGCCGGCGAGCTCGTGGCGGAGGAGTCCGTCGATACGCTACGTCAACGCGCGGGCCGGCAGGTCAACTTGCGTTGGCATGAGCAGACACAGGCAGAGTCCATACCGGCACCACCGTTTCTTCGACTTGACGAGCGGGCGGGCAGAAACTGGTCCTGCATGCTGACAGGACCCGTATCGGATTTGATTCAGTGGGCGGCGGGAAAGCCGCTGGACGATCTGATCGTCAATCCACCCGATCTGGAGGCCGTATTTCGTAACTACTACGAACAGGAGCGGGATGCGGAATGAACCTGGGGTTGATTCACAAGTCGTTGCGTGAGACGCTGTGGGTCACGTTGCTGTGCGGCACGGCCGTCATGGTTTTCGAGGCGTTCCTCGCCTACATATTTAACACCTTTGAATGGGACCTCGCGGAACAGTGGCTGCAGTCCGACTTCTTTCAGAGCATCATCAAGTCCCTTCTGGGCACGGAGTTTAACGGCCAGATCGGGCTCGGCGCCATCGGCTCGATCGCCTGGGTGCATCCCGTCTTGCTGGCCCTGCTCTGGGCGCATGCAATCACCATCTGCACGCGCGTACCGGCCGGAGAGATTGATCGCGGCACGATTGACGTCTTGCTCAGCTTGCCGGTATCGCGGTGGCGCATCTACCTGTGCGAGACGATCGTCTGGCTGACGGGTGGTTTGCTGGCAATCGCCATGGCGCTGCTCGGCTGCAAAATCGGCCACTTGTTCATATCGTCAGCGGAACCACCCGAATGGGGGCGTCTGCTCATGGTCAGCGCCAATCTTTTCCTGCTATATTCGGCCGTAGGTGGGTTGGCCCTTCTGATTTCGTCGCTTAGCGACCGTCGCGGACGATCGGTGGCCGTCGTCTTTGCTGTCGTTTTGGTGTCGTTTTTTCTCAATTTCCTCACCCAGCTATGGGAACCGGCACGCAGCCTCTCGTTTCTCGGCGTGCTGCACTACTACCGCCCTTATATCATTCTTCGCGACGGGATTTGGCCATGGAGGGACATCAGCGTATTGGCATGCGCGACCGTCGCACTGTGGACAACCGGCGGCATCATTTTCAGCCGCCGCGACGTGTGCACGGTGTAAAGCTATCGCGAGTCGAGTCACCCCAGATACTCGTGCGCGTTCGCGTGTTGCCCCAGTTACTCATGCGCGTTCGCGTGTTGCCCCAGTTACTCATGCGCGTTCGCGTTTCGCCTCGGTTGTTCGTGTGAGAGCGTTGGTCGCCCCGAAGGGGCAGCAACATGTCAGCCCAGGGCAACGCCCTGGGGGCTGGAGTAGTTTGAAAGGGAAGCCCTGAAAGGGCGGCACAGCCGAGGGCCGGGCATGCCACAGCGATTGTCGGTGAATCTCGTTCACCTCAATTGCAGCACGATAAACCAACATGTCCATACGCTGTTTGTGTGGTCCAAGTTTGTTGCGCCCCTACAGGGCTTCTCTGGAATGGCGCGTCACAAACCCAGGGCGTTGCCCTGGGCTGACATGTACCTGTCCCTTTGGGGCGAAGCATGCCCACACGCGTGGCATAGATCGAGGCTGGTGAGTGCTTCACAACGAGCTGTACAGCCCCCGGGATAGGACTTCAGTTACCGGAAGCATCGATTGATATGGCGAGGCATCATCCGCAGCCAGAGAGACCGTGACGAGGGCCGGCAAAAACGCGGTCGTAAACAAGGCGCTCTTCACGACGTCGATTCCCAATTACGCCACGGTGCGATCGGCGGCCGGCGACGACGTCGCGGCACAGCGCCGCCTGAATTCATCGTGTATGCGCCGCGTCACCTGCCCGACCTGTCCCTCGGCGATCGGGCGCTCGTCGATGCGCGTAATCCCCAGCACCTCCACGTTGGTGCTGGACATGAAGACCTCCGCCGCACCGTAGAGGAAATCCACATCAAACGCGTGTTCCTTGACCGCGAATCCGATCCCCGCGGCGCACTTCATGATGAAGTTCTGCGTGATGCCGTGCAGCACCGACTCGGTCCGCGGCGGTGTAAGGATTACCCCGTCTTTGACCACGAACAAGTTGGCGGATGTCAGTTCGCGCACTTCGCCCGTGTCGGTGACGAAGATCGCATCGTCGAAACCGCGCCGGTGGGCGCGATTGCGCGCCAGCACATTGGGCAGAAGCGTGATGGCCTTCACGCTGCAAAGGGCCCAGCGCTCGTCCCGCACGGTCATCACATTGGCACCCCGAAGACGCAAGTCGTCGGGAAGCACCGGGCGCGGCTTGAACGTCATGACGACCGTGGGTTCCAGACCCTCCGGTGCCAGATGGTGCCGCGGCGCGACACCGCGTGTAATCTGAACATACACCATCGCTTCCGACAGCCCTGATCGCTGCAGCCCCTCCAGAATCACCGGCAGCAACGGGCGGGCATCCAGGTCGTAGTCCAAGTCGATCGCCTGCAGGCTTCGCCGGAGACGCGCCAAGTGCTCGTCCATGAGGAAGGGTCGGCCGTTGTAGGTGACGATCACCTCGTAGACGCCGTCGCCGAACTGAAATCCGCGATCCTCGATCGACACCATCGCCTGCGAGACATCGCAGAACGACCCGTTGAGATAAGCCAATGCCGTCATGATTGCCCCTGCGCCTCCGTGCCGGGTAACGCCCGCCCGAGTTTCTCTCGAACGTCGCGAAGCCAATGAAGGCATTGCTCGCGCCGTTCCGCCAGTTGTAATTCCTTCAACGCGCTCGTCAATCGCTCGTCCGCGAGTTCATATCGCTGAAGATCGCGCGCATAGATGATACCCAGCAACATGAGAACCTGTCCCCTTTCCCGTGATCGCGTATAGGACGCGGCAAAGCGCTCGAAGGCCCCAACGGCTTTTTCATGGTCGCCCCTGTCAAAATAGGCGCGTGCCACCGCCATCTGCTGCATTTCCGACAAACATTGGTCGGCGTCAACCACAAGCATGGCCTCGTACGCCCCGGTCGCCCCGGTCATATCGCCCTGTTCAAATGCATTGGCCACACGGGACCGCAGCTCTTCGATCCGATCGAGCTTGGCTTCCTCCGCCGCCCGGCGCTCGGGTGACAACGTCTCCATGCGCGCCGCCGCACCGAACTTCGCCCGTGCCTCCGCCTCGGGTCCGGCCATGGCGGACGCGAATTCCCGTCGCAACGTCCAACGGCGCCAGACCGCCAACATGTCAAACTGGTCGCGCGGCAGCGCTCGGACGAGCAGCATGACCATCGCCCCGAGGAATCCGAACAGATAGCCCGCCAGGTGCGCCTCATTCGCCACGTTGCCCGAACCGCCGATCGATGGTGCCAAAATGTTGTCCCACACGATGATCTTGAGCAGAATGATCACCATGGCCGACACCTCGAAGAAATAGATGAAGATCAGCCAGATCAGCACGGTCACGCGGCTGCGCGGGAACAAGGCCAGGTACGCCGTCGTGACCGCGGCAATCGAGCCCGACGCACCCAAAAGGTACGACGGTCCCGGAGTCATCGATGCCCAGCCCCACGCGGCGAACACACCGCCTGAAATATAAAACAGAAAATAAGGCAAGCCGCCCATCTTGCCGTTGACGCTGTTGCCGAACACCCAGAGAAACAACATATTGCCGAACAAATGCCATGCGTCGGCGTGAAGAAACTGGTACGTCACAAACTGCCACAACCGTGGCTCGCCGGCGTTGAGCACGAGGTAGTCTTCCTTGATCGCCTTCACCGCCGGACCGACCAACTTTTCATCCAAAACCAGAAAAACCAGCATGTTCGCCGCGATCAGCGCGAAGTTGACGTACGGCGCTCGGTGTATCGGAGACTGCGTTCGGATCGGGATGATCATTAGTATTGTCGTCCGATGACCGCATCCCGGCGTGGGGAATCCGCCCCCAGGCAGGCTGCCGACAATGGCGTCACGCCGGATTCGTGCCGACACGTGTGGACAAGCAGGAGAACGATGTCGCTTAGGGCACCACCCGTTCACCTCACGCGGCTAAGCCGGTGGTTTGCCCGGCGCCGGACCGCCGCTACCTGCGGTCTGTACATATTGAATGCGCAGCTCGTACAGCACGGCGTTCAGAACGTGCTGCTCTTCCTCGGTGAGATTACCCTTCGTCTTTTGATCGAGGACATCGAGCAGATCAATATGATGCTTGGCCGCGTCCGGATTGGGCGGAATCGTCTCTCCACCAGGCCCTTTGTAGCCGCCCAACGCAATCGCTGCCTGCATGGCCAGCATGTTGATCAGCTCCGCAAAGCCCGGCTGCCCCGGTGCGCTGTCGGCGGAGGTCGCCGATTTCTCGGTTTCCTGCTCCAGACGCTCCTTTTCCCGTGCGGCTTCGGTCTTCCAGTCGGTGTCTACATGAATTCTGCCGGTCTCGTCGCTCATGGTTTTCTCCAGGGTTGGCTTGCGGGAATGAACCCGTCAGTGCCCTCCGCACCATGCCTGGCGCAAACGCGCCGGGCCGCCGTGCAATCGATCAAGATTATACACGAAAATCCGCCACTTGGGGAAGCGCGGCCATCAGTTGGCGAAGCATACGATCACTGTAGAGGCCGAAAAAATACTCACGATTCCGAGCGATGGTCGCCTCATCAAGCTGCCGCGCTGCGGCTCTGGCTTCGGCTCGGACCGCCTCGTACTCCCTTTCGGCCACTTCGAGAATGGCCGACGTCGCGTGGCGAATCTCGTCAAATGCCTGCCGTCGCGCAGCACGATCGCGCGGGGCCTGCGTTCGAAGCAGAGCCGCACGCTCGACCGCCATGCGCCTGCGATCGAAGAGCGCAACGAGATCTCCCCGTTCCCGCAAGTGCCGTTGCGGATTAAAGCGAAAATCGCGCACGCCTTGTGCAAGAGTGGCAAACGCTGCGCGGTCCATCTCTGGTCGTGGAAGGTCCAGCCAGATCGTGGCGGAAACGCACGCCATATTGGGCGGGGTCACGCCATAGTAGTCCGCCATAATGCGATCGCTGATGCGGTCATATTTGGCCCCACCGATACCGTGTACGAATAGATCTGCCAATAGTATCCGCGCCCAGAGCGTAAGCGTCAGCGCACGTGGCCGCAGGCACCATCCGCCCAACGAGGCCGACAAGCCGTCGCCTTCCTGGAGGCTATCCGTCGCGACCTGCCCGATCGGCAATTCCTCGGCAAAGAGCTGAACCGTGTCTCCCATGTGCGCGACGAACAGGCGATGTCGGGTCTCGCCCCGACGCCAGAGCCATACCGGCAGTTCATGGCGGTCTTCCGTTACCAGTAGATCGGGGATGGGCCGCTGCGATCCGCGAATGCGATAGGTCAAGCGATAGGCGGCCAATGCCGCGTTGTAGCACGCGACGAATCGCGGTGCGTTCAGCACCATATCGTGCAGTAGCGGTCCCGGACAGACCCGGCTGATGCGCCGCTCGTCCAGGTTGACGCCGAAAGCCGCCTCGATCGCCCGCCGCCCGGCCACCGCCTGGTCGACCCAATCGACGTCGCCGCCCGCCTCGCGCATGCCCCGGAAGAAACGCGACAACTGGGAGTCGTCGTACCGGCCACCCAGCGCCGCTCGGAGCGAGCCCTCGAATGCCGAAATCTCCGTTTCCGATAGCCGCGGGATCTGCTCGTAGGGCTGGCCGGCGGGCAGATCGGCAAAGCGAACGGTCCGAGCCACGGCGTGCCCTTCCACCTCAGTTGCGATGTTCAACGAGGTGGATTGGGGCGCATCGCTGTCCACGATGAGATTGAAGGCCAGCCCGCCGACCGCTTTCGCGCAGCGGGCGGCCAGCACGTGCTTCGCCCACACGCCCGGATGGATGAAGGCGGGTTGATGACCGCACACGATAAGGTATTGATCGTCTCGCCCCGCAATCGCTTCGCGCGTGCGGCGCCGCCAGTCACCGATCGTGGCACCGAGTAGCGGCGTTCGCGATTCTCCAAGTGACTGATGATTGGCAGCCAGAGCCGGTACCCATGCCGGCGGGTCCGGCACGACGAGCACGTCCCCGTGCGCGGGCGGCGTACGCAAATCCCCAAAGGACAAGGTTGGCGGGTGGGTCAGTGACACGGAAGACAACCGGCACGCGCTTTCGGTTCAGACACGGGCGGCGCCTTCAGCTCCGCCTCGAAGACTTCGAGATAATGGGCCATACGGACGGCGGGATCGTCCAGCGCACCGCCGAAGTAGCGATTCGGATCGTTGTAGATCAGCGGGACGGGCAGTTCCCGAATGCGCAGCTTGGCCCGGGCCGCCTGCACCCAGAACTGCATGGGCATGGCATAGCCTGGAATCGTTATGCGAAGGGCGGCGAGCGACGCCACGCGATGTGCTTTGAAACCGCAGAAAGCGTCGGTGAGCGACAACCCCAGTCGTTCGTTCAGAATGGCGGTGATCCGACGATTGATGGCGCGCCGATCTTCAGGCGCGGCGCTCGTGTCGGTCCACGTGGACGCATAGCGCGACCCGCTGATCACGTCCACGCCGCCCTCGCCGGCCAACTTCAGGAATGCGGGAATGCAGGACGGCTCATGTTGCTCATCGCAATCCATGGTGATCAACCACTCGTAGTCCTGTTTCCGCGCGAAACCGAAGGCATCGGCCAGGCTCATGCCGTACCCGCGATTCTCCGGATGTGTAAGAACATGTATGTCGGCTTCGCGCCGCAGGATATCCGCCGTGCCGTCCGTGGAGCCGTCGTCGATGACGAGAATGTCACAGTCGTAGCGCCTCGTCTCGGCCAGCACACGAGACACGTACCGCTCTTCATTGAAAACAGGAATCGCAACCAGTGCATTCTCGACCATTCCGGATTTCACCTCGAATCGATGGATGGGTAGCTTTGTCCCTGAAACACCACGGTGTATCGTAGAGCCCCCGCAACAGCGAATCAAACCTCCGAATCGTGCGACCGTCCGGTCGGACACCCGGCCCAATAGGCGAAAAACAGGCCGCAGACGCGGTGAGCACGTGGAGTGATGTACCGACGCGCCCGAGCCCACACCCCAAGAAGAGGGGCCGCAGGCGGGTCCGCAGGCGATTGGGCAAGAATTCACCATCCGTGTTTCCGCTGATGTGCCGCCGGCATCTCGTTTGCGGCACGGCAATTCCTGGAGGTATAGTTTGTCGCTCGACGATGTAGGGCGCTATGAGGTCGCAGCCGAGGTCCCTAGCCTTCATCATGAGTCGCTTGCGATCGATCTTCGCCGCTCGTACGATCTGCGCCTCGTGTGCGATCACTGTTCACCCCAGTTGCTCGTGTTCCGCTGTTGTTCGCCCCATAGGGGCAGCGACATGTCAGCCCAGGGCAACGCCCTGGGGACTGGAGCAGTTTGACAGGGGGAGCCCTGAAAGGGCGCAACAGCCGAGGACTCGACATGCCACCTTCATTGTCGGTGAATCTGTTTACCTCATTTACATCGCCAGAAACAAGAAGAGCATCATCCGAAGATGGCGTTCCAGCAGGAGTCGCGATCGTCTTGAGTTTCATGAACGGTACGGTTGAGATTGACTGATTGTCGCGCCCCTACAGGGCTCTTTTGGATTGTACGTCGCGAACCCAGGGCGATGCCCTGGGCTGACATGTTGCTGCCCCCTTGGGGCGAGGCGTGACCATCCGCGTGGCATGGATCGAGGCTCGCAATTTGCGTAGTACAGCGAGCCTCCTGGCCACTGCTCGAGTGAAACGGAGTGCATTCGAACGCATGACGTATGAAGAAACAAAGCGATCGACGCGGGCCGCGGCCAACGCCCTATTCACTGTCGCCATGGCGGCACTCGTCGTATTGCTGGGAACCGGCGGATGCCAGACGCTGATACGCCAGCGAGCGGCCCACATCGTGGCCCGAGCGGAGTCCCTGATGGCCCAGGACAAGCTCGAAGAAGCCCTGGCCGAGTTTCAAGAGGCGGCGCGAATCGATCCTCAATTGGCCGCACCGCACTCCAATATGGGCAAGATCTACCGAAAAATGGGCAGATACGAGGAGGCCATTGCCAGCTTCATCGAGTCCATCACGCGGGACCCCGACTCCTTTGAAGATACTTTCAGCCTGGCCCAACTCTATCAATGGACCAAACGCCTGCACGATGCCGTTCGTGCCTACCTTCATGCCGTCGAGCTGAGACCCAAAGACTACGACGCACAATTCAACCTCGGCACTTGCTACCAGCAGACGGGCGACTACGCACAGGCCGCGGAGCGGTTTCGCAAGGCGATAGACGTCGATCCGGATCGCATAGAGGCCCACATCAACCTCGGCGTTGCGCTGGATCGCCAGGGCGATCGATATGAGGCCATTCGCGCCTACAAAGAGGCGCTCGAACGGGACGGCAATCAGCCGCTAATACTGGTCAACCTTGCCAACACGTACATCAGCCAGGATCGGCTCAAGATGGCAAAACAGGCGCTCGAGCAGGCCATACGTATGGACGACGGATTGGCCGTCGCCCACGAGGCCCTTGGCTATTGCCTGTTCCGCTCCCGCGAGTTCGAGGCCGCCGAACAGGCCTATCAGCGGGCGCTGGCGGCTGACTGGCGGCTGCCTAGGGCTCACGCGGGACTTGGATCCATTTACATGCTTCGATTCCTGAATTCGAGTTCGGAGGTTCGATTTCGGAATCTGGCGCTCGAGCATTGGCACCACTCGCTGGAATTGGACCCCGACCAGGCGCGTATCCGACGTTTGATCGAGCGGTACAAGCCCGCCACCACGGATCCCACCGAGGCGCTCCTACAAGACGAAGCACCGGAGTAGCCCAATCGCCCGAAAACTGGGGCCGGCCTGCACGCGTCGCTACGCTACGGAGGCTTCGAACACCATAATCAGCCTGTTCTTGTGACACTTTAAGGCGACTTGACATCCCCCCAGCAATCTGGTAGATTGTCTTATTCAAGGTTCGAATGACTTCTTTCGAATCATTAAGAAGCTACTTTGGGCTCGCCCCAATAGGCGAGAGAGGGATGCTCCTCGCTGCACGTTGCCACCGCGATTCGACGGTTGGTTCGCAGCCAAGGCTGGTGCAAAAATAGCACCGCACGGAGCGACCCGCCAAGACCGCATACTGCAACAGGTTCCTGTTCGCACCGCTCTCTGTACACCCAATGATTATCGCTCGTCCGCTCCAGCGATTCTGAATCTGCGCACTGCCCGTGTGGTGCGCAATGGGAGCGCCCAGGAGAGGACCGGTTGCAGCGGAAGGGGCATGGTAGAACAGAAGTGCCGTCAGCCGGTTCGCACCTCGACGAGTACACCATTCCGATAAACGCGGTCGATCGAGACTTGCCGGCCTCCCTCCACGTAGATCGGTTCCCGGCCTGTGTCGTACGCGCCGTTGTTGTTGATCCAATTGTTCGCATCGCCATGTCCTGTCGACTGGCATACGACGGCCTGGCAGGGCAAGCGGCAATAGACCTCGTCCCGAATCCTCACCGCGTCGTCCTCAAAAATGACATGTCGCCGACATAGATCGTGTGCATAGCGACCGTATTCGGCCAGCAGGCGGTGACCGCGGCGGATTGATCCGGCGTGCGGCACACGGAAATCCGGGGTAGGGTGCGCATGGGTCATGGAATCGGCGCCGTTTCCTTCCTGACTTGATGTAAGCCATGCGCGCCCGGCGGACCGCAGGACCGCTTCGATGGCGACCCCGTGGTCGTTCACAATCGGCCGCCGCCTCAGCTTGCCTTTCGCACCCGTGCGGACGCTGTGCGGGCACACGACGACTACGCCGTCATCGATCAGCGGTATCGCTGGATCTTGCCAGGTAATCTGCAGCGCCCCGCCGCGACGCGCAGCGACGACGGCGTGATAGCTATTCGTCGAATGGACGACGATTCCGGCATCGGCATAGTACCTCCTCGGCGCCCCACCCCCTGCCTCGTTTTCGCCGGTCGACAGATCGGCCGTCGCCGCCCGTGAAGCGCTCACGATGCGCGGGATCATCATCGCAAACAGATCATCGGACCAGGATGAAAAGCACTCCCTGGACCACACGGCGCATCGGAGCCTGACATAGGGTGCAAGACTTGCGGCATTCGAAATACTGGACGCCAGCAATTCGACGCCCGCCGGGCTGAGCAGCCGTCGACAGGGTCCGGTGCCTGCAAATGCGGTGGGCGTCAGGGCGTTCAGAAACCGTATGGCATCCGTGAGCGGCTTCGCCAGTTGTTGCCATCCGTGAAACAGATACAGTCGTGAAAGCGCATCCACGGTGACAGACAGGCGAGCGGGGTCGACACCGCCGCGCTCCGGAAACCAGCCCTCTTTCCGCTGGGTCCCGATGAGGGAATCGGCGCGGTGTCGGGCCATCCGTAGCAGCGCGGTGTTCCGCACAACCAGCGCGCCGTCTGCCAGTGCGCCGATCAACGCGGCCTCGACCCACGGTGCCATTGGCGGACGCCGGCCCAACCAGTGCAGATGTCGATCCAGGTCATGCAGTAGCATCGGTTCGTGGAACGCGGAGGCCTCACCCAAGAGCTGCGCCACCTGCGCCGTACCGGCGACGTGCCACTCCATCCGCGGGGAAAGCAGTTTGGCCGGTCGTCCGTCGTGAAGGAGCGAGAATTGCCAGTGGATCAATCCGGTCCGCACCAGGTCGACCAACGAAGCGTCGCCGGCATGCTCGTCGTCGTGTTCGACGATCAACCCGGCTGCCAATGCGGTGGACAACCTGCGAAACAAGTTGCGTGGATCGACCCTGGGCCGGCGAAATTGAAGCCGGTCTTCCAGGTGTGATGTTTCCGACAGCAAGCGTCGAATTCTTGGCACTGCGGCGCGGTAGGCGCCGACGTAGATGGCGGATGGAACGGATGATTCAGCGGGTGCAATGTCCGGTGATCGGGAGATCTCTCTCGGCGCGCCGGCCACCGAAACGGCATCGACCGCCGGTGATCGACTATCCAGTACGATCTGTCTTTCCTGGGAGGTCATATTCTCCGCCGCAGTGCCAATCTCACGAATAGGCATGTCGCCCGAAGCGGTTCGCCCTGGCGCATACCGTTTCTCTAAAATTATCGATAGGAAACCCAAAGGAAATAAGGCTATTCCTCGACAGAATGCCGGGGCGGGCACTCGTGCGGCACCGGATCAATACCACCGACCGAAAACGGATGACAGCGAGCCACGCGGCGCACCGTCAGCATGACGCCGCGAAAGAAGCCATGCTGCAAGAGAGACTCAACCCCGTATTCGCTGCAACTCGGTATGAATTTGCACGATCCCGACAACAACGGTCGAATGGAAAACTGATACAAACGGATCGCGAAGACCGCGAGATAGACGGGAACCGCACTCGCGATGCGAAACACTCCTCCGAACCATCGGTGCCACATGGATTGCATCAATCCGACGGCGCTCCGCAAGATGCGGCGCGACCCTGCGCCAAGCTGCGAACCCTCGCAATAACGTACGGCCTTTAGCCTAGAACAAGGACACCAGAAACACAAGCACCGAGGTAGCCAGCGTTGCGATCGCCAGCCACCCCAAGGCCTCCCGCGCGCCATGCCCCAGCCACCGCACGGGTCGGTTCGCCACGTCCAAGAGGTCCATGCCTCGGTCGGCCACACGAAGCGCGATCGGCGAGGCAAACATGACCAACGCAGCCGCACACCGCGCGACGGCACGCAGAGCGCCAAGGCGCGCTGACGCCTTCTCTGGCCTCGGCGATCTGGGCGTAGAGGGTGGTCTGGCTCGAACCGGTCTGGGATCGGTCTTCGGTGCGACGACCTCGGGTCCGCTCGGTTCAGGCTCGGCAAAATCCGACGGGTTGTCCGCGGCGTGGCATGCAGCCGGGGTCTTCGGCGCATCGTCCGCAGGCTCCGTAAATTCCTGCATGAAGTCTGGAACGCTTGTCTCGGACGCCACAGGAGGATTTTCCGACGTGGCATCCTCCGCAGGAGGTATCACGTTCACATCGTCAGTCAACGCGTACGAAACTCGGGGCGCTTCTTTCGGCGTAATGGCGGCGTCCGAAGCCCTCGCAGCAAGGTCAAGCAGATCATCCTCCTGGTTTTCCTCCTCCGTGGCCGGCTCCTTAGCCGCCAAGTCCGGCAGATCATCCTCCTGGTTTTCCTCCTCCGTGGCCGGCCGTATCGAAGCCAAGTCCATCCGATCGTCCTCATCCTTGGGGACGCGGCGGTGCATGGGAACATCCGGATCCACACGAGCCGGCTCGACAGTCGGGCCCAGTCTGAGGGCCTCGTGATCCGCCTGCGGTTCAACCGGGGGCAGCCGTGTGCCGAGCGCTTCCCCTTGCGTTTTGGCTGGCGGGAGGTGAATGCCCTCGAAACCGTCTTCTGACGCGGCCTCACCCGGTGCGGAAACTCCGAGTTCATCTTGCGTCTGCGCGATCATTCTATCGAGATCGGCGAGCTTCTTGTCGACGTCGGTCTCCGGTAACTCGTCCCTGGAAGGCGCGGTCTCTCCGAGCGCCGCATCGTTCGCTGAGGCCACGGCAAGGCCCATCGCGTCCACATCGGCCGGATCCAATTCGTCGACACCCACATCGCTGGCGATCTCGGCCGCCAACTCCGCTGCCTCCGAGAGCAGCGCGTCAAGATCCTGCTGCGATACGACTTCGCGAGATTCACCCGGGTCTGGTGAAGGTAGGTTTTGCGGAGCATCATCGCCCATTTGGCAACTTCCTGATTTCTGAGAGCGATTCAGTCGGAACACCGGATGACCCGATGCAAGGCTACACGGGCCTATCACTCCCACCTTGGCGCACAATGAGTCTGAGTCCTCCTGCAGCAGGGCGCCACACGCGTGGCGATAAGGTCGCCTGCTCTTGACCAGCGAACCACGCGCAGAGCCGTCTGTGCGATCTGCAAGCGCAGAGGCTCCCGATACGTGTTATCGGTCGATAGCGACCGCGACCTGATTATCGAAGAAATAGCGAGGAGGCCGGCGCAACAGCAATGGTCTTCCTCTGCGTCCCTTCATCTGAATTCCCCACCCCATAGGGAACGACCTGCCGCCCGAACAGTGCCAGGGACAAGGGATGGGGGCGGCAATCCCGCCCGCTTGCCGTCCCTTGTTCGTGGCCGATAATCACCGCCCATGTCCACACCACGACTGTTTTGCCCCGATCTGCGAAAAGGCACAAATGTCCTCTCGGGGGAAGAGGCCCACCACGCCCTCCATGCACTTCGCGTGTCCGTGGGAGGTTCCGTTGTCGTTTTCGACGGCCGAGGGAACGAATCGCTGGCGCGGGTGATCAAGGCGTCTCGCCGTGAGCTCTCGGTAGACGCGGAAGACATTTCCACCTACGGCTTTGAGACACCCGCGCATTTGACACTAGCGGTATCGATGCCCAAGACCCATCGGCAGGGGTTCCTTATCGAGAAATGCACCGAGCTTGGAGTCGCAGCCATTTGGCCCATGATCACAGCGCGAACGGTCGCAAAGCCGAGTCAGGCCGCAATTGACAAGTGGCGACGACGCGCCATTGAGGCCGCCAAGCAATCCGGGCGACACTGGCTGCCGGACATCGCCGCCCTACAACCGTTCGAAAAAGTGTTGCCGCAGTGTCCCAGTTTCGACCGTGCCGCCGTCGCCCACGTTGACGAACGATCAACACCTGCCACCGAATGGCTGGCCACCGTCACGCCGGGGAGCAGGATCCTCGTACTGGTGGGACCGGAAGGCGGCTGGGCGGATGAAGAACGCGAGGCCGTCACATCAGCGGGACTCCCCCTCCTTAAGCTTACCGCCACAACGCTCCGTACGGAGACCGCGGCCGTTGCATTGGCTGCGATCAGCGGCATCCTCGGCTCCGGTCTGTGAACCATCGATTTCAAACGGCCGGTCAGACGCCTCCGGTCGTGCCGCCACGATATCGTTCGCTGCCCACGAACTTCTACTGCCGCAATGCCATCACTCCGTCACGTCTGGTTCGCATGGTTCGTTACAATTGGCAGCCGGCGTCCACTGGCTGGCATTGAGGTATCCGCACTCCGTTTCGGTGACGTATGCACAGAGTTGCGGCGGCTGTACCCCGCTAAAGCAGCAGCGACCTGGCGGATCGTCCACGGCGACGGTGATCGTGTCCGTCGCACGTCCGCCGTTGGAATCTGTCACCAGGAGCGTCACGTCGAAGCTACCGGTGGAAGTGAAGGCCTTTACAGGGCGCGGGTCGTTGAAAACCTCGAATATGCCGTCACCATCAAGATCCCAGGAAAAGGTCAGCAGACCGGTGGCCGACGGATCGTTGGCACGAGAATTCAGATCGCCGATGAAATAGCAGTTCTTGTTCACCGCACATCGCTTGTCGATCCCGGCCACCGCGCGCGGCGGAATGGGGATTGTGCCGCCAGGACCGATCAAAGGCTGAACCAAGACGGACAGATCGAAGAGCTGCAAAATGCCATTGGTGCTCGGATTGGGTCCTTCATCGACGACGTGAATCCAGTAGGACCCGGCACCCAGTTGGGCGGTAATCGACTCGGAGTCACCAGGCGGCGCGGTATCGGAAACGAGAAGCAATCCGTTTTCGTCGTAGAGCTCGAGCGCGAGGTCTCCGGCCTCATCCGCGACGATCGGCGGACAAATCCCACCGACGCGATCGAAATCGAAGGCATCGCAAATCTCCGTACACTCAGGGCCCACCGTTCCCGCGTTGTAGGTGCCGCCGGTCGGGTCTGCGGTAATGGTTACGGAAGTCTTGCGGGAGAGGCCGAACGTGAACCAGTCGTTGTTCGTTCCCCCGAAGCCGCTTAGACCATTGGTTGAGAGATCGGCCTCGACCACCGAGTGCGCCTGCGGGATGGCCTGGAGTTGCCGAAAGCCCCCGACCAGCACCCCGAAATCAACCGCGTCCTGCTGCGATTGATTGCCCGCAAATCGATCGCCGTAATTGCGCCCGCCCCCCCGAATTTCGTCGACGGGCAGCGGCTCTATCCCTCCAAATGGCACGGTCGGTTCCATGATCTTGGTAGACGTGCAGGGCGCCACGTGAAAATAACCCAATCCGTGACCGTGTTCATGGGCCACTACATGACGGAAGAACCGGAATGTCGTCTCCGGGTCATCCGTGAAGTACGAGTCGAAGAAAAACGTATTAACAACCATGTCGCCACCCGAGTTTCCTTCTCCGGGCGGCTCGTTGGGAAAGCCGTTGTAGCCGAGCACGGTGAAGTCGAGGTCCTGTCCCCCAAGCCGAATGTCGCCTCGGGTCGCCACATGGATGATGTCGCCGTCCATCGGGCTGTTGTCGTCCGCGACTTCGGTGTATTGCAGTCCGGTCACGGCCGACCACGATGCGATGGCCTGTCGCATGTATTCGCGCCCCAGGTCCAGATCGCCGTACGCCTCGATCAGTCCCGCATTGAGATCGTTGGGGCCGAATGGGAGGCGAAGCCCCCAGGTGGTACCGTCGTCGGGGAAACTGTACGTCAGGTGAGCCGGTTGCGCTCGCCCGCTCGGTCCTTGCACGCCCTCTCCAACCCAGACGGTGGTTGCTGTCAGAAACCTGGCACCTTCCGGTGGATTCCCTTGACTCTCGAGTCGTTGCGTATCCACGGTATCCGGATAGCAGCCGAGCGGGATTGAGCCTGCGGCACGCTCATGGGTTTGATGCGCGCTGATGGGCAAACCGGTGCCGGCTTCGACGAGCACGGGCACAAACAGGACGGCAGAACCCATGAACGTTGCCATCGGTCGTTTCAAGGACATGTCTGTCATTCCTTTCGTTACACGACTAGTTTTCTGTTAGAGACAAAACGATGGGGGCCCGGACTGCCCCAACGGGCAGGGCGTGGTGATCACAGACTCCACGGCCTGGTTTCGCCAGACCGTGCCACCCACCAATTCACAGCGAGCGAGGCAACGAACCTGGAGTGACGGACCATTGTACACCAGTATATGTGCGATTCGAGGCGCGTGTTGGTCATAATAAATGATTGAGTGCCATTTCCGGGCGCGGCCGAGGCTTGGAAATCAACCGCATCTTGCTGCGTCTGATTGTCCGCAAATCGATGGCCGTGATTGCGCCCGCCGCCGGTCGTGTTGCGGACCCCGGAGACCGATCGGCGTCGGCACGCAGTTCGTCGCACCAGGAGCAGGCAAGGATGCCTGCGGTACGGTGGCACGCCGAACGAGCGTGCTCGGTTTTCGGAGCCGGGTTCGCCGTTCTCTCGTCCACCGGTAGCGCCGGGCGGAGTCCCTTCGGCGGAATCGACAATTGGAAGGGGTCGAGTGAGTGTACTGATTCCATCCGCGATGAGGCACGGTGCGTGGCGGCCGAGCCTCATAGGAAGAAAAAAGCCAATGAAATGGCTTCGATTCAAGTAGGAACGGATCGGTGACGGCGGCCGCTGGGGCGCGCGCCTTGTTTGGGGCCCGCCACGTGGGTTGCACGCACTCGCTGCGGGCGTCGATTGAAGTGGGGCTGACAAATGGGTTCGTTTTGTCAGTTTTTTTTTGTGGTGCCACATTGTTGGCATTCCTGAGGTAGGAGCGGGAACAGCGTGTCGGAGTTAGCGACGGAGCGACGGTGGTGAAGGCGACCGATGAGGGAGCGTGAACGAGCGACGAAGGGGTGGATGAATGGCTGTTGCGGCATGGTGCGGACTCCTGGGGATAGAACTCGCTGGGTGATCGGTGCGGCGGATCACAATCAGCGATGATCGTGCTTCGACGGTTGTGGGTCGGGGTTGCGTGCCATAGGCCGGTAATCGGGGAGTCCTTACTGGAAGATGGTGGCTGTCGATTATGCCCTTTCCAGGAACGCTGGGAATTCATAGACCAATCCGTGGGCGAATTGGGAAAAAAACGAATTGACTGATTGACTGAATTGGCGGCAATAAGAGTCCAGGAAAGACGACTGCCAGAACGTACGCAGCGATAGATGGAATGATCAACAAGGACTCTCGGTACAGCCGTATCGGTGGCGGACGATATTCTTTATCGCGAAGAATCCGTGCCAGCATGCCAAGCCAGAATCCGTGAAACGGTGGCACCGCAAATGGAATGCTACCGAGCACTCCTGTTGCGTACCAAATCCAGTTCCAACGTATTTTGTAGTTCGCAAGAGCGTACGTGACCTGATCGGCAACCAATATCCCTTGTAGAAGACAAGCCAACAGCACGACGCAAATAACCGCTAATGGTCCCACCCGGAACGCCAATTTCACGACGAAACCGCCCAGCACGGAGAATACGAATGCGAACCAAATAAGATAGATCACGAAAAGTACGTACATCGGTGGATTCGCCGAGTCGCGTATGGGTTCAATTCAATTTCAGGCTGCCCAGCCTTCATCGTGGTTCAACTGTAAGCCCGGAACGTTTGATGTACTCGTCAAGCGTTTTCTTCGTATCAACTTGCACGGCCAATTGATAGTCATCATGCGCAATGACCGTGGTATTAGGCTTCTCTGGTGGTGGGACGGCAGCTTTGCCACCGTCGACCCTAATCAGCATGAATGTCTCGACAAATGATGAACGATAATAGATGTCATAGAAGACGGGAGTAGCTTTCGGATCGGGATGATTGACCGCCCAAGGCTCTTCAAATGGTCCTGGTACGTCGTCGGCTTGACGGCGATGAATTCGGATGTCAAGGTCTTGTCTTAATGTCCATATCCCCATGTCATCGTCAAAGAGCCAACTCTCCCGCTCCGACTGACGGATTGTCTTCATTAGGTCTTCATACTGCATCGTATATCCCTTCAATTTTGGCTTTCAGTTTGGTCAACCTCTTCGTCGCGGATATAGTACGCCTGGATAGCTTCACAGGCAAGCTGGGCGTATCGTCCCACGAGGTGATGCTCTTTACTTCCCGCCGAATGTTGAGCCATCAACTGGCCTTGACGATCTGGGACGGTCGGGTCATGCGCGTAATGGGTCGTGGCGGTTACTTCGGAGTTACTTGCACGCTCGAG
>Ga0210111_1000103_pt1 | contig 20720 bp, 13 predicted proteins | sample China_Galinas_PW_6_FD_185520 | JGI IMG/M metagenome (GOLD analysis project Ga0210111, IMG submission 185520) | Wetland microbial communities from San Francisco Bay, California, USA, that impact long-term carbon sequestration - China_Galinas_PWC_D2... | ecosystem: Environmental > Aquatic > Marine... | reverse complement strand
CCACAGTGCATATTGGGCACCATTGGCATTCACGATCGTCGGAGGCGCATTGTTAATCACGACCTGATCGTCGCCCGTGCTTATGATCGTATCAATAGTTGTAAATGAACCGAAGCCCTGTATGTCGATTCGACCAACAAGGTGTTGGTGGACTTGCTCCCAGTCGGCGTTTGGCTCTAGATCCTCGATGTCTATCGTTGCATTGTTGTTGTTGGGGTTGGGATCTAGAACCGGCGGCGCCTGCACAACGCCAGTTTGCGTGTTTGTGGCGTCAGGGGGTCCCATGGAGTCAAGTTCGACATGGACCTTCCGCCACACCGTCAGCAGCGGCGAGATGTTGCCGATAAAGAGCTCTACCTGATCCTGTGTCGCCGGGTCCGTGCTCGACGGTGGCACGTTGTTGTCATCGACGACATCCAACGCCACCTGCTTCATGGTGGCCGCCACGCGGTGGTTGTCGCCGGGCTGTTGCGCCACGCGGAAGGTGACCAAGAGCTTGCCGACGGCATTGGTCTCTGGGGTCGCGGACTGTGTAAGGTCCAGTCCGATCTTGCGCGGGGGATTGGCATTGAGGTCGCCCTTGTCGTTGTTGTCGCCGCCGTCCAAATCGTCGTCCACCACATCATTATTGGCCGACGGATCGTCCGGGTCGAACGCTTCGAGATAAATAGGCACGTCCTTCACGGGCGGCGTCGTGATAATCCGCACGCCGAGAAGATCATCCCACGCCCCGCCGGGCGTCGTGGCACCTGGGAAATGCTTCACGCCCAGCGTACCGGAAGGGTGATTGTTGGCAGCGGCGATCACCACCGGAGTGACGCCGAGGGTCTCCCACTCCACTTTCAATTTGATCACCGTAACCAGCACCGTGTCGCGGCACAGTTCAACGCCATCTTCCATCAGGCGGAGCAGCACCGTCGTCGATCCGGACATCAAGCCTTCCATGCCCAATGTCCAGTCCGCAGTAGGAATCCCCCCCAACGCGGCGCTAAGATTGACCGACGCGGGCAAGCCCGCGCCGCCGGCGATGCCCGCGCCGTTGGCGGTCTTCTCTTTGAACACCCGTATTAACGCCGGGTTTGCGATATCCACCCACAGCGCAGGATTCGTCAACCCCGCGGTGTCCATACCTCGCACGACAAGCGAGCCGATGTCTTCAAGGTCGGTCGCGCCATCGATCACGATGTTCGCATTGTCGGGCGCCATGTCACCGTCGGAATCGTCATTGTTGGTCCAACCCCACTTGCCGGGTTGTTGTGCCGAGAAGGTCTCGTCCTCGATGGCCTCATCGTCATCGTCGATGTCGCCGTCATTATCCGAATCGACGTCGAGATCCACGCGGACGACCGTGACGCTGGCCAGCGTGCTGCACGATGCGGCATCCGTTGTGCCTTCCAGTCCGAAGACGATCTCACCAGCCGGGGCGTCGGCGGCGATCGTCGCGGTGAAGGTGCGTGTGGCCGGCGAATCGCCACAGTAGATCGATGCCGGCGGGTTTACGCTGAGGAACGGGAGACTTTTCACCATTGCGACGCTCATGGTGTCGCAGTCCGGCTCGCAGGTGCCGTCGGTGAGCGTGAGCGTGACTGTCGTGCCCGCACATCCGGTGGCAGGTTCGACGCTGAACGAACAGGCCCCCGTCTCGCAAAGCCCGTTGCAACAGGATTGGTTATCGGTACAGCAGACTGCGCCGTCGCAGCATTTCTCGGCCTTGCAGCAAGGGACGCTACCACAGCAGGATTCTTCTGGCTGACAGCACACCTCATCACAGCAATCATTGGCGCAGCATGTAAGACCGCAACAGGTACCGTCCTCACTGCAACTATCGCGCCTCTGCGACGACGGATGTGTGCAGGTGCCGCCCTGGCAGATGTCATCGGTGCAGGGGTTCTCGTCCGGCTCGCAGCCGGTGCCGTCAGGTACTGCCTCGTGTGCGCAAGACCCGTTGCGGCAGACGTCGTCCGTACACTCGTTCGGTGGCTCTTCGTCGGCACAGGTCCCGCCTTCGTTGTCCGCCTCGGTGGTGCAGCTCCCGGAAGCGCACACGCGCTTGATGCAGGGGTCCTCCTCTTCCTCGCACACCCCGCCCTCGTTGTCCGGCTCTGGGACGCACCCGCCGCTATCGTTGCACACGTGCTTGATACACGGGTCTTCATCTTGCTCGCACACCGCACCCTCGTTGTAGGGCAGGTGCGCGCACTCGCCGTCCATACAAATGTCGAGCGTACACTCGTTATCGTCGTCCTCGCAGTGCGGACCACTGGTCGCGTCGTGCTTGCACGCGCCGGTTCGGCAGACATCGTCCGTACACACGTCGCCGTCGTCGGGGCAGTCGGCGCCCTCGTTGATGTTCTCCTTGGTACACACCATGGATCGGCATCTATCGATCGTGCAGAGATTACCATCGTCGTTGCAAACGCTTCCTTCATTGTCCGCCTTCGGCTCGCAGTTGCCGTTTTTGCATTCGAGCTTTGTGCAGAAATTAGGCTTCGCGCCACACGGAATATCGGATAAAGGTATACCGCAAGCGCCGGTCTCCTCATCGCATTCGTCGAGCGTGCAGATCTTGCCGTCGTCTTCGCAGACCTTGGGTTCCTGCACGCACACCCCGCCGGCGCAGTAGGCACGGCGATCGCACTTGCCCCTGGGACATCGCAAGCCTTCGCCACAGCAGCTACCTTCCACGCAGCCCAGCCCGAGGGGACCGCCGCAGCGATCGTTCACGGTACACGGCTCGCCGTCATCGCACACGCCGTCCGAGCAGCAGCTCAGGCTGCGCCCTTCACCCCCGCGGCCGCCGCCATCGGGGTCGGTGGGCTCCGGATCCTGCTCCACCGGTACCAGACAGCAGATGCACGACAGCTCAGGGTCCTCATTGCCGGGACCTCCGCCTCGCGGAATCTGCACCGATCCCCCGTCGCCAAGATCGATACCGGACGGCACCGGCGCATCCGGACCGAAGTTGGGACTCGGGTGAGATGCCAGCATGGACATCACATCTTCGACCGAACGGCGGATGCGGGCAACGTCGTTCAGATCAACACGCAGACCCGTGTTCACCAGTAGACAGCGCACGGTCTCGCCTTCGTCGAAACTGCGAGTGCCAATAGTCTGTCATATTGGTGACTGTCCCCCGTTTTCACCCCCCGTTTTCACCGTCCCCCGTTTTCACCCCCGTTTTCACCCTGCAATCTCACGCCCGTCAAGATCATTCCTCGGTAGGCTGGCTCTGGCCGTCAAAACGGCGGCGGAGTTCGTGCATGCCGGCCAGGTACTGCTCGATCTGCACCTGCAATTCTTCGGGTAGATCAGCTCGGGCACCGAGCTGCTCGAGCAGTGTCACGTCTTCCTGCCAGGCAAGACGATCAAACCGATCGACCTTGGTTCGGCGGCGCCCGTAATCCCATTCACCCGTCACTGAGTTGCGCAGCGGAACGGGGGCATGGTGTCCTCGGACGAGGGCGCTAACTGCCGGACCTACGAGTTTCGGGTCGGAAGAGGTCTCGAGGATGTCGCGCACGACAGAGCGGTATACGTCCAGGGGAAACCGTGGCCACAGGGAGCCGAGGACCTCCCGTTTTAGCTTGACCGAGTCGACTTCGGAGAAGAACCTACCCAAGAACGCCCGGTCGCCGCGATGGTGGAGGTTTGAGAGTTTGGCTATCGTATCGCGCCGCGTAGGGATGGACTCCAAGGGGTCGAGCGCCACCGCATATATCAGTTCGCGTGCGCGCGGATCGGCGCTCGTCGAAAGGACAGCAATAGCCGAGCCAAGTAGCGACTCCGACTTGAGGCGATCCCATTCTTCGAGGACCAGTGCCTTCGCCCGCTCAGACTCAGAGTGGAAAAGACCGGTTAGGCAGCGGACCTTAAGCTGCCTCGTTTCGGGAGAGTCGGGGTCGCGCAGCAGACCTGCGAGGATATCCTGCACTTCAGGATCTCCACTGCACGCGAGGAAGAAGACGGATGCCTCGCGAAGCCGTTCGTACGGACATTCCTCCCAGATCGCGCGCCACATTTCCGTGTTCCCGATTCCTGCATAGCTTTTCGCCCACTGTAGGCGCCCTAGTAATTCACCCATTGCGTATTGCTTTTCCACCCCTTCCTGGGGTTTTAGACTCTGTTCGAGAAGAAACGCAACGGTGTCCGCCGTCGTCCCTCCGCGATCGAAACGATATAGACGCCCCGCAATGTCGGCGCGAGATTGGCGTGCATGTTCGTCCCAATGTGTGTATGCATCCGGCATTCCGAGTCGTCCGTTCAATGCAAATGCGATTATCCCGTGTTTCCACGAAAGTTTCGCTGCCGTACCGACGTCCCATGGATCGCTAGTCGCTCCAAGGATCTCCTTTCGCAATGCAACATAGTCGGCCCCGTCTACTCGCACGAGTCGATTGAGATCTTCCAGCGATCCCGCAAAGGATCGCTGGGCTTGAAACGCCGTCAAGACAACCGTAAAGGTGATTAATCGATGAATAGCGGGCATTTCCTATTTCTCCGTCACAGTGCCGGGCGCGCTAGGGGCTTTGATCCCACCAATTCGATGCGGAGGGAATCACCCGGGTTTCGTTCGAGCTACAATGTACTTCACCCCTTCCTAAGTGGTAGATCAGCCAGTCGTTGATTGGCGTGACCGTGATCCCCGGCGGTAAGTTCTGGCTGAGCCATACGAGGAACGGGTCGCGTGTTGTGTCGAGCATCCCGTTACCGTTACCATTCGCATCTTCGCCCGGATCGAGCTTCCAGTTGGCATTATGTAGGTCGCTATCGTACCCCCGGGCAGGTTCTGATTGAACCGGATCTGAAATGGATCACGCAGGATGTGCACATATGCCACCTACTCAGTCGGCCCGTGATCTTGCTTGCGAGCGATTATTTTCTCAAGTTGCTGAACATGCCTGGAAGCCTGTGCCCGCGTGTCAGTCGGAAGATCCTCCCGAGCCTGAACGCTACGAAGTAGACTCATGTCATTGCTCGTCGCACGCTCTTGGATGACATCTGATTGGGCATAGCAAGCAACAAGGGCGAGCATGGCCTGGGCGATGATGGGCGCCTCATCGGACGAACGAATCACGTCGGTCAGGATCGTTCTTACTCTGTCCAATGGACACGCACTCATTGTCTTGATGGCGTTGCGCCGTAACTGCACCGATCCTGATTGGGCGAGCAGTTCCCCGAACAGAGTCGCATCAGCCGGTAACGAGTGTTTGCAGCACAATCCGATCGCGTCTGTCCGAAGCGTCTCCGGCATTTCGGGACTGCGAATGACGGCATAAACTCTCTGCCGTGCCGTGGTACCTTTGTTGGCCACCAACACGGCAATTGCTCCCCTCACTAAACCAATACTTTCGATATTGTCCCACGCATCCAAAATCAGCTCGGCGGACTCGTCCGTTGGCATCTTTGCCATGCCCGAAATGGCTCGCGCCTGAAACCGTTTGAGTTCAGGCTCATTCCTTGTCAATAAATCGCTTAATAAGGGCAAACACGAGCTGCCCCCTGCAGCGCCAAGATGGAAAGCTGCATAGTACCGCAGCCGTTCGTGCTCGGTCCCATTCCAAACCGCCTGCCACATTGCCGTAATCGCAGTGTGCGCGAACGCATCGCATGGATCAGGGAGGTTTCCATACGCAAAGGCGGACGACCGTTCACGTTCAGTCAGTCCTTTCCAGACCTTTTCTATACGAAAAGCAGCTTGCGCAAACGCGGGTCCACCATCTAGTCGGTAGTTACGTTGCATGTTGGCGCTAGTTTTCGGTTGCAGCTTGTCCCATATCGCGAATACAGCCGGAGCCTTGAGGCGAGCATTAAGGATGAATGCCTGAAGGCCGGCGCGCCACGATACTTGGGATGCATCCAACACGTCCCACTGTTCGGGATGATTCCGCAACAACTCATCTCGCACGCGGACATACGCGGTGTCGACAGTCTCGGCGACTTGCAGCAGTTGGTCGTTTCTGGGATTCCCAAGAGCGCTCCAGGGCAATACGCAGACGGGAGCAATCAAGCAGAGTCCTCTCAGGCACAGAAATCGCCATGCCCAGTAGTGTTGTTCCTTCATTTCATTCTCCAGGACTTGTCCTGAGTTTACGGCGCAACTTGCCACCACTTCGTACTCGGAAGCGTTCGCAATTCGTTTGAGCTGCAATGAACTTCTCCGTCTCCAAGATGGTAGACAATCCAATCGTCAATAAACTCGACAGTCACACCAGGTACCATGTTCTGTGCCAACCAGACCTCGAAGGGATCACGAAGTGTGTCCAACTTCCCGTTTCCGTTCAGATCAGTCTCTCCCGGGCCGAATTTGAAATTCGGATCGACAGTATCCTCCTCGATCGGTGGGGTTGTCGTATCGAAAGCGCGAAGGAATACCGACGGAGCAATATATTTCAGATCGTAGACTGCACCGTTTGCGAGGTTAGGTGTTATCGCGTAAGCAGGTGGGGGAATGGGATTGTTCTGGCAATCCACTGACTGAGTGCTCGTGTTGAATAGGACTGGAACCGGCATGAAGTCCTCTGACTGCTGAAAACCAAATGCCGCAATAATCTCAGCCTTGAGCGCAGCTAGCAAGCCGTGCAAAGAACCCGAAGGCCCGTTGAAATCTTCGATACTCACCGTAGACGAGGAATCGATTGGGCGCGATAGGATTTGCTGGATAGTATCGACTGTCCAAATCGGTGGGTGCGTCCGGTTATAGTCCTTATAGCGGGGAATGTGCAGCTCGAGTGCAACACCTCCGGACACAAGCGCATCACCCCTTAATATGTCCAATGCGAGGGCCGGATCCGCCAACAAAACTGTCCAGCCATGCGTAGCCATAGAATTCGGAACGATAGACATGAATTCGTCAACGTGTCCGACGAACAGCCAGTCCGTGTCGAACCAAACGGGCGATTGCACCTCCTGTCGCGTCAAAAACTGACGTAGGTCTCCGTCCATCTGGTCACATTCCGGCAGCCCCGAGTTATTGAAGCCATAATAAATCCTACCGAGGGGATAATCTACACCGTTAGCGCTACACGGTGGTGACACTTCCAGATTACCGAATGCATCCCGTGTACTTACCTGCGGCGGAGTGCTGCCGATCTGAATATGTCCGAAGTCCACACCTAGCAGTGTCGGCGGGAAAGGATGCAAGCCGCGATCTCGCTCCGAGTCGAGTACCACGCGCATGTCCTTATACGGTGCCTGCTGAAATCCGAGTTGATATTCATCTTGCGCCCATGGATCGTCAAAACCGTTTTCCGGCGGCGATATTATGGTATCAACCACGCCCGTCGGTGTGGCATTTGGAAAGCGCTGCGTGCAATAGGTTGCTGAGTCGGCCGTCACATTGGGATCGAATACATTGATCTGCGAAACAAAACTCTCGACCGGTGGATCCAGGTGCCCCTGCAGGAGCAGAGGGGCGACCTTCAGTTGAATCTCGTCATCGCACATCAACGTGCCCATGTCGTCTTCCAGGATGACGCGCAGCTTGACCTCGGCGGCGAACTGCAACCCCTCGACCCACAGCGAGATGTCCCCGGCGCGGAGGGCCGCCAGATCGACGTCGTGCGGCTGATCGTCGGGCAACACGAAGCTCGTCGAGCCGGGGCCGAGAATGGCCGTCGTATGCGCCGTCTGTATACGGTGCGAGAACACCCGCACGACGTCGCCCGCTCCGGCGGCCGCCGGATCGGTGTTGGCCGGCGTGTGTAACGTCAGCGTAACCTTCCAGTTCTGCGGCAGATTGGGCATGGCTCGCAACACCACCTCCGCCAGGTCGTCGCCGTCGACGCCGGCACCGTCATCGATCGTCGCAGCATTCGCTCCCTCATTATCTCTTACGCCGTCCAGGTCGTCATCGTCCACATTGCAGAGCGTGATGATGCCGGGAAGTATGTCCTCCAAGATGTCGTCCGCCCCCTCCGGCTCGATCACGCCATCGTGATTGCCGTCGCCATCCAGATCGACCACGTACACCGTCAGCGTAGAAAGTATACTGCACGACAGCGCAACCGGCGGGTCACACGTGCCGTCGGACTGGCTCTCTGCGGTCAGTTCCACGGTGGCTTCGCCCGGCGAGCTGTCGCCCGCGATCTCCACGGTGACCGAAACGGCCATGCACGCCTGCCCCGCAATGGAGCCCCCCCCGGATGGGGTGACGGTCTGCAAGGTCGCTGCGCCCCCCGTCTGCTGGGCGGACAGGGCGAACGTCTTCACGCATGTACCCGTGTTACAAAGTATGCCATCTAGAACGATCGTCGAACCACGACACCCTGCGCCGTCATCCAAGCCACTGAACGCACAAGGCTGCGCCTTGTGGTCGGTGCGGCATGCCCCGTTGACGCAGCACTCCTTAACGCACGGCCCGTCGCTGATGGGACACTTGGGCGGATGGTCGCACGTGGTGCCCTGGCAGATGTCATCGGTACAGGGATCGGGTGGGGTTTCGTCCTCGCAGGGCGTGCCGTCGCCGACCGGCGTGTCGTGGCCACATGTACCGTTATCGCACAGGTCGACCGTGCATATCTCGTCGTCGCTTTCGCAGGGCTCGTTGTTGTTCGTCGGCGGGTGCGCGCAGCCTCCACCGAGGCACACGTCGCGGGTACAGTCCGTAGCGTCAGGCGTGCAGGGAGTCTCGTCGTCCTTGGCCGGGTGGGTACACGAGCCGCCCTGGCAAATGTCGTCCGTACACTCGTTGGGCTCGTCGTCGCAGGTTCCGCCTTCGTTGTCCGGCTCTATGGTGCACCCGCCGCTATCGTTGCACACGTGCTTGATGCAGGGGTCTTCGTCCGCCTCACATTCCGCGCCCTCGTTGAAAGGCAGGTGGTCGCAGTGACCGCTCACGCAGAGATCAAGCGTACACTCGTTGTCGTCCGTCTCGCACGAGCCGGCGATGGGCTGTGCGTCGCAATCCCCGTCCTTACAGAGGTTCCACGTACAGACGTTCGGGGGGTCTTCGTCCGGACAGGGGATATCGTCGATGTTCTCCTTGGTGCAGGAGCCGGACCGGCACACGTCCCTCGTACACGGGTTGCCGTCGTCGTCGCACAGCCCGCCTTCGTTGGCGTCCTTGGTCACGCAGGCGCCGTCTTCGCATTCGCGCTTGGTGCACACGTTGGTCGTCGTGCCACACGGAATGCCGGACAGGGGCGGATGGCAGTCGCCATTCGCGCACTCGTCCGCGGTACACACGTTGCCGTCGTCCTCGCAAATCTTGGGCTCGCGGACACAAACGCCCCCTTCGCAGTAGGCACGGCGATCGCAAGGACCCTTGGGACACGGCATCAGTGATCCGCAGCAGTCACCGTTCACGCAACCCCCCCCGTAGGGACCGCCGCACGCGTCGTTCACGGTACACGGGTCGCCGTCACTGCACGCGCCGTTCGAGCAGCAGATTATTCGTTCGGACCGCACGGATCCGAGGCCGCCGCCATCGGGGTCGATGGACTCCGGATCCTGCTCAACCGGTACCAGACAGCAGATGCACGCCTCAGGGTCCTCAATGCCGGGACCTTCGCCACGCGGAATCTGCACCGATCCCCCGTCGCCAAGATCAATGCCCGGCGGCACCGGCGCATCCGCACCGAAGTTGGGACTGGGGTGAGACGCCAGCATCGACATCATGTCTTCGACCGAACGATGGATGCCGTCGACGTCCTCCATCGTGGCATCTGCACCGGCTTCGCGCAGCATGCCAAGCACGACCTCGCCCTCGGCCGGACCCCAAGCCCCATCGATCCGCCCGTACTCGCCCGTCATGACAAGGGCTTCGTTCAGCGTATCGTCCCGGCGGATCAGCCTCGTATAGTCGACGTCCAAATCGCGGCGCAGGGCCATCACGGCCTGCCCCAGGTCGATTTTCTCCACCGCCAATCGATCGAAGACGTACACCTCGTCGCGATCGTAATCCCACCAGTAGATCAGATAACCCAACCCGGGCGAGGAAATGCCAAGCGCGATCTCGGGCGACACGATGAGATAGACGCCCTCCGGCACCACAACCCAGCCGCGAGGGATGGAGGTGTTATCCGGAGGCGGCTCGTCGGCGGATACGGCGACCGGGCCCGCCGCGCTCACACTCACCTGCCCAAACACCGGGGCCGGCAGAAACGACCCGCCGGGCAACGCCCACCACGCCGCGGCCACCAACACGAATGCCAACCCGCATACCCACCGCAAGCGTGCGGAACGGCCTTTTTCCGGTTCCGGAAGAGGAATGCGCTTAGCCATTTGTCTGGTCTCCCCACCTGCCATGCCGGTTGAATCGTGGGCGGCCGCCCCACATGGGGTCAGCCCGTGGATTCTCGACACCTCTACAAACGTTGGCCGCGGCGAAAGCGCGCGCTAAAAATGAAGAATCTTTGCTTTTTCGCAACTTTTCGGGCACCCGTACCGGTTTTCGTCGAGAAATCGTCGTGCCAGGCGAGCTTGCGCCGCGAGTCCGTGCTGGTATGTTGTGGCGGATGACGCCGGGGACGGCGAGAACACTCAGGGTGATCATCGGCGCGGGTGCATGACACTTTCGGCGGGCCTGAAGTGTTGCAGCCGGTTCCACCGTCCTGCGGACGTCGCGTCTTACACGACAGATTTGACGAGGGATCTACCGTTTGGGTTTGTTGCGTGCGGAATTCATCGGTGTCGGGTGAGGCTGTTGTAGACGGTCTCGATCCACTGGTCGGTCTTGATGAAGTTCCGGCCCCAGGGTTTCCATTCCTCGGGCAGGCCTTCCTTCTTGATCTCCTCGAGCGATTTCCCGGCGTCGATTCGGTTCTTCACAATCTCGGTCGTCTTGACCAGCATGCGGTGGAAGCCCTTGAGGTCGTCCAGGGTGGACAGCGGTCCGTGGCCTGGGATGACCTTTACTTCTTCCGGCATCATGTCAATGATCTGCTTTACGTTGCGTGCCAGACCCTCGACATCGCCGCCGTGGTCCAGGTCGACAAAGGGAAACATCCCGGCAAACATGTCGTCGCCCACATGCACCACGTTGGAGCCTGTAAAATAGACGATGCTATCCCCGTCGGTATGCCCGTGCGGCAGATGAATCACGAGGATCTTCTCATCGTTGAAGTGCAGTGTCAGGCCGTCGTCATAGGTAATGATCGGCAAGGCGTGTTCGGGCAGCGGCTCGACGGTCCGACCAAATAGTTCCTGGCGGCGGCTGACGCGGCGCCGGACGTTACTGTGTGCGATGATGTGTGACTCGCGTCCGAATTCCGCGTTGCCGCCGACATGGTCGCCATGCCAGTGCGTATTGAGTACGAAGTCCACCTTGCCCTTCTTGATGTCGGCCAGCGCGGCACGGATCTTCTCGGCCAGTGGCGCAAACTGGTCATCGATCATAAGAATGCCATCGTCACCGACCGACACGCCGATATTGCCCCCTGACCCTTCGAGCATGTAGACCGCGCCGGAGACATGTGTGGTTTTGATCTCGACACCGGAGAAATCTCGCTGCGCCGCCACAGGGGTGGCCGACAACGCGGCAACGATACAGGGAATGACAACGCTTCTGGGGATAGACATATCCAAACTCCTGTGGGGATCAGCCCACCATGCTGGTGCAGGTTACTGCGCCGGTACCGCCGGTCAACGAATTGATTCGCCTGACGCCGTCACACCAACTTGAAAGCCGAGCGACACCAGACGATCGCCGATGGGCACGAGGCCGGCGAAGGAAAAGCCGCCTCGGGTCAGACCGTCACGAATTTTGTCCATCGTCAAGGTCGGTGATCGATCCGGCGCGTTGCTGATTTCGTCAAGAACGAGCCAGAGCTTCCCATTCGGCAACAGACGCGGTTTGACCTTGTGCGCAAAATAAAGGCCCTCGTCGAGTGAGAGCGGTGCAACGAATGCGGCATCGATCTTACCAGTGGGAGGACGACTACAATCGGCAAGCCATCGCTCGAGCGCTCGCCGGTTTTCGATGGCGTGTCCGCCGACCCAGATACGGCACCCCGGATCGGCTCCCCAGACGATCGCAGGCCCCGAGGAGTCCCTTGGGTCGATCACGTATGTAGCTCCGATCGGTGCCCGCCCGAGCCTTCTACCTCCGTCAACGGTCTCGGATTCGCATCTACCGCCGGGCCGAGACCGACAACCATCTCGCCTGTCGGCATGGTCCAGCCAATGGGCAGCGTACGCACCGACCGGTCGGCTCCTTCGTGGCGGGACCATTCCCGCGCAAGGCATGAACCGCGCCGTTTCCACATGTTCCGAATCGCGCTGCGCTGCGGGTCTGGCGAGTACGAATCCGAACGCCGCCGCGGCTCAAGTATTCGGCCGTGATCGGACGCAACAATGCCATAGTATGGTGAGAATCTGGTTTCGTGCCGCAGTGTGGGGAGAGCCCCGCTGTGCCGAGGCCCCGGCTGGTACCGGTCAACCGCGGCGATGCCTCAATCACCGATGGGGCCTTCGCCGCTCGTATGCTTCGGATCGACGCCGAGCGCTTCCATCCGACGATAAAGACGACTGCGCGAGATACCGAGCATTTTTGCAGCCAGTGTGCGCTGTCCGTTTGCACGATTTAATGCGCTGACGATTTCCCGCTTTTCAATGGTGAACAGAATTCGATCCAGCGCGCCGACGCTTTCCGCGCCATCACCACCGACCGGTTCACCCGCTTGGGACTCCGCCGACACCGAGAGACTATTTACATCCATCTTTTGACTCCACTGCAGGGGCGTCGCCCCACCCACTGTCGATTCCATCCAATCTAACATGTCTCGAACCAGACCGACGATTCCAACCGCCCCGCCGGGCCGCGTCTCCATTGGCGGAATACGTCGCGTACATCCACACGGGGCGGCCTCGGCGATGACGCATTTGAATACGCCGCCGTACGGTGAACCGTTCACCCCGAAACAACCGCAAGTTCAGGCATCAGGCGGTTGCCGACGTCCGTCTCCGCCCCTCTCGTCCGCCGGCGGATGATGCCCGGTACACAGCCGTCCCGAGCAGACCCGCCCTGGAAGAATCGGTCATGCGTTGGCACCCCCCACAAAACAGGTCGAATCGCCGAGGATCCTCGATCACGATCGGCCCGCCCTCCGCGCGTCCTAGAGAGCCTTCAAATGCCATATCGCATGCTCCCTTAAGCCACGATATAGAAGGACACCTTCGCACCACCGGTTTCTTAGGCAATCCAAATCCGTCCACCCGAACGATTCGAGATGAATTATAGGTGGGATCAGTGTGAAGTCCAGATACGAGCGCGCTTTTCTGGTCAGGCTCTCGCACCTGCTTTCGTCAGGCAACGACTTTATCGGTCGCAGATGCCTGTGGTGCTACAGCCAGGCGATGAGCACATTCAATCGCACGAACTTGTGCGCCTTAAAAAGCAGCCCACGCTGCATCATTTGGCGTTTGCGCATTTGCACTAGCCATGCCAATGCGACAGGACGCGATCGACTTCGCCTCGACTTCCAATAATGAGCGGTGTGCGCTCGTGCAATGCGGTGGGCACCTTGTCGAGAATCCGATGGGTGCCGTCGGTGGCGGCACCGCCCGCCTGTTCGGCAAGGAACGCCATGGGGTTTGCCTCATACAGCAACCGGAGTTTTCCGTTCGGCGTTTTCTTCGTGGGCGGATAGAGGAACACGCCGCCGCGTAACAGAGTGCGGTGGAAGTCTGCCACCAACGAGCCGATGTAGCGAAGGCTGTAGCCTGCCTCATCGGTCTTGGCCCAATCCAAGTACTCCTGAATGCCATCTGGAAACTGTGCGCGGTAGGCCTCGTTTACGCTATACGTCTTGCCGTCCGTGGGCATCCGTACGCTTTCCTGGCTGAGGCGGAAGGCCCCGATGGAAGGATCGAGAGTGAACATGTGTACGCCATCGCCGGTGGTGTAGGCCATCACCGTGCTGCTGCCGTAGACCACATAGCCGGCTGCCACCTGCTTGTAACCGGGTTGCAGGATGTGATCCATGACCTTGCCAGAATCGATGTCCTCGCGGCGCTGCTGAATCGAGAATATCGTGCCGATCGACACGTTGACATCAATGTTCGAGGAGCCGTCCAGCGGATCGAAGAGCACAATGTACTTCGCGGCGCCCTCGAGTTCCTGAATGATCGTCGGCTCGTCATCTTCCTCGGACACCATGATGCCCACATTTCCGCGGTAGCCCAGGCAGGCCATGATCGTCTCGTTGGCGATGATGTCGAGCTTTTGCACCTCTTCACCCTGGACGTTAATCGAATCTGCCGCACCGAGGATGTCGCAAAGGCCTGCCCGTCGCACGTGATCGGATATCACTTTGGTCGCCAGCGTAATGCCCGACAGAAGCCAGCTGAATTCGCCCGATGCGTACGGATGGTGAACACGCTGGCGTTCGATGATGTGCTGTTGCACCGTAAAGAGCTTGTTTCTGCGATCCACCACGTTTTGGTTCCTCCTCGTGCGAACAGTGACGGTCAGACTTCGCCAGCCGCTCCGGAAACGGATTTGCCAGATCATACAACGGCGTGGCGCAGTGCATAGCCGTACGCCGCAACCTGAGGCCGCCATGACCTTGAACGAGTTCTGTCGGAATGGTGCATGCCGAACGAGGCCACTGCGACCGCACAACCGCAAGGCTACGCCACACGAAGCGTCCCACCCGCGGTCGAGCTGTCGACCGAGTTGGAATCCACTCGGGGGGCACGTACCCATTGGGATGCGAGCGTTCGTGGGGCAGGGTTAGGCCTTTGATTACTCGGGCAGAAATCCTCGCGATTAAAGTATGTTATTCTTGACTTTTAGTTATCTTTGAGTTACATTATGTTATACAAGATAAACATACAGGCTTTCGATCATGGAGCTCATCAACCATATCAAGCAGCATCGTGCGCGTTTGAATCTCACGCAGGAAGCGCTCGCCAAGGGCGTGGGCGTCAGCCGGCAGACGATTCTGGCCATCGAAAAAGGCTACTACGACCCGTCCGCGTTACTCGCCTTTCGCATCGCCCGCAAACTGGGAATGGGCATACACGAGTTGTTCGAGTTGGAAGAGGAGAATGTCGACCATGAAAACGGAGATGGATCTGCTCGACATGGATGAGCGCGAGCGGCTTTGCTGGCTACGCGCCAATCGTGCAACGCTGATGCTCGTCGGCGTGTGCTGGCTGGGGATGATCGCGTTCGAACTCTCGCGCGGGCACACACCGTGGTTTCTCGTAGCGATGGTGCCGGTTGTCGCGGCCACCCGTTTCGGTCTTTTCGCCTACTATCGGCGTGCCATGCACTGATTGCACATTTCGGACCGCGCCTATCCCTGCGGCAGGCGTGCGCCGTCGAGGGTCTCCAGGCGAACCACGTCGCTCGGTGGTAGTCGAAACGCGCGCGGACGCATTTCGTTGGTTCGCTTGCCGATGACGATCATCATGACGGGAATGTGATTGTCATCGAGATTAATGAGACGCGAGACCGCCGCCGGATCGAAACCGATCATCGGTCCCGTATCGAACCCCATGTCGGTGGCCGTAAGCATGAGCGTCATGGCCGCAAGGGAGGCGGACCGAATAGCCTCATCACGCTGAAACGCGGTCTTGCCCGCATAAGAACCCTCGATCATTGGGATCATCGATTCCTGCACGTTCTTTGGCGTTTCGTCGAAGATCCGCGTGGCGTCCTCATGTGCATTGAGCTTGCCGATCACAACGATGGCGGCGGAGGCCGCCTCGACCTGCTCCTGGTTGAATGCGGCCTTTCGAAGTTCGGCCTTTCGCGCCGGGTCGCGAATGACCACAAAGCGCCAATGCTGCAGATTGAAGGAGGACGGGCTGAGCACGACCTGCTGAAACAGCGTCTGGAGTTGCCGGTCCGAAATGTCGAGGCCTGATTCGTACTTGCTCACGGAACGCCGGGCGGAGACGACTTCGCTGAATTCCATTTGACAGACTCCATGTGAGAAAAGGTGATGTTCGCTCTTCCAGTATTGACACAATAGCGGCAGGCCATCTGCGGCGTCATGAAACACCCCAGGGGAACGATTCGTCTTACTGGTCACGCCCCATGCCGCCGCGCGCGTCACAAGAGAATCTATAGTTGCATGACGATCGAACGGAAATGATCGCCTCGGTGGGCAAAGTTGTCGTAACGATCAAAGCTGGGCGCGCCCGGCGCAAAGAGTACCGCATCGCCCATTTGTGCCGCTGTGCGGGCCGTTTGTACCGCACTTTCGAGGTTGTCGGTGATGATGAGACGGCTCGCTTCGGGCGGCGCCGAATTGCCGGCAGGAGGCCGGCATGGACTCTTCAAAACGCTGCACCAGGCTGTGGCCGTCTCGCCCGTAACGGCAATCAAACGGCAACGATTCTGTAGGACGGACATGAGGCGATCGTCGATGACCTGTGATTTTTCCTGCCCCCCCGCGATGAGGATGCAGGGTCTGTCGATCGCCTCCACGGATGCCAGCATCGCAGGGAGCGAGGTGCATTTTGAGTCGTTGATGTAGTCCACACCATCGAGGGCACGGACGAATTCGAGGCGGTGCGGCAGCCCACGGAAGTCGGCCAGGGCGTCGCGAATGAACGATTCACCGACGCCGAAGTGACGACACACCGAAAAAGCCATGGAGGCGTTGCGCAGATTGTGATCGCCGGGGACGCGCAGACGAAGCGGAAGTGGCGGAACCGTCACGCCATGCGCAGGGATCGATAGATCGCGTGATACCCGCTGCAGTTTCTCCCGCGCCCCGGGGACTAAATCACCGTAGAAAACGTGGCGCGTTCGTGATGAATTCGCCAAGATATTGAGCTTGGCATCCACGTACCCCCCGAAGTCCGCGTAGCGGTCCAGATGGTGCGGCGAAATGTTCGTGATGACCGCCACGTGCGGCGACCACCCTATCCGAGGCAGATCGTCGAGCTGGGCGTTTGAGATCTCGAGTACGACAAGCGAATCGGGTCCCATGGTCGGCAATTCCGGAAGCAACGAATGACCAATGTTGCCGCCAAGGAAGGAGCGTGAGTACGTGGTACCGCCTGTTTCAATCCACCGTTCCAGCGCGGCCGCGATCATGGCGCACGTGGTACTCTTGCCGAAGGACCCGGTCACCCCAATGACGGTCCCGGGGCAGCGATGGCAAAACAGATTGATTTCCGTGGTCCAGGGGATCCCGCGGCGGATGATTTCATGAAAAAATACCGACCTCCGTTTGTCGACCGCCGGGTTGACCACCACCAGGTCGGCATCCTCGAGGTCTTTGCTGTCGTGACCGCCCAGCTTGAAGTCGACCGGGCAATCGTCCAGCTCGGCTACCGAGGCTCTCAGGGAATCCGCCGGCGCAGCGTCCGTTACTGTGACGAAGGCCCCCTGAGCCACGAGCCAGCGCGTCACGGCCACCCCACCGCCGAATCGCCCGAGGCCGATCACGAGCGCACGCTTGCCGTTCAGCGGCCGAATTGTCGAGGCGTCAGCTTTGTCGGTCACGGACTCAACCCAGGGTATGCCGGCAAGTCCGGCTCGTGCCATTCCACCGCATCGTACGATGCGATTGTAGGCGGGGAAATGCGGCCCGCTACCACTACAGACCCGGTTCAGCCCGATTGTGAAGAGTGCGCCAGGGGTAGGCCCTACGCTGCGGTCAGCCCGCTGAAACGGCTCGCAGGGTGCTGGAATGACTGATTCTCGTGTATGTCCGATTTGTTGACAGGTCTCTTGGGCTCACCGTATAACTTCCCGACCGCGCCGGCCTGCTGGTCGCGGCTTGGACCGGCCCTTTTCGGGGGCCAACCAGCTTTCCGATCGCGGGCCGGAATCCAGTATGGAGCGGGCAAAATCCCGTGCGAGCTGAGTCATGCGGTCGAAGTGCTTATCGTTCCGGTGGCCCCGCGTCTGCGGCGTGCTAGCGGCGGGGGTCAACACGCCGAACAGTCTCGCCTACAGGGTGAGCGCCAGCCTGGACGGTCGGTGCTCGAGAATCGCCAGAAGGGGTGCCCCGAGACAGGTGCCTTCCGTTAGGAATTCGGAGTGATCAGGCTATGCAGTTTTTCGTGAACTCAAGGTGTCGATTCTCGACGTACGTGGGGGCCATCACCGTCACGGCGACGATTGGCCTGTTGATTCTCACCGGCTGCCCTGAATCGATGCCTGGAGACAATCAGAACCAAAACGGAAACGGGAACGCGAATCAGAACCAGAACGATAACTCCCAGCCCGGTGCCCTGGACGACGTCGAGGGCGAGATTGTGACGCTGCGAAACAATCAGGTCGTCTCGTCGTCGGAGACTACGCTGGCGATCTTCTACGCAATTTCCAACGTGCCCGAAACCGCGGTCATCGGGGCCTTTTATGTTCCTGTAGACGATCCCGGGGCTGACTTGGAAGAGGACGCCACGCTGAACATTTTCCAGACCCAGCTACCCGCCGGCACCAACCAGGCGTTTGTCTTCAATCCAAATGCCGCCGGTACTGGGTTCCACAAGCTCGGCTTGAGAGTCGAACTCGGGAGTGAATCCAAACTGATCGTCAGTGTGGGCGTCGTCGTGGTGGAAGGCGGTCCGGATCCGACCTTTATTCAGCCAGTGGACGCGGTGACCACGGTTTTTCAAGGCCAAACCGTCAAGGTTTCGTTTGACGCCGGTGATCCCCAGAATGAGGTGGCTTGGCGGCTGTTCTTGCTGCAGGAAGAAGATCGTCGCGACGCACCGCTCGACCAGTTGGGTGACGAGCTTCTCACCGGCTTTGGCAACATCGGCGAGTTTACGCTAACGACGGCCCTCTTATCCCCTGGACAATATGAGTTGGGGATATCGGCCACCGATAGCGGGCTGTCCATCGCGGCGACGGTCGGAGATGGGAGGAGCGATGAAATCGTCACGGTGATCGACCGGACGGTCATGGTGGATGCCGATCCGGCAGTCGGGGCACCGACATTGGCCTTCAGCGCCCCCGGTCAGACAGATGTCGAGCTATTCGGAAGCCAGGAATATACGATCCGGTTTGCCGCATCGGCGGATCCCGCGGGCGGTACCCCGGAGGTCGACATCTTCGTCGATCCCGACTGCAATTTGTCGAACGGGAGCATTGCGGTCAACGCATCACCGCTCCCCATCACGGCGACTACGATTTCACTGCCGACGAATCTGGAAGAGGCGACCTATTGTGTCGGTGGTCGATTGCGACAAGGCGTGCAATTGGTCGAGGTGACGGCGGCGGGAACGATTACCGTCATAAAGACGCCAACGTTGAATGTGCTCACGCCCGACCAGCCTCTCACACTCGGCGCGACGGATACCGCCGAAGTCAGTTGGATCACGAATGTTCCGGAGGGGTTTGGGTTGGTCGATGTATTCGCCCGCACCGTGAACAACGCCGGCGAGTTCACAAGCTCGGAGTTTCCCGTCACGCCCGGGCCGCAAGCTACGTCGGTCACAACCTGGGATTTCTCACCCTCGGATTCCGGCCTCTATCGGATTTTCGTACGACTCACGATAAGCGACACCACGGTCAGTACCGCCGACTGTTCGGACGCGGAACTTGCCCCCGTGCCCAGTGGACAATGCCTGAGAATGGCGCCGGAAACGGTACAGGTCATCCGCTAAGCGTCGTTGCGACCGCAGAGCCACGGCTGTGCGGACATGATCGATTTGCCGGGTTCCGTGGGCGATAGCCGCGTTTTGATCTTCTGCATTGACGGATTTCGGTGACCGCGGTTTGCACAATGGATTGGTGTCCGGCCTCGCATGACACGCCGTGGTTCGAGACGACTCCAACTGACGATGACGATGCGCTGACAGCTTCCGGCCTGGGTCCGGATTTTGACGGCCCGGCGAAACACGTCCGTAGCCCGCCAGGTTGACCCCATTTTCGCGACGTATCTGCGGAGCCGGATCCGCTTACCACATGACGGTATGTCGGGCACGCCGGCGCGTCGGCGCGGCGGATCGCCGGCACGTAACTCGATGCGCTACCGATAATTACGTCGATGACCACACCCAATCGCGGCCCTTCGCACTTCGGTTGACAGACAGTTGGCGGCAGCGATACGATTACCGTCGGGACGTAGTCTCGACCAGCGGCGGCGGCATCGCGGCGAGGGACTTCGAGTACCGAGAACATGCTGGTGCGAACGCGTAGCTAGTCGCGTGAGCGGGTTCACAAGGCTTGCCGGCGGCCAGGATTCCCCTCCTCACGGCGCTCGCGGCCATCAGTGGGCGAGGTGGCACCATGAGACGCTCCGCTGACCCACAATATGGGGATAACGGCAAGACAATGAGAAGATACGATTCAGCAGACGCACCAGTCGTACATCCACCTTACGGGAGTGGCTTTTCCATGATCTCGCGCACGAATCGAAGAACGACTGCACAGGTCGCGCTGGGTGTCATCCTTGCGCAGGTTTTGCTGCTGGCGTGGCCGACATCCATAGCGGTGGCCGGGGATCGCAATTTCGTTGTGATGTTGGCTTACTCGCCCAAGGCGTTCGTCACAAACGGCATTCCCAGCCGTCCCGTCCTGCCAGCGGCACAAGTGATCGGGAAACAGTATTTCGATGACGACGACGCTGGCGGCGACCCCGAGTTCGATTCTTTCGTCGAATACTGGGAAGAGATCAGCTACGGTGACGTGACGGTGGTCGGGGAAGCGTTTGAGTGGGTGTCACTACCGTGGCCGATTGAGCCCGCCGGTCCGAACGCCCCGGTCCGAAACTCACCTGACGACTACATCGACCTTTTCACCTTCGATAACGGACTTTGCCCCAACAGCACACAAGGTCTCAGCTTTTTCTCGTACGGTGCCGGCG